>Ga0068855_100013080_pt1 | contig 10008 bp, 6 predicted proteins | sample KBSCornC52_FD_66592 | JGI IMG/M metagenome (GOLD analysis project Ga0068855, IMG submission 66592) | Corn rhizosphere microbial communities from Kellogg Biological Station, Michigan, USA - KBS Corn C5-2 | ecosystem: Host-associated > Plants > Roots > Rhizosphere > Soil ... | reverse complement strand
ATTGGACGTCCATTGGGCCGCGCCGGCGACCGCCAGGCCGGAACCGCGGATCTGGTTGGGGAACATCTCGCCCAGCATGACCCACATCACCGGACCCCAGGAGATGTTAAAGAAGATCACATAAATATTCGCCGCGGCCAGGGCCACCACGCCCATCGTGCCGGACAGGGCCAGTTTGCCGTTGGCGTCGAGCGAGGCGCTGGCGAAGGCGAACGTCACCAGGCCGAGCGTCACCGCCATGCCGGCCGAGCCGATCCACAGCAGGGGCTTGCGGCCGATGCGGTCGATCAGGAACACCGTGACGATGCAGGCGCCGATGCTCAGGCCACCCGACAGGACGTTGATCAGCAGGGCGTCGCTTTCGGAAAAGCCCACGGCCTGCCACAGCACCGCGCCGTAATAGAACACCACGTTGATGCCGACCAGTTGCTGGAACGTCGCCAGGCCGATGCCGACCCAGACGATCGGGCGCAGCTTGCCGGTGGTCTTGTTGACCAGGTCAGACAGGCGCGGACGGTGGTGGTCTTCCGCCAGCGACACGTCGATCGAGTCGAACTTCGTGCGGGCCACGGCCGCGCCGTACAGGCGGGTCAGCACGGCCAGCGCCTCGTCCTTGCGCTTCTTGGCGACGAGGAAGCGCGGGCTTTCCGGGATCGTCAGCAGCAGCAGAAAGAACAGCACGGAGGGAATCGCCATCATCCAGAACATCCAGCGCCACGCCTCTTGTCCCATCCACAGCACGCCGGTCGACGCGCCGGCCGCCCGCGCCAGGGCATAGTTGCTCAGGAACGCGCAGAACAGGCCGCTGATGATGGCGATCTGCTGGACCGTCGCCAACCGGCCCCGGTAGCGGGCCGAGGCCACCTCGGCGATGTAGGCCGGCGACATCACGCTGGCCGCGCCGACCGCAAAGCCGCCCAGCACACGGGCGGCGACGAAGATCACCGAGCTCGTTGCAAAGCCGGCGCCCAGCGCCGACGTCAGGAACATCAGGGACGAGATGATCAGCACGGTACGGCGGCCCCAGAGGTCGCCCAACCGGCCGGCGAGGAAGGCGCCGGCAGCACAGCCCAGCAGCATCGAAGCGACTTCGAAGCCGAGCTGGGCGTCGGTGGAATGGAAGGCCTGCTTCAGGCCGTCGACGGTGCCGTTGATGACGCCGCTGTCGAAGCCGAACAGGAAGCCGCCGATGGTGGCCACGCAGCTGATCAGGATGATGAGGCGGGTGTTTTCCGACTCCTGGAGGGTATTGGTGCTCTCGAGAGCAATGTCGTTCATAAAGGTCTCCTTCGTTTGTTTTTACATCTGCGGCGGATGCCGGTGCCGTGGACGGGGCAGGGAACGCCAAACGCGACCCGCCAGTCCTGCGCCGGCGAGGTCGTTCGGCAGGCAATCAGTGGCGGCGACGGGTTGCATCGGGGTCTGGCGATGGGTTTGTAACATTTTATACCATCAGACAAATAGCGCTAACATATTTGCTGAGTCTGGCTGGTTTCCGTTCGTGTGTCAATGCATTGCGATGGGTGACCGGCTTTTCCGGGTCAGACTGGCGGGACCGCATTCTCGGTGCGGAAGCGCGCCACGAAGGCCGCCAGCTGCTTCGAGTGATAGCCCTGCGCCAGCGCGTCCACGCGGTGCGCGAAAGGACCGTAGGCCGGATCGAGCCCCTGCAGGTAGGCGGCATGCTCCCTGATCTTGCGCATGTTGCCGATCTGCGCCAGTTGCCAGAGCTCCTCGATCGCCTCGGCCGGCGGGGCGACGATGCCGGCGTCCACATCGCCCTCCGAAGCCGCCGGTGCCGGTTGTTCCGTGATCCATTTCAGCGACAACAGCCTGCCGACGGTGCGCAGCAGGAGATCGTGATCGACCGGCTTGGCGAGGAAGGCGTTGGCGCCGGCGTCGCGGCTCCTGTGTTCATCCTCCGCGCTGGCGCTGGCCGTCACGGCGACGATGGGTATGCTGGCCCAGGCCGGCATCTGGCGGATCCGCCGGGTCGCTTCGTTGCCATCCATTACCGGCATCATGACATCCATCAGGATCAGGTCCGGCTTGAATGTGTCGAGCAGGACCAGGCACTCCAGGCCGTTCGTCGCCGCGGCCACGATGAATTCCGCTTCCTGCAGCACGTCGAGCAGTATTGCGCGGTTGCGCGGCATGTCGTCGACGACCAGCAACCGCTTGCGCTCGCCTTCATAGCCGACCAGGGTTTCCTGCGTCTCCACAGGGGCCGGCGCGGCGTTGGCCACCGGCACCGTGATCTCGAACCAGAACGTGCTGCCCTTGCCGGGCTCGCTGACGACGGCGATCTTGCCGCCCATGAGTCGCACCAGTTCCTGGCTGATCGCAAGCCCCAGGCCCGTGCCGCCCTCGCGTCGCTGCGCGGTCGTCACCTGTTCGAAGGGCTGGAAGATGCGCCCGAGCTGTTGCGCGCTCATGCCGATGCCGCTGTCGGCCACTTCGAAGCGCAAGCACGCGGTCGGTTCGCCGTGCAGGCCGGCCGGCAGGTCGTTCGGCGGGGCGGGCAGCACCCGAAGCGAGACCTTGCCGCTGTCGGTGAATTTGACGGCATTGCCCAGCAGGTTGAGCAGCACCTGGCGCAATCGTGTTTCGTCGACCGTCACGGCGGCCGGCAGGCCGGGCGCGAGTTCGCAGCTGAACGCCAGGCCTTTCTCCTCGGCCTTGACGCGAATGATGTTGGCCAGCACCTGCAGGAACACACCGAGGTTGACGGCGGCCGGGGTCAGGGTCATCTTGCCGGCTTCGACCCGCGCCAGGTCGAGGATGGAGTTGATCAGCGTAAGCAGATGCTGGCCACTCTCGTTGATGGTCGCCAGGCCTGCGGCTTGTCGTTCCGTCAGGTTCTGGCGGTCGCGTTCCAGCAGGTGGGCATAGCCGATGATGGCGTTGAGCGGGGTGCGCAATTCGTGACTCATCTGCGCGAGGAACTGACTGCGCTGGCGGGCCAGTGCGACGGCCTCGGCCAGCGCCGTTTCCCGCGCTGCCGCAGCTTCCTTGCGATCCCGCTCAATGGCTGCCAGCTGTTCCAGGCGTGAATTGCTGGCTTGCACGTTGGACCGGAACTGCAACAGTCCCAGAGTCAGGGCGAGAATACCGAAGCCTATCCATGTGGACACCAGCCAACTCAGCAGGGTTGTCTTCGAAATCCATTTGCCGCGGAACTCGATCTTCCGCACCTCGATCGTGAAGATTTTTCCGGTGGCATTGTAGTCGTTCGTCGCCAGTTCCACGGCGGTGATGTGATCCAGGCGGACAAAGCTCCTGGACAGCGGGATCTGATGTGAAAAATGCCACCAGTCCGCCGTGCGCACGGCTTTTATCGGGATCGTGAACTGGCGCTCGGCGGGAAGATCGATCAGCAATTCGTTGAACCGCTGCGAATTCCAGTCGCTTAGCGTGGAAATGTCCGGTTCGAAATTCATCAGGTGCAGCTTGACGATATGCCGGCCGGGGCCCGTATAGCGCACGTCGAGCACGATCGTGTCGTACCCGGAGAGGTCGATGCCCTTGACCGGGTCGCCCATGAAGAACTGGAACTTGCAGAACGGATACGATGCCTTCGCCCCCAGGTGGCAACGCATGACGAAGGCATCCCTGGTGACGGTCAATGAAGCGACCGAATTGCCGTTCGAGTGATTGCCGAGTGTGGTGTCGCGGTCGTCGGTCACCCTGGCGCCATATGGGTGCCGCGGGGAGATCTCGAGGGTGCGCATCATCCCGTAATGCTGCCAGACCAACAATATCGGGGTCGCCAGCATTAACAGGATGGCCAGGACGTAAGCGATCCTGGTCGAGCGTGAGAGCCATTGATGCATGTGCGTACCGATTGGGAATCGGAAAGGATGATTCAGTATATACCCTGGAAATACGTGGCCGGCCATGGTCTTTGGCGGCCGCCCATCATCCCGGTGGCACCGCGTTCTCGGCGCGGAAGCGCGCCACGAAGGCCACCAATTGCTTCGTCTGGTAGCCTTGCGCCAGCGTGTCCAGGCGGCTCGCGAAAGCCGCATAGGTCGGATCGAGCCCACGCACGTAGGCGGCCTGATCGCGTATCTTGCGCATGTTGCCCATCTGCGCCAGCTGCCAGAGTGCCTCGATCTGGTCGGCCGGCGGGACGGCCATGTCGGCTTCGTCGGTGCTCACCGGAGCCGCCGGTGCCGGTTGTTCCGTGATCCATTTCAGCGACAACAGGCTGCCGATGGTGCGCAACAGGAGATCGTGATCGATCGGCTTGGCGAGGAAGGCGTTGGCGCCGGCGTCACGGCTCTTGCGCTCATCCTCCGCGCTGGCGCTGGCCGTCACCGCGATGATCGGCATGTTGGCCCAGCCCGGCATCTGACGTATCCGCCGTGTCGTCTCGTTGCCATCCATCACCGGCATCATGACGTCCATCAGGATCAGGTCGGGCTTGAACGTGTCGAGCAGCACCAGGCACTCCAGGCCGTTCGTCGCCGCGGCCACGATAAAGCCGATATCCTGCAGCAGGTCCAGCAGCATCGCGCGATTCGCCGCCACGTCGTCGATGACCAGCAACCGCTTGCGCTCGCCTTCATAGCCGACCAGGGTTTCCTGTGGCGCCATGGTGGCCGGACCGGCGGTGGCCACCGGCACCGTGATGTCGAACCAGAACGTGCTGCCCTTGCCGGGTTCGCTGGCGACGGCGATCCTGCCGCCCATGAGCCGCACCAGTTCCTGGCTGATGGTCAGGCCCAGGCCCGTGCCGCCCTCGCGCCGCTGCGCAGTCGATACCTGTTCGAAGGGCTGGAAGATGCGTCCGAGCTGTTGCACCGTCATGCCGATGCCGCTGTCGGCGACTTCGAAGCGCAACCGCGCGGAGTCCTGGTCTTCCGACATGCCGGTCGGCGGTGCCGGCAGCACGCGCAGGGACACCTTGCCGCTGTCGGTGAATTTCACCGCATTGCCCAGCAGGTTGAGCAGCACCTGGCGCAGGCGTGTCTCGTCGACCGTCACCGCGGCCGGCAGGCCCGGCGCGAGCTCGCAGCTGAACGCCAGGCATTTCTCCTCGGCCTTGACGCGAATGATGTTGGCCACGATCTGCAGGAAGACGCCGAGATTGACGGCGGCCGGATGCAGCGACATCTTGCCGGCTTCGACCCGCGCCAGGTCGAGGATGTCGTCGATCAGGGAGAGCAGGTGCTGGCCACTCTCGTTGATGGTCGCGAGGCCGGAAGCCTGTCGTTCGGTCAGGCGCTGGCGGTCGCGTCCCAGCAGGTGGGTATAGCCGATGATGGCGTTGAGCGGGGTGCGCAGTTCGTGGCTCATCTGCGCGAGGAACTGACTGCGCTGCTGGGCCAGTGCGACGGCCTCGGCCAGCGCCGTTTCCCGCGCCGCCTCGGCTTCCTTGCGATCCCGCGCGATCGCGGCGAGTTGTTCCAGCCGCGAATTGTTGGCCAACATATTGGACCGGAAGTGCAATAGTCCCAGCGACAGGCCGATGAAACCGCAACCTATCCATGCGGACATCAGCCAACTCAGCAGTGTCGTCCTCGATATCCATTTGCCGCGGAACTCGATCGTCCGCACTTCTGCCGTGACAGTTTGTCCCATTGCACTGGCGGTGTCCGCCACCAGTTCCACGGCCGTGACGTGGTCAAGGCGGACATAGCTCTTGGACAACGGCACATGGTGTGCGAATTGCCAACTGTCCTGCGTGCGCAAGGCATTCATCGGGATCGTGAACTGGGGCTCTGGGGGAACGTCGATCAGCACTTCGTTGATCTGCTGCGAATTCCAGTCGCCCGGCTTGAAAACCTCCGGTTCGAAATTCATCAGGCGAAGCTTGAGGACATGCTGGCCCGGGCCCGAATAGCGCAGGTCGAGCGCAATCGTATCGTACCCGCTCATGTCGATGCCCTTGGCCGGGTCGCCCACGAAGAACAGGAATTTACAGTACGGATATCCAGCCCCCTCCCTCAAGCGGCAACGCATGACGAAGGCATCCCTGGTGACGGTCAAGGAAGCGACCGAAGCGCCATATGGGGCGTCGCCGTGCGCGGGGTCGCGGTCATCGGTCACCGTGACGCCGTAGGGGTGCCGCGGGGAGATCTCGAGGGTGCGCGTCATCCCGTAATGCTGCCAGACCATCAATATCGGGGTCGCCAGCACTAGCAGGATGACCAGGGCGTAACCGATCCTGGTTGAGCGGGGGAGCCACTGATGCATGTGGGTACCGATCGTAAATCGGGCGGATATTCAGTATATACCCGGGCAATACCCTCTGGGAATGATTTTGAACCGCCACGGCCAGCGGCATCAAAAATATTTATCGCGATAAGGATTATTTTGCTTGAAAGGCGCATCGACCAGTGATACATTTATCATCATAATATTTATCGTCGTAACTAACGAGATCAAAAGGAGTGCTCCATGAACAACGATCGCAAGCCTGTCCGTCCGCGCCTCATCGTACTGAGCATCCTGGCCGCGGCGCAGTTCGCCATGCCGGGACTGGTCCACGCGGAACCGGCCACGAATGCGCCGCAAGCGCATGCGCAGACGCGCACGTTCGCATCCATCAAGCACATCGATGCCGGCGACCTGAACATCGGCTACGTCGACGAAGGTCCGGCCGACGGCCCGGTCGTGATCCTGCTGCACGGCTGGCCGTACGACATCCACAGCTACATCGATGTCGTGCCCATGCTGACCAGGGCAGGGTACCGCGTGCTCGTGCCTTACCTGCGCGGCTACGGCAGCACGCATTTCCGCGACCCGGACGCGGTCCGCAACGGCGAGCCGGCGGCGTTGGCGTCGGACGTCGTCGCCTTCATGGATGCGCTCAAGGTCGACAAGGCCATCCTCGCGGGCTACGACTGGGGCGCACGCAGTGCCGACATCGTGGCCGCGCTGTGGCCCGAGCGGGTGAAGGGCCTGGTCTCCGTCAGCGGTTACCTGATCGGCAGCCAGGAAGCCGGCAGGCAGCCGCTGCCGCCGAAAGCCGAACTGCAATGGTGGTACCAGTTCTATTTCGCCACCGAGCGGGGCCGCGAGGGCTACGCCCGGAATACCCACGATTTCGCCAAACTGATCTGGCAGACCGCCTCGCCGCAGTGGCATTTCGACGGCCGCACGTTCGAGCTTAGCGCCGCGGCGCTGGACAATCCGGACCAGGTCGCGATCACCGTCCACAACTACCGCTGGCGCCTCGGCCTGGAACAAGGCGAAGCGAAGTACGCACAGCTGGAGGCGCGCCTGGCGCAGTCGCCGGCCATCACGGTGCCGACCATCACGCTGGAGGGCGACGCCAACGGTGCGCCCCATCCGGAGCCTGCGGCCTACGCCAAACGTTTCACCGGCAAATACCGGCATGAACTCGTCAAAGGCGGCGTGGGCCACAACCTGCCGCAGGAAGCGCCGCGCGCGTTCGCCGACGCCGTCATCGACGTCGATCATCTCTGATCAACCACCGCTCCATTTTGAAAGGACTTTCCATGAACACGATCGACCACGTTCTCTACACCGGCAGGACCCATACGACCGGCGGCCGCGAAGGCGCAGCGCGCAGCGACGACGGCCGCCTCGACATCGTCCTGACGCCGCCTGGCGGCCGCGGACCAGGCACGAATCCCGAACAGCTGTTTGCGGCCGGCTGGTCGGCCTGCTTCATCGGTGCGCTGGGACGCGCGGCGCGGGAGCGGCACACGGCCTTGCCGGCAGAGACGGCGGTCGACGCCGAAGTCGACCTCGGCACGAACGCCGGTGGCTTCCTGCTGCAGGCGCGTCTGCGTGTCGATCTTCCCGGCCTGGAGCGCGAGCTTGCGCAGGCATTGATCGAAGCGGCGCACCAGATCTGCCCCTACTCGAAAATGACACGCAACAACATCAACGTCGACATCGTGCTTGCCTGAGGCGGCACGCAGCGAGCCACGTCTAGGCCCGTTTCGAGTACGATAATCGTTATTTCGATAAATACCTGGAGCGGGCAAATGAGCAAACACGACAAACGGCGCGACAACATCGCCATGCTGGGCGACTTCATGTGCTTCGCGGTCTACTCGACGAACCTGGCCTATTCGCGTGTCTACAAGCCCGTGCTCGACGCGCTCGGCCTGACCTATCCGCAGTACGTGACCATCATCTGCCTGTGGGAACAGGACGACCAGACAGTCAAGGGCCTGAGCGAAAAGCTGTTCCTGGAGCCGAGCACCATGACGCCGATGTTGAAACGCCTGGAAGCGATGGGCTATGTCAGGCGCGAACGCGACAAGGACGACGAGCGCAGCGTTCGCGTCTCGCTGACCGAGGCGGGGCGCGCGTTGCGTGAAAAGGCGTTCGACTATCGGGAGATCACGGCCAAGGCATCCGGCCTGGCGCCCGATGAATTCCGCGCGCTGCAAAAGGCCATCGTCAATCTGCGCACCAACCTCATCAATGCAGCCGCACAGGAAAACGATCATGACGACTGAGAACAGGGCGCACCACCACATTGACGACGCCTATATCGACGGGGCATTCGTACGGGTCCATGGCAGCGAGGTCGTGGCCAGCGTGAACCCGGCGACGGGGCAGGTTATCGGCACGGCCGTGCTGGCCGACCGCGCAGACGCACGGCTGGCCATTGCGGCGGCGACGCGGGCGCAGGAGCGCCTGCGGCATGCCAGCAAGGCCGAGCGCATCGACATGCTGCACAGCCTGCGCTCTGCCGTCCTCGCGCAGACGGAGCGCATCCGCGACATCACGATCGAGGAATACGGCGGCCCCGTGGCGCGCGCGCAGTGGATCAGCCAGTATGCGTCGCAATGTTTCGCGAACACCGCGGCCGCGCTGGCGCAGCACGAGCCGGTGCGGCGCATCGGCGAATCGACCGTGCTGATGGAGCCGGTCGGTGTCTCGGTGCTGATCGCACCGTGGAACAGTGCGGCGGGTTCGATCTGCAGCAAGCTGGCGTCGGCACTGGCGGCCGGATGCGCATCCGTCATCAAGCCCAGCGAATTCAGCAACCTGCAGACGCGCGTGGTGACCGAAGCGCTGCACGCGGCCGGCCTGCCGGAAGGCGTCTTCAACGTCGTCGTGGGCCGCGGCACCGACGTCGGCGACGAACTCGCCACACATCCCGGCGTCGCCCGGATTTCGTTCACGGGATCGACGGCCACCGGCAAGCTGATCGCCCGTGCCGCGGTCGGGACCATGAAACGCGTGGGCCTCGCGCTGACGGGCAAGTCGGCCTCCATCGTGCTCGACGATGCCGACCTGTCGGCGGCCCTGCCGCTGGCCGTCAATGCCGCATTCATGAACAACGGCCAGGCCTGCATCGCCGGGACCCGCCTGCTGGTGCCGCGCGCCCGCATGGACGAGGCCAGCGAGCGCCTGCATACGATCGTCGCGGGCATGCGCGTGGGCGATCCGCGCGATCCGGCAACGCAGATCGGACCGCTGGCCAGCCAGGCCCAGTTCGACCGGATCCAGCGGTATATCCGGCGCGGCCTGGAGCAGGGGGCCACGCTCGTCGTGGGCGGAGAGGGCAAGCCCGCAGGCCTGGACGCCGGGTTCTACGTCAAGCCGACCGTGTTCGCCAACGTGCGCAACGACATGGACATCGCCCGCGACGAAATCTTCGGGCCCGTATTGTCCGTCATCGGCTATGACGACGAGGACGACGCGATCCGGATCGCCAACGATTCCGTCTATGGCTTGCAGGCCTATGTGTTCTCGTCAAGGCCCGAGCGGGCGGTCGGGATCGCCCCGCGGCTGCAGGCGGGCACCGTGCTGGTCAATCGCATCACGCCCGATCTGCTGGCGCCGTTTGGCGGCGTCAAGGAGTCGGGGATCGGCAGGGAATTCGGTCAGTACGGTTTCGAAGCGTTTCTCGAGCCGAAGACGGTGTCTGTCGGCTGAAGGGGCAACGCGCCGGCTCACGCCCCCGTCGCGCGATACGCCCGCGCAATCCCCAGCAACCACTCCTTGAACGGCTGCAGCAACGGCGCATTCTGCTTGGCTTCCGGATAGACCAGGTAATAGCCCTTGTCATTG
>Ga0068855_100013077_pt1 | contig 10009 bp, 6 predicted proteins | sample KBSCornC52_FD_66592 | JGI IMG/M metagenome (GOLD analysis project Ga0068855, IMG submission 66592) | Corn rhizosphere microbial communities from Kellogg Biological Station, Michigan, USA - KBS Corn C5-2 | ecosystem: Host-associated > Plants > Roots > Rhizosphere > Soil ... | reverse complement strand
TGCGCGGGTACCATTGTGCTATTTCATAGATCTTTCCATTCCTGGTTGAAAAGAAATCTGTTCTTCCGCCAAAGTTTCCGGGAATGCTATAATGATATCTAATATGGATATTTATTTTTTCTTTTGAGGATAATGCATTTGGTAAACGGATTTGCATTCGTGTATCATTGATAATATAATCTGCTTTCAGCGTTTTTCCTTTGTATTCAATGGTTACGCTTTCAAATTGATACCCATCAGTGGAACCATTTCCTCCACGTGAAGAATAAAATCTGGAACGTGCCTCTTTTCTATAAGTGTTCTGATCCAATTGCAACCACAGCGATGATAGATTATCAGGGCTGTTATTGGTGTAAGAAATTGTTTCAGTTCCCTTTAATGTGTTTTCAGCAGTATCTATCGTTGCCTGAAGTGTATAATCAGCCCGGTTTTGCCAGTATTCAGGCCCGGGTGCTCCATTAGCAGAACGAAATTGATTTCCGTTTTTTGTATAGAAATTCTGGGCAAATAATTCATGCGGATCGAAAAGGGATCCGGGATTTTTTTGGGCAAATATTGGATTGAAAAAACAAGACAAGCATGTTAAAAGCAATGTACTTTTAAAAATCATTTTTAAAAATTTGTGATGAAAAAATAACAATAGAAAACGGAAGTTCTGATAAAATCATTATTTATTGAAAAGAATTATACAAGTGGCCAGTTTTACAAATCTCTTGCAGGTACGTTTTTTATATAACCTTTTTTAGCCGGAGATTACACCAACTTCTATTTCATCACTTACCTCTTCCTGCTTCCTGACAGAATTCATATCCCTGCATTTTTATTAAATCTCTCAAAGGTAAATATTCCTGTTCCATGGCACTAATAATGAATTAATTTTTGCACCATTTCATCCAGTCTTGATTTTGCCAAAAAGTTTTTTTCCAAATCTGCATTAAAAGGAACCGGCGTATCAAACGATGCACAACGCATTACCGGCGCATCTAAAAATTCAAAACAGTTTTGTGCGATCCATGCAGCAACTTCTGCTCCAACGCCTGCGGTAAGCGTATCTTCATGCAGGATCAACGCTTTTCCGGTATTATTTACGGAAGCCCTGATCGCTTTGTGATCCATCGGCAGCAAGGTCCTCAGATCGATGATGTCAATTGAGATTTCAGGATGTGCATCAGCATATTCTGTTGCCCATATAACACCCATTCCATAAGTAATAATGCTAACATCCATGCCTTCACGAACTTGTCTTGCCTTGCCAATTTCTACTTCATAATATTCTTCAGAAAATTCAGAACTGATGCTTCTGTACAGCGCTTTGTGTTCAAAAAACAGAACAGGATTTGGATCGTTGATCGCTGCAATTAGTAATCCTTTTGCATCTTCAGGCGTTGACGGATAAACAACTTTTAACCCTGGGGTATGAACAAACCATGCTTCATTACTCTGGCTGTGAAACGGCCCTGCACCAACACCTGCGCCGGTTGGCATTCTAATCACCACATCTGCATTTTGATCCCAGCGATAATTAATTTTTGCAAGATTGTTGATGATCTGATTAAAACCGACAGTAACAAAATCTGCAAATTGCATTTCCACTACACTCTTAAATCCTTCGAGCGACAAGCCTAATGCAGAACCAACAATTGCGCTTTCGCACAAAGGAGTATTTCTGACCCGTTCTTTTCCAAATTCTTTTATAAATCCTTCGGTTATCTTAAAAGCGCCGCCATATTCAGCAATATCCTGGCCCATTAAAATAAGATTTTTATGAGCAATCATCGATTGATAAAGTGCCTCTTTTATCGCATCAATAAACCGGACACCTCTTGTATTTGAAGGAAAAGAAAATGAAGATTTATTTTCTAAAAATTTTTCTTTATCCGTTTCAAAAGGAATAGCTCTTTGAGCATATACATCCTGCAATTCCCGTTTGATTAAAGCGCTTTTATCCAGATGGCTCCCATTTGTTTGGTGAGAAACAATAGCGGTTTTATCAATTTGCTGATGAGTTTCATTTCGGATGTCAGCAATTTGTAAATCGGTAAGAACGTTTTCGGAAACTAAAAACTGTTCATAATTTTTTATCGGATCTTTTTGACTCCACTCCCCGAACAATTCTTTGGGAACATATTTGACGCCGCTGGCTTCTTCATGGCCGCGCATTCTGAATGTCATGCATTCTATTAAATAAGGCTTTTGATTTTTAATGCAATAATCACGAACACCCTTTACGGTGTCATAAACGGTCAAAATATTATTGCCATCAATTTGCACACCTTCCATCCCGTAACCTCTTGCACGATCTACTAAATTTTCGCAATGATATTGTTCTCTGACAGGAGTGCTGAGGCCATAGCCATTATTTTCAATAATAAAAATCACCGGCAAATTCCAAACAGCAGCGACATTTAGTGCTTCATGAAATTCGCCTTCACTCGTGCCGCCTTCGCCGGTAAATGCAAGAGAAAGTTTATCTTCTTTTTTCAATTTATATGCAAGCGCTACACCATCAGCAACCGAAAGTTGCGGGCCAAGATGCGAGATCATTCCGCAGATAAAATGTTCTTTATTTCCAAAATGAAAACTTCGTTCTCTTCCTTTTGAATACCCGTCCAGTGAGCCCTGCCATTGATTTACCAAATCACCCAAAGGCATTTTTCTTGTTGTAAAAACACCAAGATTCCTATGCAACGGCATAATCCATTCGTCGGGTCTCATTGCAGCAGTTGCACCTACAGAAATCGCTTCCTGGCCGATGCCACTAAACCATTTGGAAACCTTTCCCTGTCTTAGCAAGAGAAGCATTTTTTCTTCGATCATTCTCGGCAGGAGAATTTCCTTATACAGCTCAATTAATTTTTCATTGGATAAATTGTTTCTATAAAATTGCATGTTACAAATTTCATGGTTTCATTTGTAAATAAAAAAGAATGCTTTTGTTTGTACGTCCCGGGGCATCCAGATTACGGAAATATTTATAAATATCTTTCCTATCAAAAAAAGTATTTCACGATTGCCCGCATCTTAATTTTTTTCAAATCGTGAAATGGCAGATGATATAAAGGATAATAATATTCCAAAAATAAATGCCCAGAAAAATCCCCTGATATGAATTCCCGAAACAAATTTATCTGCAAGGATCACCATCAAAACATTGATGATCAAAAGAAAAATTCCCAAAGTCAGGATAGTAATCGGGAGAGTCAGAAGGATAAGAATTGGTTTTATTATTGCATTTAAAATACCCAAAACAATCACAAAAATTAATGCGGTAGAATAAGAATCAATAACGATATGCGGCTCCAGGATCATTGATAATCCATAGGCGACAACGGCTGTAACCAAAAGCCTGACAATAAATTTCATAGCTTTAATTTTCCTAAAACTACTTTATATTACAAGCAATTCAAAAAAGTCTTCCGGAACTAAATATTTGTTTGCTAATTCCAGTAATTCCTTTGAGGTAACTTCTTTTATTACCCGGATGGAGTCGTAAAAATAATTTTCATCAAGTTGGTTTAATATCAAACTTTTCCACCTTGAAATGATTTGAAAAGGGCCATCGATATAACCAAGATTAAGACCCATCATATAATTTTTTACCAATAAAAGTTCTTCGGCATTTATAGGCTCGTTCCTCAATAACTCCATTTCTTTATACACTTCGTCAATCGTTGCCTGACAAACTTCTTTTCCTGCTTCCGTACTTACCACCCAGGAACTCTCTTCAAGATGGTTTTCAAGGTAGCTATGAATTCCATACGTATACCCTTTGTCTTCCCGGATATTTCCCATTAAACGGGAACCAAAATAACCACCATATAACGTATTTAAAACGATCGCCTTTTTAAAATCCGGGTGCTTGCGATCGGGGAAAGGCCGGCCAATACGAATTGCCCCCTGCACACCATTGTGATCGTTGCGAATAAAATGTTTCTTTTGCAAAGCTAATTCGCGTGTGTGCTTCACCGTTATAATCTTATTATTAAGTGAAAGATCTCCAAATTGAAAGTCGAGAAGCTCTTCAAAATCCGCTGGTAGTTTTCCCGCAGAAAAGATGGAGCATTTTGCATTATTATAAAAATCACGATAGAAATCAAGAACATCTTGTCTTGTTATTGCTTCCACATTTTCCTTGGTACTCACTCTGCCATAAGGATGATTTGGTCCATACAAATATTGATCGATCAATCTGTTTGCAACAAAATCACATTTTAGCATATTAACTGAAAGCCGCTGAATACTATTTTGCTGAAAGATTTCTAATTCACTTTGTGGAAAGATAGATACTGTTATCAGTTCCCGAATTAAAGGAAGTAATTCTTTCAAATGTTTTGCAAGACAATGCAATGTAATAGAAGCGGTCTCGTTATAACATTTACGGCTCAGGTATGCACCATAATATTCGAAATATTCGGTGATTTCAAAAGCATTTCTTTTGGTGGTTCCATTTTTAATCAAATGATTAGTGGCTACGGCAACACCATTTTTATTTTCATAATTATTTCCGGCTTCAAATACAAAATCTATCATTGCAACTTCCTCAGCGCCGTCGTTAATATAATAAACCGGAACTCCATTTGAAAGTGACATTCGCGTACAATCTTTTAGGGTGATGTCAAAATCGATTGCATCTTTTATTGGTGGAGCTATTGTTCTGTTTAGCATTTATATATAAATTTTAAGGGTATCTCAATTGGACATCTGCATCCATCACAGTTTCCTTAATCGTAGAACGATAGTAAAGCGTGCTGCAATTCGTATCAACAAAAATGCGTTTGCATTCTTCCATAATTTCTTCTCTTGTTACTGCCTGATAACTTTCCAATTCTGTATTCATTAAATTGGCATCACCCAGTAATTCATAATTTGCAAGACTGTTGGCCCTGTTCATCAAACTGATATCTTCAAATGCCAGCATGCTCTCTGTTTTATTTTTTATTTTTTCCAATTCAACTTTGCTGATCAGCTCCGTTTTCATTTTTTCTAATTCAACAATCACGGCATTTTCAGCGACTTCAAGAGAAACTCCTTTCAATAATTTTCCATCAATATAAAGAAGTCCGGGATCAATACTTCCCATGTGAGAACATTCTATACTGCTGAATAGCTGTTGTTCTTTTACAAGGCTTTGAAATAATCTTGAAGAAGCACCACCAGCAAGGATTTCACTAATTATTTCGGTAACGTAGTATCTTTTATCAAGCCGTGAAGCAATATGCCAGCATTTATAAAGCGCATCAAGTGGAACAGATTCTGTCACTTCCATCATTCGTGGTTCCTTTTGTTCAGGTTCCTGTTTTATTTTTCGGTCATATTTTTTCCCTGCCGGAATATCGCCAAACCATTTTTCTGCCAGCTGTTTTATCTGATCGACAGTTACATTTCCTGCAACGGTGAGAATCGCATTCGAAGGAGTATAATGTTTGAAAAAAAAGTCTTTTACGTCCTGCAGTTTTGCATTTTCAATGTGACTTAATTTCTTTCCGATCGTCATCCATTTATAAGGATGCTCTTTGTAGGAAAGCTCGCGAAGTTTGTGCCACACATCGCCATAGGGTTTATTAATATATTGTTCTTTAAATTCTTCACTTACTACTTTTCGCTGAACTTCCAGAGAATTTTCATTGAATGCAAGAGAGCACATTCTGTCGCTTTCAAGCCAAAAAGCAGTTTCGATATTTTCTGCAGGCAACTGGCAATAATAGTTGGTAAGGTCATTTGTCGTGTAGGCATTATTTTCTCCCCCTGCCATTTGCAACGGTTCATCATAGGATTCAATATGCAAACTGCCACCAAACATCAGGTGTTCAAATAAATGAGCAAACCCTGTATGCTCTTCATCTTCATCTCTTGCGCCAACATCATACATCACGTCTACAACTGCCATCGGCGTGCTTTTATCTTCATGAACAATTACACGCAAGCCATTATTTAAAGTAAACCTCTCGAAGTTAATCATAGCTGCAAAATTGCGTTAAAGCAAATCATTTCCCAAATAGAACGGGAAATAGCAGGTGAAAACAGCCCTTTTTCAAGATCCTTTGCCGTTAATATTTTAAAAAAATATAAATTTTAACGAATTCTGCCTACGCGTAAAAAGATGATTACAGGCGTGTGTTCTCTCATAACCAGGATTTGAATTTTGGTGCCGGTTTTCTGTAAAAGATCTTTATAGACTTCTACATCAGCACTAAAATTATTATTGATGGCAACAATGACATCTCCATTTTTCAATCCACATCTGTCTGCTGGCGAGCCTTTTATGATATCATCTGCAATAATTACCCCGTCGATATTATACATAGTCATTCCTGTATAGGAATAATCAAAAGGGTCGCGAAAATGGCCATTGGGAGAAAGATGAATTTCTTTTTCAGGATAATTAATTATTAAATTAAACCGGCGCAAAATATCATTCCCAATCAACCCTCCAAGCGCCGGATAAGAAAGAATATTAAATTGATCATCAAGAATATAAGTAGGCACTTTTCGAAATTTATAAGAACCAATTTTAACTTCTTTTAGTAATGAAAGTTGCATCCTTTTCCTGCCTCCTAATCCCTGCACTTCGATTTCTACGGGCTTTCTTCTTTTTAAAAAAAGGGAACTATCATTTTTCAATTGCTTACTTATTAAAAAACATAATCCTGCACCTGTATCAAAATAATAATTTGATGCAACCCGTCTAGAATCTCTTATAGAAATCGGTATAATTGGCAATCCTTTAAAATCGGGTCGCAGCAAGGTTCCCCTGTTCGGATATCGAATATAGCCCGGGTTAAAAATGCTGATTTTTAAACTATCAAAATTTACTTTTACAACATACCGGGTTAAAAAACTGAAGCCAATTATTCCATCTATTTTTATTCCATAAACGCTTGACAAAACTTCATAATTATTGATATAAAAATCGAGACTGTCAACTTTTAATCCGGGAAATGAAAGAGAATTATGCTGTGAAAAATCCACCTTTCTTACGCCGGCAATTCCATAAATATACCTGCCGGAGGGAACATGTTTAATTGAATGCACTTCAGCCGTTGTCGAATCTAATGATATGCCGCCACTGCCTGTATCCAAAATAAAATTGAAGGTGTCTGAAATATTATTAAACCTGGCTTTCAATAAAATAACTCCGCCATTTAATTGTTTAAAATGAAATGAGGTAATAAACTTTGCCGGTTTTCCCCAATACATTTCCTGCGCCAACCCGCTGGCAGTTGAAAAGAAAAAAATCAGGAAAAATAAAAATCTCATAATTGACAAAAACTAAATTTAAGATTTATGACTGTACTTTTGCTGATATTCTTTTTGAAAATCTCATTGCTAGCAATAGAAAACCAGGATCATGACTATATCTGAATTATTACAAAAAGCATCGCGTTTTGAATTCCTTTCTGTAGAAGAAGGCACGTTTTTGTTTAAAAATGCTGCTTTATCAGAACTGATGCTGGTTGCGGACGAATTAAGAAAGATCAGGGTGCCGCACGGAAAAGTTACCTGGATCATTGATAGAAATGTGAACACGACCAACGTTTGCATTGCCAATTGTAAGTTTTGTAATTTCTATAGAATTCCAGGTCATAAAGAAGCTTATGTAACCGATATCGAAACTTATAAAAGAAAAATTGAAGAAACTTTCAAATATGGGGGTGAGCAATTGTTGTTGCAGGGCGGCCATCATCCTGATCTGGATTTGAATTATTATGTGAATCTTTTCAGAGAATTAAAAAAATTATTTCCTGCATTAAAACTTCATGCGCTCGGGCCGCCTGAAGTGGCACACATTACTAAAATTTCTAAATCTACTCATCGGGAAGTTTTGATGGCCTTAAAAGAAGCAGGATTAGATTCAATGCCGGGCCCGGGAGCAGAAATTCTGACTGACAGAGTCAGAAGACTAATCAGCAAAGGAAAATGCGGCGCCCAGGAATGGCTGGATATTATGGTTGAAGCACACAAATTAAATCTCACCACTTCTGCAACAATGATGTTTGGACATGTTGAAACAATAGAGGAAAGATTTGAACATCTGGTTAAGCTCAGAGATGTTCAGGCAAGAAAACCGGAGGGGGCTGTTGGATTTTTAAATTTTATTCCGTGGACTTTCCAGGATGTAGATACTTTGCTAACAAGAATTCGTGGCGTTCATAATTTGACAACTCCTGAAGAATATATCAGGATGATCGCGATGAGCAGAATCATGTTACCAAACATAAAAAATATACAGGCAAGCTGGCTCACGGTAGGCAAACAAATAGCGCAGATCTGTCTTCACGCCGGAGCCAATGATTTTGGAAGTATAATGATCGAGGAAAATGTGGTAAGTGCGGCCGGCGCGCCACACCGTTTTACTGCCAGTGGAATACAGGAAGCCATACGTGAAGCAGGCTTTGAGCCGCAATTGAGAAACCAGCAATATGAATTCAGGGAAATGCCGGAGTTGATCGAAGAACAGGTAATCGATTATTGATTTGGGCATTCTCACATTGATCTAACTGATATTTATTTGCCTATTTTTGGCACTGCTTATTTATTCACACAACCTTTCATAAAAAAATCCAGCAATGAAAAAATTTTTCACAGCAATTATTCTATGCTTTACATTATTTAAAGCAAGCGCCGATGAAGGAATGTGGCTTCCGATGCTGCTCGGTCAGCAGGTTTATAACGACATGGTAAAGCACGGTCTTAAATTGTCTAAAGAACAACTATACAGCGTCAATCATTCTTCGATCAAAGATGCCGTTATTATTTTTGGCGGCGGTTGTACAGGAGAAATCGTCAGCAACCAGGGACTGATATTTACCAATCACCACTGCGGCTACAGCGCGATCGCCGGTGCCAGCACACTCGATCACAATTATTTAAAAGATGGATTTTATGCTTACAGCAAGGACCAGGAAATTAAAAGTGATCTTACCGTAACTTTTTTGGAAAGGATAGAAGACGTGACACCGCAGGTAGAAAAAGAATTGAAAGGATTGAATTATGAAGAACGGGCAAAAAAGCTTCCTGAAATTTATCAGCAAATCAGCAGTAATGTTTTGGATACTGCAAATGGAATATCAGGAAGAGTTTACAGCATGTTCAAAGGAAATCAATTCCTGATGTATGTTTATAAAATTTACAAAGACATTCGTCTTGTAGGAGCACCTCCGGAAAAAATCGGGAAATTTGGCGGAGATACAGACAACTGGGAATGGCCACGTCATACCGGTGATTATTCCATCTTCAGGGTATATACCGCTAAAGATGGCAAGCCTGCTTCTTACAGTTCCGAGAATGTTCCCTTAAAACCAAAATGGTTTTTACCGGTTTCTTTGAGCGGTTATAAGGACGGCGATTACGCAATGATCTACGGATATCCGGGAGGAACCAATCGCTATGAAACTTCTTACGGAATCAAGTTAAAAAATGAGATCAACAATCCTTCTTTGGTAAATCTTCGCGACGTTAGATTGAAAGCAATGTATGCGCAAATGATCAAAGATCCTGCAGTAAAATTGAAACTGGCAGACAGCTATTCAGGCATTGCCAATTATTGGAAATTTTATGATGGCGAAACAAAGCAGCTTGAAAAATATCACGTGTTTGAAAACAAGCAACAGGCCGAAAATAAATTTGCCGCATGGGCAAAAAATAAACCTGAATACCAGAATATCATCAGCGATTATGAAAAAAATTATGCCGCTTGGACGCCTTATGCAAAGGAGCGGGTTTACCTGATGGAAGGCGTTTTAGGTTCTCCATTAGCAGCTTATGCCTCAACTTTGATGCAGGTAGAAAGAGCATTGGTTTCGCAGGGAAAAACACAGGCAGATGTTGATCATGCATTGCAGGCCGCAACCAATTCACGAAATAAATTTTTAGAATCAGAAGATCTTCCGAGTGATAAAATTATTCTGGCAAAAACAGCCATGATGTTTTATAATGACGTTGATAAAAGCCAGCATCCAGTTGGATTTTACGAAGCGATCAAAGAAAAATACGGGCCGCTAAATGAGGA
>Ga0068855_100013075_pt1 | contig 10010 bp, 7 predicted proteins | sample KBSCornC52_FD_66592 | JGI IMG/M metagenome (GOLD analysis project Ga0068855, IMG submission 66592) | Corn rhizosphere microbial communities from Kellogg Biological Station, Michigan, USA - KBS Corn C5-2 | ecosystem: Host-associated > Plants > Roots > Rhizosphere > Soil ... | reverse complement strand
CAGATGGCACATCCACAGGCGATTGAGGGCACGGGCGAGGAACTGGAGCGATACCTGAAGGAGAGGCGTCAGGATCGGTTCCGCCTGATTCCGCTGCAAGCGCACGAGGAGCGGCCGTTCCACGAGACCGCTACGACGGAAGAGTGGATTGCGGCGTTGTACGCGTGGTCGTCCAGCCATGATCCGCGCACAACCCCGCTCCCGGACGAAGCGATGAGTCGGGACAGTATCTACGAGGGTCGAGCGTGATTCAGATCGATCGGTCCGTTCTGCTCGATACGAATATCCTGCTTCGCAGCGCACAGCCGTCGCACCCGATGTGCGCGGTGGCTCTGGCCGCGCAAGCTGAACTCCGCCGCGCCAATCGCGACCTTTGTGTGGTGAGCCAGAACCTCGTTGAGTTTCGTGCCGTCGCTACAAGGCCACTCACGGTAAATGGACTCGGAATGAGCGAGCAAGCGGCTGACCTCGAGGTCGCGCGGATCGAGGCGCTGTACACGCTGCATTTGGACCTGCCGGGAATTCTCGGCGAGTGGAAACAACTCGTCAGCACGCACGGGGCAGTTGGAAAGCAGAATCACGATGCCCGGATAGCCGCCGCGATGCGCGTGCATGGAATCCCTTCCATCCTAACGTTCAACGGTTCGGACTTCAACCGCTATCCCGGCATCGACGTGCTCGACCCGCGCGAGGTGATGGGAATGCCGCTGTCGTAGCTGCATACAAGGACGCTCTTCCGCGGCGCGGAACCGCCGGACGACATGGCTCTCGTGCCCATCTATGACTTGAATCGAAGCGAATAAGAACGTGTGATTCATCCATCTAAATACAGACATGCAAGCATCGGGCCGGAGGGAAATCCCTCCGGCCCGTCAATGCGTCAATGGACGTGGAATTCGTGAGTCGCAGCACGGCCGGGAGTCGAATGCAAAATGCAGAATGTCCAGTGCAAAATGCAAAAGGCTACTGGCGAAGCGCAGCGGGCGCCGGATGCGGCGCGGTTGTGTACGACCTTCCCTTTTGTTCTTTAGGTCCGCGCCGCTCGCCCGAATCGTGTTGGTTCTGAATCGGGTGGGTGTGGCGGCGAATCTGTTAACCGCTTACTTCCAACTGTTCGACCGTTGGTGTTCAGGACTTACTACGCCGTCGTAGGGCACGAGAGATGAATTCTCCGGCCGACGTGCGGTTTGCGCGTTTGCGCTTGTGTTCGTTCAACTGTCAGGGCTGCGCTTCGTTTGCTGATGGGTGTGCCGCGTCTCTCGATTCATAGTCGGTCGGGTATGTGAAAGGCGGTCCCACATCGCGAGTGGAGGACCGCCTGTTTGTCTGATTGTCTGAACTCGGATTTAGCGGATTACGCGGATTGCACGGATTACTGGCGTGCGTCCACGCTGCGGGAATCGGGCTCGGAAAAGACTCTCTCATATATATAGGCTGCAAAAACGGGCGTTTTACTACACCCCGACGGAAGATAGTTGAAGTTTTTTTCGGCCGCTCGGCAATGGTTTTCAACTAGTGGGAATAGCGGCAGATTGATCGGGACGAATGTCCGACCGTCCGGTTACTGAATCAGGGTTGGTGCAGCGCTTGATGGCCAGGTTTTCGCAATTGGTTCCGGAGTTGCCTCGCGGTAGTCGGTCCTGGGGGCAACACGGCCGGTTGGCGGCCGGAGTTGTCAGCGCCAAACTAACTGTTTCGTCACGGTCGCCGGACAGCCGAGCATTCATTTACCCTTCCACTACGCGCAAACTCCCCGCCGTTCCTCGCGAAAATAATTACTCGTTTTTTGCGCGCCGATTCACATCTAACGCTAAATGCGCATGAATTGGCCAAAATCCTAACGATGCGTTAACGGTGGGTTCGTCAATCTGCTCCTGTCGGCGCAAACAGTTGCCCGACTCCGGGCATGCTGCCCGCAGAAAGCGAGAGGCGAAACACCATGGCGGGAACGGGTCATGCAGGACACCGACCGGCGATAGAAAAGGCAGTTCAACTGTCGCAGCGGGAGTTGGAAGTGCTTCGGGCGATCGCGGAGTTTGGGACCGTGCCAGCCGCGGCTCGCGTGCTGTTCATTTCACGGAACACGGTCGAATCACATCTGGCACACGTTCGCGATAAGGTGGGGTTGGATCACCTTCCCCAACTGGTCGCATGGGCCATCCGCGAGGCCCTGCTCGACGTGCGAGAAATCGCGCCCCACTCCATTGACGTTATCGACGGAGCGGGCGAGTGAAAGGCTGTGGCGCGCATCCGGCGCAAACCGCGACAGGAAATCGCACATGTCCTCGCCGCATGGGCGGCGAATACCGGCAAAACCACTGGATTCGGGGAGGTTGCATGGGCGCCGTCCTGGCTATAACGGGATCGACCAGGCCATTGTGCCGGGCGCGGTGGGTGGCTACGAGGTCGCCCAGTAACACGGAAAAGGAGGACGGTTGTGAAGTTTCGACTTGTTTCTCGATCAATGCGATTTGTACACATCGCATTGATCGCCGCAATCGGGTGCAGAGCGTCCGCGCAGGGGTTCACGGCGACAGTCGTAACGGGAAGCTCATACTTGTCGAGCACATCGACCCTGTACGGCTCAAACGCCTATGCTACGACAACTTCAAGTCCCCTCAGTAACGGGACCGGCTACAAGTTCAGCTTCGAGGCTGGAGCCGAAGGCACGCCTGACGACGGGTATCAGAGTTCCAATGTTCATGGAACGCTGTACGTGACGTGGAAGGTTACAGGGCCAGCGACCGGAAGCTCATACAACGTAATCCTTCAGCTTGTCGGAAAGCAAGGGTGGGTTTCGCCTACCTATGCTTATGCCGGTACGGGTGCATCGGATCAAACGGCCTCTGGCCTCGCATCAGGTCCATTGATCGCGTCGCAAGCCGCCGCCAGCGGTACACATCACTTTAGCGATCAGAACTACTCGAACACCTCCTCAATAACAAACCATTCCGTCACGCTCGACTCGACGGGGGTTGGTTACGTCACGGTACCGTTTCTTGGTCAGTGCGAGGCTATAGCCAACCCTGGAAGCAACTGGGTACTCGACCTCTCTAGCGAAGCATATGGGTATTTCGAATTCTCTGTGGACGTCTCGGGTGTCGGCCTTCCATAACGGCCGGTGAGAAGACTAGAAACGCGAAGGCTTACGGGACTCACCCATCCGAAAAACGCCATACAACGACGGGCCGGAAGGAACTCCTTCCGGCCCGTCGTTGTATGGCGTCAGCGCATGCATGGTTCTGTCGCATTAATGCGGGACCCGTGATATTGCCAGTGCTCGCTCCTCACGTGTGGAGCGAGGGTCGGCGTCCGGGAATTATTTCTTCGTTGTCCCGCCGGGGTTGATCAGATCACTTGCGGACTCCTCGCCGAATGGCCTCTGCCCCTTCGCCTTCATAGCCTGCGCCTTTTCAGAGGAGCCTGGCGGGAGGTTGAAGTTCTTCTCGACGTGCACCTGGCTATTGCGGTACATTTGGACGATGGCAACCAGCGCAACCGCTATGAGCACGACAGCTACCACGCCAATCACCCGATTCTGACCCACTCCACCGCCAGCCGACCGCGTCCTGCCTGCCATCGGGCGCCTCCTTTACGTGCGAAATGACTACTGATGGTACTGCGCGTCCCAATGGAGCATGTTAGGCGCTTTGCCGTTCCAGATTCCGTTGACCACGTTCATGGTTCTCGTGCGCTTCATGCTCTTGCAGTGGCCGTCCATGAAGCCCATGTTCATCATTCCGTTATGCGAGCCCATCGTGTAGAGCCACGGCATGTTGTCGCAGATTGTGCCAATGTTGATTGTTGCCGGAAAGTCTGTCCAGCCCGGATCCGCGATGTTGGCGTTGTTGAGTCGCATTCCAGCAGTAAATCGCGAGTACCCGGAGTCCGCCCCGAAGAACTCGTACAGAACGATCGTATCGGCCGGGGCTCCGATTTCCGCGAGCGTCTTTGAGTCTACGTGGGACCCATTCTTGTCCTTGTAATCATTGCTGGCGTTGCGGGCGATGACGCCAAACTGCGTGAGCGGATTGTCCGGGTGAAAGATCGGAAAAGCGTAGCTCGTAATGAATCCCGTGCCGATATTCGGGGCGCCGTCGCAGTCGGAGCGGTTCAGGTGGTCGTCCGGGCAATTCCATACGGTGCCAAAGTGGGACGGACCCCACGGAACGCCACCGTTCTTAATATAGGGCTCCAGCTCATTTTCGATGCTGAAAATCTGGTCGTCTGAATTGATGTTGCCATCGAATCCAGAGACATACGGGTACTCCCGCCCAAGCGGAAGCATTTCGTCGTAGTCTTGTAAATACATGTTCATCGAGAGCACGATCTGCTTCTCGTTGCTGAGGCAGGTCGTCTTACGCGCGGCTTCACGCGCCTGGGCGAAGACGGGGAACAGGATGGCGGCGAGGATCGCGATGATTGCGATGACGACGAGCAGCTCGATGAGGGTGAAGCCGGTGATCTCGTTGCGGCGTTTCATGGGTCAATGCTCCTTTCGCGTGATGCGAATGGTCATGTCGCCAACGCTGGCGCGAAGAAGGAATGCATGAGATTCGTCAGCGATGACGTGAGGGGACGGCTGCTGCGAGGACTGCGTTGGACAAGTGGTTGCAGATTCCGCAAGCGCCTCCTTTCCCTCGCTGGGCAGAACGGACGGGCGAGAGAACGACAGCAGCGACAATGACACATAAAAGATAGCACAGAGAAATGAAGCTGTCAATTGGAATCGACAAAGTGCCGGCACGCTGCCGGGAATGGCCCGGCCGGCACGTTCGTTTGTCATGGATGCTGTGGGGAGTACAGGCGAGGCTGCATCCCCCTGACACCAATCCTCTTCGTCGCGAGCGTTGGAGGTACAATGAAACGCGGTCCCGCGAGTCGGGGCCCGCGCTCGTGCCAAGAGGCGGCAAAGCCATCAGGATTTCTCTGTACTATGGACGATTTGGAGCTCTTCCACGGTCCGAACGCGGCCTACGTTCTGGACCTCTACGATGAATACAAGCGCGACCCTCAGTCGCTCGACCCGCGCACGCGCTCCATCTTCGAGCGCTGGACCCCCGATGGCAACGGTACTGCTCCCCCACTACCGGGGGTCGGCGGACTGCCCGCTGGCGGAGGTGTCTCCCCCTCTCCCGTTTTTGGGAGAGGGGGCCGGGGGGTGAGGGCAGTCCCGCCCGTCGACGTGCAAACGGTCGTGCTGGCAGCACGCGTTACACGACTCGTGCGGGAGCTGGGCCACCTCGCGGCGCGAATCGACCCGCTTGGCACGCCGCCGCCCGGCGACCCGGCAATAGAGCTGGAGACCTACGGGCTCACGACCGCCGATATGGAGGCGCTGCCGGCCAGCGTGGTTGGCGGGCCGCTCGCGGAGGGCGCGCCGAACGCGCTGGAGGCGCTCGGCAGGCTGCGGCGCGCGTACAGCGGCACGGTCGGTTATGAGGACGACCACATCCAGACGCCCGAGGAGCGGGACTGGCTCCGGAACGCGGTCGAATCGGGGCGGTTCTTTCAGGATTTCGATGGGGGCCACAAGCGCGACGTGCTCCGCCGCCTGACCGAGGTCGATACTTTCGAGCTCTTCCTCGACGTGACCTACAACAAGAAGAAGCGCTTCTCCATCGAGGGCGTGGACATGCTGGTGCCGATGCTCGACCAGATCATCCACGACGCGGTCGTTGCCGGCACGCGCGAGATCGTGATGGGCATGGCTCACCGCGGGCGGCTCAGCGTGCTTGCCCACATCCTGAACAAGCCCTATCCGTCGATTCTCTCGGAGTTCGAGCACCACGAGCGGAATGAGCGGGCATCGGTTGCCGACCTCGGGGCGCACGGCTACACCGGCGACGTGAAGTACCATCTCGGCGCGAAGCGGGCCTACACGCAGGCCGGTATGCCGGAGGTGCCGATAACCCTTGCGCCCAATCCGAGCCACCTCGAATTCGTGAATCCGGTGGTGATGGGCCGCGCGCGCGCCGCGCAGGAGCGTCGGGACCGGCCGGGCAGGCCGACGCGGGACCTGAGCGCGTCACTCGACATCTCGATACACGGGGACGCCGCCTTCCCGGGGCAGGGCATCGTCGCGGAGACGCTCAACCTGTCGCAGCTTTCGGGCTACCGGGTCGGCGGTACCATTCACATCATCACGAACAACCAGATCGGGTTCACGACAGTGCCGAACGATTCGCGCTCGACCCTCTATGCGAGCGACCTTGCGAAGGGCTTCGAGATTCCCATCGTCCACGTCAACGCCGACGACCCGGTCGCCTGTATCGCGGTGGCGAAGATGGCGTTCGCCTATCGCCAGCAGTTCGGCAAGGACTTTCTGATCGATCTGGTCGGTTACCGGCGCTACGGCCACAACGAGGGCGACAACCCCTCCTTCACGCAGCCGCGCATGTATGAGGTGATCAAGAATCACCCGCGCGTGCGCGAAATCTGGTCCCGGCGGCTGGAGAACGAGGGAATCGTAACGCGCGACGAGGCCGACGAGATGGTCCTGCGTGTGCGCGAGGAGCTCCAGCGCGCGCGCAAGAGCGAGGGGACCAGCGTCGAGGAGGAGGCTCGCAACACGCACGCGGCCCGCACGAATCTGAACGGACAGGGCGAACACCTACAGACTGGAGTCCCTGAACCGCGGCTCCGCGCGCTCAATGAACAGCTTCTGGTGCGGCCGGAGGGTTTCACGCCGGACGCGAAGCTGGAGCGAATCCTCCAGGCGCGCCGCGCGGCACTGAACGAGCCCGGGGCTATCAACTGGGGTCATGCGGAGGCGCTTGCGCTCGCGTCCATTCTGGAGGACGGCACACCCATCCGGCTGACCGGACAGGACACCGAGCGTGGCACGTTCAGCCACCGGAACGCGGTTATTCACGACCCGACCACCGGCGAGAGGTTCTGTCCCTTCCAGTCGCTGCCGGCGGCGAAGGCGGCCTTTGCGATATACAACAGCCCTCTCTCCGAGAACGCGTGCCTCGGATTCGAGTACGGCTACAGCATGCACGCGACCCGCGCGCTGGTCCTCTGGGAGGCGCAGTTCGGCGACTTCGCGAACGGCGCGCAGGTCATCATCGACCAGTTCCTGGTCTCCGGCCAGGCGAAATGGCAGCAGACCCCCTCGCTGGTGATGCTTCTGCCGCACGGCTATGAGGGACAGGGGCCGGAGCACTCCAGCGCCCGCCTGGAGCGCTACCTCCAGCTTGCGGCGAACGACAACATCCGAATCGTTAACTGCACCACGTCGGCGCAGTATTTCCACGTGCTCCGCCGCCAGGCCGCAATGCTTCCCCGCGACGCCCGCCCGCTCGTTGTGCTCACGCCCAAGAGCCTCCTGCGGGAGCCAATGGCCGGCTCCTCCATTGCGGATCTCAGCGCGGGCGGCTTCCAGCCGGTCATCGACGATTCGTCCGCGGCAGACCGGCGCGAGCGGGTGTCGCGGCTCGTGCTCTGCAGCGGAAAGATCTACGTGGACCTGCGAAAGAGCGCCCTCATGGCGTCTGCTGAGAACGTGGCTGTCGCGCGAATCGAGGAGCTCTACCCCTTCCACGAGGCGGAGCTGAGAGAGGTATTCAGCCGCTACCCGAATCTGCGGGAGGTGCTCTGGACGCAGGAGGAGCCGGCCAACATGGGCGCGTGGTCGTTCATGGCGCTCCATCTGCCCGCGATCCTGCCGCCCGGCGTCACGCTCGGTTATGCCGGCCGGCCCGATTCGGCCAGCCCCGCGGAGGGCGTGGAGGACGAGCACATCGCGGAGCAGGCGCGAATCGTGGCAGCGGCGTTGACGGGTGCATCCGCGGTCGGGAACGGTGCGCGGCGGTCGGCCAGGCTCGCGCGGGGACGAAAGAATGGAGTGACTCATGCCGGTTGACATTGTCGTACCGCCGCTCGGCGAATCTGTCGTGGAAGCCACGGTACTGAACTGGCTCAAGCGCGAGGGCGATCCGGTTTCCGAGGGCGACCCGGTCGTCGAGCTGGAGACCGACAAGGTCAATATGGAGGTCTACGCTCCGAAAGCCGGCGTGATCGGCGCAATTACGAAGCAGCCAGGAGCGACCGTTGCCATCGGCGAATCGCTCGGCGTCGTGAACGAGGATGGGGCGGGGAGCCCTCACCCCCAACCCCCTCCTTCGCAAGGAGGGGGCTTACCGGCGGAACACCTCCCCCAACCCCCTCCTTCGCAAGGAGGGGGCTCGCGTGCGGAACACCTCCCCCAACCCCCTCCTTCGCAAGGAGGGGGCTTACCGGCGGACCGTGAGGTTCCCGCTTCAGGTGGGGGAGTGGCGGCAGGGAATGGCGGGGCGCACCAGGCATCCGCGACACCGGTCGCGCAGAAGATGGCGGAGGCGCAGCAGGTCGACCTTAGCCGCGTGAAGGGCACGGGTCCCGGCGGCAAGGTGACGAAGGAAGATGTTGCAAACTTTACGGCCAAACCAGCGCCAGTACCCCAGGCCCAGCCCGCAAGCGTGGCTGCGCGCACGGAAAGCCCCCTCCTTCCGAAGGAGGGGGTTGGGGGAGGTGGTCCGCACGCGAGCCCCCTCCTTGCGAAGGAGGGGGTTGGGGGAGGTGGAGGCGGCTCCGTCACCCTCACGCTCTCTGAGCAGCGGCGTGAGGATCGCATCCCGATCACCCGGCTTCGCGAGACGATTATGCGCCGGCTCAAGGAGGCGCAGAATACGGCGGCGATGCTCACGACCTTCAACGAGGTGGACATGTCGGCCGTGATGGAGGTCCGCAAGCGGAGGAAGGACGCGTTCAAGGAGAAGCACGGCGTCAACCTGGGGTTCATGTCTTTCTTCACGAAGGCGGTGGTGGGCGCGCTCAAGGAGTTTCCGAACCTGAACGCAGAGATACTTGAGGAGGAGAAGACGATCCTCGTCAAGCACTACTACGACATAGGGGTCGCCGTCTCTACTGAGCGCGGACTCGTGGTGCCGGTGCTGCGGGATGCGGATTCGAAGACCTTCGCGGAAATTGAAAAGGGCATCGTCGATCTGGCGACCCGCGCGCGCGACAACAAGCTCACCCTGCCCGATCTGGCCGGCGGCACGTTCACCATTACAAACGGCGGGGTCTTCGGCTCGCTGATGTCGGCGCCTATCCTGAACGTACCGCAGGTCGGCATACTCGGCATGCACAAGATCCAGGAGCGGCCGGTTGCCGTGAACGGCGAAATCGTCGTCCGCCCGATGATGTATCTGGCGCTCTCCTACGACCATCGTATCGTCGACGGGTCCGAGGCGGTTCGCTTCCTGGTACGGGTGAAAGAGCTCATCGAGGACCCGGAGAGCCTGCTGCTGGAGGGATAGGTCGCGCAATTGCGAATCATCGATGTAGCGGCCGAGGGATATGAGGCGGCGGCGAGCGCGCTTCGGCGGGCTTCGCTGGGCGACGACGCGCGGCTGGAGGAGACGGTCCGCGGCATCATTGCGGACGTCCGGGAGCGCGGGGACGCTGCGCTTCTGGAGATGGGGCGGCGGTTCGACTGTCCATCGCTGGACGGGCTGGAAGTCACTCCCGAGGAGTGGGACTCGGCCCATGACCAGGTAGAACCCGCGCTCAAGCGAGCGGTCGAATCCGCCGCCGCCAATATCGTCGCGTTCCACGAGAAGCAGCGCCGCACGAGCTGGATGGACGCGCATGCCGGCCGAGTCACGGGGCAGCTCATCCGGCCGCTCGATACAGTCGGGCTCTACGCGCCTGGAGGTCTCGCGGTCTATCCATCGAGCGTATTGATGTGCGCGCTTCCCGCCCGGGTCGCGGGCGTACCGCACCTCGTACTGTGCTCGCCGCCAGGCAAAGACGGGACGCTCCATCCGCTGGTTCTTTTCGCCGCGCAGGTCGCGGGAATCCGGCAGGTGTTCAAGTGCGGAGGGGCAGGAGCAATTGCCGCGATGGCTTTTGGTACGCAGACGGTGCCGGCCGTGGACAAGATCGCGGGGCCCGGAAACGCCTATGTCACGGCGGCCAAGAAGCAGCTCTGGGGCGTGGTGGACATCGACATGCTGGCCGGT
>Ga0068855_100013072_pt1 | contig 10012 bp, 7 predicted proteins | sample KBSCornC52_FD_66592 | JGI IMG/M metagenome (GOLD analysis project Ga0068855, IMG submission 66592) | Corn rhizosphere microbial communities from Kellogg Biological Station, Michigan, USA - KBS Corn C5-2 | ecosystem: Host-associated > Plants > Roots > Rhizosphere > Soil ... | reverse complement strand
CGTCAATCCCCTCCCCCCGACATCGGAGCTGTTGCAGCGTGACTGAAGCTGCCTGAAGTTAGCCTCCGTTGCGGCGTCCACGGTTTCGCGAGGGCCGGCGAGGCTGCCCGAGCGCGGCCGCAAGGTTTGCTTCAGGACTGGCGCCAGGGCGCCGGTGACCGCGCTACCCCGAAGCGGTCGCCTCGTCGCGCGCCTCGGGGTAGCTGATGTTCCGCCGGTGCGTTACTTGCGCCGCTCGACCGTGAACGGGTTCGAAAGGGCGGACACGGCATGCGCACCGAGATGGATCTTCGCGGGCGTCAGTTCTGCGCCGTCGGCCCGGAGGTTGAACGAGACGCGCGAGGCACAGTTCGCGACGAAATCGATCCCGTCGGTGTGGCCCTTGTTCGCGAAGGCAAAGTACAGCGTCTTGTGGTCGGAGCTTAGCCAGTAGTTGTCGCTCGCCTCGAGCTGCACGCCCTTGACCTGGATCGGCTGGTTCGCCGTCACCGTTCCGGTGAACTCGACCAGGTGACCGTCTTGCGGATGCGTCACCCGGATCGCGTAACCCGACGAGCCATGCCAGATCCACGCGCCACGCGCGTCTCCCGCGTGGTAAGAGTCCGGCGCGCCTTCGATGACGGCGGGTAGCTTGCCCGTCCGACAGCCATTGGCGCCGGTGGACGACGGCTGCGGGGCTGTCGACCCATTGCTCGGCACGGGTGCAGGGCTATTTGTGGCGGTGGTGGTGGCGGTGGTGGTGGCAAATGCGGCCGGACTCACGGCAACACCGACCACGGCCGCTGACGTCAATGCGGTGAGCACACCCGCCGTGCGGAAAACACCAGAACGTTTCATCGAAAACCTCCGAGATGCCGGAACTGCTGACATCAAGAAGATCGCCCGCGCCCGTGAAGTGGTGATTGGCGCAATGTCAGAGAATCGTCAAGGCCGGCGCGCGCAACGCGATTGCGCCGAACTGCCGTCGCCGCCGGCGATTTATGCGGAGTGGGCTAGACCGACGGCGTCCGACATGCGTTCGAAACCACGAGCGGCGAGCGCCACACGCAACTCGCGCAGGATGCGCAGCGGCGCACTCGGGTCGTGGAACGCCTCGGTGCCAACCGAAATCGCCGAAGCCCCGGCCAGGATGAACTGCAGCGCATCGAGTCCCGTGCTGATGCCGCCCATGCCGAGGATCGGCACCTCAGGCATGGCTGCGTGTACCTGCCACACGCACCGCAGAGCGACCGGCCGGATCGCCGGCCCGGAAAGGCCGCCGGTGACACCGGCCAGCCCGGGGCGCATGGTGTCGGTGTCGATGACGATGCCGAGCAACGTGTTCGTCATCGACAACCCGTCAGCACCGGCGCTCACGCACGAGTGGGCAATCGCGACGATGTCGGTGACATCGGGTGAAAGCTTTGCAAACACTGGGATGTCGGGCCGAGTTGCCCGGCGCACAGCCTGGACGACGGCCGCCGCGGCGTGCGGATCACATGCGAAAACCTGGCCGCGCTCTTCAACGTTTGGGCAGGAGATGTTGACCTCGATCATCGAAGCGCCACCGGCATCACGGATGCGCGTCGCCAGCTTCGCGTAGTCATCGATTGCACTACCGGCGATCGAGACCACGGCGCGGGCACCGTGTTCGACGAGCCACGGCAGGTCCTTTTCGAGGAATGCGTCGATACCCGGGCCTTGCAAACCGATCGAGTTCAGCATGCCACTCGGCGTTTCGGCCATCCGCGGAGTAGCACGACCCGACCGCGGCCGAAGCATGATCGACTTCGTGACGATCCCGCCGAGTTCGGCAAGGTCGAAGAACTGGGCGAGTTCTTGGCCTGCCGCCGCACAACCCGACGCCGTGAGCACTGGATTCGGCAACTCGAATCGGCCCAACGTCGTGGTCATGTCGACGTCGTTCGCCAGCGGCTGGTCGGGTGCTGCCGCCCGCACGGTCATCGTCGAACTCACGCCCGCACCTCTTCTCGGGTCGCCTTTTCTGGCCGGGGACTCTTTTCGCGATTCGGCTTCGCCGCTTGCGGTTCGGGGGCGCCTACCGCGTCTGCAGGAATCGTGCCGATGTCATCGAAACGCACGCGGTCGCCATGAAACACCGGACCGTCGACGCACGAGCGGACCATGCGCGTCTCACCGTCGTCGCCGACGACGGGCAAAACGCAGGTCATACAAACTCCGATCCCACACGCCATCAGTTCTTCGACGGCGACCTGGCACGGGATACCGGCGTCGCGACAAATGTCGCTGACCGCGTGCAACATGCCCATCGGGCCGCACGCGTAGACGACGTCGGCTTTGCTCACCGCAAGCACCTCGGGCAGCGCATCGGAAACGCGACCGCGCAACCCAACCGAGCCGTCGTCGGTAGTCACGGTCAGCGTTGCCGAGATGCGTTTCGCATCGAGCGCACCGAACAGGCGATCCTCGCGGGTGGCGCCCATCACGAAGTCGACGCGGCACCCTCGTGCGCGCAGCGCATCGGCAAGGGGAAACAGCGGTGCGCTGCCGTACCCGCCACCGACAAGAACGCACGTCGCGGGCTGGCGGGGTAGCGAAAATGGCTTGCCCAGCGGGCCCACGATATTGATCGGCTCGTGCGGTTGGCGATCGGCGAGCCAGCGGGTGCCACGACCCGCGATCGCGAACACGAACTCGACAGTGCCGCCGTAGACGCCCCGCTCGTGCACTTGATAAATCGAAAAAGCCCGCCGCATCAACATGCTGCTATCTGGCCCACCCACAGCGACGGTGACGAACTGGCCCGGTTTTGCGGTCTCGGCGACACCGGGAGCGACGACGGTCATGGCATGGTAGGCGCCGATGCGCCGCAACGACAGCACTTCACCGTTCACCTGCGCGGGCATGGGCTACTCCTCGACTGTCATGTCGGTGCGGGTGAGGCCGGCGCGTTGCGCCGCGCGTTCGGCACGCAACACCCGAGCATGCTCTTGTAGCGAGCGCACGGTGATGTCACCGCCGATCAATGCCTCGATGCCTTGCACGCAGGCGGCGAGACCTTGCACCGTCGTCATGCAGGGCACACCTCGCATGACGGCGGCGGTGCGGATCTCGTATCCGTCGACGCGCGGCCCGACGCCCCACGGCGTGTTGACGATCAAATCGATCTCCCCGGCAACGATGCGTTGCACGATCGTCGGCTCGCCGTCGACTCCGACGCCATCGCTGTGTTTGCGGACGACGGTGGCGCGCACCCCGTTGCGGCGCAGTACTTGTGCGGTGCCTTCAGTGGCCACGATTTCGAACCCCAGATCGGCGAGCCGCTTCACCGGGAAGATGACCGCCCGCTTGTCGCGGTTCGCGACCGACACGAATGCCTTGCCCTTTGTCGGCAGCGAGCCGTAGGCCGCGGCCTGCGATTTCGCGAACGCCGTACCGAAGTCGGCGTCGATACCCATGACCTCACCGGTCGACTTCATCTCGGGGCCGAGCACCGTGTCGACGCCTTGGAATCGGCCGAACGGCAGCACGGCTTCCTTGACCGCAACCGAGGCATCGGCAGGCAACTGGGCGCCGTCGCCGATTGGCGGCAACATGCCTTCCGCCCGCAGCTCGGCTATCGGCGTCCCGGCCATGATGCGGGCAGCGGCCTTCGCCACCGCGACGTCAGTGGCCTTGGAAACGAAGGGAACCGTGCGACTCGCACGCGGATTTGCCTCGAGCACGTAAAGGATGTTCGACGCCAACGCGTACTGGACATTGAGCAATCCTCGGACGCCGACGCCTTGTGCGATCGCGAGCGTCGACTCGCGAATACGCACGAGGTCGGCGTTGCCGAGAGTGATCGGTGGCAGTACGCACGCGGAGTCGCCGGAGTGGATACCCGCTTCTTCGATGTGCTCCATGACGCCGGCGAGATACAACTCTTCGCCGTCGAATAGGGCATCGACGTCGATCTCGACGGCGTCGTCGAGAAACCGATCGACGAGTACGGGATGTTCGGGACTGGCCTGGGTTGCCCTGGCAATGTAGGCCTCGAGCATGTCGTCGCCGTAGACGATTTCCATGCCACGACCGCCGAGCACGTAACTCGGGCGCACAAGCACCGGATAGCCGATCTCGTCGGCGATGGCTTTCGCCTCTTCGTAGGACGTCGCGGTGCCGTGTTTGGGCGCGGGCAGGTTGGCCGCGGCAAGCACGCGGCCGAACGCGCCACGCTCCTCGGCTAGGTGGATCGCCTCAGGTGTGGTGCCGACAATCGGCACTCCGGAGTCTTTAAGCGCCTGCGCCAGTCGCAGTGGGGTCTGACCACCGAGTTGGACGACGACGCCGACCACCGGACCGGCCTGCTGCTCGGCGTGCACCACCTCGAGCACGTCTTCGAGGGTGAGCGGCTCGAAATACAGCCGGTCGCTCGTGTCGTAGTCGGTCGAGACGGTTTCGGGGTTGCAGTTCACCATGACCGTCTCGAAACCGGCCTCGCGCAAGGCAAAGCTCGCGTGTACACACGAGTAATCGAACTCCACGCCCTGCCCGATGCGATTCGGACCCGATCCGAGGATCAGCAGCGCCGGTTTCTGGCGGGTCGCTACCTCGGTCTCTTCGTCGTAGCTGGAGTAATGGTAGGGCGTCTTGGCCTCGAACTCGGCCGCACATGTGTCGACGGTCTTGTACACCGGGCGCAAGCCGACCTCGTGGCGCAGCGCGCGCACCTCCATCTCGGCGATGCCACGAATACCGGCGATCTGGGCGTCGGAGAATCCGTGCCGTTTCGCATGTCGCAGTATCTCGATGTGGAGAGACTCGGCACCAGCGATGTCGTTCGCGATTGAGTCGAGCAACACGATCTGGTCGACGAACCACGGATCGATACCCGTCGAATCGTAGACCTCCTCGACCGAGGCGCCGGCCCGTATCGCCTGTTGCACAGCCACGAGGCGACCGTCGTGCGGGCGCCGTGCGGCGTCGAGAAGCAGTTGCTTATCGGCGACCTCTCCGTGCCAGTAAAACGACGCTGCCGGATTTTCGAGCGAGCGCAGGGCCTTTTGCAACGCCTCGGTGAAGTTGCGGCCAATCGCCATCGCTTCGCCGACGCTTTTCATTGTGGTGGTCAACGTGTCGTCGGCACCGGGAAACTTCTCGAATGCAAACCGTGGCGCTTTGACGACTACGTAGTCGATGCTCGGCTCGAAGCTCGCGGGCGTCTGCTTGGTGATGTCGTTCGGAATCTCGTCGAGGGTGTAACCGAGCGCGAGCTTCGCCGCGATCTTTGCGATCGGGAAGCCGGTGGCCTTGCTCGCCAATGCCGACGAACGCGACACCCGCGGATTCATTTCGATGACGATGACCCGACCGTCGTCGGGGTTGACCGCGAACTGGATGTTGCAGCCGCCGGTGTCGACACCAACGGCCCTGATCACCGCGATCGACAGGTCGCGCAGATGTTGGTATTCGCGGTCGGTCAGGGTCAATGCCGGCGCGACCGTAATCGAGTCACCGGTGTGCACGCCCATCGGGTCGACGTTTTCGATCGAGCAGACTACGACGACGTTGTCGGCGCGGTCGCGCATCAGTTCGAGTTCGTACTCTTTCCAGCCAAGGATCGACTCTTCGAGCAACACCTCAGTCGTAGGGCTTGCCTGCAGGCCGAGGCCGGCGATTCGCCGCAGTTCGGCCTCGCTGTGCGCGATTCCCGAACCGGCGCCGCCCATCGTGAAGGACGGGCGGACGACGACCGGGTAGCCCAGTTCTCCGGTCGCGGCAAGGCATTCGTCGAGCGTGTGACAGATGACCGACCGCGCCGACTCTCCCCCGACGCTCGCGACGATCTCTTTGAACTTCTGGCGGTTCTCGCCGGCCTGGATGGCGTCGATGTTGGCGCCGATCAACTCGACGTTGTACTTCTCGAGCACGCCGGCCTCGTGCAACGCGACCGCGGTGTTCAACGCGGTCTGGCCGCCGAGTGTGGCGAGCAGCGCATCGGGGCGCTCTTTGGCGATGATTTTCTCTACGATCTCGGGAGTGATCGGTTCGACGTAGGTGGCGTCGGCAAACTCGGGGTCGGTCATGATGGTCGCCGGGTTGGAGTTAACCAGCGAAACCCGCAGACCTTCAGCCCGCAGCACGCGACACGCCTGGGTGCCGGAGTAGTCGAACTCGCAGGCCTGCCCGATGACGATCGGCCCCGAGCCGATAACCAGCACCGACGTCAAGTCTGCACGCTTCGGCATCAGCGGCCACCTTCCATGAGAGTCACGAACCGATCGAACAGGTACGCGGCATCGTGTGGTCCGGCGGCGGCTTCGGGATGGTACTGCACCGAAAACGCTGGCACATCAAGGCATTCGAGCCCCTCGACCACGCCGTCGTTCAGGCAGACGTGGCTCACTCGAGCCCGCCCGAACGGGGTCACCGAGTCGTCATCGGCCGGCGCGTCGACGGCGAACCCGTGGTTGTGCGCCGTGATCTCGACTTTTCCGGTGGCTCGATCGATCACCGGCTGGTTGATGCCACGGTGGCCGTATTTGAGTTTGTAGGTGCCGAACCCCAGCGCACGGCCGAGCAGCTGATTGCCGAAACAGATGCCGAAGAACGGCAGTTTGCGCCCCAGCACTTCACGCAGCAGGTCGACCGGGCCGGTGGTGGCTGCCGGATCTCCCGGCCCGTTCGAGAAGAACACGCCGTCGGGCGAGACCGCCAACACCTGGTCGATACCGGACGACGCAGGCAGCACGTGCACCTCGACCCCGCGTTCGGCCAGCCGGTGCGGCGTCATCGCCTTGATCCCGAGGTCGAGTGCGGCGACGGTGAATCGCTGCTCCCCGATCGCGGGGACGACGTAGGGCTGCGGTGTCGAGACCTCACCCGCGAGGTCGGCGCCCGTCATCGGCGCGGACTCGCGCACCTTGCGCAACAGCGAGTCGGAGTCGGCATCGATGCTCGAAATCCCGACGCGCATCGCGCCGCGCTCGCGCAAGTGTCTGGTGAGTGCGCGGGTATCGATGTCGCTGACGCCGACCACGCCTTGACGTGAAAGCTCGTCGTCGAGGCTGCGGCGAGCGCGCCAGTTCGACGGCACCCGCGCAGGGTCGCGGACGACATACCCGGCGACCCAGATGCGCGCCGACTCAGGATCTTCGTCGTTGACGCCTGTGTTGCCGACATGTGGCGTGGTCATGACCACGACCTGCTTGTGATAACTCGGGTCGGTGAGGGTTTCTTGGTAGCCGGTCATGCCAGTCGAGAAGACGGCCTCGCCGAAGGTTTCGCCGACCGCACCATAGGCCCGGCCATGGAACACCCGGCCGTCTTCGAGCACCAGCACCGCCGAGGCGGGCGAGATCGACCCGCTCATGCAGGCTTCCCGTCGAGAACGGTGGGTGTTCCCCGCAAGAACGTGTGGACGACGCGCACTGGCAGCTCCCGACCGGCGTATGGGGTGTTGCGTGACTTGGAGGCGAGCGCCGACGGATCGACTGTGCGGCGCGCTGACGGATCGACGAGCACCAGATTTGCCGGTGCTTTAACGGAGATCGGCTGGCCTTGGCTGACTAGCCGGCCGATCCGCGCCGGCCGCACCGACATGCGGTCGGCGACGCCGGCCCAGTCGAGCAGACCGGTTTCGACCATGGCCTTTGCGACGACCGAAAGCGCGGCTTCAAGACCCAGCATGCCAAATGCTGCGCTCTGCCATTCGGCTTCTTTGTCTTCGAGCGCGTGCGGCGCATGGTCGGTGGCGACGGCGTCGATCGTGCCGTCAGCCAGCCCACGTCGGACGGCCTCGACGTCGGCGCGGCCCCGAAGCGGCGGGTTCACCTTGTAGATCGGGTCGTAGGTGGCGGCGAGTTCGTCGGTCAGCAACAGATGATGCGGTGTCACCTCAGCGGTGACGTCGACCCCCCTCGCCTTTGCCCACCTGATGAGTTCGACCGACCCCGCCGTGGAGACGTGGCATACGTGCAACCGCGACCCGACGTGCTCGGTCAACAAGATGTCGCGCGCGATGATGGCCTCTTCGGCGACGGCGGGCCACCCACGCAGCCCGAGCACCCCCGACAGTTCGCCTTCGTTCATCTGGGCGTCTTCGGTCAGCCGCGGTTCTTGTGCGTGCTGGGCGATGACGCCGTCGAATGCCTTCACGTATTCGAGTGCACGGCGCATCAGCAGCGCATCGGACACACACTTGCCGTCGTCGGAGAAAACCCTTACCCGAGCGTGTGAATCGGCCATCGCGCCGAGTTCGGCCAGCTGCTCGCCCTGCAGGCCGACACTTACCGCGCCAACGGGATGGACGTCGCAATGACCGGCTTCGCGGCCGGCCAGCCAGACCTGTTCGACGACACCGGCGGAGTCGGCCACCGGATCGGTGTTGGCCATGGCGTGCACTGCCGTGAAGCCGCCGAGCGCGGCCGCGCGGGTGCCCGTCTCGACGGTCTCGGCGTCTTCTCGGCCGGGTTCGCGAAGGTGCGTGTGGAGATCGACGAAACCTGGCAATGCGATCAGACCGTTGGCATCGATGACCTTCGCGCCGTCCGACGAAAGGTTGGTACCGATCTCACGGATCACGCCACCGTCGAGCAGGACATCGGTCGGCTCGCCGCCGAGGACTTTGGCACCCTTTAGCAGCCAGCCGCTCACGACACCTCCTCTTCGCGCAAGGGCTCATCGGCCAGAAGTTTGGCGGCGACATCGGTGCGGCGTCGTCGTAAACCGTTGTCGGGCGGGTGCACTTCGGTCTCGGACGACGCCGGTGCCGCGACCACCTGCTCGTCGGCACGGGCAACGAGTTCGGCCGCCGACACGCCCGATCCGCGTCGACCGATCGCCGATTCGCTGCCTCCAAGCAACAGGTAGAGCACTGCCATGCGCACGCTGACGCCATTGGCCACCTGCTCGACGATGACTGAGCGAGCGGAGTCGGCGACCTCGGCGGCAATCTCCATGCCTCGGTTCATCGGGCCCGGGTGCATCACGATCGCTTGCTCCGGCAGCATCGCCATGCGCGCAGCGTCGAGACCGTAGCGGCGACTGTACTCACGCGCGTTGGGAAAAAACGACGACTTCATGCGCTCGCGCTGCACGCGCAGCATCATCACGACATCGGCCTTGGGCAGCACGGCGTCGAGATCGTAGGAGTAGGCACACGGCCATCCGTCGATGCCAACCGGCAACAACGTGGGCGGCGCGACCAGCGTGACGTCGGCGCCGAGCGTGCTGAGCAATAGCACATTCGACCGAGCCACCCTGCTGTGCAACACGTCGCCGACGACGGCGACCCGACGCCCGTCAAGGTTGCCGAGGTGGCGACGCATGGTGAACGCGTCGAGCAGCGCCTGCGTCGGATGCTCATGCGTGCCGTCTCCAGCGTTGACGACACTGCCCTTGATCCAGGTGGCGAGCCGGTGCGGCGCGCCACTCGCCTCGTGCCGAATCACCACACCGTCGGCACCCATCGCTTCGAGGGTCAGCGCAGTGTCTTTCAGGCTCTCACCCTTGGAAACACTCGAGCCCTTGGCCGAGAAGTTGATGACGTCGGCCGAAAGGCGCTTCGCCGCCGCCTCGAACGAGGTCCGGGTGCGGGTCGAGTCTTCGTAGAAGAGGTTGACGATCGTGCGACCTCGAAGCGTGGGCAGCTTCTTGACCGGACGGTCGGCGAGCCGGGCCAGCTCAGCCGCCGTGTCGAGGATCAGCGTGGCGTCGTCGCGGCTCAGATCGGCGGCCGAGAGCAGGTGACGGGTCATCGGCCATCCGCCTCTGCGCCGGAGTTGCCGAGCAGTACGGCATCGCGGCCGTCGAGTTCCTCGATCAGCACGGTCACCTGTTCGTAGCGCGAGGTGGGCAGGTTCTTCCCGACGTAGTCGGCCTTGATCGGCAGTTCGCGATGCCCCCGATCGACGAGGACGGCTAGTTGGACGGCGCGCGGGCGGCCCAGCTCACCCAGTGCGTCGAGCGCCGCGCGAATCGTGCGGCCGGAGAACAACACGTCGTCGACGAGCACCACGAGCTTGCCGTCGACATCGCCGCCCGGGACCTCGGTGCGGGCAAGCGCACG
>Ga0068855_100013071_pt1 | contig 10012 bp, 9 predicted proteins | sample KBSCornC52_FD_66592 | JGI IMG/M metagenome (GOLD analysis project Ga0068855, IMG submission 66592) | Corn rhizosphere microbial communities from Kellogg Biological Station, Michigan, USA - KBS Corn C5-2 | ecosystem: Host-associated > Plants > Roots > Rhizosphere > Soil ... | reverse complement strand
GTGGGAGTAGTCACTCCGCAACCGAGTTGCGTTGCAACTCGGTGCTCACGGGCCAATTCCGCGCGAGCGGCGGGGTCCGCGCCTGTGCTCTCCGGGCCGCTCGCCACCGCGTCTCGGTAGCTCGCCTGGGCCGGTGCCGAGCGGCGCGCGGCGCGGGTTGGTGTTGCGCAAACGGGGCGCGACCTTGTAGAACACCTGCACACCTACGGAAGGGGGGTGTGTGGCCGGAGTTTCGTTCGAGGGCATCACGAAGACGTATGCCGACGGCACCACCGCCGTCAACGGACTCGATCTCCGGATCGAAGACGGCGAGTTCATGGTGCTCGTCGGGCCTTCCGGTTGCGGCAAGACGACCGCCCTGCGCATGGTCGCCGGGCTCGAGGACATCTCGCGCGGGGTCCTGAAGATCGGCGATCGCGTCGTCAACCACGTTCCGTCGCGCGACCGCGACATCGCGATGGTGTTCCAAAGCTACGCGCTCTATCCGCACCTCTCGGTGTACGACAACATCGCGTTCGGGCTGAAGATCAAGAAGGTGCCGAAAGACGAGATCGAGAAGCGCGTGCAGAACGCGGCGCGGGTGCTCGACCTGGAGCCGTACCTGAAGCGCAAGCCGCGCGCGCTCTCCGGCGGTCAGCGGCAGCGCGTCGCGATGGGCCGCGCCATCGTTCGCGAGCCGGCGGCGTTCCTGATGGACGAGCCGCTGTCGAACCTGGACGCGAAGCTGCGCGTCCAGATGCGCGCAGAGATCGCCGGCCTGCAGCGCGACCTCGGCGTGACGACGATCTATGTCACGCACGACCAGGTCGAGGCGATGACGATGGGCGACCGCGTGGCCGTCATGCGCAAGGGCGAGCTGCAACAGGTGGCCGACCCGCAGACCCTCTACGACAAGCCGGTCAACCTGTTCGTCGGCGGCTTCATCGGCAGCCCCGCGATGAACATGCTCGAGGCGACGCTCGAGCGCCAGAACGGGGACCTGATCGCGAAGGTCGGGTCTCAGTCGATCGCACTCAAAGGCGAGACGCTGTCGCAGCGCCCGGCACTCAAGAACTACGACGGGAAGACGGTGGTGCTCGGAGTGCGCCCCGAGGACCTCGAGGATCTCTCGCTGGCGCCGGAGACGGCGGCCGACCACCGGCTGCGCGGCACGGTGCAGCTCACGGAAGCGCTCGGCTCGGAGATCATGGTGCACTTCACCATCGACGCGAAGCCCGCAGTCACCGACGAGGTGCTCGAGCTCGCGGAGGACTCGGGCGATGACCGCGTCCCGAAACCGCACGACACGCAGGCCGCGCTCGTCGGCCGGTTCGGCGCCCGTTCACGTGTGCGCAGCGGCGCCGACGTCGAGGTGGCGGTCGACACGCGCGCCTTGCACTTCTTCGATCCCCAGACGGGGCTTGGGATCTATGACGGAGGGTCAACGAAAGGAGCTTCATGAGTCGTAGAGGGATTGCGGTCGTTGTCTTTGTGGCCGCATTGGCGCTTGCCGTAGCAGGCATTGCAGGCGCAGCACGGGGGTCGCATGCAAGGGCGGGCGTGAACACGACCGTCTCCGGGACGATCAACTTCGACGGCATCTGGACGTCGTCGTCGGGCGCAAAGCAGTTCGCGGACGTGATCGCCGCCTTCAACAAGAAGTACCCCAAGGTCAAGGTCAACTACCACCCGATCGGCGACAACCTGCCGACCGTGCTCTCGACCGCGGTCGCCGGCGGCCATCCGCCCGACATGGCGGACATCGCGCAGCCCGGCTTCGTCAAGCAGCTCGCCGATCAACACAAGCTGAAGCCGATCACGTACGCGAAGGGCACGATCGGTAAGAACTACGCGCCGGCCTGGCAGACACTCGGCACGTTCGATGGGAAGCTGTACGCGCTCGTTTTCAAGGCGGCCAACAAGTCGCTCGTCTGGTACAACGTCCCCGCCTTCAAGGCGGCCGGCGTCAAGGCTCCGAAGACGTGGGCGCAGCTCATCTCCGCTGCGAAGGTGCTGAAGTCGTCGGGCACGCCCGCCTACTCGATCGGCGGCGCCGACGGTTGGACGCTCACCGACCTGTTCGAGAACATCTACCTGCGCACGTACGGCCCCGCGAAGTACGCGGCGCTCAGCGCGCACAAGATCAAGTGGACGGACGCGTCGGTGAAGACCGCGCTGAAGACCATGGGCCAGGTCCTCGGTGACTCCGGCAACCTCGCCGGCGGTGCGGCAGGCGCGATCCAGAACGGGTTCAACGACTCGGTCACGAACGCGTTCTCCGATCCCGCGAAGGGTGCGATGGTGTTCGAGGGCGACTTCGTCGCCGGCGTCATCCTCTCGTCGACAAAGGCGAAGGCGGGCACCGGGTTCAACGTCGCGCCGTTCCCCGTCGTCAAGGCTGGGTCGAGCGGATCGAACGGCGTCGAGATCGGCGGCGACCTGTTCGTGACGTTCCGCGACACGCCGGCGATCCGCGCGTTCGTCAACTTCCTCGCGACCGCTCCGGCGGCCGAGGTGTGGGCGAAGCAGGGCGGCTTCTCGACGGGCAACCACAACGTCAACCCGAGCGTGTTCCCCGACGCGATCACGCGCGCGACCGCGACGCCGGTGTTGAAGGCGAAGTCCGTCGTGTTCGACATGTCGGACCAGCAGCCCTCGGCGTTCGGTGCGACCGCCGGCCAGGGCGAGTGGGGCCTCTTCCAGGACTTCCTCAAGAACCCGAGCAACGTGAACGGGATCGCGAGCAAGCTCGAGGCCGCAGCGACCAAGGCGTACAAGAAAGGCAAGTGAGCACAGCCGGTGGGATCACCGCGGAGCCGCCCGTCGAGGCGGCTCCGCCTCCCACCGCTGAGCCCGGACGGCTCGGGCGGTGGTTGACGAACGGGGTCTTCCTGACGCCGGCGTTGCTGCTGCTCGTCGTCTGGATGCTCTATCCGCTCGTCTACACGATCATCCGCAGTTTCTTCGGTCAGAACGGCTACCTCGGCGCCTGGGTCGGGATCGACAACTACAAGTCGCTGTTCGTCCCGTTCAACCTCTCGAACCCGCTGCTCGTCGCGATCAAGAACAACGCCATCTGGGTCGCGGTCGTGCCGGCGCTCGTCACGTCGATCGGCCTGATCTTCGCCGTGCTCACCGAGCGCGTGCGCTGGTCGGTCGCGTTCAAGACCGTCGTGTTCCTGCCGATGGCGATCTCTGCGTTCGCGACCGGCGTGACGTGGCGGATCATGTACCAGCAGGATCCGAACCTCGGCGCGCTCAACGCGCTCAGCAGGTCGGTGTCGAGCGTGATCCATTCGCCGGGCGTGTTGCAGGATGCCGCGCCGTCGAGCGCCGCGATCACAGGCTCGCCGCAGACCGGCTACGTGCTGAAGACGCCGCTGCATCCGGGCAGCGTCGCGCACCTCGGGTTGACGGCGATACCGCCTGATGCGGTGCCGGGCGGCGCGAAGCAGGCGGTGGACCCGGCCGCGAAGCCGGGCGACATCGTCGGCGTGGTGTGGCGCGACTTCAAGCCGGGAGGGGGCAAGCCGGGCGTCGTCGAGTCGCAAGAGGTCGGCCTCCCGGGTGTGTCCGTGCAGTTGCGCTCGTCCGCCGGGAAGACGGTGCAGAGCGCGACGACGAGCTCGGACGGGACGTTCGACTTCTCGAAGGTTCCGGCCGGCAGTTACGAGACTGCGATCGGCGCATCGACCTTCCGCAAGCCGTTCGCCGGCTACGGCTGGCTCGGGCCGAAGCTGATCACGCCGTCGCTGATCATCGCGTACATCTGGATCTGGGCCGGCTTCTCGATGGTGGTGATCGCCGCCGGATTGTCCGCCATGCCGCGCGACGTCCTCGAGGCGGCGCGCACCGACGGCGCGACCGAATGGCAGACGTTCCGGCGCGTCACCGTGCCGTTGCTCCTGCCTGTGCTGAGCGTCGTTTTCATCACGATGATCATCAACGTCTTGAAAGTGTTCGACCTCGTGTTCGCGCTCGCGCCACAGTCGACACAGGCGGACGCGAACGTGATCGCGCTTGCGATGTGGCGCGTCGCATTCGGCGGTCAGAACAACTTCGGCGCGGGCTCGGCGATCGCGGTGTTCCTCTTCCTGCTCGTCATCCCGGTGCTCGCGCTGAACATTCGTCGGTTCAAGAGGGACGTCTAGCTATGGCGGCGGCAGCTCCCGCGATCGAAGTCCCGGCGCCGCGCGACACGGTCGCCGCCAAGGTGTTGCGCGCGCTCGCGACCGCGCCGCTGCAGATCTTCCTCGCCGTGCTCGGCGTGCTCTGGCTCGTGCCGACGTTCGGGTTGTTCATCACGTCGATCTTGCCTGCGTCCGCGTTCACGTCGAAGGGCTGGTGGCAGATCTTCTCGCACCCCAGCACCGCGACGTTCGCCAACTACTCGGCGCTGTTCCACAACAGCGGCCTGACGAAGGCGCTCGAGACGACCGCGTACATCGCGGTCGGCAACACCGTGATCGTCGTCGTCCTCGGCGCGATGGCGGCCTACGCATTCGCCTGGCTCGACTTCCCGGGCCGCGACTGGGTGTTCATCGGCGTCATCGGACTGCTCGTCGTGCCGCTGCAGATGGCCCTGATCCCGATGTTCAAGCTCTACGACATCTTCGGGATCTACGACACCCTCATCGGCATCATTCTCTTCCACGTCGCGTTCGGCCTGCCGTTCGCGATCTTCCTCTTGCGCAACTTCTTCGTCGGGATCCCGAAGGACATTCTCGAGTCCGCGCGCATCGACGGCGCGAACGAGTTCGTCATCTTCTTGCGGCTGATCATGCCGCTGGGCCTGCCGGCGATCGCGTCGCTCGCGATCTTCCAGTTCCTCTGGACGTGGAACGACCTGCTCGTCGCGCTCGTCTTCGGCCAGAACGTGCAGCCGATCACGGTCTGGATCGCCGGCCAGTTGCGCGAGTTCGGGACGAGCATCGACATCATCGCGCCGGCCTCGTTCCTGTCGCTGCTCGTGCCGCTCGTCGTCTTCTTCTCCTTCCAGCGCTACTTCGTCCAGGGACTGCTCGCCGGCTCGGTGAAGTAATGCAACGGGTCGCGATCGTCGGCGGCGGGCTGTGCGGCTTCGTTGCGTACCTGACACTTCGTCGCGCGCGAATCGAGGACGTGACCGTCTTCTCGCCGGCAGCCGATCCGGCCGCCGTCTTCCGTGTGCGTGCGGCGGCGATCCGGCAGACGCACATGCGCTCCGAGAGCGACGGCCATTGCCTGCCGACGTCGTTTCCGGGTCTCGCCGTCCGCGATGCGCGCGCGCGGCGATCGGTCGCCCCGCTCGTCGCGAGCGTGCTCGACCGCTACCACGCGTCTGTCGAGACCTTTCTCGCGCACGTCGACGACGAGCGGCGGCGGAGCGGCTGGTCGCCGGTTCCTCGCCGCGTGGAGGCCGTCCGCGCCGTCGACGGCGGCTTCGAGCTCGATGGGTACGGCGTCTTCGAGCACGTCCTGATCGCGACGGGTCATCCCGGCCTCGCGGTGCCGGAGGAGCTGCGCGACGACCCGCGCGTCGTGCACGCGTACGAGCCGCACGAGTACGCCCCGTCGGTCTGCGTCGTCGGAGCAGGCCTTGCCGCCGCGACGGAGTGGCGAAATGCTTCTGCTGCCGGCGCGCGCGTCACCTCGGTCCGTCGGCGTGAGCCCGTGCAGCGCCCCCTCAACGTGCCGCGACCGCTCCTGAGCAAGCGAGGTCTCGCGCGCTTCCACCGGCTCGACAGCTCGGCGCGCGCCGCCGAGCTGCACGACCTGCTCGCGCCGTCGTACCCGCGCGAGGCGCACGTCGACGTCCCGGTCGAGCGGCACGTCAACGGCGCCGACCAGGTCATCGCGGCGACCGGGTTCCTGCGCGGCTTCCGCCACGACGCGCTCCTTGCGCCACTCGTCGACGAAAACGAGCTGCCGACTGTGAACGGCTGGATCGCGCTCGCGCCCGACGCCACCGTGCCGCGGCTCACCGACGGCGAGCGGACGCTCGCGCTCGCAGGCGTCGCCGCGCAATGGGCGTACCCCGCCGCCGACACGCTGATGGGCGCGCGCTACGTCGCCCACGGCTTTGCGAGACGATGTCGTACACGCTGAGAGGACGGCTCGAGTCGCGGCTCGCGGCGCTTGCACTGCCGGTGCTCGCGGCCGCCGCAGTGCATCAGTGGTGGGCGCTCGAGCTCGCCGGGCTCATGGCCGCCGTGGGGCTCGCTCTCGACCTCGTCTACCACCGGCCCATCGCGTACCAGCCGGGATGGGCTGCGGTACCGCTCGGGCTGCTCGAGCTCGGCGTCGTCATGCTGCTCGTACGCGCGCTCGGCGTGCACGCGCCGTTGCGGTGGGCGATCGTGTTCTACGGAGCCGCGTGGGTCTGGGGGCAGGTGCTCTCGCACGCGCTGCTGCCACTGTGGCGGCAGTCGTGGGCGGAGGACGGCGGGGAGCTGGGCGCACGCCCGACCCTGCTCGCGGCGGTCGCGCTCGTCCTTCCGTTCGTCGGCGGTGGCGCGGTCTACCGGCACAACCTGCCGCCGCTCGTGCGCCTGGGCGCCGGCATCCACCAGGGGCCGCTCGTCATCGATCGCCGTGTGCGCCTCGTCGGCGCAGCCGGTGCCGTCGTCCGCGGCGGGATCGTCATCCGGCATCGCGACGTCACGCTCAGCCACGTGCGCGTCGTCGGCGGCGAGTACGGGATCTCCGTCCTCGGAGTCCGCAACGTGACGCTCGACCACGTCACGGTCGTCCGCGCGCGACTCGACGGCATCCACATCCGCCACGCCTCGGTGCGTGTGCACGACTGCACCGTCGACATGCGCGGCGTGCCCCAAGGCCAGGGAATCGACGTCTCCTACGGGTTGATCCAGGGCGAGAACGTCGTCGACCGCTGCACCGTGATCGGCGGGCGCGACGGGATCGTCATGCACGGCTCGATGGGCATGCTCACGCACAACCGCGTCACCGCGACGACGATGACCGGAATCTCGATGGTCGAGATGTCGATGGGCTCGGTCGCGCACAACACCGTGTCGCGCGTGCGCGGGATCGGAATTCTTTGCGGGGACCATTCGATGTGCGAGATCGAGCGGAACACCGTTGCCGGCACGCGCCGCGACGACGCGGGCGGGAACAAGATGCGCGCCGGCTTCGGTCTCGAGGTGGAGTTCGAGTCGGAGGCACACGTCTCGCGCAACGACCTGCGCGCGAACCCGCGTCCGCTCGGCGTCTTCCTCGGCGCGACCGTTGATCCCTGAATTCAGGCTCGTCGCACGCAGCGGCCAAGCTGCTCTGCTCTCGCTGCCGTGGGAACGGTCGCTTGCGGACTGGCCGGCGGACACGTTCATCGAGCTCGAGCGCGGCATCGGGCGGCACATCGTCCGCTTCGTCAGCCTCGAGGGCTCGCTGTTCGCGCTCAAGGAGCTGCCCGACGAGCTCGCGTGGCGCGAGTACCGGCTGCTGACGGCGCTCGAGGAGGAGCAGGTGCCGTCGGTCGAGGTGGTCGGCGTCGTCGTCGACCGTCACGAGCTGCCGGCGGTGCTCGTCACGCGCTACCTCGAGTTCGCGCTGCCGTATCGGTTGATCCTCGCCCGCGGCTCGCTCCCGGCGCCGGAGGAGTCGCTGCGCGCAGCGCTCGCCGAGTTGCTCGTGCGCCTGCACCTCGTCGGCTTCTTCTGGGGTGACTGCTCGCTGTCGAATGCGTTGTTCCGCCGCGATGCCGGCGAGCTCGCGGCGTATCTCGTCGACACCGAGACCGGCGAGCTGCACCACCGGCTCTCCGACGGACAGCGACGGCACGACATCGAGATCGCAGAGGAGAACGTCGCAGGCGAGCTGCACGACCTCGAGGCCGAGCTCGAGCGCCACGTCGTCGAAGACCCGTTCGCGTTCGCCGAGGACGTCGCGCACTGTTACACGGAGCTCTGGGACGAGTTGACGCGCGAAGAGGTCTTCGCGACGCACGAGGGCCACCGGCTCGAGGAGCGGCTGCGCCGGCTGAACGAGCTGGGCTTCGACGCGGACGAGATCGAGGTGGTCGCCGCCGGAGGCGAGGCGCACCTGCGCCTGCATCCCAAGGTGGTCGAGCCCGGACACAACCGCCGCCGGCTGCTGCATCTCACGGGCCTCGACGCGCAGGAGAATCAGGCGCGGCGCCTGCTCAACGACGTGACGCGGTACAAGGCGTACCTGCAACGGCAGGGGGAGACGCCGGTCTCCGACGCCGCGGCCGCCGGCCGTTGGGTGTCCGAGGTGTTCGAGCCGGCGATCGCGGCCGTGCCGCTCGAGCTGCGAGGGCGCCGCGCCGCGGCCGAGCTCTTCCACGAGCTGCTCGAGCACCGCTGGTTCCTCTCCGAGCGCGCGCGCAAGGACGTCGGCATCGACGCCGCTCGCACCGACTACGTCGAGAACGTTCTGCGACCGGCGCCGGATGAACGCCTCCCGTGAGCAGGCGCTTCGCGCCGGCCGCCGACCCGGCGCGTTAGCTTGCTCCGGCATGCGTCGTTCTACGAGCTCCGGGGACCAGCCGATGATCGGCAACGAGCAGGTGCACTGGGACACGTGGGACTGAGCGGTCTCGACCACGTCGTCATCGCCGTCGCCGACTGGGAGCGGTCGAACGCGTTCTACCGCGACGTGCTCGGCGTCGAGATCGTCGAGGTCGCGTACGGCCGCTATGCCTACGTGCTCCCTGACGGCCGTCGCTTGAACGTGCACGGCCCGGGCTCGACGCCGAGCCCGCGCGCGGTCGACCCGGTGCGGCCGGGGAACAGCGATCTCTGCTTCGAGTGGAGCGGCGACGTCGACGGCGCGATTGCGCATCTCGAACGTCTCGGCGTGGCGGTCGAGCTCGGGCCGGTCGAGCGGAGCGGTTCGCGCGGCGACGGCACGAGTGTCTACTTCCGGGATCCGGATGGGTCGCTCCTCGAGCTCATCGTTTACAGCTGAGCTCGCGGCCGCGCGCATCGGCGCGACGCACAACCAGTACGCTCGCTCGCCGCTGCGGCGCAAGCGCCTGCGCGAGTACCTCGACGCACGCGCGCACGCACGCGTCGTCCTCGTCGGCGAGGCGGCGGGCTATCGCGGGGCGCGCATCAGCGGCATTCCGTTCACGTCGGAGCGGCTGCTCACCGGTCGCGGCCCCGCCGAGGCGAGCGCGACCATCGTGCACCGCGTGCTTGCCGAGCTCGGAGTCGAGGACGACGTGCTGCTCTGGAACGTCGTCCCGACGCATCCCGGCACGGCGACGTCGAACCGCGCGCCGTCGCGGGCGGAGATCGCCGCCGCTCGGCCGTTCCTCGACGAGATGACGCGAGGCCGCACGGTCATCGCGGTCGGCCGCGTCGCCGCCGCGGCGCTCGAGGCGCCGTACGTGCGTCATCCCTCGCACGGCGGCGCGGCCGCGTTCGCGTCGGGGCTGCGGCATATGCTCGGCCGATGACGAGCGACGTTCGCCGCAACGCGTTCCTGCTCGCGGGCGGGCTCGTCTGCAACTCCGGCATGTTCCAGCTTGCTGCTGCGCTCAGCTCGCTGACGCTCGTCGCCGTCACCGGGATCACCGGCATCCTCGGCCTCGGCCCGGCGATCTTCCTCGCGTCGAGCGCGCTTGCCGTCGGGCCCGCCGGGCGGATCAGCGACCGCTACGGCCGGATGTTCGTCATCCGGGCGGCGTTCCTCGGCGGCGCCGCAGGCTGTGGCGTCGTCGCCCTCGGTTGCGCGACCACGTCCGGCGTCATCGTCTCCGTCGGCCTCGCCCTGATCGGCGGCTCCGGCGGCATCATCCAGCTCTCGCGCGCGGCCGCGGCCGAGATGTTCCCGCCCGACCGGCGCGCACGCGGCATGTCATTCGTGCTGTTCGGCGCGGTCTCCGGCGCGATCTGGGGCCCGGTCGTCTTCGGCCCGCTCTTCTCGCACCGGGCGATCAGCGCGCACGGGCTCACAGGCCCCTGGCTGCTCGGCATCCCGTTCATGCTCGCCGGGCTCGCGATCTCGATGTTCGTCAAGCCCGACCCGAAAGAGATCTCGGCGCGCTACGGGACGCCGGAGGAGGCTG
>Ga0068855_100013070_pt1 | contig 10013 bp, 10 predicted proteins | sample KBSCornC52_FD_66592 | JGI IMG/M metagenome (GOLD analysis project Ga0068855, IMG submission 66592) | Corn rhizosphere microbial communities from Kellogg Biological Station, Michigan, USA - KBS Corn C5-2 | ecosystem: Host-associated > Plants > Roots > Rhizosphere > Soil ... | reverse complement strand
CGCATGGCCGGGGACGGCGAACCGGGTCGGTTCCGGGGGCGGCGCGGCCACGACTTCTTCTTCCACGGGCGCCTGGGCCACGATCGTCGGCATGCACAGAAGAATGATCGGCCCGATGATCGGGAGCGCGGCGGCCAGACCGATGCCCAGGCCCATCGGCCGCCCGCGGAAGGCGCTGATTTCGTACCCGGCAAAGATGTTGGAGCCATAGATCAACAGGATGACGACCAGGCCGACCGACGACGTGAACAATCCGCCGAACAACGAGCCGGATGAAGGATTGGGCAGTCGGGAAACCTCATTGATCTGGACCGGAGCGGCGGTTTTTTGCGTCGGCGCCGGCTCGATGAACGGTTCGGCGAACGGTTTCGCCTTTGCGTTCTGCGACAGTTGTTTGAGGCTGTCCTGGGTGAACCGCAGCCACGCGATTTTTTCGGAATACGTGTCCTGGCCCGTGCGGAAGATCGCGCCGTTGTTGTCGGCGGAAACCACATCGCCGCCGACCGTGGTCCCGTCGGTCAACGTGTAATCCGTTCCGAAGGCGGCGATGAAGCCACCGATCCAGATCGCCAGACTGATCGCAAGGGTTTTACGCACAAGAATTCTCTAACACAGGACGTGCGGACGCGAAAGTAAATTCAAGGTACGGGGTTGCCGAACATCTCCTTGACCATCACCCCGTCACAGACCTTGGTGACGCCGCCGGTCATCCGGATGGCGAAGTCGTCGCCGATCTCGATCCGGATCTGGCCGCCGGGCATGTGGACCGTGATATCGCGGTCGCACAACCCGAGGCGATGCGCCACGGCCGCGGCGGCGCTGCTGCTGCTGCCGCTGGCCAGGGTGTAACCGGCGCCGCGTTCCCAGATCTCAAGCTGGATATTGTTGCGGTCGATCACCTTCATCAACTGGACGTTGGTACGGTTGGGAAAACGCGCATGGGTCTCGAGCAACGGCCCGAGTTGTTTGGCCAGTTCGGGACTGATCTTGGGCAGCGGCAACACGCAATGGGGATTGCCGACGGTCGCCGCGCAGAACATGAATTGCTGCCCGCGCAGGTGGATCGGTTCGTTGATGACCTCGCGCCGCGGGCCGGCCACCGGGATCTCATCGCTCCAAAAACTGATCTTGCCCATCTCGACGCGGACCACGCGGCCTTTGTCCATCACGGTCGAGTGGACCACGCCGCCGGGCGTCTCGATCTGGAATTCGGCGTTGCGCACGATTTTTTTGTCCCAGAGATAACGTGAAAAGATGCGCAGGCCATTGCCGCTTTTTTCCGCTTCGCTGCCATCGGGATTGAAGATCCGCAAGGCGCATTTCGCGATTTTGGACGGCGAAGGTCCCAGCAGGATGCCGTCCGAGCCGACGCCAAAATTGCGATGGCAGATCAATTTGACCTGTTCGACCGTCAACGGCGCCGCCAGGTCTTTCGGGTCGATGACGATGTAATCGTTGCCCAAGGCGTGATATTTGGAGAACGCAAAGCGCATGACGGGAGGATAGCGTTTTGGCGACAAACCGCAAAAACAGAATTCTGCGGACCGCGGCGTATGCCGGGCCGCAGCGGTTCTAATGCCGGCAACCGTCCGATCCAGAAAAACGCAGAGGCGCTGAGGATCGCAGAGATTCGCTGAGAAAGAGAAAAGCATAGCCCTCTGCGACCCTCTGCGTTCTTTGCATCTCTGCGTTTATCGGAGAGCGTCTCGTGGGTACCCATCCTTCGCTAAAGCTATGGATGGCAGGCACTCGCCCCGCCGGAAGGAATCCTATTTAACGGAATTACCGATGACCTGGGACAAATCGTGGACGCCGGTTTTTTTCATCTTCTCGATCAATCCATGGACGATGGCCTTAGCGATGCTGGGGCCTTCGTAGACCATGCCGGTGTAGACCTGGACGAGGCTGGCGCCGGCGATGATTTTTTCCCAGGCATCATCCGCGGTGAAGATACCACCGACGCCGATGACCGGCAGCTTGCCTTTGGTCTGTCGATAGATATGACGGACGATCTGGGTGCTGTGGTCCCGCAACGGTTTGCCGCTGAGGCCGCCGGTTTCGGCATAAATCTTTTGCGTCGACGGGTCTTTTGTTTTCGGCCGCGTGATCGTCGTGTTGGTGGCGACGATGCCGTTGATGTGTCGTTGTTCGGCCAGTTCCAGGATTTCATCGATCGCGTTGAAAGACAGGTCGGGAGCGATCTTTATCAAGATGGGTCGAGGGTCGAAGATCGAGGGTCGAGGGGCAGACTCTCGATTCTCGACCTTCGACTCTCGACTCGGCATGTGATTGATTTCCTGGACCGCGGCCAAAATTTCATCCAGCGCCGCTTTATCCTGCAACTGCCGGAGGTTTGGCGTATTCGGCGAACTGACGTTGATGACGAAGAAATCAGCCAGGCCCTGAAGCGTGCCGAAGGAACGGGCGTAATCTTCGGCCGCCTGGTCGAGCGGCGTGACCTTGGATTTGCCGAGATTGATGCCGACCGGGTGGGTTGGCCATCGGCCGGCGGCTTTCCATTCAGCCAGCTTTTGGGCGAGGGCTTCAGCGCCGTCGTTGTTGAAGCCCATGCGGTTGACGATCGCTTCGTCCGCCGGGGCGCGGAACATGCGCGGTTCGGGATTGCCGGGTTGCGCATGCCAGGTGACGCCGCCGAGTTCGCAGAAACCAAATCCGAGTTTCTCCCAGGCCGGGACGGCGGCGGCGAATTTATCCATGCCGGCGGCAAGGCCGACGGGATTGGGGAAGCGAAGGCCGAACAGGTTGATGGGCAGTTCGGGCGAACCGAAGATTTTCCCGACGATGTCGCTGAGGAATTGGTCGCGCGCCACGGTGGCGAGCGACGTCAGGGCGAAATTATGGGCGCGTTCCGCTTCCTGTGCGAAGATGATCGGACGGACCAGTTTTCGGTAGGGCCAGCCCATGCTCACCGGAGGACGGCCTCGGGTTTGGGCTGTCCATTCACCGCGCCATTGTGAGCGACCGGTTTGCCCTTCAACAATTTTTTATAGGTCGCCAGCGCGAGCAACGGCCAGGCGTTGCGATAGATATCGTATTTGAGATAGAACACCTTGGGGAAACCGGTGCCGGTCGTTTCGGCTTCGGTCCAGGAACCATCCGGGTTTTGCGTGCGGGCGAGGTATTCGATGCCGCGTTTGAGCGCCGGGTTTTCCGGGTCATCGAACGCGCACAGGCCCATGACGGCCCAGGCGGTCTGCGAGGCGGTGCTGGGGCCGCTGCCTTTGTAGACCGGATCATCGTAAGTATTACAACGTTCGCCCCAGCCGCCGTCCGGCAGTTGGACGCTCTCGAGCCATTGGCGGCCGCGCTGCAGCCAGTCTTCGTTCATGTCCCAGTTCATCGCGCGCATGCCGCGCAGCACCTGCCAGGTGCCGTAGATGTAATTGACGCCCCAGCGGCCGTACCAGGAGCCGTCGGCTTCCTGTTGTTTCCGGACGTACTCGATGCCGCGCCGGACCTGCGCATGGTTGCGGTTCCAGTTCTCGTATCCGAGCAGTTCGAGGATGCGCGCGGTGATATCGGCGCACTCGGGATCGAGCATGGCGTTGTGGTCGGCGAACGGCACTTTGTCCAGGATGTTCTTGGTGCAATCCTTGTCGAACGCCGCCCAGCCGCCATCCCTGCACTGGAAGGTCATCATCCATTTCAGGCCGCGCTGGAAACATTCATCCCGACGCTGCGGGTTGTCGGTCGGGATCTTGCGCAACGCGAGCAACACCATGGCGGTATCGTCGACGTCGGGATTCCATTTATTGTTGAACTCGAACACCCAGCCGCTGGGTTCCACGTCGACGGGGTTTTTGTGGACCCAATCGCCGGCGAAACGGATCTCGCGATCCATGATCCAATCGGCCGCGCGTTTGAGGGCCGGATGGTCTTCCGGGATGCCGGATTCGTGGAGGCAGATGGCGACGATGGCGCTGTCCCACACCGGCGAGAAACACGGTTCAATGCGCACGTCATCTTCCGTCTCGTGCTGCAGGCGTTTGAGTTCCTGCATCTCGCGTTTGAGGACGGGGTGATCGTCGCGGTAGCCGAGGACCTTGAGGGCGATGATGGAATTGAGCATCGCCGGGAAAATGGCGGCCAGGCCGTCGCTGCCTTCGAAGCGTTCGAGCATCCATCGTTCTGCTTTCTTGAGCGCGCGTTTGCGGAACGGATGGATCCCGTGTTCGGCGAACCATTCGGCGAGCTTGTGGAGGCGGTCGAGCCAGAGGAAGAAATTGCGCCAGGAGACCTTTTCGGGGTCAGGCTGGAGCGCGAGGTCGCGCTCGTGGATGCCCTCGGGATAGAGTTCATCGAGGGTGACCCTGACCGGGCGGGTGGGTTTGTAATGGTTGATGATCGCCAGGGGAATGAGCATCGAACGGCTCCAATTGCTCATCTCCCAGAAATTGACGTGGAACCATTTGCCGATCAGCAGCACTTCGCAGGGAATGGTCGGGACATATTCCCACGGGAACAGCCCGATGAGCGCGAGGTACAGCTTGGAAAACGTGTTCATGCGCGGGACACCGCCCATGCTGAGGGCGACGCCGCGGGCCTTCAACATGCGCGGGTCGGTGACGGGAACGCCGGCGAGTTTGAGCGCCAGGTAGGCCTTGATCGTCGCATTCACCTCGGACGGACCACCGTGATAAATGTTCCAGCCGCCGTCCGGCAACTGCATCGAGAAGATGTGGTTGACGGCTTTGCGCTGCCAGGCGACGTCGATCGAACCGTCCCAATGATGGAAGGCGACCATGTCCGAGACGAGCGTGGAATCCACCATCAACTCGCCGTTCCAATAACCGTCGGGATGCTGCAGCCTGAGCAGGTTTTCCTGCGAGCGCCTGATCGCGTTGTCCAAATCGGTCAAAAATTCTTTTTGAGAAGGGGTCGCCGCGGACGACAATGGGGCGGATCGGACCCTCGAATCACTTTCTATCAACACGCGCACATTCTGCCCAAATATCTGCCGGATGAAAAGTTTTTTAGGCGTGCGGTAGTGTCTTGATCCGGTGGGACGTTACTGCCGCATCGCCGCATTGCCGCGGCAAAGCGCTGCCGGATTTAAGCCATTACCAGGCATGCGTTCAAATCGGGGTGGCGGGCGTTTTCGTGCTTGTAGAAAATTCCAAATCGTCCCCATAATAGGTTAGGCAATTGGAAAGGGACCATGGGGGAATTGAAATCGCCGGCGATGGTATCAGGACCGTCTGTTGGCTTTACCGGGCAGCCATGGTCACTTATACTCGACATCGGACCGGAACTTTGGCACGGATTGTGCCTCTTGGATGGCTGCAAACCGTTGGCGGCCAGCCATTCTCTGGTGTAGAATGTGGTAATCCGAAGTGAAATGGCCGTTGCGTCTGCAGCTCAGGGGACGCGATGACCGGCAGAAATGCGGATGATTGTGGATCATCCGTTGCAATGAACCCTAAACCGATACCGTTATGACACTAACCAAACGCGACCTCGTCATACGCATCAGCAACGAAACCGGCCTGGTCCAGCAGCAGGTGTTCGACGTGGTGCAAAAGACGCTGGATTATATCTCCGAGGCGCTGTCCAAGGGCGACAAGGTGGAACTGCGCAACTTCGGAGTCTTTGAAGTCAAAGTCCGCAAGGCACGAGTCGGGCGCAACCCGAATCGTCCTGAAACCGACGTGCCCATTCCGGCGCGCGCCATGGTCAAATTCAAAGCCGGCAAAGAGATGCGTGCCGAAGTGCTGAAACTTCCGACCCGGAATTGATCAGCCGCCGTTTGACACGGATTTTCACAAATGATTCTTCGGAAGATTTGTGTTTCATCGGTGTGCATTTGTGGCTGAAATTGTCTGGCCGTTTCCGCTTTCTCGCTTTCCGCCTTCTGCTTTTCTGATTAGCCTGTCCGCATGGCTTTGGAACGTTTGCCCGGGTTCCGCGATTTTTATCCTGAACCGATCCCGCACACCGATGTCTGGAGCGCCGATGCCCGCCGGTTCATCTTCGACAATTGGCGGACGATCGCGCGCCGTTACGGCTTTCGCGAATATGACGGTCCGCCGCTGGAACCGCTGGAGCTGTTCACGACCAAAAGCGGCGACGAGATCGTCGGCCAGCTTTATAACTTCACCGACAAAGGCGAGCGCGACGTCGCTCTGCGGCCGGAGATGACGCCCACGCTCGCGCGCATGGTCGCCGCGCACGAACGCCAATACAAAAAGCCGATCAAGTGGTTCGCCGTCCCGCAGCTCTTCCGCTACGAACGCCAGCAGAAAGGCCGGTTGCGCGAACATTTCCAGTTCAATGCCGACATCATCGGCGAGACCGATCCCGCGGCCGACGCCGAACTCATCGCGCTGCTCATCGATACCCTGCGGTCGTTTGGCCTCACCGAACAGGATTTCATCATCCGCCTCAGCAGCCGCAACGCGTGGCATGAGTTCTTTGAACGCGGAACGCGGAACACGGAAGGCGGAACGCAAAAGGAATACGAATTTTTCCAGGCCATCGACAAACTGGAGCGCACCGCGCCCGAGGAATCGGAAAAGAAACTGGCCGCGCTCGGGTTTTCCCTCAAACAGGTCAACGAATTCATCGAGGCCGGCAAACCGACGGCTGAGCTCGAGTCGATCCTGCAGAACCTGGCGGCCCGGGGCCTGCGGTCGTTCGTCCGGGTGGATTACAAAGTCATCCGCGGCCTGGCGTATTACACCGGGGTCGTGTTCGAGGCGTTCGATGCGAAGGGCGAATTCCGCGCGATCGCCGGCGGCGGCCGGTACGACAACCTGGTCAAGCTCATCAGCGGCGGCAAGGTGAACCTGCCGGCGTTGGGATTTGGCATGGGGGACGTCGTGTTGCTGGAATTGCTCAAAGCGCGCGGCCTGCTGCCCAGGTTTGACGTGCATGCGGACGTTTTTGTCCTGATCGAGGACGAAACGCTGCGGCCGGCGTCGTTGAAACTGGTACAGGATTTGCGGATGGCAGGATTGACGGTAGAATATGCGATGACCGCCGCCAAACCGGACAAACAATTCAAGCGGGCGCAGGAGTTGAAAGCGGGCTTCACCGCGCGGCTCGAAAGCGATGCCTACGTGCGGATCCGCAACATGAAAACCCGCACCGAAGTGGTGGCCGGGTTTGGCGATGCGGCGAACCACCTGAAGTGAGCCATGACCTCCAGCAACGATTTTTTCGAGCAGCCAAAAGAACCTCAATCCGCCGGCACGGTGGAAGAGATCCGCGACCGTTTTATCGCCGCCGGCGCCCGGTGCAAAATGGAACGCCAGGACGATGAGGTGCGCCTGGTTTTTGACGGACGGAAATGTTATCTCCGGTTCACGGTCAATGCGTCGGGCCGCCCGCTGACCGCATCGATGCCGGACGCCACCGATTACGACGCGGATTTCGGCCAGATCGTGTTCAAGGTCTTCGAAAGTATCGGCTGGAAATTTCAGTTGTGAAAAAAAAGATCAAATGGGCGCTGCTCGGGCTGCTGGTCCTTTTCGGGCTGCTGCAATTGTTCAATCCATCCCCGGTCAATCCGCCGGTGAAAAGCGATTTCATCGCCATCATGGCGCCGCCGGCGGAACTTGCGCAGACGCTGCGGGCGTCCTGTTACGATTGTCATTCCCACGAAACCCGCTGGCCCTGGTACAGCCGCATCGCGCCGATCTCCTGGTCCATCGCCCAGGACGTGGAAAATGGCCGGGCCAACCTGGACCTTTCCACGTGGACGACCAACGACCTCGACCATGCGCTACGGAAACTGGGGGCGATGAGCGACGACGTCCAAAGCGGCGACATGCCGGTGAAAAAGTACACGTTGATCCATCGGGACGCCCGCTTGACCCCGGACCAACGGCAGAAATTGTCCGCCTGGCTGGACGCCAAACAAGACGAATTGCGACCGCAAAATGCTGCACACTGAACTGATCCCCGCCGCCGAAACCGGCTCCCGCCGTCTCCTGATCATGTTGCACGGCCTGGGGGACAGCATCGAAGGCTATCGCTGGCTGCCGCGCGCATTGGACCTGCCCTGGCTCAATTATTTATTGGTGAACGCGCCGGACCCGCATTACGGCGGTTTTTCCTGGTTCGATTATCCCGACAACATCGCGCCCGGCATCCTGCGCAGCCGTCAGTTGTTGTTTGGCCTGCTGGATGATATGCGCGCCAAGGGGTTTCCGGCCGAGCAGATCACGTTGGGCGGATTTTCGCAGGGTTGCCTGATGACCATCGATGTCGGGTTCCGCTATCCGCACCAGTTGGCCGGCCTCGTCGGGATCAGCGGCTGGGTGTTTGAGACCGACACGTTGTTGAAAGAATTGTCGCCGGTCGCGAAAAAACAGCGACTATTGATGACGCACGGGATGTTTGACCAGATCATCCCTTTCGGCAAAGTGCGCGAACAGGCCCGTCGGCTGAAGTCTTCCGGCCTTTACGTCATCTGGCGCGAGTTCCCGAAAGACCACACGATCTACGGCAACGAGGAGATCACGGTCGTCCGCAACTTCATTTGCGCGGGCTACGGGGTGAAGTGAGAAGTCGGAAGGGCGAGGGGTTCGCCCCTCACACTTCCTCCTTCTTTTGTCGTGGTGGCCGCCTTGGGAAGACGGGCTTGGTAAGATCACACATTCACCTGGCGATGGGTGCCGGGCATCCAGATCTGTTCCGGACGCGGCTCGGTCACGGCGCTCCAGTCAATCGCCCGGCCGACGGCTTCGCGCATCTGGTTGAACCACCAGTTGGCGCGGCTGATGCGGTCCTTGGAGGGTTTCACATGGCGGACGCCGGCAAATCCCAGTTCCAGTTGTTCATTGTTCGCATTGATCGTTGTCATCATGCGCACGATTCTGACAGAGGGGGTTGGACAAACGCTGTCCAAGGCTAAAACAATTTTTGGAAGGTAAACAGCCGGCGCGTTCAACGGAAAATCATGGTCGATACTAAAAAGCCTTATAAGAACGGCCGCAAGGTTTTGGAGTGCGGCAGTCTTCTGCCGCTTTTCCACCCCCGGCGGTCGGACGTAAAAGCGGCAGAGGGCTGCCGCAGTCCAGGACGCTGTCGCGCGCTTTGGCTGGTCCAGAACTTACAGCATCGACAGCTTCTTTTATCGCTCTAGTTCCCGCCGCTCTGCACGGACTGCTTCCACGCCGTGACGGCGGCTTTGATGTCTTCGCCGCAGCGGGCGCGTGGCTTCACGAACCGCGGGGTGAACCAGGGAAAGGTCCCGATCAAATCGTTCGTCACCAGGATCTGCCCATCGCAGTCCGGTCCGCTGCCGATGCCGATGGTGGGGATGGAGATGTTTTGGGAAATTTCTTTTGCGACCGGTGGTGTGACGATCTCCAGCACCAGCGCGAACGCCCCGGCGTCCGCGAGCGCGCGGGCATCGGCCAGCAACCGTTCCCGTTCAGTCTCCGTGCGTCCTTTGATCTTGTAACCGCCTTCTTCGAGCACATGTTGCGGCAGCATGCCGAGGTGGCCGCAGTAGGGGATGCCGGCGGCGATGATCGCCCGCACCTGTTCGATGATCTCGCGTCCGCCTTCGGCCTTCACGGCTTCGGCCCCGGCGGCCACCAGCCGTTTTGAATTTTCGACGGCGCTGGCGACCGTGTCGTAGCTGCGATACGGCAGGTCGGCCGCCAACAAAGCCGATGGTTTCGCGCGCGCGGCCGCGCGGACGTGATGCTCCATGTCCGCCATCGTCACGTGCGTCGTGTCCGGATAACCCAGGACGACCATGCCCACTGTGTCGCCGACATGGATGAACGGGATGCCGGCTTCGTCGAGCATCCGGGTCATCGGGTAATCATACGCCGTCAGGGCGGCGATCTTTTCGCCGCGCGCTTTCATGGCGCGGATCGTTTCGGCGGTGATCTTCGGATTCATTGGAGCCACAGATGAACACAGATTAACACAGATGCAGAAAATGCAAATGATCTGTGTCCATTTGGTAGTGTCCTAATTTGGTAGGGCGGTGCTGCCGCACCGCCGCATTGCCGCAGCAATGCGCCACCAAATTA
>Ga0068855_100013068_pt1 | contig 10014 bp, 5 predicted proteins | sample KBSCornC52_FD_66592 | JGI IMG/M metagenome (GOLD analysis project Ga0068855, IMG submission 66592) | Corn rhizosphere microbial communities from Kellogg Biological Station, Michigan, USA - KBS Corn C5-2 | ecosystem: Host-associated > Plants > Roots > Rhizosphere > Soil ... | reverse complement strand
GCATCCAACTCTTGTAATAGTGGATCGCTATCAAATGCAGGTCCACATTGGACTCAAGAAACAATACGTCGATGTGACGGAAACGAGAGTTGGAGGACTTGTTGTCCCCTCGATTACTGACCGAGGGCTGGTCAGACTATATAGGCTACAGTAGAGACTAAGGACTAGTGCAATGCTACGCTATCGAAAGCTCCTTGGCATTGACGTCGAAGCCCTTGGCTTTGACGTCTTTACAAGTCTTGGGTGCCTCGGGAACGGCCCCCAAACTGCCTGCAATCACAGCCTCCCCTACTTAGAGTCAACGACGTCCTCGTTGTTGCCTTTTGCGTGCAATCTCGACGTCGAGACCGTTCTATAGGGTTTGTTGAGGGGTGCGTAGCGTCGAAACTTCGCCGAAGGCCCCTTTTTTGCTTGTCACAACTGTGAAAGTTGCTCGGGTAAGGTCCTCGGTCTGGTGAGTAGGGTTTAAATTTCGCCACTGTAAGTCGTGAAGAGGGCGATTCGACGTCCTCAAAGGCCTGGGTAGGCGGCGAGGAGGTGGCGTAAGTGAGGAGCAAGTGTTTCAGGGTTGTAGGAGGTCTCGAAGGCTCCTATATCGCCGCGAACTTTCACAGCAGCGTAGATAGCACATGCCGTCGCCTCACTTCAGTAGTACCAGTAAGTAGTTATCAGTGCGTAAAGTCCTTCACCTCACCGTCGGTACTCCTCCTTTGGCGTCATATATCGTGCAGACCCTGGTTTCAGGTTTCTCCTCGCCGTCGTCGGCGAGTAGGTCCCGGGGTTGATCCGATTGCACTCCTTCGTCTATAAGTAGAGGTATTTCACCTGTCCAATCCTTCGATCTTTCTTCTCACCCAATTCAAACTCATCGATTCTTGGAGTTCACACGTCTTTTCTTGCCTTTCTTCCTCTTTTGCTCCTGTCATTATCAGTTGCAGGCATGGGTCCTCGCAATACGCGGGCCTCGAAGCCGGTTGGTGAGAATCCTCCGTCATCTCCTCAACCATCCCGAGTCTCGAAGAAGAGTACTCCAAAGAAATCAGGTAGCGATGGTCTTGTTCGCAGTCGTGGTACCCTCAACGGTCAGCGTGAGGATGGCGACACTGCTCGTTGGGTTTGGTTCAGGAAGTTCCAAGAGCTGGCCCGGGGTCCTACCAAAGGGCGGCCCAAGAAACCGGTAGTATTCGTGAGTATTTTCTTCCTCCTTACGATGTCGAAAGAGTTGCTGACATGTCGAACAGAATGGATTTCAATTCTTTCCTGCGGGACAGAGAGATTTCGAGCAAATTGCCCTCACTTCTGAGGCATTCCAAGCTGGCTTCGAAGAGTACAAGCGCAAATGCAACAGCTATCATGCCCGTCTCATGGCTCATCTTCCTCAAGTTCGACACCTTGAGTACTGGGGTCGATATGATTTCCTTGAGACGACCAAATATATGACGGCAGCCATTGGATACGCTGTTGGTGTGGTTCGCAAGGGTGAAGACATGTGTGACCTCTGCTATAAAGGCCTTGCAGAGGGCAATTCCAATGAGTTTGTTTTTCCCAAATGTGTTTCTGTACCCATCGAAGAGGGTGTCACCGATGGTAATTACGAAGGTATATATGTCTTGGGTGCTGGGTGCGCTGCTTGCTACCTTCGTGGCACCAATTGTCGTTTGTCTGGCCTGAAGGGTCGTGTCGCTGCCAGACAAGAAGACGTACCTCCGCCTGAACCATCTCCAGAGCCAACTCCTGCTGGCACGCCAGCTCCTGAGAGTTCTAAGGGTGGCACTCCTGCTCCGACGCCTGGTTCGGGTGCGAAGCCTGCCCCTAAGCTGCAGACGCTCATTCCTGAGACTCCAGATTTGAGGGCTCAGGGTGCGGCTCCTGTGACTATTAGTGGTCATCGCGGTATAAAGATACCTGCAACAGCCACCACTGCAGCTGAATTTGTGGTTCAGACGCCGAGGGGTCAGGTGTCTTTTGCAAATCCTCGCATGCGCACATTGAATTGGAGTGATCCAAGTCTCAGTGCACAAAACATTGCAACGTTGAGGCATCAATTGACAACAATGCTTGACGATATGGCGCGGTATGGTATTAATTACCGTCCTGGCCCTAATGATTTCCATGGTTGGCGAGTTTCGCTGTCTCCGTCGCCAGTTCCTTCTCGAAATTCCACACCAAAGGGTATGCATTCGCCCACTGGGAACATTGGCCTGGGTGTTTTGCCGTCCATTGAGACGGTATATCAGCCGTCTGAACAGCAGCTTCAGCAACAACGACGGTTGCCAACTCCGCAAGGTGAATATACTTTGCCTGCGCCACCGAAACTTCCTTCTCCGGCGCCGTATGGCTTCAACAATCCTGCTGCGCAACCTCGTGGGTTGGCAGACAATCAATCCTTCTCGGCGTACCGAGATCCTCCTCCGGTGGTGCCTTCGAGCCCACACCATCCGGCTTCTTTTCAAAATCCATCTTCTCAAGAGTCAATGGCTTCGACAGGCAATCCTGTCCCGCGCCCAAGCTTCGCTGCCCAGCAACGTCGGGAGCAATATCAGCTTCCTCCGCCGTGCCGGCCTGGTCAACCAGCGAACTCTGGGTATGGTCTAAATGCGTGGCGTCGAGACCAATGGAATGACATCGAAGATTTCACCAGCACCGTTCGAAACCCAGATGGGTCCTCGGTTCGAGGCGCTGATTTCGACTTCAATGCTGCACTAGAACGTTTTCCATTATCAATAACGGAAGGTGCCGTCCGTCCTGCATTGGCAGCTCCCGCAGCTGCGATGCCTACAGCACCTCTAGCTCCTGCGAGGTCTTGCTCACTTCCTCCTGCTACTGCAGGCACTCGAGCACCGAGTGTTCCAGCTGCAGTTAGGCCTCCGAACGTCTCTGCTGCTCCTGCTGCGAAGCCTCCAGGCGTCTCTGGCGCTTCTGCTCCAGCGGGAGCAAAGCCTGTAGGGGGGGATGACATTTCATCTTTGACTTCTTCAAATTCAGCTACTGGCGATGAGCGGCGTCGAAGTAGTAGTAGGGCTGGTAGTCAGAGAGGTAGTCAGAAGGGATAGTTGGAAGGATTTTGATATGGAGAGTGGTTTGAGGGTTGTTTAGTGTACACTTGGTGCTTGGTTTTCATGATACCCAGAAGATTTAGGTATCGAAGCAGTCTCTGATGAAGCGTTTTGTGAAGGATGACCTGCTTTCGTATATAGAAATCCCAAAAACATTGTACAAGTAACCCATTGTTTCGTCTTCAATCTCTCACAACCTTTGGTTTAGGGTTTGGCCGTAGAGATCTTCCTTCGACGTGTCTGCTGCGCCTTACCTCAGGGTTAGTTTCACCTACTTGCAAGCGCTGAGGACGTTTCCTCTTCTTGGATTTCTTCCGGGGCGAGTCGGTAGCAGTATCGTCGACGTCCATGAGGGTAACTTCGCCGTCAAGCGAGTCCGGTGAGTCTCCCGAGGGCGTTTCGCTCTCTTCGGGGACCACTGGGCTGTCGTTGGGAAGTTGCTCCTCTCTCGCCTTGATAGGTTGCCTGTTGTCGGTGGTATCTAGACCATTGTCCAGTATAGTTGTATCCCCTTCGCCATGGGTTTCCATCATTTCGACGGGTAATGGTAGGGAAATTACGGGTTCTGCAATCCCCACTGGCTGAGGATTCGTGCTTTCCTGGCTCCTATCGAGGGATTCTGGCATGTTTGGCAGTATACGGCTGTCAATATTGCCGCTCAGCCTTTCTGGACCCTCGAAAAGGGTCCCTGCGAGGCTGGTATTACTCGGAATCAAGGGTTTGGACCCTGAAATCCCGGGCGCATAATCTTTAGCCGACCTAGTAGGGGTCCACCTTAGCGTCGATCCCTTCGATCTCGCTGGCGCGAGGCTCCGAAGACCCTGGACCGGCGGCTGCGTAGGCCCTGGCGATTCCATAATCGCGCTGGAAGGCTGTACTTGGGGGGAATATCGCATCTGCTCCGCAGGCAAGGTCTTCTCTCCCTGCTGCAAAGGTTCTGCGGTATCTTTCGAGGATTCCACTATTATTTCAGCCTCTTTCGAAGGCGTAATTGTTGCGGAAGGTGTGGTTTGTATAGAATAATCCTTCCCAACCTTGTGTTTCCTCTGTCGCCGTCGTCTTTCTCGTATTAAAGTTTGCGAGGCGGCGTCGAACCCCTCCCCTACTTTGCCTGAACGATCTCCGGATCGTTGCTGAGTTGCCCATTCACTCTTAGGCATTAGGGAGAGTTCCATATAAGTCGGTGGGACTTCGCGACTGTTCAATACTTCAATCATTTCGTCTGAAGGGTTCACGATATCATTTGGTTCCTTGCGAAGACGAGTTTGTATGCTTGAAGTTAATGTTTCCTGGCTATCTGGAGCATCTCCGCGATACTCTAGTAACCGGCTCCCGTGTGTGGGGTTCCTAAAGACTCTTTCGTCGTTAGTTTCGAGGATGTATGTACCAAACCATAGCTTTTTCAAAATTTTGAATGGTCCAAAGTAGGTTGCTTCAAGCTTTTGGCGTGCATTGTTGCGTAGAACAACCCATTGTCCTATCTCGAAACCCGTATCGACGTCTCTGAGTCTTGTCGAACGGAGCTTTTGGGCATAAATCCCACGTTCGAGTAGTAATTTGTTTGCTTCGTGTCTTGCTGTAAGCATCGTTTCCATGCGTCCAGCAAAGTCAGCGTCCAAATTTGTGGTATCAAAGTCTCTTTCATCGCCTGTAAGTCTCGGTTCGATACCGTAGACAAGTTTGAAAGGACTAATGCCAGTGACAGAGTGTGCTCTCACCCTGCAGGCGAATAAGGCTGCGGAAAGATAGTTCGTCCAGCCTGCCGGCGGTGTTCCAATAAGCATCTTTGTCAAAATCTTACCGAGCATTCCATTAAATCGCTCTACTTTGCCATTTGTTTGCGGGTGATACGGCGTTGTAGTGCGGTGCTTAACCTTTACCTTGGCTAAGTAATGCTCAACGATGGCGGAATTCAAGTTTGTACCGTTATCGGAAAGGAGTTCCTTGAAGGCGCCATATTGACAGTAGATTTCGAAAAGAAAGTCAGCAACAGCCTCGTCCGTAGCGTCTTTCACGGCTTTAGCAACTGGCCAACTGGTTGCGAAGTCGATTGCAGTTAAAATCCACTGTTTATGGTCATCTGCAGACAGCGGTAAAGGTCCAACGAAGTCGATAGCCCATTTCTCGAAAGGCCTGGCGCCTAAGCGAGCCTGGGTAAAAGGTAATTCATTTCGAACCTTTGGTTGCTGTGCCAATTGGCATTGACGGCATCTTTTGGCGTATTCAGCGACGTCTCGCTGCATTTTTGGCCACCATCCACGGAACTGGATGACTCCATTCAACGCAGGAGCACTGAAATGCCCATAGTGTCGATGATAATACTCGACGAAGTCCCTTCGAAAGGTCGTACTAATGTAGGGAACGAAGTACTTATTCACCTTTCGATAGAGTCGTCCGTCTTCGACGATGAATTGGTCAATATCTGGCATCCTTCGCAACGCCGTAAGGTGCTCGGGGGTTAGCGCTGTTCGATCCTTTAGCGTTAAGGCTTCGATAACAGTTGCTTCCCACTCAAGATCCTCTTGTTCGTTGGCCGGTATCGAGGTTGTAGTTGGTTTTTCCGGCAAGGGCAGGTCTACTTCGATAGAGTTAAGGTTTGCTTGATTTCCAACCCATGCGCGGTTGGCAGGACCTTTCCCTATGAAGTCTGGACGTCGAGAGATCGCATCAGGTACTATAGCTTCTTCGCCTTTGCGATATCTGATGTCCAAATTATACTCGGAGAACTCATCAATCCATCGAGCAAGTCTCTTCGAGGGGGTTCGGGTAGTATGCAGGTACTTTAAACTCTCATGATCGGTTACCACGATGGTTTTATGACCGTTTTGGATGTAGGCAGTCCACGTTCGCAAGGCGTGCTTAATAGCTAAGAGTTCCTTTTCATGAATAGGGTAGTTTAGCTCCGCTCCTGTAAGTTTGCGTCCGTCGTAAGCTACCGGTCGCCATTTACCATCGGGACCTTCCTGGCAAAGGACGCATCCTAAGGCCCATTCGGAGCAATCTGTTTCGATCCAAAAAGGTTTAGATTCGTCCACTTGTTGCAGTACTGGCTCTGATGATAAAGCCTTCTTTAGAAGTCGAAAGGCGTAGTCACAACTAGCATTCCAACGGATAGGGCGGTATTTCTTCTTACGAAGTTCCACATCCGTTTCGACGAGTAAATCAGATAAAGGTGCGGCAATCTTAGCGAAACCTTCAATATACCGTCGATAGTAGGAAGCTAGGCCTAGGAATTGTCGTACTTCATGAACATTCTGCGGCTCTGGCCACTCGGATATAGCTTTTACCTTCGAAGCGGTGGGTCGACATCGTCCGTGACCAATAATGTGTCCACAGAATTCTAATTCGTCCACTGCAATGATGCATTTAGAAGGTCTGGCGTATAATTCGTTGGCTTCGAGGGCGTTGAGGACTAATCGTAGGTGTTCCTCATGCTGTCTCTCGTTCTTTGAATAGATCACGATATCGTCAAGGTATACGATGACGAACTTCCCAAGAAAAGCTTGCAGGGCAGTATTCATAATGCGTTGGAACGTCGAAGGTGCATTAGTTAGGCCAAAAGGCATAGCCAAAAACTCATACTTGCCGCTGCGAGTGTTGAAAGCCGTTTTGGGAATGGAAATCTCATCCATTTCGATTTGGTAGTATCCAGACGTAAGATCTATCTTCGAGAGAACTTTAGCATCGCCAATGGTATCGAGGCAATCCTGAATACGTGGTAAAGGATAGGCATCCTTGAGGGTAACATTGTTGAGGAGGCGATAGTCAATACACATACGCCATTCGCCGTTCGCCTTGGGTACAAAAAGCACTGGAAATCCCCATGGGCTAGCGGAAGGACGTATAATTTCCTTCTCTAGGAGGATACGAATCTGTCTTTCCAGTTCGTCTCGATGTTGTTTGGTCAAGGCGTAGTAGGGCAAGTTAATTGGCGAAGCGTCTTGGGTATCGATATGATGCTTTACATCCCGCTTCGTGGGTTTTTGGGTTGGTAATTCTTCTCGGAAGAGGTCTTTAAACTTCGCTAGCATGGCTTTGATACGAGGGTTTCGAGTATCAGGGAGATGATTAAGGCCTTTCTGTACAGCCTTAACGTCTTGATCCCTTAGAACTACCAGCGTAGCTTGGTTCTCAGTCCTAAGCAGGTACTTTGATGCTTTCCGATGACTGATTAAGTTGAGTCCGGCCTCTTCGAGTCCGCCGTAGTTAATAGTACGGAAGGGTTTAAGCTGTATTGAAGACGTCTTTTCGCTGCCATTCTTCAATATCAAGGTAGAATTATGAAAGTTCCACTCGGCGTGATGTTGCGTAAGCCAATCCATTCCAAGGATAACATCGTAGGCATCCCAATCAAGGATTCGAAGGTTTGTTCTGGCACGGAAGTCTCCTATCGTAAGTCCTGTGACTAAGCATCGGTCCGCTACTGACGTCTCCCCGTTGGTAAGTCGCACCTTTATAGGTGGAGCAACCGAAATTTTGATGTCGGAAGACAGTTTAGCGAGGGTAGACTTTGATATAAATGAAAGATCCGAGCCGGTATCAAGTAGAATTGTAATCTTCGTAGGGTCCTTGGTCCATCCTAGTGTTCCACTCACAAGATTATGTCCTCTTAGGTGTCCTAGGTCGGTATCGACCTCTTTTATGGAGTTAAGTTGCACATCAAAGGGGTTAAAACCAGTTTGTTCGGGGATAAGGACTCGTCCATCGTCCTTCGAGGGTCTTTTAGGAGTATTGTCGTCGCTAGAGCCCTCCGAGTCTAGTGACGTCCTCTGTTTCCCCGTCCGCCTCGACGAGTAGGTCTCGTGGATGGTGAAGGGCAATTATTAGCTCGATGCCCTGGCTCCATACACTTAAAACAGAGATTCTCGGCGCGCGCTCTTTCTCGCTCATCTGGCGATCGATATCGCGATGGTGTTGACCGGGCCTCGTAAGGCAGCGGTGCAGGGCGTGTAGATGCTGTTGTTGTTGACCTGTTGACGTAAGGTCGCGCGCTAGCAGGTCCATGAGCTGCTCGACGTGTCGAAGCACCTTTCGTAGCACCGGCTCCTCGAGGGCCTCGTCCTTTCGCACCTTTTCCTGAGATGCGAAGGTTGTTGAAGGCCATCTCGACGTCGCCATCATGATCCAACTTAGGCCGTTTGTACTCTCTTGAACCGTCGATAGGGTTGGAGGTAGGCATGTAGTTGGTCCTAGGGGGTGTGCGTTGGTTGAAGAAACTCACCCGATTCTTCGTGGCTAGATATTCTCTCTCGCTCTTATCAGCGAAGGCAACGTATTCGATGTACCCTTTGGGTAGTACGCTGTCGGGTACAATCTCGATACGATTGCGTAAATGAGGCTTGAGGCCTCTTTTGAACAGTAAAAGGCAATCATCATCACTTGGCCGAGGGTTAAGATATAGTCGCCGTGAATCAATTGCTTGTCTGAACGCCTGTACAGTACTGAGCTGTCGAAGCGAGTCAAACTCATCTCGACGTTGCTCTTGAGTACGGACGTCGCTGAACTGCTCGGTGAACTTTATTTTCCATTCATCCCATCGCTCGATAGGGGGATATTTAACAGGGTCATCTTTAGCAGCTTGGTACGTAAGATTCCACCATGCTGCGGCTTGCTTTTCGAGGTAAGAGGTAACGAGAGCAATCCGTTCCGGGTCAGGTAGGCGTCGATGAGCCAGCGTTTCGCGGCCTTCGATCCATCGCTCAACCTGAATTAGCCATACTTTCGCAGCGTCGGACTCGCGAAAGCCTGAATACTTCGGTGGTTCTTTTAATCCCGCCGTCGGAAGCGATTTGAGCGCCTCCCAGGGGATAGCACCCTCCTCCGATGTCTGAGGAGTTCCGCGTGCTTCCCTGGCAGCGTACCATCGTTCCATCAAGGCCGTAACCTGTGGACCGAGGGTCCCTAGGTCTTGGACAAGTGTCTCCATGGGTGGCTCAGTCATACGGGTATCACCTTGGTCAGACATAATGGTTCGATGGGGTTGAGAACTGGTTAGTTGAGAAAAGGTAGGTGTTCTGGTGTTGGTTTGGGTAATATGAAAGCGCAAAGGGGTGTGCAGAGTGCATACAGACACAGGGACAACATCGAAGGGTTAGAATGACATTTTTATAGGAGCTATCAACCTCGTCCAGCGAGGGCGCGTCTTGGACCAGTACGTCGATACGACGTTAACTGCCAACTATTTCTGTCACTTACCAACTTCCTTCGACGGCCGTGTTGATCCTGACGTCGGCGTGACGCGGCTTCCCCTCTTTATCCATCCATTCCTGAAGTAATGGTTGCAATGAACACTGCTCCCTCTTCGTATAGGGGAGTATCGGTACTTCGTGATTCCCTTTTTGGGCAGATATATGTCGATCCCTGGGGTGCAGATCCGAAACTTCGGTAGCGAAATATTAGCGATCGACGTCTGAGATTTCATTCGCCGTTATCGAGGGTTACATTTCGCTTCAGCGTTCCAAGAATATTACCGATTCCATGGTAGATCATTGCTGGTCGCGTTGTCAATATTGTCGCGGAGTTGCAGTCGTTCTTGAACTCCTTTGTATGAGAGTGACGTAATTGGTCAGGCTGTCGACAAGGGGCTGTGGATTCCTTACCACAAGTAGGATACTCTGCTCAGAGCCGTTCATTGAGCATTTCCTCCCTTCGCAGCCTCTGAAGGAGTGAGAATAGACCGTCCTTCATAGAAGATGAGGTTGTAGGGGGTGTTCCTGCTTGGGTCGTGGTCTGAATGGGTGGGTAAAGGTGCGTTTTTCAAAATTACGGTCACCAACGGACCGTCGACGGCGTTGTAAAGGTGTTCTCGGGCACCTTTACGACGTCGGAGTCCTTGCGGACCCCAGCCCAGGTCACCGAGGGCTGTCGAGATCGTTGCTACCAGATGTGACGGAAACGAGAGTTGGAGGACTTGTTGTCCCCTCGATTACTGACCGAGGGCTGGTCAGACTATATAGGC
>Ga0068855_100013066_pt1 | contig 10015 bp, 9 predicted proteins | sample KBSCornC52_FD_66592 | JGI IMG/M metagenome (GOLD analysis project Ga0068855, IMG submission 66592) | Corn rhizosphere microbial communities from Kellogg Biological Station, Michigan, USA - KBS Corn C5-2 | ecosystem: Host-associated > Plants > Roots > Rhizosphere > Soil ... | reverse complement strand
GCGTTTGACGGAGCTGGGCTTTGCCCAGCGGAGTCGCCGCGGGAGGTCCAAGGAACCCTCCCAGGGTTCCTGCCTGATGGCGTTTGACGGAGCTGGGCTTTGCCCAGCGGAGTCGCCGCGGGAGGTCCAAGGAACCCTCCCAGGGTTCCTGCCTGATCGAGTAGGATCGCCCGACGGTGAACCCAGCTCCCTCCGACGACGCGCCGATCTTCCTGATCGGGTTCATGGGGTCCGGCAAGACCACCGTGGGACGGCTGCTGGCCGACCGCCTGGGGTGGTTCTTCGCCGACCTGGACGAGCGGGTCGTCCGGGTGGCCGGGATGAGCATCCCCGAGATCTTCGCCCGCGAGGGGGAGGCTGGCTTTCGCCGGCGCGAGACCGAGGCGCTCCGCCTGGCCGCCGCCGAGCGCCGGGTGGTGCTGGCCACCGGGGGCGGGGCCGCCTGCCGCGACGAGAACCTGACGCTGATGCTGGACGCCGGGCATGTGGCGGCGCTGGGCGTGTCGCCGGGCGAGGCGGTCCGCCGGGCGGGGGCGGCCTCGGGGCGCCCGCTGCTGGACGGCGCCGCCGACCCGGTCGCCGCCGCCGCCGCCCTGCTGGCGGCCCGCCAGCCGTTCTACGCGCGCGCGCACTGGCGGGTCGAGACCGACGGGCGGCCAGCCGCCCAGGTCGCCGACGAGATCGCCCGGCTGGTGGCCGGCCGCGCGGGCCGGCGCCGGGAGACCGCGTGACCGTCACCATCCCCGTCGAGCTGGGCCCGCGACGTTACGAGGTCCGGGTCGGCACGTTCGCGCCCGAGGCGGTGGCCGAGGCGCTGGCCGAGGCGTTTGGCCCCTCGACCACCGGCGCCGCCCTGCTGGTCGACGGCGACGTGGCGGCCCTGCCGCGCGCGCGAGCCCTGGCCGAGGCGCTGGCGGCGCGGCTGCCCGGCCTGGCGCAGTTCGAGCTGCCGCCCGGCGAAGCCTGCAAGTCCCTCTCGCAGATCGAGCGCACCGTCGAGTGGCTGGCCAGCCGCGGGTACGACCGCCGGGCCGCCATCGTCGGCCTCGGGGGTGGGGCCGCCACCGACCACGCCGGCTTCGCGGCCGCCGTCTACCTGCGCGGCATCCGGTTCGCGACGGTCCCGACCACGCTCCTGGCCATGGTCGACGCGTCGGTGGGCGGCAAGACCGGCGTCGACCTGCGGGCCGGCAAGAACCTGGTCGGCGCCTTCCACCAGCCGCGGGCCGTGGTGGCCGACCTGGGCTTCCTCGACACGCTGCCGGCGCGCCAGCGGGCCGCGGGCCTGGCCGAAGTGGTCAAGTGCGGGTTCATCGTCGATGCCGCCATCCTCGAGCTGGCCGAGCGGCATGGGGCCGACCTGGCGCCCGAGGTGCTGCGCGACCTCATCGCCCGGGCCATCCGCGTGAAGGCCGAGGTGGTCGCCGAGGACGAGACCGAAGGGGGCCGCCGGGCCATCCTGAACTTCGGGCACACCGTCGGCCACGCGCTGGAGGCGGCCTCGCATTACGAGCTGCTGCACGGCGAAGCCGTGTCGCTGGGCATGGTGGCCGCGCTGGAGCTGGGGGCGGCGCTCGGCGTGGGACCCCGCGGGCTGGTCGAGCGGGCCCGCGCGCTGCTGGCCCGGCTGTCGCTGCCGACCGACTTCGCGCCCCGGCTGAACGCCGAGGTCTGGGAGCGCCTGGCCGTCGACAAGAAGCGGCGCGGGGCGGCGATCCGCTTCGTCTTCGTCCCGGCGCCCGGGCAGACGATCCTGCGCGACGTGGCGCCGGCCGACATCGCGGCCGCCCTCACCTCGGGGGCGCCGCCCCCACAAGCTTGACCCCCGAATCCCGAGCGAGTACAAGCGCAAGGCGACCCATGGCGAGCCCCTTCCGCGACACCATCGAAAAGCTGCTGGATCGCATCGACGGCGCGGTCTCGTGCGTGTTGATGGGGTTCGACGGCATCATGGTCGACACCGCCACCCGGCGCGACGTCCCGGCGGGGAGCACCCCCGACGTCCAGACGCTGTCCATGGAGTTTGCGCACCTCATCGCCCAGGCCCGGCGGACGCTGGAGTCGCTGGAGGCGGGGGCGCTCGAGGAGTTCACGTTGCGCACCGACAAGCTGACGCTGGTGGTGCGTGTACTGACCAGTGAGTATTTCCTGGCCTGCGCGATCTTGCCCCGCGCCAACCTGGGCCGCGCGCGTTATTTGATGCGCGTGAGCGCGCCCGGCCTGCGCGCGGATCTGTGAAAGGGACGCCCAAACGCGATGGCGAAAAAAGAAAAGGACAAGTCGGTTGGTAAGGGTGCGCGGCCGCTGCAGGTGGTGAAATCCCCGGTGGGCCGCGCCGGCGCGGATGACGACGGTTTCGAGTCGGTGCGGGCGCTGGCGCGCATCGCCACCGAGTTCGACCTCTCCGAGATCGAGGTCGGCCCGGGCGGTCAGATCCGGGTGCAGCGCGGCGGGGTGGCCCTGCCGGCCGGCCTGAACGCGGCGGCGCCCGCGCCCCGCGCGATCAGCCTGACCCCCTCGGCCGCCGAGCCGGAAGGGAAGGGGACCTTCATCAGCTCGCCGTTCGTCGGGACGTTCTACCGGGCCCCGTCGCCCGAGGCGCCGGCCTTCGCCGAGGTCGGCCAGTCCGTCCGCAAGGGCCAGGTGGTCTGCATCGTCGAAGCGATGAAGCTGATGAACGAGATCGAGGCCGAAGCCGACGGAAAGGTCGAGGAGATCCTGGTCAAGAACGGCGAGCACGTGGAGTACGGCCAGCACCTCATTCGCATCTCGCCCTCGTAGCCGCACCCGCCCCGGGATGTTCAAAAAGGTCCTGATAGCCAATCGAGGCGAGATCGCGCTGCGCGTGATCCGCGCCTGCCGGGAGATGGGGCTGCGCTCCGTCGCCGTCCACTCGACCGCCGACGCCGATGCGTTGCACGTGCGCTTCGCCGACGAGAAGGTCTGCATCGGGCCGCCACCGGCCCGTTCCAGCTACCTGTCGATCCCGGCCATCATCAGCGCCGCGGAGGTGACCCGCGCCGACGCCGTCCACCCCGGGTACGGCTTCCTGGCCGAGAACGCGCACTTCGCCGAGGTGGTGAAGAAGTGCGGGCTGCACTGGATCGGCCCGCAGCCCGAGGTGATGCGCAAGATGGGCGACAAGGTCGAGGCGCGGGCGGCCATGGAGAAGGCGGGCGTCCCGATCCTTCCCGGCACCGGCGTCATCGAGACCGACGCCCAGGCCGAAGAGGCGGTCGAGCGCATCGGCCTGCCGGTCATCATCAAGGCGTCGGCTGGCGGCGGCGGGCGGGGCATGAAGATCGTCGACAGCAAATCCCGGCTGTCGGCGCAGCTGGCGGCGGCGCGGTCGGAGGCGCAGGCCGGGTTCAGCAACCCGAACGTCTATCTCGAGCGTTACGTGGGCCGGCCGCGCCACATCGAGGTGCAGGTGCTGGGCGACGGGAGCCGCGCCGTCGCGCTGGGCGAGCGCGAGTGCTCGATCCAGCGCCGGCACCAGAAGCTGGTCGAGGAGGCGCCCAGCGTGGCGCTGGATGACGAGCGGCGGAGCAAGCTGCTGGCCATCGCCCGCAAGGCGACCGAGAGCCTGGGGTACCTGACGGTCGGGACGCTGGAATTCCTGCTGGACGAGGACAAGCGGTTCTACTTCATGGAAATGAATACCCGCATCCAGGTCGAGCACACCGTGACCGAGGAGGTCTTCGGGGTCGACCTGGTGCGCGAGCAGATGAAGCTCGCGGCGGGCGATCCCCTGAAGATTTCAGGGGAAATCCGGCCGCGCGGGCACGCCATCGAGCTGCGCATCAACGCCGAGGACCCGGTCACCTTCGCCCCCTCGCCAGGGCGGATCACGGCCCTCAACCTGCCGGGCGGCCTGGGCGTCCGGATCGACACCCACATCTACAACCAGTACCTGGTGCCCCCGTTTTACGACTCGCTGCTGGCCAAGCTGATCGTCAAGGCCGAGAACCGGCCGGCGGCGCTGGCCCGGCTGAGGCGGGCCCTGTCCGAGTTCGTGGTGGAGGGGTGCAAGACCAACCTGGACTTCTTCCGCCGTCTGCTGGCCAACCCGGAATACGTCGCCGGTAAGATGGATACCCACCTGGTCGAGCGGATGTAGACTTACCCGGCCGGTGCTGACGAAGAAAGACAAGCATCTCGCCGCGGCACAGAAGTATCTGGAACGGGGCCAAGACCAGCGCGCCCTGGAGGAGTTCGCGCGCGTGGTCCAGGAGGATCCGGCCGACACGCGGACCTGGTTGAAGATGGCGGAGATCCACGTCCGTCACGGCGCGCTGGCCGAGGCGCGCGACATCTACCTGCGCACCGCCGAGATCTACATCGCGCAGGGTTTCCTGCCCAAGGCGCTGACGGTCTACAAGAGCATCCTCAAGCTGACGCCCGGCTTGCCGCACGTGCGCATCCAGCTGGGCGAGCTGTACTGGCGGATGGGGATGGTGTCGGACGCGCTCAGCGAGCTGGAGACGGCGGCGCGCGAGCTCTTGCACGCCGGGCGGGCCGTGGACGCGCTGCCCGCCTTGCGGCGGATCGTCGAGATGCACCCGGACAACGTCGTCTCGCACATCCGGCTGGCCGAGGCGGCCTCGCAGGCGGGACGCACCGACGAGGCCATCGGCGAGCTGACCCAGGCCGCCGAGCAGCTCCGGCGCGACGGGCGCGCCGACGAGTTCCTGCGCGTGGCCGAGCGGCTGCTGTTCCATCAGCCCGAGAACCACGTGCTGGCGCGCGAGCTGGCGACCAGCTACATCGAGCGGCAGAACCCGCGGCTGGCGCTGGCCAAGCTGCAGCGGCCGCTGCGGGCGGCGCCGCGCGATCCCGAGAACGTCGCGCTGCTGGCGCAGGCGCTGGAGACGCTGGACCCGCACAACGCCGTCTCGGTCTGGCGCGAGCTGGCCGAGATCCACGCGGAGGCCGGCCGCCACGGGGCGCGCGACGCGGCCCTGCGCGCGGCGCTGGAGCTGGACCCGACCGACGGCGAATCGCGCGAGATGGCGTCGCGGTGGGGGATCTCGCTGGCGGCGGCGGCGGCCCGGGCGCGCGTGCCGTCGGGGCGGCGGACGCGGGCCACCGTCTCGTCGATGGTGACCGGTGTCGAGACGCGCGCGCGGAAGGCGACGCCGGAAGCCGTGCCGGTGGCCCGGGCCGGCGGGGCGTCGGGGGCGCTCTCCGGTCCGCACCCGGACGACGTCTCACGGATCCTGTCCGAGGCGGAGGTGTTCGTGAAGTACGGCCTCGGTGAGCGCGCCGTCGATCACCTGCGGCGGGTCTTCACCATCGAGCCGCAGCACCGCGGGGCGCGCGAGCGGCTGGCCTCGGTGCTGGCGCAGATCGGGCGCAAGAACGAGGCGGCGGCCGAGCTGGTGGCCGTCGCGCGGCAGCTGCGCTCCAGCGGCGACGAGACCGCCGCCCGCGCCGCGGCCGAGCAGTCGCTGGCCCTCGATCCAGGCAACGGCGAGGCGGCCCGGATCCTGGGGCGGCGGACCACCGGCGGGGCCACGCCGACGCCGGCCGTGGAAGACGAGCTGGTGCTGGAGCTGGAGCAGCTGGACTTCTTCGCGCAGCAGGCGCTGCACGAGGAGGCGCGCGCGGCGCTGGTGGACCTGGAACGCCGCTTCCCCGGGCACCCGCTGGTCCTCGAGCGGCGGCGCCGGGCCGATTCGCACGTCCCGGGCGCGATCCCGACCGACGCGGCGTCGATGTCGGCCGCGTCCGCGACGGCGGCGCCCGTGGCGCGCATGTCCCCCTCCGAGCGGGCCGACCCGGCCACGCACGGCGACCTGGGGATCGCGTACAAGCAGATGGGCCTCTTCGACGCGGCGATCGCGGAGTTCAAGCAGCTGGCCGCCGACCCGGCGCGCGCCGTGTTCGCGCTGACCATGATCGGCGAGTGCGTCGAGGCGGGCGGCGATCTGGGGGGGGCGGTCGCGCGTTACAAGGAGGCGCTGAACCTGCCGCAAGCCACGCCTCAGGAGTCGATCGGCCTCTATTACCAGCTGGGGGCGGTGTTCGAGCAGCTGGGCGACGTGCGCGAGGCGCTGTACTTCTTCGAGAACGTCGGCAAGCGCGATCCGAGCTTTCGCGACGTCAGGCAACGGATCGCGGCGCTGAAGGCGCAGGGCGGGGGCGGGGTCCCGCCGCCCGGGAGATGACGAGATGAGCGACACGCAGCCTCTGGCCGACCGGACGCGCGCCTACTTCCTGAGCCTGCAGGACCGCATCTGCGCGGCCCTGGAGGCGGCCGACGGCGCCGGGAAATTCCAGGAGGACGCCTGGACGCGCCCCGGCGGTGGCGGCGGCCGAACGCGCGTGATGGCCGGCGGCGCGCTGTTCGAGAAGGCGGGCATCGGCTTTTCCGACGTCCACGGCGAGCTGCGGGCCGAGATGGCCCGGGCGCTGCCGGGCGAGGGGCTGTCCTTCCGGGCCGCCGGCGTGTCGCTGATCTTCCACCCGCGCAGCCCGCGCATCCCGACCGTCCACGCCAACGTCCGCCACATCCAGCGGGGCGGCCACTCCTGGTTCGGCGGGGGAACGGATCTGACCCCGCACTACGTGGTGCCCGCCGACGCGGCTCATTTCCACCGCACGCTGCGGGCCGCCTGCGACCGGCACGACCCCGGCTTTTACCCGCGGTTCAAGCGCTGGTGCGACGACTACTTCTTCCTGCCGCACCGGCACGAGCCGCGCGGCGTGGGCGGCATCTTCTTCGACTACCTGGGGGCGGGCGGTGAGGTGACCGCCGGGCAGGCGCCGCCGCCGGCTTCGTCCCCGCGCGAGGAGGATCCCGAGGCGCTGTTCGCCTTCCTGCGCGCCGTGGGCGACGCGGTGCTGGAGGCCTACCTGCCGATCGTCGAGCGCCGCCGGCACGACCCCTGGGGCGAGCGCGAGCGGAACTGGCAGCTCCTGCGCCGCGGCCGCTACGTGGAGTTCAACTTGCTCTACGACCGGGGCACGGTGTTCGGCCTGCGCACCGACGGCCGCGTCGAATCGATCCTGATGTCGATGCCGCCCGAGGTGCGCTGGGCCTACGCCCACGCGCCGGAGCCGGGCAGCCCCGAGGCGGAGTCCCTGGAGGCGATCTGCGCCCGGCGCGACTGGGCGGCGCTGCCGGGCTGAGGCTCGCGATCAGCGCCGGCGGCGGTGGGGCTCGGGCGCGGGAGCGGCGGCCGGCTCCTCGGCGGTGGTGGGGACCTTCAGCACGTGCCGGAAGCGGCCCACGTCCAGCGTGAGCTGGCCGAGCAGCATGTCGAGCATGGTCTCGCCGAGGCGGCAGATGTCGCCCAGGCGCGCCACCCGCTCGGCCACGAAGTCGGCGTCGGCCTTGGCGCGGCGGGCGGCGCCCGGCTTGTCCAGCTCGGCCTGGGCCGCCCGGGCGGTGGCCTCGGCGCGGCCCACCACCTCGACGGCGGCGCCGATCTCGCGGCGCTCGCGCTCGTTGAGCACGCCCGAGATCATCTTCCAGAAGTCGGTCTCGGCCTGGTAGTGCTCCCGCCGCTGGCCGCGCACCCAGACCTTGTGGACGACGCCCCAGCGGCCCAGCGCCGACAGCGTCATCGAGGCGCTGCCGGCCGAGATGCTCAGGCGCTTCTGGATCTCGCTCTGGGGCAGCGGCTCGCGCGACAGATAGAGCAGGCCGAAGGCCCGCCCCATGGTGCGGGTGAACCCCCAGAACTCGGCGATGCGGCCACAGGCGTCGATGGCCAGGTCGCGCGCCGCGGTCAGCTCGGCGTCGGTGTCCATGGCCGGATGGTGGCGAGGCTGGCGTCCGGCCGGGCGGCCAGCTGCCCGCACGCGGCGTCGATGTCGTCGCCGCGCGGCGAGCGGATGTAGATGGCCATCCCGGAGGCGCGGACCCGTTCCTGAAAGGTGCGGATTCGTTCGGCCGAGGGGCGCTGGTATCGATAGACCGGCCCCTGCTCGGTCTCGATCGGGAAGCCGTTCCAGGGGATGAGGTTCACCTTGGACGGGATGTCGCGCAGCAGGCGGACCAGCCGGTCGGCGTCGGCGTCGCTGTCGTTGACGCCCGCCAGCAGCACGTACTCGAAGGTCACGCGGCGGCCGTGCGACAGCGGGAAGCGCCGGGCGGCGTCCAGCAGCGCGGCGATGGGCCAGCGCCGGTTGATCGGCATGATCTGGTCGCGCACCTCGTCAGTGGTGGCGTTCAGTGAGATGGCCAGGTTCGGCGCGGGGGCGATGCCCGCCAGCTTGTCGATGCCGCTGACCAGGCCGGCCGTCGAGACGGTGATGCGGCGGGGCGAAAAGCTGGCGCCCCAGGGGTGCTCGAGCAGCGCCAGCGCCCGCGTGACCTGGTCGAAGTTGTGCAGCGGCTCGCCCATCCCCATGAACACCAGGTTGGTCGGCCGCCGTCCGGCCAGCGCCGTCGCCCGGTAGATCTGCTCGACGATCTCGTCGGCGCCCAGGTGCCGGCCGAACCCCAGGGTGGCGGTGGCGCAGAACTGGCAGTCGATGGCGCAGCCGACCTGCGACGACACGCACAGCGTGAGCTTGTCCCGGTCGGCGTCGGTGTCGGGGATCAGCACCGACTCGATGGCGCGCCCGTCGTGCGTCTTCCATCGCAGCTTGCGGGTGCCGTCCCGGGCGGTCTGCATCACGTCCAGGGTCAACGGGCGCAGCGGGTGGGCGGCGTCCAGCGCCTCCCGCAGCGCGGCCGGCACGTTGGCCATCTCGGCCGTGTTCTGCACCCCGCTCGCGTGGAGCCAGCGGAAGATCTGCTCCGCCCGGTATCCGGGCGCGCCGGACGCCGCCACCCACGCGCGCAGCTCGTCCGGGAGCAACGCGCGGGCGGGAAGCCCAGGCGTGGCCGGGGCAGGGGGCAATGCAGCGACGGCCGTCACGGCGGGGCAGGATAACGCCCGGACGGCCCTGCCGCCACCGTGGCTAGCGTGTTCCGCGCCGCCGCCGCGTCGCGACGAGGGCCACCAGGCCCATGGCCAGCGCCAGCCAGCCGGTCTGGCCCGGACCGCCGCCCACCTCGCAGCTGCAGCCCGACTCGCCGCCGCCGTGCTGGCCGACCTTGGTGGCAACCGATTCGCAGGTGGTCTTCAGCAGGCACGTGCCCGCGCCGGACCCGTCCTTGGCGAGCCCGCACGTCCAGCAATCACCGGGGCAGTTGATCGTCAGGCAGGGGTCGGTCTCGCAGGGGTTGACCGATGGATCGGTCGCCGCCTTGGTAGCCAGGGAGGGCACGCACTGTTGCCCGGCGCCGCACTGGATTGCCAGGCACCGGTTCGGCATGCAGGCCCCGAGCGTCCCGTCACAGTACGTTCCGGTCTCGCAAAACAGGGTGGCGCACGGGTTGTCCCTGCACTGACCCGCGATGCACATCTGGCTGCCGGCGCACTTGCCCGGGATGCACAGATCCTGGCAGGCCCCGTCCTGGCAATACTGGTTGGGCCCGCACGTCACGCCCCGGCACTTGTCCTCGATGCACATGCCGCCGGCGCACACCTTGCCGGCGTCGCACCCGAGCTGGTTGCAGTCGACGCAGCTGCCGTTCACGCAGACGGCGGGCGCCTTGCAGTTGACGTTGGCGCAGTTGTCGACGCAGGCGCCGGTGCTCTCGTCGCAGCGCTGGCCGGACGGGCAGGTGACCGTCGCGCAGCGCTGCGGGATGCAATAATTGTTCACGCACTTGTAGCTGGGCGGGCAGGGGAACTCGCCGCCCGAGCACTGCAGCGTGCATGCGCCGTCCTTGCAGGCGTAGCCGTTGGGGCAGTTGCCGGTGGTGTCGACCTGGCCGTCGCAGTTGTTGTCCTTGCCGTTGCAGACCTCGCCCGCGGTGGGCAGGACGCAGCCGGTGCAGACGAACCCCATCATCCCCATGCACTTGTACTTGCCGGCCTGGCAAATCCCGACGCCGACCTGCTTGGGGTCGAGGCCCGGGCACACGCAGGTCTGGCCGGTCTGGGGGAAGTTGCCGTCATCGATGACGCCGTTGCAGTCGTTGTCGATGCCGTCGCAGACCTCGGGCTGCGGC
>Ga0068855_100013064_pt1 | contig 10016 bp, 7 predicted proteins | sample KBSCornC52_FD_66592 | JGI IMG/M metagenome (GOLD analysis project Ga0068855, IMG submission 66592) | Corn rhizosphere microbial communities from Kellogg Biological Station, Michigan, USA - KBS Corn C5-2 | ecosystem: Host-associated > Plants > Roots > Rhizosphere > Soil ... | reverse complement strand
GCGTGCAGCCACGGCCCGGGAGTGTAAAGCGTGAACTCGGGACCAACGGACCAGAATCGGCCGAGAGCCTGGCCATTCAGAAACGCGACGCCTTTAGATAATCCATGCGTGTCCAAAAACGTGTCCGGAAGCTTGGCGGGGTGAGCAGAGCTTTCCGTAGTTGCCGCTTGCACGGTCATCGAGTAGCGGTAGAAGCACGGGCCTTCGCAGGCGGCCTTATCAAAGTGCAATTTCGTAAGGTCTGTCATCGGCAATGAGTAGATTTGCCAGTGCTTCGGTTCCTGGCCGCCCACTGTCACATATCCAGTGATGCCTTTCCGCTCAGTGCGAATCACTTTTGTGAAGTTCACGCGCCCGGAGTTTTCGACCAGAATGTCGAGAGTGGCTTTGCTCAGGATGGGAGGCAATGTGAGGCTCGATCGACCAAGGCGGCGATCGAGCGTGCCGACGAGTTTGCGATCGATATAGATCTGCGCGTAATCGTGGAGACCGTCGATGACGAGTTCCCCGGCAGCGCCGTTCGCGATCTGCGTGCGATAGAGGATGTATCCGTAAGCCTGATCGAGGTCCTCCATGGTCAGCAGCTTGTCCGATTCGACAGGCGCTGGGAGGTTGGACCAAAGCGAGGCTGATTCACGATGCGGCGCAATGGGATAGGTTTGGGCTGGGACGGATGGAGGGATTGCGGGTAGAGACTTTCCCATGACACGCGCGATGGCGTCACGGAAGGCACTGTACTTGGGTGTGGGCTGGCCGTTTTCGTTCAGGGGCGCGTCGTAGTCGTAGCTGGTGGTGTCGGGCTCGTAGTTGGCTCCGTTGCTGTTGGCGCCGTTCATGAAGCCGAAGCTGGTGCCCCCATGGAACATGTACATGCTGACGGAGTAGCCCTGCTGCAGCATCCACTCGTACTCAGCGGCATTAGCGCCGACTGCCGTGGTATGGTGGTGCTCACCCCAGTGGTCGAACCATCCGGCCCAGTACTCGCCGATCATGTACGGGCCTTCGGGCCGCAGCTTTTTCAGAGTTTCAAAGCCCTGCTTCGCGTCGCCAGTTCCGAAGTTGATCACGGCGGGAAGTCCAGGCAGCGAGCCGCTGGGGACTTCCTCGGGACCATCCGCTGTGTAAAGCAGCGTGTCAGCGGCGGCGAGGCCTGATTTCAGCAACGCATCCTTGACCCCTTCCATGTAGGCGTGATCGTCGCCAAAGGAGCCGTATTCGTTTTCGACCTGGATGGCGATAATGGGTCCGCCGTTGGAGAGGAGCAGGGGCGAAAGCTCTTTCGCTAGGCGGGACAACCAGTTGTTCACAGCGGCGGTGTACTTGGGGTCAGTGGAACGCAGCGTGAGCGTGTGGTCCTTCAGGAGCCATGAAGGATAGCCACCCAAATCCCACTCGGCGCAGACGTATGGGCCGGGGCGAAGAATGACATTCAGGCCTTCCTGCTGGGCCTCTCGACTGTATTCAGCCACATCATTCTGGCCGGTGAAGTCGTAGACGCCAGGGCGGGGTTCGTGCAAATTCCAGAAGACGTAGGTGGTAATCGTGTTCAGGCCCATCGCACGTGCTTTGCGGAAACGATCGCGCCAGTAGGCACGCGGAACACGCGGATAGTGCATCTCGCCCGAAAGGATCTGGTAGGGCTTGCCGTCAAACTGAAAGTGGCCATCTGCAACCGCAAAGGTATGGTGGTCGGTTGCGGTCTGAGGCAATGCAGGAACAAACGCGAAGCCGGCGAAAACGGCGGCCATGAGCAGAGCGGAACGCATGCGGGCATAATACCGTGCCGAATCTGCCCATGGCCGACCGAAATTATTGTGTCAGGCCATGGCCTTTCGCGCGCTTGCGTCATTGAGCTTGTGGATGGACCCGCGATCAACTTCAGCTTCGCCGCTTCGGCAAGATCGATCAGTTGTTTGTCATTGGTCGCGCTGGCGATGGGAGCGGTGACGCCAGGCTGAGAGATGAGCCAGGCGAGGGCTACGCGCGCTGGGGTTGAGCCTTTGGCATTGGCGACCATATTCAGCGCCGCAATCACGCCGAATCCGTTGTCGTTCATATATTTCTGCACCATGGCGCCGCGCGCAGCCTTTTCGGCGTCCTGCTTGCTGCGGTATTTGCCAGTTAGGAAGCCGGCGGCGAGCGAGAAGTAGGGAATTACGCCGAGCTGGTACTTCTGCACGACCGGAAGCAGATCTGTCTCGAACTTCTCGCGCTCCACGAGATTGTAGTGCGGCTGGAGCGAGACATAGCTTGTGAGGTTGTTTTTTCGACTGGTCTCGAGGGCCTCGGCGAGGCGGGATCCACTGTAGTTGGAGGCACCGATATAGCGCACTTTCGCGGCCTTGACGAGGTCGTCGAAGCCTTGAGCGTGTCCTGGAGCGGCGTATCCGCGTCATCAGCATGCGCCTGGTAGAGGTCGATGTAGTCGGTTTGCAGGCGGCGGAGAGAGGCTTCGATTGCCTGGCGAATGTACTCCGGCTTCAGACCTTTGCGGCCTTCCCCCATGTCCATGCCGACCTTGGTTGCAAGGATCAGGTCATTGCGACGGCCGCTCTTCGCGAACCACTTGCCGATGATGGTCTCGGATTCGCCGCCCTGGTGTCCCGGAGCCCAGCGGGAATACACGTCGGCAGTATCGATGAAGTTCAGTCCAAGATCGAGTGCCTGATCGAATTGCCGACAAGCGTCGGCCTCGGGAGGGTCCAGCCATAGACATTCCCACCTACACAGATAACCGGCACCTCAGGACCGGCTGTTCCCAGTTTCCTCTTCTCCACGTTGATTCTCGTTTTTGCTCAGATAATGCAGGATCAATTAAGACGCAATTTATCTGCGGCTTCTAGCCAACTCAGAGACTCGCCACCATGCCGCAATGCGTCGCATCCAACTGCTATGAGGATTTTTACTCTCATTGCGTTGGTTGGTATTGGTCTGGTTGGGTGCACTGCTCACGACCGCAGTCCGGATGCGATTCGGGAACAAACGGCTCATGCGACTTCGACGGCTGTGCGTGATGCAAAGGCCGTAACCCAGGGCGTCGTGCAGGGTATTCGGCAGCAGCGCACCATCAATATCAACAAGGCCTCCGCTGCGGATTTGAGCGCGCTTGATGGTATCGATGATGAGACGGCAAACCGTATCATCGAACATCGGCCATACGGCGACTCCTACGACTTGGTGAAGCGGCACGTCATTTCGAAAACAGAATACAACCGGATCGCGGGGAAGATCGAGGCGCGGTAACATGCAACCGATTGGTTGCGATTCTTGCATGGCCCCATGAGTTTAGCGCCTCGGGAACCCGCCTGGTCTTCACTGGCCGGGTTGGGCGAGCGCTGGGACTGCCTCTTGTCGGAGTTGTTCGATGGCCTCGCGAAGGCGGGCGTTTAGCTCGTCGGTCTGACGGATCGTGAGTCCAGCCGTGGAGATTGGCTCTCCAACGCTCATGATGATCTCTCCCGGATAGAAATGGCGGGTATGGATAGGGAGCAGATCATAAACCCCGCTAAGCGCGATGGGAACCAGAGGCACCTGGGCGCGGATTGCCAGGAATGCAGCTCCGGCGAGAAATGGCTGGATGGTGCCGTCAGGGGTACGGGACCCTTCGGGAAATACAAACAGGGGCATGCCGGAACGGAGGGCTTTTACACCTGCTCCGAGGCTGGAAACCGTTGCGTTCGGGCTGACGGTATCCACCGGGATCTGGCCTGAGCGGTTCAGATGCCAGCCGATGAAAGGCATCGTCCAGAGTTCTTTCTTCGCCAGGATCCGGAATTGGAAGGGCAGGGTTGAGAAGATAACCGGGGTGTCCATATAGGACGTGTGGTTGGCGGCATAGACGGCAGCACCGTGCTTGCGCAGGTTGGCGGCGCCCCTGACAGTGAGACGTGCTCCGGAGATACGGACGCAGCCGCGAGCCCATGTCTGCGCGATCCTGTGCTGAAGGCGGCCGCTCTTGTCCCAGAGAGAAGCACAGAGAGAGCAGCTGCCGCAAATACCCGTGTAGAGAAAGAAGAGCGGGGCCTGGAAGATGTTGGTGCGCCAACGATGGAACCGTGGCAACGGGTCGGGCGGACGTCGACGGATCACGGCATCTGGCCTACGCGCTCGGGCGGCGGTGCAGGTAGAGCTGACTTCGCCTGACGCTCCAAAAGGCGGGTACGTACGTCTCCCACGAGGTATACGGAACCGGAGACGACGATCGGGATGTCAGGTCGTTTCTCCCCGTCCTCGAGGGCGACATCGATAGCCTGGCCTACTGACGCAGCGGAGAATGCCGGAATACCCGTGGACGACGCAGCTGCCAGCAAATCGCGCATGGGAGTAGCCCGGGAACTGTAAATAGGCGCGAAGATGACGCGCTTAAATAGAGGGAAGAGAATCTGAGCCATTTCAAGGACCGGCTTGTCCCGCAGGCAGCTGAAGACCAGCGTGTGCATTTCCTGGTTTGGCAGCATGTCTCGTAGACCGGCGCGAAGGGCCCATGCGCCTGCTGGGTTGTGGGCGACGTCGAGAACCCATTGCGCTTGGGACGAGCCATCCGACGATGCTGTGGTTATCTTTTCGAGACGTGCCGGCCAGCGGGTGTTTCGGATGCCCTCGGCGATCGATTTGGCAGAGATTGGAAAGCCATGGCTTATAGCGAGCTCGACCGCAGCCGCAATCGCAAGCGCGATATTGCGCTGCTGGTGCGCTCCGTGGAGAGGCGACTCGACTTCGATTTCCCTGCCCAGAACCTCGAGCGGGTATGAACTATGTATTGCGTTCTGGTCGGCGAGGTGTGCGGCGCGTTCGGCGGTATCTGCCGCCGGTAGATAGGGCACCGCGCTGACGCCAAGCACCGAAAGAGATAAGGCGATCTCGCCGATGGCCTGGTTGGCCTCGGGATGCTGGGGCAGTGTGATCAGGGTTCCCCCGCGGCGCAGGATTCCGGCTTTCTCACGGGCGATGTCGGTCACCGTGGGACCAAGCCATTCCATGTGGTCGAGGGAGATGTCGGTGATGATCGAGATCAGCGGATCGACGATGTTCGTGGCGTCGAGACGGCCGCCCATCCCCACTTCGAGTACGGCAATCTCGATCGCCGGCTCTGCGAAGTGAAGAAACGCCATTGCGGTGAGCATTTCAAAGAAACTAGGCGGCTGGGCAAGTTTCCCTTCATCGACAAGCTTTTGCGCGGAGGAACGGACCCGGAAGAAGTCTTCGGCGAATTCGTCGTCGGAGATCTCTATACCGTCAATACGAATGCGCTCATTCGGGCGACTGAGATGTGGCGAAGTATAGAGGCCAGTACGCAATCCGGAAGCCGCAAGGATTGCTGCCAGGGTAGAGGCCGTGGATCCTTTGCCATTGGTGCCGGCGATGAGGACAGAAGGGAAGGTGCGCTGCGGATTACCTAGCGCAGCAAGCAGCGTACCGACTTCCTCCAACGAAAACTTCCGTCGGGTTTGGCCGGTTTGCGTGGCCAGTTCGGGTGCCATCGCGGCAAGATGATCGATAGCGGACTGGTATGACATACCAGCCTTCAGTATAGAAGGCGCGCGGAAACGGAGGAATCTGGATAGGGGGTCAGGCATCAGGGGCGACACGTGTCCGCTGAAGGCACCAGTTCCTGGTCTGTTGTTTGCCGATTTTCCTTCCCATCTGATCGGCGTGTGGATGGTGTGGAAGAGGTGTCCGATGTGGATCGCGATGACCTCAAAAGAGCTCAATTGGCGCGGGTCGGGACGCACATTGCACAGAACGTCTGCGGGATTCACAGGGATTTGAAGCTGGCGTGTGGGAGTGGTGGGAAACGTGGGCTATCCGGCAAGTGTTCTGGATAGGTTTTCCAATTCCCCTGAATTGCACAGGCGGCTTTTAGAAATTTTGGCCATTAGGGAACCAGCACACAGCAAACAAGATGGTCGTGCTTTCCACTTTTCCGAGCTGAACGACGGAGACTACTGGTTTAGTTCTTTCTATACATCTGAAAAACACCCTTATAGCCGTCGATGGGGGATCAGAGGTTGTGCGCATGCCCGGTCTCTCACCCCGATAGCGGGCGCAGCAGCCCACTCCGGGTAACGGACATGGATTCCAGAGAAGTTGCCGGGTTTTCCACGCACCAATTCCTATCGAAGATGCATACAATCAAAGGCAAGAAACAGCGGCCGTTTCACGGGGAAGCGTGTGTGGTGTAGCCTTGGGCCAAGCGGCGCTGCGGCTTGAACGTTAAATTGGGGCCGGGTCAAGCCGATCCGCGGGGGGGCGACGGCTGGCTGGAGTGGAGCGGGAGCTATGCCGATCGTGGAATCTGAAGTTGAGAAGCCGGCAGCACAGGGGGCAGCAATGGAGATTACTGTAAGCCGCGCGGAACTGGTGAAGGAACTCACCGCCACGCAGAGCGTGGTGGAACGCAAAACCACGATTCCCATTCTGTCGAATTTTCTGATCGAGGCCGAGGGCGACCGACTCAACATTACCGCAACCGATCTCGATCAGGCCATCCGGACCAGTGCAGCGGTGAAGGTAAAAAAGCCGGGGTCCTGCACAATTCCTGCGCGGAAACTCTACGACTACATCAAACTGCTGCCCGATGGGGAGATCTCAATCAAGCTGCTTGAGAACCACTGGGTGCAGATCCGCAGCGGCCGCTCCAACACCAAGATGGTCGGCATGGCCCGCGCGAACTATCCCCAGGTCCCCGACTTTCCCGCAGTCGCGGCAACGAGCATTCCGGTTGCGGCACTGCGGACGCTGATTGCACGGACCATCTTCGCAATTTCGAACGAGGAGTCGCGGTACACGTTGAATGGCGCATTGCTCGTGCTGAAAGCTGAGTCGATTGCGATGGTGGCGACCGACGGGCATCGGCTCTCGTTCGTAGAGAAGCCGGGCGAGGCTCTCGAAGGAATCAGCGGCGAAAAGCGCGTGTTGATTCCGCGCAAAGCGCTGCAGGAACTCCAGGGACTCCTGTCAAATACCGATGCTGAGAAAGTGGAGTTTGCCGATGACGAGCACACACTGTTCTTCAAGGTCGGACACAGGACATTGAGCACGCGACGGCTTTCGGGGCAGTTCCCCAACTACGAAGCGGTAATGCCGCGCGACAACACGAAATTCGCAGTGGTGCGGTCGAGTGAATTGTCCAGTGCGATTCAACGCGTGGCGCAGTTCGCCGATGAGCGGTCGGGAGCAATCCGGCTGCGGCTTGAATCGAATGAGCTGAAGATCAGCTCGCAGTCAACGGAGAGCGGCGAAAGCGAAGACACAATCGACACGCCATATTCAGGTGATCCCATCATGGTGGGCTTCAACTCGACTTACATCATCGACTTCCTCAAAGCATTGGGGAACGAAGGCGAGGTACGTCTGGAGTTCAAGGATTCGCAGTCGGCCGGCCAGATGCGCCCCGAGGATCCCGACGCCGAGTACCGGTCCCGGTATGTCCTGATGCCCATGCGCATCTGAACGTCGCCAATTGTGCGGCGGCGGCCGGCGGCGGCGGCGCTGCTGCTGCTGCTGCAAAAAGAAGAAAAAAGCTCCTGCTGCGGCCGTTGTACGCACGCCGATAAGACGTCCGCTTCAGTTTGAACGAATCGACCAGTAAGCGCGTCTAGCTGTCACATGCAGTTTGGAAGAGTCGGTCTGCACTTCGATGCGATGGAATCCGGATTGCGGGCTGCTTGGTTGAAATCCTAGGGTGATTCCATTACGAAAATCCGAAAGAGCCTCAAGCATCGCTGAGTTGAAGCTGGCTTGATCGTTGAACTCGTGGTTGCTGCCTCCCGTCAAGTTCGCGACTTCCTCAGCGGTTCGACCATCAAGCGCGATCCTGGTTCTTACCATTATCGAGTCGCTTCGTTTCTCCTCGCGTGCACGTGCAAGCTTCTTTTCTCCCGGAAACGTAAGGCTATAGACAACCGTGCTGGATGTTCCCAGCTGTTCGAGAAGCGACTGGGAAGGAGTTGAACTGGCTAGATCCGCGCCCTCGCTTAGGAGAAGTACTACTCGGCGAAATCGGCCCGGTTCCTCCTGCAGCTGACGAACCCCGAACGCAACGGCATCTCTGATCGCGGCACCATCGTCTCCCGGAGGCTGATGTGTCATGGCATAGATGGCCCCATCGGTCCGCGTTGGGAAATGCCAGATTTGCTCAATGCGGCTATCAAACGTGACAAGCGTGATTTCATGAACCGACTCTCCGACCCATTGAGTTATAAGCCAGGGAAGATTCGAATAGCTCGGCATAAAGCGCCTCGCCGAGCCTCCAATCTGCATCAGGATCACCACGGAGATGGGAAGTCCATCAGTATCGATTCTCGCCGTCTTTTCAGGGAAGCCATTATCCAGTAGGCGCAAACGACTTACGTCCGGGTTCGTTAGTGCCCTACCGTCTCCATCCTTGATCACGGCAGGAACCCATACAAACGCGCTATCAACCCTCAAAGGGGGAAACGCGTCCCGGTGATCCTCGCCCGTCTGAGCAGTGCCCGACGTGGGCGCCGCAAAGACCAGAGATACAGCCGTTAACCAGCAAACAAAGAAGCTACTCTTCACCGTGTTTTACTGCGTTCAAGAACATCGTACAGAATCGCACGCTTGGCTGCGCTCAGATTAACGCGCACGCGCCAGTATCGAACGGCAGACACTCTGAAGCTCTCACCGGCCCGACCGGCTGGTGCGGCTCTCTACAACTTTGCAATTGATCAGGCGTAGCTTTCCACCGCAGCTGCGGTGATTTCCGCGCTCTTGATGCGGAAGGCCACGGTTCCCTGGCTCATGGCGACAACCTCGTCGACGAGGTGTTCGATCGCAGCAAGACGGTGCGTCACGACGACGACTGTTTTACCTTCGAGCAGCGGCCAGATGTTCTCGTAAATTGCGGCTTCGGTTTCCGCATCAAGATTGCTGGTGCACTCGTCCAGAAGGACGATCTTCTTTTCAGGATCATCGAGGCTAAGCAGTGCCTGAGCGATAGCGACGCGCTGGCGCTGACCTCCGGACAGATTCTTTCCGTGCTCGCCGGCGCGGGTCTGGTAACCATCCTGGAGTCCCATAATTTCGTCGTGAATGCAGGCAAGTCTGGCGGCGCGGGTCACCTCAGAGAAAGACGCGGAAGGCCGTGCGAAACGAATAGTATCGAGCAGCGTCGACTGGGAGAAGAACACGCCTCCGTTCTGCGACATGCAGGTGCAGACGCGCTGAAGCTGGCGCAGCGGCCAGTCGCGCACGTCCTGTCCGCCAACGTAGACCGCGCCCTTTTGAGCGTCGTAGAGGCGGTCGACCAGCTTGAGGAGAGTGGATTTGCCGCAACCGGTTCGGCCAATAAAGCCGACCTTCTTGCCGGCATCCACGCGCAGGTTGAGGCGGTTCAGCACCGGCTCGCCTTCGCGATACCCAAACTCCACGTCGCTGAACTCGAGGCTCACCTGGCCGGGAATCGCGACCGGGAGAGCTTTGGAATCGACGACCGTAGAGCTGGCTGAGCTGATGCGCAGGAACTGCTTGATCGGCTCCCACGCTTCGCTGATGCGGCCCCAGATGCCGGCATAGCCCCAGAGCGATCCGCAGAGCTGCTCTGACAGCATGTAGAGGTAGACCAGCATGGCGCCGTCAAGCCGGTGCGCGCCAAGCATCCCGACCCAGGTGCAGAGCAGATAAGCCTGAAGGCCGAGAACGACGATGCCTTTGCCGAGCCCGAACCAGCCTTGAATTTTGGCTTCTGCCAGGCCCTTGCTGTGGATGTCATCGTGGATGCGGCGGTAGTCCTGCTCCATGCGATCCTGCTGGTTGTAGCGGACCACGTCGGCGTGCATTTCCATGCACTCGATGCTGAGGGAGTAGTCGGAGGCGTAGCGCTGGTAGCGGTCTTCGCGGAATTGCGAACAGCGGCGGTTCTCTTCATAGGAGAGCCAGAAGAAAATGGCGGACGCGGCGGGCAGAATCGCGAGCCAGAACGCCGGGCCCACATAGGAGCGAAGAAGAAACAGGCTCAGAAGCGCAGTGGCGAGCAGAGGGCAGACTTCCCGGGC
>Ga0068855_100013063_pt1 | contig 10016 bp, 3 predicted proteins | sample KBSCornC52_FD_66592 | JGI IMG/M metagenome (GOLD analysis project Ga0068855, IMG submission 66592) | Corn rhizosphere microbial communities from Kellogg Biological Station, Michigan, USA - KBS Corn C5-2 | ecosystem: Host-associated > Plants > Roots > Rhizosphere > Soil ... | reverse complement strand
TGCTGCCGCTGTTGCTCGGCTTCGCGAGCGCCTCGTTGCTGCTCGGCCCGCTGCTCGCGCGCGGATCGTTCCTGCGCGGCGCGTTGCTCCTGCTGCGCCGTCCGCTCGCGCTGCTGCGCTTCGCGCGCCGCGCTCTCTTGCCGCTGCCGTGCTTCGCGCGCGGTGCGCTCGCGTTCCGCGGTTGCTTCGCGCGAAGCCCGCTCCTGCTGTTGCTGCGCCTCGCGGCTCGCGCGGTCCTGTTGCTGGCGTGCCTCGCGGCTCGCCCGCTCCTGCTGTTGCCGTGCCTCGCGGCTCGCCTGCTCCCCTTCGCGGGTGGCCGGGCTCGCGCGGGCGGCTTGGGCGGGAGCGGAAGCCGGCGTGCGCGCGATCGCCGACGGCGGCGGCGCGGCGTTGCTCGGTGCCGCGCGCGGCTTCGTCGAGGGTTTCGCGAAGGACGGCCGAACGAGCGCATTCGCGCGCGGGGCCTCCGCCTCGTTTCGCGCGGTGGCCGTGCCGCGGGGCGCGACCCTCGGCGCCGGCGCATGCGCGACCTCGCTTCGGTGGACGCGGTGGAACTCCTCGCGCGAGGGCAGGACCGTCCGGGGCGCGCTCACGGCAGGCGCACGGCGAACGATTTCGGGCGCGACCTGGAGGCGCGCCTGTTGCACCGGCCGCTGCTCGACGAGCGCTTCCCGGCGCACGATCGTCGCGGCGCGGTCGCGGTTCCACTCGATGTGGGAGCGCGCGACCTCCTGCGGCACCTTGCGCACGACCGCGTTCACGCGCGTCACGTAGTTGCGGCTCGCCGAATACCAGGGCCGGTACGGCTCCGAAGGAGCGAGGGGATACCAGCCCACCACGGGCGCGCCCGACGAGACGCTCGCGCTCCAGGTGCCTCCGCCGATGAATCCGACCAGGGCCGGCGCCCACGCGGGGCGATCCACGCGGCGCCCCGGGCACCAGGCCCAGCGATCGCGCACATGCACCCAGCGACCATAGTGGAAGGGCGCGTATCCCCAGGGCTCGCTGTCGATCCAGGTCCAGCCCCACGGTTGCACATAGGACCAGCGCCCGAATCGGTAGGGCGCCCAGTCCGCCTGCACGTCGGTCGGGAACCAGAGCGCGCCGTAGACCGGATCCTCGCCCCACTCGCCGTAGGCATCGAGGTCCTCGTATCCCGTCATCTCGTAGGAGACGTATTGCGGCGCCCGGCTTTCCCTCCAGCGCGCATCGCGGGCCATGGCCCAGCGGTCGATGTCCGCGGTCCGGACATCTTCGAACGCGTATTGCGGCACGTCCTCTCCCCACACGACGACCGATTGGCCCGCGCGGATCCGCACGCGACCGCCGGCGGTTTCCATCGCGGCCGTCCCGGAAAAGACGGAGAGGCGCGATTGGCCGCTTTCCGGATCCGCATCGAGGCGGTAGCGGCCCTGCGCCTGCAGGAGGAAGCCCGCCTGCATGGTGGAGAGCCGCACGACGTCGCCCGCGCGGAAATGGCGGATGTTCACATCGACGCTGCCGCGCTCGAGCGTGGCATCGAGCGTCGCGTCGTCGAGCGACGACACGTCGAGCTGGCTCGTCTCGTCCAGCCGCAGCGCCATCGGGCCCACGACCACTTCGGCGCGCGCGCCGGGCTCGGTCCACACGGAATTGCGCGAAGTGATCGGCGAATTCACGGACGCGGTGTCCCATCCGCGCTCCGGATCCTGGTAGAGGCCCACGGATCCGTCGATGTACGAGAGGCGCCCGACGCGCCCCGGGATGTCTTGCGCGCCCGCGGGCCACGCGGCGGCGGCGGCGAGCGAGAGGAGGAAGCAGGCGAGGAGGCGCATGGCGGGCCCTTTCGGTGCTGAAAATCGTGAGGACGGAATCGGTCCCCCGTCCCGCCTAACGTTCCATCGGTGGAACGGGACGACAGGTCCCTGCAAGTCCGACCGGCGCACGGAAAAGGGGTTCGCTCGCGCGCGTGTCGGACTGCTCCGACGCGGTTTGTCCAACCCCCTGAATCCATGCCATGATTGGCGCGTCAGGGAGAGCGAAAAAAGCCGGAGCCATGGATCGCACGACCGTATTCACGAAGACCGCGAAGGGCATCACGCAGGTCAACCAGAAATCGGCATCGCTTTCCAAGGACCTCATGAAGGTCCTGAAGCTCATCGACGGCAAGTCGAACTTCGGCCAGCTCATGGAAAAGGCGGAGTTCGACAAGAGCGCCCTCGAGAAAGCGCTCAACACCCTCACGAAGGACGGCTTCGCGCGCGTCTTCCAGGTGCGCCAGGAGGAGAAGGACCCGTTCGCGGAGGAGGACGACTTCGATTTCACGGCGCCCGGAAAGATGCCCGCGAGCACCCAGCGCGTGGTCGCCGGCGCCGCGAACGACATCAGCGAGCTCGTGCGCCAGCAGGAGAAGTCGGAAGCGGAGAAGCGCTCCCGCGAGCAGGCCCACGAGCAGGCGCGGCTGCGGGCGAAGGCGGAGGCGGAATCGCGCGCGAAGCTCGAGGCGGAGGCGAGGGCGAAAGCCCAGGCCGAGCAGGCGGCGATGGAGCAGGCGCGCCGCGCGAAGGACGCCGCGGAGCGCGCGAAGGCCGAGCTCGACACGAAGATGCGCGAGGAGGAAACGCGCAGGAAGGCGCTCGCCGAGCAGCAGGCGCGCCTCACCGCGGAGCAGAAGGCGAAGGAGGAGGTCGAGAGCCAGCGCCTCGCGGAGCTGCGCGTCAAGGCGGAGAAGGAAGCGCGCGCGCTCGCCGAGGCCCGCGCGCGCGCGGAAGCCGAGGCCCAGGCGCTCGCGAAGGCCCGCGCCGAAGCCGAAGCCGCGGCGAAGAGGCAGGCGCAGGAAGCGACGAGCGCGGAAAAGCAGCTCAAGGAACGGCTCAAGGAAGAGATCGAGTCGCGCATCCGCGGCGAGATGGAGGACCTCCTCCGCAACGAGGTCGAGGAGAAGACGCGCAACGAGATGCGCGCCCAGATCCTCCAGGAGGCGCGCCTCGCCGCGCGGGCGGAGCTCGAGGAGCGGCTGCGCGAGGAGCGCGAGGCGCTCGCGAGCGCGGAGCGCGAAGCGCGCTCCAAGGCGGAGACGGAGGCGCGCGCGCGGGCCGAGCAGGAGGCGCGGCTGCGCGCGCAGGCCGAAGCCCGCGCCGCGGCCGAATCCGAGGCGCGCATCAAGGCGGAGGAGGAAGCGCGGCGGCTGCGGCAGTCGGAGGCGCGCGCGCGCGAGGATGCGGAAGCCCGCGTCGAGGCCGAGCGCCGCGCGAAGCACGAAGCCGAGGCGCGCGCGAAGATCGAGGCCGAGGAGCGCGAGCGGCGCGAGGCGGAGCTCCAGGCGACGCTCGACCAGGAGCGCAAGGCCAAGCAGGAAGCGGAGCTGCGCGCCAAGGTCGAAGCCCGCGCGCGCGAGACCATCGCCGAGGACACGCGCGTGAAGGTGCAGGCGGAGCTCGAGGCGAACCTCGAGAAGCGCGCGGAGATCGAGGGCAAGGCGCAGGCCAAGGCCTACATGGCCGCGAAGGCGCGCGCGGAGCAGGAGGAGGACGACCGGCTGCGCGCCGAGCAGGCGCGCAAGGCGCGCGAGATCGCCGACATCCTGAGGACGAAGGTCGAGCCCGACGAGGTCGCCCCGGAAAGCCATCCGACCCAGCGGCGCTCGCCGCGCCGGCGCAAGGGGAGCCTCCTCAAGACCGCGGTGATCGTCGTGGTGCTCCTCCTCATCGCGGGCATCGGCGCGTTGCACGTGGTCCCGCTGCGTCCCTATGCCGCGAAGCTCGAGCGGACGATGTCCGCGTGGCTCCACGACGACGTGTCGATCGGCGCGGTCACCTTCCGGCTCTTCCCCACGCCGCACCTCAACGTCGAGAACATCTCGGTCGGGAAGCTCCTCGACGCGCGGGCGACGACCGGCCAGATCTACCTCGACATCGCGACGCTCTTCGGCGAGCACCCGTCCATCAACGCGCTCGAGCTCTCGGGCGTCACCCTCTCGGCCGATGCCGTGCGCCGCATCCCGCTCTGGGGCAAGCCCGAAGGCAAGGCGGGCGCGGGCGCGATCACGCGGATCGACCTGCACGGCGTGAAGCTCGACGTGAAGCCCTCGCTCGAGCCCTTCGAGGCGCTCCTCGTCTTCCAGCGCGACGGGACGCTGCGCCAGGCGAACCTGCGGGGCGCCGGCGGCTCGTGGACCCTCGTCACGCGCCCCTCCGAGAAGGGCTTCGACTTCGATCTCAACACCAGCAACTGGAACCTGCCGCTGGGGGCGCCGTTCCCGGTCTCCGATGCGACGCTCAAGGGCACGTTCGATACCGCGCAGATCCTCGTGCCGGAGTTCGAAGCGCACGCGCTCGAGGGCGCGGTGAACGGGACGCTGCGCGTCACCTGGGCTTCCGGCTTCCGCCTCGAATCGGAGCTCTCGGTCGCGCGCCTCGACGCGAAGGAGCTCATGCGCGCCTTCACGCCCGACATCGCCGTGACCGGCAAGCTCGACGGCAACTTCAACGTGGTCTCGGAGTCGCCCAGCCTCGACACGCTCCTCGCGGCCCCGCACGTGCAGGGCAAGTTCAAGCTCTCCGAGGGCTCGGTGAGCAACGTGGACCTCGTCGCCGTGATGCAGTCGGACGCGGCCGGGCAGCGCGCGGGCGTGACCAAGTTCGCGGAGCTCACGGGCGAGTACGCCGCCGGCGACCGGCGGGCCTCCTATCGCCAGCTCGCGCTGCAGGGCGGCGTGCTGCGCGGCAACGGCGCGCTGGACCTCGCCACGAACGGTGCGATCAGCGGCCATCTCGCGCTCGAGATCCGCTCGCAGGTCGCGCAGGACCGCGGCTCCTTCCTCGTGTCGGGCACCGTCGCCCGCCCGATCATCAAGCGCGGCGGCTGAGGGGCGCGGGGCGGCCGAACTGCTGAGGCTCCTTCCGCTTTTCCGGCTGCTCGCGCCGTACCGCGCGCGCATCGCGCTCGCCGCCGTGGCGATCGCGCTCTCGGCCGGCATGGTCCTCGCGATCGGGCAGGGCCTCAAGATGGTGATCGACGAGGGCTTCGCGCGCGGCGAGGAGCGGCTCCTCGATTCCACCCTCGCCACGCTCGCCGGCCTCATCGGCGTCTTCGGGCTCATCACCTGGATCCGCGTCTACAACGTCTACTGGATCGGCGCGCGCTTCACCGCGGACCTGCGCCGGAGCGTCTACGAGCACCTGCTCACCCTTTCGCCCGGCTTCTACGAGGAGTCGCGCACGGGCGAAGTCTCCTCGCGCGTCACGAACGACGTGACGCTCATCGAGGCGGTGATGGGCGGGACGCTTCTCTACGCCATGCGCATGGCGCTCACGCTCGCGGGCTGCGTCGCGATGCTCTTCTTCACGAGCGTGAAGCTCAGCGTGATCGCGATCGGCTGCATGCCGCTCGTGCTCCTTCCCATCGCGATCCTGGGCGTGCGCGTGCGGCGCCTGTCGCGCGCGGTGCAGGACCGCGTGGCCGACGTCTCGAGCCACGTGGACGAGACGCTGCACGAGATCCGCACGGTGCAGGCCTTCGCGCACGAGGAGCTCGAGCGCTCGACCTTCGGCGAGCGGGTCGAGGCGGTCTTCGCCGCGTCGGTCGAGCGCTCCCGCTTCCTCGCGCTCCTCATCGCCGCCGTGATCGTGCTCGCGTTCGGCGCGGTCGGGGTCCTCCTCTGGGTCGGCGCGCACGACGTGTTCGAGGGGCGCCTCACGACCGGAAGCCTCACGGCGTTCATCTTCTATGCGGTGATCGTCGCCAACGCGACCTTCGTCCTCGCCGAGGTGTACGGGGAGCTGCAGCGCGCCGCGGGCGCCTCCGAGCGGCTCCTCGAGCTCCTCGCCACCGAGTCGCGCATCGTCGCCCCGCGCGCGCCCGCGCCGCTTCCCCCTCCGCGCGGCGAGGTCGCCTTCGAGGAGGTGACGTTCGCCTATCCCTCGCGCCCCGCGACGCCCGCGCTCGACCGCTTCTCCCTCGGGGTCGCGCCCGGGGAAGTCGTCGCCCTCGTCGGTCCTTCCGGCGCGGGAAAGACGACCGTCTTCCAGCTGATCCTGCGCTTCTACGACCCCGCTTCGGGATGCGTGCGCCTCGACGGCGTCGACGCGCGCGCGGCCGACCCGCGGGAACTGAGGAGGAGGGTGGCGGTCGTAACGCAGGACCCCGTCATCTTCGCGACTTCCGTGCTCGAGAACGTGCGCTACGGCCGCCCCGACGCGGACGCGCTCGACGTGCGGCAGGCGCTCGAGAGGGCGAACGCGATGGACTTCGTCGCGAAGCTGCCCGCCGGCCTCGACACCCAGCTCGGCGAGCGCGGCGTGAAGCTTTCCGGGGGACAGCGCCAGCGCATCGCCATCGCGCGCGCGATCCTCGCCGACCGGGCGCTCCTCCTCCTCGACGAGGCGACCAGCTCCCTCGACGCCGAAAGCGAGAAGGCGGTGCAGGGCGGGCTCGAGCGCCTCATGCGCGGGCGCACGACGCTCATCATCGCCCACCGCCTCGCGACCGTGAAATCGAGCGACCGCATCGTGGTGATGGACCATGGGCGCGTCGTCGCGACCGGCACCCACGCCTCGCTCGTCGCCGCGAGCGGCCTCTACGCCCGGCTCGCCGCCCTGCAATTCGATCCCGCCGTGTCATGAACGCGAGGCGCGCGGCACTCGCCGCGGTCGCGCTCGCCGCGTGCGTCGCGCGGGGGGCGCAGGCCCCAACCCCGGTGCCTCCGGCGGGGGCCGCGGACCCGCCGGAAGCGTTCGTGCGCGAGGAGGCGCAGCGCGCGCGGGCGGTGCTCGACGCCATTCCCGGCCGCGCCGCGCTGCGCGAGCGCATCCGCACGCTCACCGGGTCGTCGACCATGATCCGGATGTTGCGCATGGAGGCGGGCCGGGTCTTCTACCTCAAGTCCGCGCCCGGCCTGCAGGAGCCGGTCCTCTGCGTGCGCGAAGGATTCACCGGCACCGAGCGCGTCCTCGTCGATCCGCGGCAGCGTCCCGACGGCGGCGAGAACGCGGTGATCGACTGGTTCGTCCCGTCGCCGGACGGCCGCCACGTCGCGTTCGGCATGTCGCGCGGCGCGGAGTCGCTCCTCCACGTGGTCGGCGTCGACGATGGGCGCGACCTGCCGTTCGAGATCGACCGCACGCGCATGAACCGGCACCTCGCCTGGGAGCGCGACGGCCGGTCGTTCTATTACACGCGGGTGCCCGAAGGAGAGAGCGGGGCCCGCCGCGCAGCGAATGCGCGGATCTACCGGCACGTGCTCGGCCGGGAGACGGCGCGCGACGAGGTGGTGTTCGCGCCGGGCGTGGGCGGGGCGCGCGACATTCCCGAGGCGGTCGAGCCGTGGATCGTCGTGCCGCGCGAATCGCGCCATGCCTACGCGATCGCCCGCTCGCTGCCGGGCGGCGACATCGCGGTGCACGTGACGCTCGCGAGGGACCTCGAGGCGGGCCGGCCGCGATGGCACAAGCTCGCCGGGGCGGCCGACGAAATCCTCGCGATCGCGGCGTGGAAGAACGAGCTCTATCTCCTCTCGCGGCGCGACGCGCCGCGCCATCGCGTGCTGCGCGTCTCCGCCGGCGCCGAGAGCCTCGCCGGCGCGCGCGTCGCGGCCGCCGAGGGCGACGCGGTGATCCGCTCCATGGCGCTCGCGCGGGATGCGCTTTATCTGCGCACGATGGTCGCCGGCGTCGATCGTCTCGAGCGCGTCCGCCTCGGGCTCCTGGGGCCCGGATCGCGGGAATTCCTGCGCATTCCCTTCGATACCGCGATCGCGCAGCTCCTCGCCGATCCCGCGCGCGCCGGCGCGGTGCTGCGCCTCGAAGGCTGGGTGCAGCCGCCCTCGATCCTGCAAGTCGATGCGCGCACGGGCGACGTGCGCAACACCGGGCTCCAGCCGCCGCCCGCCGCGGATTTCTCCGCCATCGACGAGGTGCGCCTCTATGCGCCCGCGCGCGACGGCGCGAAGATCCCGATCACGCTCCTCTACCGCAAGACCACCCGCCTCACCTCGGACAACCCGACGCTCCTCGTGGGCTACGGCGCGTTCGGCGATCCGGCCTCCCCGAGATACGATCCCGCGCGCCTCGCGTGGCTCGAGCGCGGCGGCGTCTTCGCGGTCGCGCACGTGCGCGGCGGCGGCGAGTACGGCGATCCGTGGCACGCGGCGGGGAGCGGCGGCTCGAAGGCGACGACGATCCTCGATTTCATCGCCGCGTGCGAGTTCCTCGAGCGCTACGGCTTCACCAACCAGAACCGGCTCGCCGTGGAGGCCACCGGCGCGGGCGGCATCGCGGTCGCGGGCGCCCTCGTGCGGCGGCCCGACCTCTTCGCGGCGCTCGTTGCGCGGGAGCCGGTGGTGGACCTGGCATCCCTCGCCCGCTCGCCGCGCGGCCGCGCCGAGCTCGCCGAGTTCGGCTCCGATGCGACGGAGGAGGACCGCGCGCGGCTGCGCGCGATCTCGCCCTACGAGCAGGTGAGCCCCGGGATGCCGTATCCGGGAGTGCTCTTCGCCATCGGCACGGACGATCGCGACGCCGATCCGTCGCAAGCCGCGCGCATGGCCGCGCGCCTGCAGCAGGCGACGACGAGCGGAAAGCCGGTGCTCCTGCGCGTCGACTTCGGCGCGGGCGATCTCGAATCGGCGCCGCGGGCGCAACGCGTGGAGATGCTCGCCGACATCTACGCGTTCGCGCTCTGGCAGCTCGGGGACCCCGCGTTCCAGCCCGGGCCGCCCGTGCCGCCGGCGGCGCTTCCGCGGGCGCCGCGCGTTCCCGCCGCGGAGTAGGACGGCGCCGACGCCCGCGCGCGTTCCGGGAACGGAACGCGCCGCGTCCCCTCACAGCATCTGGGACTGGGGGACCGGCGGATGACGACGATAGGATTTACGAGCGATCGGGCGAGCGCCCGCGCGGCGGCGCGCCGGGCGGCCACGACCGGCGGAACGATCGGCCGGTTCTTCGAGATCGTGTTCCGCATCTCGGCCTATCTCCTCTGGCTCCTCTTTTACCGGCTGAGCCTCGTGCGCAGGCCCACGCCCGCGCGCCGGTTCGCCGACCTCCTCGAGAACCTCGGCACGAGCTTCGTGAAGCTCGGGCAGCACCTGAGCCTGCGCTCGGACCTCTTTCCGCTCGACTATCTCGAGGAGCTGCAGAAGCTGCAGGACAACGTGAAGCCCTTCCCCGCGCAGGAATCGATCGCCGCGGTCGAGAAGGCGTTCGGCCGCCCCACCTCGCAGCTCTTCATCCGCTTCGACGCGGAACCGTTCGCCGCCGCCTCCGTCGCGCAGGTGCACGGCGCGCGCACCTTCTCCGGCCGCGAGGTCGTCGTGAAGGTGCTGCGCCCGGGCGTGAAGGTGCAGGTGAACCGCGACATGAAGATCCTCGCGGGGATCGTGCGCTTCCTCACGCACTTCTCGCCGATCCTCTCGTACTACAAGGCCGAGGCGATCGTGCGCGAGGTGCACGCCAATCTCTGCAAGGAGCTCGACCTGCGGGAAGAATCGCGCGCGGTGCGCCGCTTCTACGAGGAGTTCAGGGACTGGCCCACGATCGAGGTTCCGGAAGTCGTGGACGACCTCTGCAGCGAGACCGTGATGGTCGCCTCGCGCCTCTTCGGAAAGCGCGTCGACGAGGTCGACAACACCCGCCATTGCGCCGAGCTCGCGCAGCACCTGATCGACGCGTACGTGCACATGTTCTTCGTGATGGGCTATTTCCACGGCGATCCCCATCCGGGCAACATCTTCGTGACCGAGCAGGGGCGCCTCGGGCTGCACGACTTCGGCGTGATCGGGAGCATCGACCGCACGACGCGCCAGTCGCTCGCCTCCTTCATGCTCGCCTTCACCGAGCAGGATACCGACTGGGTCCTCGACTCGTGGCTCGAGCTGGGCATGCTGTCCAAGGCGGCCGACCGGGCGAAGTTGAGGCCCGCGGTGGCGGCGCTGATGTCCGACTACTCGCGCCGGCCGATCGGCGAATGGTCCATCGGGGACGCCTTCGCGCAGCTCGTCACCGCCACGCGCGGGCAGAATTTCGAGGTGCCGCTGCACCTGC
>Ga0068855_100013060_pt1 | contig 10019 bp, 11 predicted proteins | sample KBSCornC52_FD_66592 | JGI IMG/M metagenome (GOLD analysis project Ga0068855, IMG submission 66592) | Corn rhizosphere microbial communities from Kellogg Biological Station, Michigan, USA - KBS Corn C5-2 | ecosystem: Host-associated > Plants > Roots > Rhizosphere > Soil ... | reverse complement strand
CGGGACTCGAGGCGGACCAACCGAGATCATCGGGACCTCACGCTCGAGTAGTACATATAGGTCAAGCGTCACACCGCGCGATCTCGCAAGCAAGTGCTACCGCGACAAAGATCGCAGCTACGCGGACGCTGGCTGCTCCTCAGGAGGCGCTGCCGCCTTGGAAGTTTCGGCCGCATGCTCGACTTCGAGGAGCGACGCTTCGTGGCGCTGCGCGTCGTACGCCTGGCGGCCTCCGCGCAATCCGAACAATCGCTTCGTGAGCAGCAGGTACACGACAGCCGAGACATTGATGACGAACGCTCCCGCCCGCACGACGCTCAGTTTTTCGGTGAGCTCGTAGACCTCGTACGGCAAGAAGATCGCGGTGGCGACGGCGGCGAAATACTCACCCCATCGCTTGAGCAACCACAGCCCGACCGCTTCGCCGAGTTCGATGGCTGCGTAGACGGCGAGCGCGATGGCGAGCCAGTGTAACGTCGACGGCTTTACCAGCAGGAGCTTACGAATCTCGCGGACGACAGAAGACTTGTCGAGGTCGTAGCCGAAAACGTTCGCCAGCGGCTTCGCGGCCGGTAGATCCTTCTCGAAGAGCATCCGAAGCGCGTTCTCGCTGTGCGCGTAGCGCAGAACGGCGTAAGCGGCCAGCCCGATGACCAGTCCGCGAAGCAGCCGCTCGGCTGCGAGCAAACGCAGCACGAACGCGTCGCGCAGCGCCCGACCACGCAACACGACGGGCGCGTCGGACGCCGATCCCGAGCTCGCCGGGGTCCCGACGACGAAGTCGCCGCAGCGCAGGCATCGCCAGGCCACGCCCGCCGGTGTTTGCACCTGCAGCCGGGCCGCAAGGTCGGCTTCGGTCGGCGCGTAGGTGACATGGCCTTTTCGGCTGCATGAACGCAGGCTCCAGTCCACGGCCAAAGCGTAGGGGACCGGTAAGTTTGGCGCGTGGCAAAGCCGCTGAACCTACCCTTCGACCCGATCGAGCGGGCGGCCGAACGCTGGGAAGAAACCTGGGGTCCGGCGTCCGCTATGCGGGTGGCGACCTCGATCATGCGAGCCCAGCAGATCCTCCTTGCGCGCTACGACGAACTGCTGAAGCCGCACGGCCTTACCTTCGCCCGCTACGAGGTCTTGGTGTTGTTGCGGTTCAGCCGATTCGGTGCGCTGCCGCTGGGGCGCATCGGCGAGCGGCTGATGGTGCATCCGACCAGCGTGACCAATTCGATCGATCGACTCGAGCAGGCGGGATTCGTCGAGCGCCGGCCGAATCCTCGTGACGGACGCGGGACCCTCGCGGCCATCACCGAGTCTGGCCTGTCGGTGGTCGAGGCCGCGACGAAAGACTTGATGGACGCCGATTTCGGTCTCGGCTGCCTCGATGAGAAGGGCCGCGACCACGTGGTGCAGGGCTTAACGACGCTTCGGCTCGACGCCGGCGACTTCGCGGCAGGCTAATGGAATCGCTCTCGACGCGGAGTGAGTGCGGACTGAGGTTCGGTAAGGCAGCCTGAGGGTCCGGCGAGCCCAGCTGGTTGACGGTGAGCGCCGCCCGTGGCGAGCGTGCCGTGCGCTAGCCGCGTGCCGATTCCCGGCGGTTTCGGTGGTGTTGTCGGAACCGTGGCCGAGCGGATCGCCAGGTGGCGCCGGGAAGAAGAGTTGCCAGAGCAGAATCAGGCCGAGGATCACGGTCAGAACGGATGCAAAGCCCTGTGGGTGCTGGAGATACACCAGCGCGTAGCCCATCAGCGGAAGTGTTGCCTGGGCGCTGCCAACCACCTGCGGGCGCTGGATCGTCCACGGATCGACGGTGCGGTTGGCGTCGCCCTTCGTGTGGATCGCGCCGCCGCTGACCGACGCGACTCTGTGAGTAACGACGGAGTCTGGCCCGGAGCGCACCGTGAATGTAACGATCTCACCGGGGCTGACGGCATTGTGCGAGGGCCGGTCGAGCACCGCGTCGCCGGAGCGTAGCGTCGGCACCATCGATCCGGTATGGATGACGTAGATTCGGTAGCCCTGGTGCCAGGCCACCATGCCGCCTGCAACGGCCATGCCGACCGCGAGCCCGGCGCCGGAAAGGGCCAAGCGTCGAAACAAGCGCACGTTCAGCTCCAAGACAAATAAGTCCGCTGGCCGACGAGAGCTCGAGACTTAGAGCACTCGCCGGCCAGCGCGACGTCACGGTGTCGGTGTTGAGTTGTTCGGGTCGTCGGGCGCGACGCCTGGTTGAGTTGCAACGATCTGGTACGGCAGCCCATAGCTCGGGTTAGTCGGCGTACAGACTTGTTGGGCCGGGTCAGCGGTCGAGGAGTCTTGGATCAGTGGATAGCAGAACGGGTCGGTGCCCTCGGTGGCGGTGCTCTTCCACTTTGCGGCGAGGCCGATGGAGAAGTCCAAGGTTCCGCCCTGCCCCGGAGCAAGATTTGACGCGAGCTTGATGATGTTCGGGATCGCATAGCAGCCAGAAGGCGACTGCGTGGCGCAATGGCCGGTGGATGTTAGGTCCGCAGCGAGACCGTCGTTGAGGTTGGTCGACGCGAAGACCTGGGTGCCGTTGGATTTCACGTAGGCATCACCGTACGTGCCCATGTTGTTCACGGAGTGGAGGGCTTCGGCGTTCGGAAAGACAAGATAGACGTCTTCTGGGCCTGTGCCTGTCACGGTGTACGACACATGCTGGTTCTGCGGCGTTCCTGGCATCAGGTTCGTCACGTTGAAGTCGAGACCATCGGTACCTGAGCCGCCCGCTGTATTGATCGTGACCGAGCCGATTGTCGCGGCCAACGTGCCGCTTCTCGTGTCGTTGAAGTAGGCGCCTGTTGCGCCGCTGGCTGACGCGATGAGACCACCTGACGCCGCAAGTGCAGCGACGAAGCCACCAATTCGCCATGCTTTGCCTATAGCCATATCTTTTCCCCTCCGTACGATTCAGGAACGCCTGAGCGGCGCTATCCGGTTGTCAGGTTGGCCGAGGTATGCGGGGCCGACATCGCCAAAATTGGGGAGGCGGATCCGCTCCCGCCGGCCGTACTCTTTGCGGTGGCCTTATGTCCTTTTGTGGTCCCGTAGACCGAACGGCGGGTCGGGGCGCCGTTAGTCATATGATGATCATCCGAAGGTTCGACTGACAATGTCCGCGCGCAGGGCTACCGTCTGCCAACGTGGGGATAGCGTTGGCGGGCTTCAGCGGTGCTGACCGTCGTGCGGCATTTTTCGTGAATTCGACGGTGGCGCCGCCGTCTCGTTTTGTGCTGATGCTTTGCGGGGGCGTCATACTCGCGCTTACCGCGCTGCCTGCCGCATCCAGGCTGCTCCCGGCGACTGCGACTTGGAGCGGCTCTGCGATCGCGGCTGTTTCGGGCATGCTCGGGCTCGCGACGATCGCAACATGGCTCGGCGCTTGGGCACTCTCCGGCCGCAACTGGCATGCCCACCTAGGCCTTGCATTAGTGCCCGGCTGGGCGATGGCGGAGGTTGCAGGTACACCCTTCGGAAGCATCGGCGAACGAACTATGTCGGCGTTCGCTGCACTGTTGCCGCCTGTCGTCACGGTTGTTCTGCTCGTTAAGGCTCATCGGTCTCCCGATGTCGATACCGGACTGCATCCGTTCCGCGTGCTGGGCCTGCTGCTCGGTTCGGTTTTTGCCGTTCTGCTCAGCCTGTCCGTCGCTGTCAGCATCCCGATGCATGCGCCAAAACCGGTAGTCATGACGGTCGGGGCTACCGTTGCGGCGATGTGGTTCGTCGCTGCTGAACTATGTCGGCGGAGCGACAAGTTGCGCGTATTCGATCGTGGCCAGATGGCGTTGGCTCTGTTGGCGTTCGGGCTTGCTGCGTGCGACCGCACATTGGGCCGGCTGCACACCCACATCTTCGTCACCGCCTTCTCGTTTGCGTGCGCGAGAGCGGATGTACTCGTCGGATGGTGCTTGTTGCTGGTCGCGGCATTGCGGATCCTTAGCAGCGTGCGCGTCGTGGCAACAGCTCGGCAACGAACGCTTCGCGTCGCGCGCGACTCGGTCGCTCAAACGCTTGCCGAACAACGCTGCCGCGCCGAGGAAAGGCGCCACGATCTGCGATCCCTCGTAGCCGGGATCCAAGGAGCAACTACGACTCTCACCAGGTATCGCGGTTTGCTCGACGTCGCAGAGCAGCGGAGCCTCGAATCCGCTTTGTTGCTCGAGATCACCAGGTTGCAACACGCCATTAACGCCGCGCCGTCGCAGTGCCGGCCTTTTGGGGTTCGAACTGTTGTCGAGGCCGTCCTGACGACCGAGCGGACGAGCGGTGCCGTTATCCATGCGCGAATCGATGACGTCGAGGTACTGGGCAACGCTGATTCGACGGCGGCCATCATTCAAAATCTTGTGACGAACGCACGGCGTCACGCGCCTGGCGCGACCGTTACGGTTCTTGGCGAGACCCGAGGTGGCAGCGTCCAACTGACAGTCGCAGACGACGGACCAGGTCTGCCGCCTGCTGTCTATCGACGGGTCGACGAGTTGTTCGGGGGTGGCAGCGAGAGCGTGTCTAGTGCCATTCCACGCCAGCAAACCCCCGGCCGTGTTGACGGCGTGCAGGCCCGAACTGGCCTGGGTTTCGCGATCTGTGCACGTCTCGCGCTGGAGCAAGGTGCCCAGCTTCGTCTCGTACGAACAAGCGTGGGTACCAAAGTCGAATTGGTAATTCCACTGGCCGTTGGAGCGAACGCGAACGCGGCCCAATGATTACCGCGCCGGAAGTTGTCGATCTGCCACGGCGGCCATGCTTGGTTGGCGTCCGGGTTGCGATTGTCGAAGACCACGCCTTGCTTGCGCAGAGTCTGCGACTCACGCTGTCGGCCGAAGGCGGTGACGTGTGTGCCGTCGAGCTGGCCGACCCGGCGGCGGTCCTCACTTCTTGCTTGCGGCATCAGCCGCACGTCGTCCTGCTCGACCTCGAACTCGGCGACGCCATTGGTGATGGCACCGCCCTCATCGGTCCACTCGTGGATGGCGGTGCGTACGTCGTCGTCCTCACTGGGTCTACCGACGATGCCCGGCTCGGCGCTTGCATCGAGGCCGGCGCGGTCGGCGTTGTCTCAAAGGCGGAAGATCTTGAGTTCCTGGTCGATCAGGTGCGGCTCGCCGCGAATGGAGAAAGTCTGCTCACGGCGCAGCGTCGATTCGACCTACTTCAACAAGCGCGGCGCGATCGCGCGGCGCACGAGCGGCAGGTCGCGCGGTTCGACGCCCTGACCACACGGGAGCGAGACGTCCTCGCCGAACTCATCCAGGGCCGGCAGGTGAACGAGATCAGTCACCTGCTATTTGTCGGCGAGGCCACCGTGCGCACCCACGTGCGTGGGATTCTCCTCAAGCTCAATGTGACGTCGCAGCTTGCTGCGGTCGCGCAGGCCACTGAGGCTCGGTGGACCCGCGACGCTGGGACGCCGAGCCGCGTCCGTGCGATCTGACGTCGCCGTGCAAGCTACGCCAACTCCTCCTCGGGTCCCGCCGCGTCTTGGCAGGACGTCGGGGAAATCGTCGCCACAGATACTCGGACGTCCTAGTATCGGTAGGGACGACGGGAGGTGGCGTGGACGCCCACGACATCGAAGCTGGCCGGGCGCGCTGGCAGGCGCGCTACGACCGTGCGGCCGTCCAAGCGCGCGAGACCAGATCGGGCCTGCCGCTCGACGCGGTTTACGGACCGCCGGCGGGCAGTATCGACCCGAGGTTCGAGCGGATCGGATGGCCAGGAGAGTTTCCATTCACCCGTGGCCTCTACGCCACCGGGTATCGAGGCCGGGCCTGGACCATGCGCCAGTTCGCCGGTTTCGGAAATGCACGCCAGACCAACCAGCGCTACCGCATGCTGCTCGACGCCGGTGGTGGCGGCCTTTCGGTGGCGTTCGACATGCCGACCCTCATGGGTCGCGATTCCGACGATCCCAGATCGCTCGGAGAGGTGGGCCATTGCGGCGTCGCGATCGACTCGGCGTCCGATATGGAGGTGCTGTTCGACGCGATTCCGCTCGCAGATGTCACGACGTCGATGACGATCAGCGGGCCGGCGATCCCCATCTTCTGCATGTACGTGGTAGCGGCAGAACGCCAGGGTGCGACGGCGAAACAGTTGAACGGCACGCTGCAGACCGACATCTTCAAGGAATACACCGCGCAAAAGGAATGGCTGTTTCCGCCCCAGCCGCATTTGCGGCTGATCGGTGACCTGATGGAGTTTTGCGCCGCTGAAATGCCGTCGTACAAGCCACTTTCGGTGTCGGGCTATCACATCCGCGAGGCGGGCTCGACGGCAGCGCAAGAACTCGCGTTCACCTTGGCCGACGGTTTCGGCTATGTCGAGCTCGGCCTCTCGCGAGGGCTCGACGTCGAAAAGTTCGCGCCCCAGCTGTCGTTCTTCTTCGACGCGCACATTGATTTCTTCGAAGAAATAGCGAAATTCAGGGCAGCTCGTCGCATCTGGGCGCGCTGGATGCGCGACGTGTACGGCGCGAAGAGCGAACGTGCGCAATGGCTTCGGTTCCATACGCAAACCGCGGGTGTTTCACTTACCGCCCAGCAGCCCGACAACAACATCGTGCGCACGACGGTCGAGGCGCTTGCCGCGGTTCTCGGCGGCACCAACTCGCTGCACACCAACGCACTCGACGAGGTGCTCGCGTTACCCAGCGAACGTGCAGCGGCGATTGCGTTGCGCACGCAGCAGGTGCTGATGGAGGAGACGGGTGTGACGAGCGTCGCCGATCCGCTCGGCGGCGCGTGGTATGTCGAGTCGCTGACCGATGCGATCGAGGCCGAGGCAGAAGAGGTTTTCGCCCGCATCCGCGCTCTAGGTGACGGCGAATCGATGACGGCGGGAATCCTGCGGGGGATCGAGGACGGTTGGTTCACTGGCCGCATCGCTGACGCCGCGTTTCGCGAACACGAAATGGTTCAGTCGGGTGAGCAACGCATCGTCGGCGTCAATGCTTACACCGAAGCGGCCGAGCCGCCGCTCGAGATCCTGCGCGTCTCGCATGAGGTCGAGCGCGAACAGCGGGAGGCGCTGGCGAACCGGCGCAGCACGCGCGACCAACGTGCCGTCGACGACGCGCTGGCCCGGGTGCGAGACGCCGCCCGCGGCGACGAGAACCTGATCGAGCCGCTTCTCGACGCCGCCCGGGTCGAGGCCACGCTCGGTGAGATGTGCCAGCTATTGGTCGGCGAGTGGGGCGCCTACTCAGAGCCGCCGCGGCTGTGAGTGCCGGCCGAGGCACGGTGCAACGTTGGTCGTGTGCGACCGCGACCCCCAGCAAGTCGCCCGGGTGATCGGGCAAATCTCGACAACGCCGCGTAGGAAGTCGGGTGCCGGTCGTCGCCCGGGCTAATCGTGACCGATGATGGAGTCATGAGTTACTCGCCGAGATTCGCGGGCGCCGTCCCGCTTGATGCGCTTCGCCAGCCGAGCCGATCGGCTGCGGCGGCAACCAGCCCTAACGGTGATGGCGCAGGGCCGCCCGACGGGCCGCAGGGCACCGGCGGCGCTGTTGGTGTGCCAGTCCCGGTGATCGACGTCACCGAGGCGTCGTTCCAGCAGGACGTCATCGAGCGGTCGATGCAGGTGCCCGTTGTGATCGACTTCTGGGCGTCGTGGTGCGGACCTTGCAAGCAGCTCAGCCCGATCCTTGAAAAGCTCGCCCAGGCCGACGCTGGCGCGTGGGTGCTCGCCAAGATCGACTGTGACGCGAACCCACGGTTGGCGGCAGCTGCGAGCGTGCAAGGAATCCCGGCGGTGAAGGCGATTTGGCAAGGTGGCATCGTCGGCGAGTTCACCGGCGCGATACCCGAGCCGCAGCTGCGCGACTGGCTCGACCAGCTACTCGCCGCCACCGGTGCGGCGCGGCCAGACGGCCAGCCTGGTGGCAGCGATGATGGCAGCCCGGCGGCGCCTACCCTCGCCGACGACCCGGCGTACGTCGCTGCAGCCGAGGCCTTCGAGCGCGGTGACTACGCCGCTGCCGAGCGGGCCTATCAGGCGATCCTCGCCAACACGCCGAACGAACCTATCGCCACCGGTGCGCTGGCCGGCGTCCGGTTGTTTGCGAGAGCCGAACACCTTGACCCGCAAGCAGTTCGGGCCGCCGCGCTTGCGTCGCCCGATGACGTCGACGCACAGCTAGCGGCGTCCGACATCGACATGCTCGAAGGTCATATCGCGGCCGCCTTCCAGCGGTTGGTCGACCTCGTTGGCCGCTCGAGCGGGGCCGATCGCGACCGGGCCAGGCTGCACCTGCTTGGTCTATTTGAGGCCGCAGGTACCGACGAGCCGGCGATTGCGCCCGCCCGTGCTGCGCTGAGCCGGGCGCTGTTCTAGTCGCGTGCTGATCACCAATCACGTCCTCGCGGGCGCGCTCGTCGGGTTCGCTGCTCGCCGTCGTCCGATGCTCGCTGCCGCGGTTGGCTGTGCCAGTCACTTCGCGCTCGACTCGCTACCGCATTGGGGCACCGACGACGAAAGGCGGTTCACGCGGGTTGCGATTATTGACGGCATCTGCGGCCTTGCGGCGATCGGCATCATCGCTCGTACCGCACCTCGGTCGCACAGATTTTCCATGCTGGCCGGTATTTTCGGCTCATGCTTGCCCGATCTCGACAAGCCGACCGACCTGTTCTACGGCCGGTCGCCATTTCCCGGAGTCGTCGACAGATTTCATGCGGCCGTGCAACGCGAAGCGCCGCACCGGCTTCCTCACGAGCTTCGGGTTGCGGTCGGGCTCGCTGCGGGCGTCGCGGCCGTCGAGGTCATCACGGCGCGCATACCGACGTTTAGCGGTGGGCGATCACGAATCACCGTCACGAACTCGGTTGCTCGCCTATCGGCCGACCCACGCGCAGCAGTGGAATGAACACGTGAGCAAGCGGTCCGATGCACAGCGCGTAGACGACGGTTCCGGCGCCGACGGATCCGCCGAGCAGGAAACCGATCACAAGCACGGTGATCTCGATGATCGTGCGCACGACGCGGATCGAATGCCCGCGCGCCGCCCAGCCCGTCATCAAGCCATCGCGCGGCCCAGGACCCAGCCCGGCACCGATGTAGCAACCAGTCGCGGCACCGTTCAAACCAACGGCAGCAAGCAGGACAACGATCCGCACAGCGACCGCATGGGGCGCGCTGACGTGCGCCAGCACGACGTTCATAACGGCACCGATCGTCACGACGTTGGAGAGCGTGCCCCAGCCGGGGCGCTGTCGCAGCGGGATCCACAACAGCAACACTGCAGCGCCGACGATGATCGACCAGGTGCCGATACCGAGTCCGATCGTGCGCGACAGCCCCTGGTGGAATACGTCCCACGGGTCGAGGCCGAGCCCGGCGAGAACCAGCATCGCGTCGCTGATGCCGTACAGCGCGAGGCCGAGGTACAACTGGGCAAGCCGGCGGGGGAGCAGAGGAAGCAGAGGGAGCGGCGGGAGCATGCCATCGAGCATGCCGTATCGCGTTCGCGAGCGCTGTCGAGTTCTCGCTGGAGCGCTTTGCTCTGCTGCGATATCGCAGCAGGAGCAAAGCGACTCGAACCCATTCTCTCGCCCGGGCGGACGAAGGAGTTGATCAAGGTATGAGCGGGCCGCGAGCGACTTGCCGAGCCATACCTAGCCGGTGAGCCGTATTCAGCCTTGCGCGGGCGCCGAACGGAACCAGACGGTCGCAAGTGGCGGCACCCGCAAGATCATGGACGCCGGCAGCCCGTGCCATGGTTCCTCTGATGCATCGACGCCACCCAGATTCCCGACCCCGCTGCCGTTGTACATATCGGCGTCGGTGTTGAGGATCTCGTCCCATCGTCCGGCGTTCGGCACACCGAGCCGGTATCCCTCGTGCGGCACGCCCGAGAAGTTTGCGATACAGACGAGCGTCGAGCCGTCGATCGCGCGGCGGCAGAAGGAGAACGTGTTGTTGCCCGCGTCGTTGGCGTCGATCCAACGAAATGCTTCGGGATCGGTGTCGGTCTGCCACAGCGCGGCTGTCGCGCG
>Ga0068855_100013058_pt1 | contig 10020 bp, 11 predicted proteins | sample KBSCornC52_FD_66592 | JGI IMG/M metagenome (GOLD analysis project Ga0068855, IMG submission 66592) | Corn rhizosphere microbial communities from Kellogg Biological Station, Michigan, USA - KBS Corn C5-2 | ecosystem: Host-associated > Plants > Roots > Rhizosphere > Soil ... | reverse complement strand
CTGTTTTTTTCTATAATTTGTTTTTATAAAATTTTTAAAATTTTATAAAAACAAATTATAGAAAAATAATAAATTATATATAAAAATGGTATGTATATAAAAAAAACTGTATATACAAAAAATGAACAAAATTGTATAAAAAAAAACTTACAAAAGCTAACGGGTACAAAAAACGCGCACACACACACACAAAGGGCCACGGTCCAAAAACACCCGCGGGATGGGGTTCGTTTTTACTTTTCATAAAAATAATTTGGCCTTATTCGAACGCCTTAAGACTTCAATAGGTTCTTGCTTTTTTAAAGAAGAAGGCGGTAATACTATGCGATACGTAATAGCGGATACGCAGGGGGTGATCAAATTAACTCATATGATGAATGGTTCTTTCAGAACTCCGAAAATCCAAACTTTCCATAGATTTATTGACTGGCTAAATACAAATCATTCCTTAAACATAGCTAAGCTGCCTCTCAACACTTCTCCTCTGGACAGTGACGCTTGGTTCGCAGGATTTACCGAAGCAGACGGATACTTTGGAATTACAATTTAAGAGGCCAAGCCTAAATCCGAAACTAGACAAAGATCGTCGAAGAGTAAAATGTCTATTTACCATAGAACAACGACAATTAGATAGACCAACAGGATTGTCTTGTGAAACTTTATGAGCATGATCGCTAAATACTTCGAAGTATCTCTACTTACTTCTATTCGACATAATGCCAAATTTTCTTCTTCTGCTTAAAAAAACTTACTATTTTAGCGTTGAATCCCCTCAAAAATTAAGCAAAGAAGTTGCTTACTTCGAAAGTATCCATTAATTGGCATTAAAGCTTTAGACTTTAGAGATTTCGCCATTGTCGATGATCTTAAATAAAGAGCATCTTACTGACACGGGTAGGGAAGCCATAAAACAAATTGTTATTAATATGAGTATCCGTAAAAAATTGTAATCTAAATGATCTGTTCAAACTTATTTATGAGTAAAATATGAGAATGCATGGATCGGGACATTTGCCTTTATCCGCCCCTCTGGGCAGATATACCATAAAGATATAGTCCAATCCCTTAACTATAGTTAAGGGTAATTTGACATTTCTAGGCCATCACACAGCTGCTGTTCAGAAGGGGCTTATGACAGGCTTCATTCTTTTCGTTGTCTCAGAGTGCTTCTTTTTCCTGTCTATCTTTTGGGCCTTCGGCCATAGTGGACTAGCACCTACAGTCGAGTTAGGTTGTAGCTGGCCACCAGCTGGGATCAAGTCTATAAACCCATTTGAACTTCCATTGCTTAATACCATCTTGCTTCTTTCTTCAGGTGTTTGCCTGAAATGTAATCAATCTGATTTATTTATGTTATTTAGCTTACTGCCATTTAGCTGTCCCAGAGTTCCGTCCACAAAAAGAATTGGTCCCCACAATTATGAGATAGTTTGTATCGTTATAGGGTCATTGCTAGGCGATGGGTCTATGGAAAAAGATGGTAATGGTTCACGGTTTGCTTTTTATCAAGAAAAAACAAATGGCGAATACTTATTATGGCTGCATCAAGTTATTAGTTCTCTTGGTTACTGTAAACCAGAGATTCCTGTCATACAAACTAGAAAAAGAACAAATGGACAAATACGCTACATTTATAGATTCAGAACTTACACATACAGTTCATTTAATTGGATTTATGAGCAATTTTACCCTAATAAACGGAAAGTTGTCCCTCAGATTATCCATCAGTATTTATCACCTTTGGCCTTAGCTGTATGGATAATGGACGATGCAACTCTTTACAAAAATAAAGGATTAAGATTCTGCACTAATTGTTTCACACTTAAAGAGGTCCAATATTTAGCTATTGTTCTAGAAAGAAAGTTTTCTTTAAATACCTCTATACATAAAACAGGTGTAGTGAATCAATATGGTTTATATATTCCTAAGTCTAGTATGGCAGTTCTCACTAAAATAGTTAAACCTCATATTCATCCTACCATGTTGTATAAATTACCTTCTATTTAATTCCGACCATTAATAGATTTCTTGTGACATAATGAGTCTGTCCTTCGGTCCATTTATTTTCTATATTAAATAATCAGATAGATTGCATAGTCCTAGATTAATTGGGTAATATAAAAGGATTATCCTCCATCATGATACTAGTATCATATGCTCTATTGTCCAGCTAATCTAGCTTTATAGGAGATAGGGTAATAACTATCTCGGCGACATTGATGAAAACGGTCAACGGGATATATCTGGTTCTAAGACCGTCGGTTCTCTTCTTTGAATAAAAGAGGATGCTCGCTACAGACTGGTTCATCGATGGGTACCTAAGGTGCTTAATGTACAGTCGGAATCTCGGAAGAGAAGGTTTAAATAGATTGACTTCTCTTTCCAAAGGCTTTATATTAAATTTCAAACAAACTAGTGTGACTACTAAACTATGATACTAGTATCATAGGGATTGAAAACTTACATTAATATAAAGTACAAGGGTTATATATTCAGATATTGTAATAATATATAGCTGGAGATTTGGCAACGGTAACTTGGTCACATCATTCTCTTATATCAGGGGACAGACGGTCCGCTATAAGTGGCTTAATTGTCACTCTGATATTAGCTCTCATTTTCACAGGGGTGCAAGCTTACGAGTATTACAACGCCCCTTTCACTATATCGGACGGGGTTAAGTAGATGGCCCCCATAGGAGCTCAACCCTATGATAAATTAGGCTATATGCTGGGACACCCTATAGCTTGGTGATGCTGCGATCAGCAGGGCAATCAGCACGAAATGAACTTGATTCATATCGTCAACGATCATACGCCTAGGGTCGACACGTTGTCGAGCTTGATATGATCTGATCCGGCCTGAAAGGGTCGGCTATAACATATTCGCTTCGGGAGTGTGTTCTACATGGCTACCGGTTTCCATGGCGCGCACGTTATAATAGGTTCTATTATGCTTGCTGTTTCCCTCTATCGGCTGGTTAATTACCATTTCACTAACTTCCATCACGTGGGTCTAGAGACCGCTATCTTATACTGGCGCGAAGAATGCCGTTCCACAGCGCAAGTTGTGGTATACTACTCTACTATATGCTGGAAACTCCTAAAGCCTGTGGACCTAAAGGGTAAAACCATAGGATAATACAACGGATGATCAGCAGGAAACTTAATGGATTCCTCAGAGACTTTACGTGGGCATCCTCTAATTAGGATGAAGATCGAGTCCGGCCTTTCCCGAAAGGTTGAGGATGATTGATTTTGTAGACCTTGTTTGGCTGGCCCTGTTTGTTTTTGTCTATGTTTGGGGGTCGGACCATTCTGACCATTCTATTAGTTCTTCCTCTATGGCTTCTTCCACAATTGCTGCTTCTTCCTTTGCTTCATCATCTTCTTCAAAAATTTCCCCTATATTAGCGCCACAAGGTAATAGGGAATGCTATTCTTACCACTCAAAGCTTGCAATCCTCTCACCGTTCAGATTATATTGATGATGACTCGAACAATGTTCGTTCTTATTCTACTGCTAAGAATCCTGTCGACACTGACTCGAATTCTGCTCCCTCTAAAACGCCGAAACCAACGCTAACCAAGGAAGAGCGAGGGGCTCTTAGTGAAATCCTGCGTGCTAACCCAGAGTTTAATGAGATTATTACTGGGCTACTTATTGGCGACGGTTATCTAAGAATTAAAGGTCATAATGCTTCTCTTGAAAGAATGCTAACCCCCCGAGGTGTAAGAAAAGCTCCGTTTAAGGGGGGGAGCTGGGGCCACCTTCTCCTTGACGGATATATATTGTATACTAAATCAGGTAGAGGGGGGAAATTTGAGAGAAACCAAGGATGCTATAAGATCGCGCAAGTACTATAAATCCAGCCACGTACTGGGCATGAGCTAACAAACAGGTTAAAGCCAAGAGGGAGGAAGATAAGGTAGGTAAGATGAAAGGGTGTGGCTCAAGCAAACCTCCAAGATAAGAGCCCGGATAGATAATAGAGCCTCTACTTAATCTTGTGATATGGTAAACTAGATTCGAGGGGTTCTTAGGTAGGGCGCTTAGTAAGTAGGGGTGTCTGTAGTATAGATCATTGTCTAAGTTATTATATTAAACCGGGTGGGCGAATGCGAGACAAATGCTCAAACTATCTATTTTTGTTTATAATATCCGCACCGATCTGGAATGTAAAACAAAGTTTAACAAAGGGGTCACTAGGGATGATTAGCCAATGGACCCGTGCAGGAGGGTATGCCAGATGTCGATCTCCTAATTCAGCCGGGAGCATACGGGGGGCTATCGGGCTGGGAGACGACGCTCCGTCGGGAAACCAAATGAGAATACCTTGGGAACTGAAACAACTTCGTACCAAGAGGAAAGAAAATCAACCGAGATCCAGGTAGTAGTGGCGAGCGAACCCTGGTTAGTCTAGCCGTCCTAGCGTCAATAAGCGAAGCGTGCGACGGAATAAGGGCGGTCGCTCCGCGAGTGGGCAATACGCGCGTTCGCGGCACTTAGTGAGCCGACTCTCCCCGAGCTTGTAGTGCAACCATTTGGAATAATGGGTCATGGAAGGTGAAAACCCTGTATCTAAGAGCCGTAGAGAGTACGTTCGCGTAGCCCGAGACTTCGTCTGGCGGGCTCAGCGTCTAAGTGAGTAGAAGTAAGATGAGTAGAATCGTCTGAAGACAGGGGTGGCATCCTCTAGACTAAAAATGGTCCATTGAGCGATAGTGCAGAGTACCGTGAGGGAAAAGTCCTAGTAATCTTAATTTCTCAAAGAAAATGAAATCAACAATGAACTACATGAAACACGAACAAATATTAGTCCATAATAATCTAGCTAAATATATGGGTAAGCCAGTATCCCCTCTTAAAACTTATACTAATTTACATGACCCTGAAGTCCTTCAACAAATAAGAGATGAGTTACGAGGTAAACCGGTGATTTATGTATTCCACTTAAATAATTCTAAGTATGCTTATATTGGACAAACAATTCAACCTGAGGTTCGATTTTATAATCACCTGTCATTAGGCAGGGATTCAAACCTTTACTTACAAAATAGTTTTAAGAAACACGGTTTAGAGAATGGTTTACTCTTTATATTGTTCAATTTGTTGAACTACCTCCTAACTCTTCTAAAGAAGAAGTAGAAGCTATTATGATTGCGGCAGAGCCAAAATTTATGGATTTATTGGAACCGGCTTATAATTTCAGTTTGCAGGTAAGAGTAGAATAGGAACACTCATAGTGAGACTAGTAAGCAGTTGATGAGTGAGCGTAGGCGAGGTAAAAATAGGGGTAAAGAACCTATTAACAAGGGTACAAAATTAACCGACGAACAAAAATTCAAATCAATATTAGCATCCCAGCATAGATATAAAAAAGTGTATTTTTACGATGAGGCAAAGAATCTGGTAACAGTGTATAATAGCTTAAATGCGACATATAAGGCTGAAAAGGCTAATAAAAACCATTTAATTGCTTGTATTAAAACTGGTAAACTGTTTAGAGGGTGGCTTATCACATATAACCCCATGAATTAATCAGAAATCTACTCAAATTTCCCCCCTCATAAGAGGGGGGTCTACTCAAAGTCCCCCCTCAGTAAGAGGGGGGGGGTGAAATCTTCAGCTAATTTTGTAAGAATGAGAAATTAAGAGAAAGTACGTTCCGGATACTAATTAATTAGTATCGTAACAAATAGCTATATGCTGGAAAGACTATTAAGTATAATGGTATTTAGAGAGTAACTATCCTTGTATTAGTCAATCAGCAGGTCATTCTAAACAAAGTACCTCAGAGACTACATGCTATTATTCCTTACAAAGGAATATGATATAGTCCAATAGCCGTTATAGAAAATGGCTTGATTTGCGTTGAAAAGCAGGTAGTAGACTGGTTAAACAGAGCCTGAACTAGTGTCTCCACAAGCAGCTGGACGACCCATTCGACAAGCAGCGGGAAAATTACTCGTACGTAGACGCAATAATGGGGATTACAGCGTACCTTTTGCATAAGTGCGACCAGCAAAGCTGAGCCATATAATCTGGTGAAATTCCAGAAGATCTAATATCCGATCTTAACCTACTTAGACATGCGTTTGGAGTAATCCGAAGGTGTGAAGCTCTAGGGACAATGTAACTAACATTCCTACCAGAATGACAGTGCTAGGTTGAAGTATCTATGGTTAACGTAAGTGAACGACTACTTAAGGCCTCGTAAAAGGTGTTCTTGTGAATGGTAGTTCACGATATGATTATTCATATCAACAAGAAGAGTGGATTGGAATGTGTTTCTTATGCTGACACATTCGGATATTCTGATATCCACCGGGGTAAAGGTCGAACCTAAGGATACTGAATGTATATGTCTCGGGACTGGGTAAGCCCGTAAAACTCTTGCAGAGCTCTTAAATAGTGAGAGGAATAGGAGCAATCTTATTTATCGTTCTGCGGGTAGAAGAGAGTACAAAAAGCAAATGCCTTCTCGCAATAGGAAGGATAGGTGTAAATACACTAGCTCGAAAGAGCGCCGACTTGTACATGCGGTGAACTACTTTATGAATTCTTGAAGAAGATTAGATGGAGACAGCGTTAGCCAGAAACAGAAAATGTATTATGGGTAGGTAGTATCTGAAAGGACCTCTTAAATAGTGATCGAGCAATGCTTTGTAATTACCCCGGGAAGATTAGCAAGAAAGCTATCAAAGCCGGGTTATGCTTTATCCCTTAAAAAGCAGAAACTTCTTGGTACTCATTGACGAGTTGACACCGGTCGCCTTTAAAAAAGCGTATGCCTAATCTTAACCACAAAACGAAGAAAACCATCTTAGGATGGCATGATATTAATTGGCTAGACGCCCACAACAAAGCAAGTGCTATTCAACAAGAAATCGTAGAGGCTGTATTATCCAATGATATGAAGACTGTGTATCAACTTCAACGACAATTAGTTGTATCCTTTGAAGCTCGAGCTCTTGCAATTCGAAAAGTAGTAACTAATCAAGGTAGTAAAACCGCAGGTGTCGATCATCAAGTATGGTCGACTCCTGAATCTTGATTTAACGCAATTGCAGAACTAGGCAAGATCACCAAAAATCCGACTAGCTATATAGCCTCTCCAGTTAAACGGGTTCTTATCCCTAAACTTGGATCAAACGAAAAGCGACCACTGGGAATTCCAACAATGATGGATCGAGCAGTTAAAGCTGTCTATCATATGGCGGTAGACCCAGTAATAGAGTGCAAATCGGATCTTAACTCATATGGATTCCGAAAATACCGATCTACACATGATGCCATTACCACTTTACGATCACTAATGGATAAAGTAGTCTCTCCACAATGGGTATTTGAAACAGACATTTCTCGACAAAATCGATCATCAATTCCTAATGAAACACACACCAATCTGTGATAAAGTAGTGTTGGAACAATGGCTAAAATCTGGAATCAAAATCGGAGGTAGTTATGAAGATGTGGTAGAAGGAACTCCACAAGGAGGAATCATCTCGCCGATGTTATGTAATGTAGCATTAAATGGAATTGAAAGTTATGTTTTAGAGAAATTTGATCGAACTAAGGTGGACAAAGAAACAGGTTTACGACCTAAGATAAATGTAATCCGATATGCTGATGATCTAGTTATCACCGGGGCAAGTAAAGAACTACTACAAAAAGTAGACCAGTACTTGAAGAATTCCTAAACCCTCGATGACTAGTTCTAAAAGAGGCTAAAACACGAATTGTCAATATTCATGAAGGATTTGACTTTCTAGGATTCCACATTCAACGACATACTATTGATCCGACAATAAACAAAGCCAATTCGAGACAAGAATCTGTGTTAGTTATTCAACCAACACGTAAGAGTATTGATCGACTTCAGGATAAAACTAAGAAAAGAAATTCATCTCAAAAGCCGCGTGTTTTGTACTGTTAAAAACGCAAGTGTTTGGGACCTTACAGCCCAGTCCCAAACACGCGGACCTCTTGAATCTATTATTCGAGATCTTAATCCTGTCCTACGGGGATGGTCTGAATATTATCGAATTTCATATCATTCCAAAGAAGTATATATTACCTTAGGACATGAAGTATGGAAGAAAATGTGGGCTTGGGCACGAAAGAAACATGTTAGTAAAACAGCTAAAGAGATTACAAGTAAATATCTTATCCCAGGAAAAGGTCACAAATGGACTTGGGGGTAAATCTTTGACGGAAACATTGTTCAACTTAGCTGAAGTAACTACATGGGTTATGCGACCACTAAAATTAGATCGAAATCCATATCTACTAGAACATAAAAACTACTTCGAGAAACGACGAGAAGTTAAGGTTGCAGCTAAATTCCGAGCTGCTATCTACAAGAAATATGCCCATACTTGTCCGGTATGTGGTCAATCGTTACATAACGGTGAACCAATTGAATTACACCATGTTCAGCCGGTAAAGAAAGGTGGAAAATATACACTTGAAAATATTCAACCATTACATCGAATCTGTCATCAAAAAGTGACCCACAGTAAGAAATTATCATAGATAAGAAAGCCAGTCTAATATTCCGCGGATATATTAGATGGATAGTTTGCCTGAGCCGTATGCGGAGAAATTCGCACGTACGGTTCTGAGGGGGGGAAAGCCCGGAAGGGCCTACCTATCCCAATTGGGTCAGCAAGTTGATGGTTGGTGCATGTAGCAATACCAAGACAAAGCAATCCTCTTCCCCGTAGGGAATAGTACCGACCATCAGACTCGAACCCAGGTGATCTTGCCATGGCCAAGTGTTAAGACTGAACCGGTGTCTATTGCAAGAGGCTCGGATGAGCTGTGGCAAGGGGTGAGTCTTCGCCCTCTAAGGTAGTGATACCTTAGTTCTAAACTGGCCAATAACGGTGAAAGCTGTATAATATTTGAGAGGCCTATCAAAGGGCGCCTGAAATACCGTGGCAATACCGTGGGAAAGAGAAAAAAGTTAGCTTACACACCAATATTGTCAAGGTGAAGCTTACAGAGTACCTCTAGAAACCCGTAACGACTTAGAGGCTATGTCCTAAGGGACATGGCAATACGCCAGCGGCTCGACTCCCAAATTTGGTTTACTCGAACATCAATAACAAGAAACACCGGCTAAGGCGAGAGAGTTACTACTCGGCGCGAGCCTTATACCATTCCCCCAACTGCGGGGCCGGACTATGCCCAACCACAATGGTTTAAGATGATACCAAAGGTTAAAATAGTCCCTTATGAACCCTAAGCAGGTTGTACCTGCTTACCTACCCATAGGCGGTTCCCGCAGTTCTGACGGGTAGTGTGAATAATCCGGCTTTTTAGTTTGTCCGCAAAGGTTTGTTAACATCTATGTCGCCATATGCTATACTCTCTTATCTTAATGCGACTGGAAGTAATCAACTTCTCCGCTGTCCCTCAGACTCGCCTGTTCTCATCTTCGAACAACATTGCTACAACCTCCGCCCCTTACTCTACACCTTCTAATTCAGGCACGCAACTAAACCCATTCCATATTAGCGGCTTCACCCAATCTGACGGCTCATTTCATATTAGTCTTTACAAGGATAGCTCTCTGAGGCACAAAATTAGAGTTGTGCCCGTCTTTATTATAACTCAGGATGGAGTCTCTAAGGCCGTATTACAGGAAATTATATAAAGGAGGACATTTGAATGTAGACAAAAGAACTAACGCTTATAATTTCCTGATTAATTCCTTAAGTCTTATTTTAAACACAGTTCTACCCCATTTCGCTTCTTATCCAGTAATGTCGGCCAAGTATCGCTCGTTCTTTATGTTCAAAAGAGTGGTAATTATGCTAAAAAATAAAGAGCACCTTACTAGACAGGGGTTAGCCCGGATAATTCGATAGCTTATTCAATGAATACAGCCAGCACTAGAACGCCAGAGAGGAAACAAGAGATACTTAAATCATTAGGCTTTGATAACTACGACGAGGGTAATTTAATCTCTAGTCTGGAAAAAGAAATGCAATCAGGTCTTAATTGCGATCG
>Ga0068855_100013056_pt1 | contig 10020 bp, 8 predicted proteins | sample KBSCornC52_FD_66592 | JGI IMG/M metagenome (GOLD analysis project Ga0068855, IMG submission 66592) | Corn rhizosphere microbial communities from Kellogg Biological Station, Michigan, USA - KBS Corn C5-2 | ecosystem: Host-associated > Plants > Roots > Rhizosphere > Soil ... | reverse complement strand
CACGGGCCGCTTCCAGCGAGCGCTCCTCTTCGCCTCGCGCCTGTTCCCTTCCGGCCAACGCCTCCCGATCGCGGGCGACTGTTTCTTCGAGAGTCACTCGTTCTCGGGAAATTCGTTCTAACTCTCCTCCGGCATGCGAAAGCCGTGTCTCGGCCCGACGCGACTCTTCGCCCAATTTACGACTCTCATGATCGAGCGCCAGCACCTCTTTTTCGTGTGTCTGCTGTCCACTGCGCAAATGTTCCAATCGTTCGGCGAGCGCAGCAATTCCCGCTTCTAATTCATTCACCGAAGACTGTACGGTCTCGAGCTCTACATGTTTTGCCGCCTCGAGCCGCGCTACCTCACGCAACTCCCGCTTCAGCGCCAGCGGACCCGAGCCGGTCTTCTTCCCGCCGCTTACTGAACGGCCGTGATAGTGCACACCAGCGGGCGTGAGAAACCAGCAGTGCGGAAACTGCGTAGCTAGCTCCCGAGCCAACGTCTGCTCCGCGGCGACGTAGCAGTTCGCAATGCGCGGCAGAAGATGTTTCTTCAGGTCAGCAAGCCCATTGTTAAAACGCAGGACATCCGTCAAGCGGGTGAGAGCTCCATCCGGCGCGGTCGGCTGGGGAAGCTCTACCGTGCTCTCATGCTCGCTTTCCGCGTGCTCCGTCAGGAAGGTTGCACGGCCGCCGGGTTCGCTTCGGATTAAATCCACGCCCCGTTCTGCATCTTCCCAGCTGCGTACCACGACGAATTCGAGTTCGTCATGGAGAAACTCTTCCGTAGCTTTTTCGTATTGCGCATCTACTTCCAGGAAGTCCGCGAGTACGCCCACAGGCTGCACATTCGCTGCGGCACCACGCTCCGCTCCGCTGAACAGTCGCTTCACTGACTCGGTCGTGTAGCTGCGATGCTGGATTACCTCGTCGAGAGAATCTTTGCGTGCTTTGAGACGTGAGTATTCCGTGCCGACACGACTGAGCGTCTGCCGGCTCTCCTGCAGCCGCGCGCGGTTTTCGTTCAGTTCGCGCTCAGCCGCCTGGCGCTGCTCGCTGACCGAAGCCAACTCTACTTGCCGAGCCGCGAGCTCTTCCGCCAGCTGGCCCTTACGCTGTTCGATCTGCCGGAGGTCTTCTTCCGACTGCTGCTCCTCGGTGCGCGCTCGTGTTCCGTCCCGATCCGCCGCCGCGAGCTGTGCCTCAATCTGAGTAATCCGGTTTTTTAGGGTGGCGCACTCACCCAGTATGCGCAGCACGCTCTGTCGCGCCGCTTCGATTCCTCGTTCCTGTTCCGCTAACCGCCTCTGCCATTCCTGACGCTCATTACCCTTCGCATCGAGTTGCGCCCGTGCGCCGGAAAACTCGGTCTCGAGCGCTTGCCATTCGGTGGTCTGCTGTTCGAGTTCTTCAGCTCGTTCTTCACGCTGGCGATCCAATAGCCGGGCTTCGTCCTCCCCTGCGCCCAGTCTCTGCTCAATCTGCTCGATTTGTTTGGCCTGATACTCCAGCCGTCCGCGCGCGCGCTCGGCTTCCAGACTCAAGTCCGCCAATTGCTGGCGCGCGGCGGTCAATTCCTGCTCAGTCGCATACGATGATTCCAGAACGCGGGTCTGTTCGTCTTCGCGCTCAACGATCGCCGTCTGCGCGCTTTGCAGTTCCGCTGAAGCCAGGCTAAGCTCGATAGCTACCTTGGCGGTCTCGCGCTCCAGCCGCCGGAACCTCGCCGCCAGCAATTGCCGCAAATACTCGGTTGCTTCCGACTTCAACTCGCCATAGCGTTTCGTCTTCGCCGCCTGTCGCTTGAGCGAATTTGCCTGGCGTGTGACTTCCTCGAGGATGTCGAATACGCGTGACAGATTTTGTTTCGCGCTCTCGAGCTTGGCCTCTGCCAGCCGCTTTCGCGTCTTGAACTTAGTAATGCCGGCCGCCTCTTCAATTACCCCGCGACGGTCCTGCGGCTTGTTGCTCAGGATTTGGCCAATACGGCCTTGCTCAATGATGGCGTAACTCTCAGGTCCAAGCCCTGTTCCGAAAAACAGATCTTGAATATCCCGCAGCCGCGCCAGCTTCCCATTGATCAGGTATTCACTTTCGCCCGACCGATACAATCGGCGCGTGATAGTGATCTCACCGTGCCGCTCAGCGGTCTTTTCGGCCGAACCCTCGGCTGCCTCAGACGCCGGCTTTTCCCCCTCATCCGGCACGAGCGTCATGGTCACCGCGGCCATCCCCAGCGGTTTCCTTTCGCGCGTTCCCGCGAAGATGACATCTTCCATCCGGGCTCCGCGCAGGCTTTTTGCCGATTGTTCGCCCAGCACCCAGCTAATGGCGTCGCTGAGATTGGATTTCCCGCAGCCGTTCGGCCCCACGACGGCAGCGATTCCGCTACCCGTAAACTTCATCTCCGTCCTGTCGTAAAACGACTTGAACCCGTGAATCTCGACTCGCTTGAGTTTCAGCAACCGGAGTTATCCTTCCTTCCTCTATTCTCGGGGGTGCTTCTATCGTAAACGTTCCGCCCGAGTCTGTAAAGGAACTAACTACACCTGATTGTGTACTATCCAAATCGTGACCGTCTATATAGGGGGCTAAATTCTCACGGGCCATTTCAGTTGACAGTTTTCCAGCCCTGCGTACTTCCATCGATAGACAACGGGAAGACACCGTAGTGCCCTCGAAAGAATACATCTTGTCTGGCGGAAGGTTGCCTTTGGTGGCGGCGGGCGGAACTCGAGCGGGAGCTTCAAGAAGGATTAGAGCTGCAGGCAGAACTCGCGCGAAGCCCGAAACAGATGGGCAACCTGACGCTCGCCCGGGACGAAAGCCTGGACTTGTAGCGCTTTTCGGCGCTCGAGCATCTCTTGCAGGACGAGCGCTACGCGCTTCGGGTTCTGAAACAAGAACCGGGGATTCAGTGCCGCCGCGACTCTTTCCTTGGCTGGGCAAAGCGGGAGCGCCGCCATTTTCAGCATAGTGAATGGGTTGCTCATCCGCCCGCTGCCGTTCCCGCGACCAGGGACGCCTTCTGCGAATCACAAATCTGCGATCGAAGCTGGTGATCGATGCATCTTCTGATCAAAACCGCACCCGGTAGAGAAGCAGCGTCCGAAATCCGGCGCGTTGCGATGGAGGCCGATCCGGAAATTCCGGTTGGAAGAGTGACATCTCTGGAACAGATCGTGGGCAGTTCCATTTCCGGTTTGCGTTCGCCGATCTGGATGTTTCTCGGTTTTGCGGCCACTGCGCTCCTGCTGGCCACGATCGGGGTGTACGGTTTGATGAGATCAGCGTGCGCATAGCAACGGGCGCGACGAAAGCGAGCATCGCCCGGTTGATTCTGGCGCAGGGTCTGCGAACCGCGCTGATCGGAACGGGTGCGGGCGTTTGCGTTTCGCTTTTGCTGACGCGATTCTTATCGAGCCTCCTGTTCCGGGTCACGGCCACCGACCCGCTCATCTTCGCTTTTGTATGTATGTTTCTGGTTGCCGTGGCAACAGCCGCAAGATCGATTCCAGCCATGGCGCGCAGGCCGAATCGATCCCATCCGGGCGTTACGCACGGACTGAGTCACTAAGACGCAGACGACACAACCCGATCACCGGCGTCGTGCGACTGCGTGATGGCCGGTTCGACTGGTAAACCAAGATCGTGCCATGCGGCGAACCCGCCGGCGAGCGGATGAACTTTGCGAATTCCGGCGCGCTTCAATTGCAGAGCGGCCCGAGCGCTGGTTGCTTCATTGGGACAAGTGCAATAGAGAATGACGTCATGGTCTGCCGGAATGTGATGAGACCCGGAGCGAAGATCGCTGGGTTTGACAACCAGCGCGCCGCGAATCTTCAGCCCAAGCTCCTGAATTTCTCTGGCATTGCGGAGATCGACGACTGTGACTGGCTGGCCGCTTTCGATGAGGCCAAAAGCTTCTAACGGGCTTACCCGGTTGATGCGCAGCTCGCGGCGCAGTCGCCACCGCTGGAAAAACTTCCAAAGAATATAGACACCGAGGAAGGTGCAGAACACTATCCCGGCGCGCCGGCCAAACAGTCCTAGAAGGTCGGATAACGCGTCAATTTGCCGATGGAACAGCTTGCCGAGCAGCAGATAGGCAAAAGTCCACAAGAGACAGCCTGCGGAATCCGCTAGAAGAAAGCGCACGCGTGACATGCGGCTTGCGCCTGCGAGGGGCATGGACAGAAGGCTCATGCCGGGAATGAATTTGGCGAACAGTAGAGTCCAGGCGCCGCGCTTCGCAAAGCCGCTTTCGGTATTGCGTACGCAAGTATCCGGCTCAATCGAAAGCCGGCAAAGCAACGCCAGCACGGGCCGCCCGCGTCGACGCCCAAGCTCATACCAAAAGGTGTCACCGGCGAGTCCTGCGGCCGAGGCGGCGACTGCGGAGAGCCACAAAGAATAGCGGCCATCACCTACGAGCGCACCCATGAGGAGGAGTAAAGGATCGGCGGGGATGGGTACGCCGGCCTGCACACAGAAGACGTAGCAGAACAAAAAAGCGTAGCCATGTTTTAAAAGCAGTGAATGGAAAGACGGCATAGGCGCCCTTCAGTCCGCCGCGATCGGCAAGTGCACTACGAAGCTTGTGAAACCGGGCCGTGAATCGAACCTGATATCGCCGCGATGACCTCGGACAATGCGGAAGACGGTGTCGAGACCGAGGCCCGTGCCCTCGCCCAATGGTTTGGTCGTGAAGAATGGCTCAAAGATCCTGCTCTTGACACTATCCGGGATGCCAGGTCCGTTGTCGATAATTTCAATGTGCAGATACCTGTCATCGCGCGAAGTACGAATCGTCAGCTTTCCCTCCGCGGGTTTCTCCTTTTGACAGATGGCATCGATCGCATTAACGAGCAGATTAGTCCAGACTTGGTTGAGTTCGCTGCCTCGCGCACGAATCTCGGGGATGGAACGATCGTAGTCGCGCACGACTTCGATCCCGCTCTTTAGACGGTGCCGCAGCATGACGAGTGTGTTTTCGAGACCGTGATGGATGTCGACCTGCTGCTCGGGTCCCTGATCCATATAGGAGTACTCTTTGATCGAGCGCACCAGCTCCGAGATGCGGCCGGTACTGTGCTCGATTTCATCGGCGAGGCGGCTTATGGTGAAAGCCGCCGTAATCCGTACCAGCACATCATTCAGGAACCGCTCTGGCACGTGGCTGGCGACGCTTTCCAAAGTCTCGCGAGTGCAGCCCAGATCCACCAAGGCGGTCGCCAGATCCCAAACGGCCTCGATGTGGTGATCAGCGAGCCATGCCGATAATTCTTCTTCCCGATCGCTCCGCTCCAGGGTGTCGAGAGCACTCTGCGGCCCGGCATTTTTGGCCCAATCCCGTTCTAACTCAGCAAGAAAAACGCGCGATTCCAATGGAAAGCCTTCGCGATCGAGCTTGAGAGACGCGGCGCGAACCGATGTCAATGCCTTACGCAGGTTGTCGGCGGCGCGCCGAGCGGCGGAAGCGGGATTGTTTAATTCGTGCGCCAGACCGGCCGAGAGCTTGCCCAGCGCCATTAATTTTTCTTGCTGCAGGTCGGAAGCGGTGCTTGCTCTGACGCGATCTGCCATCAGGCTGACCAGACGACCCTGTAACACAGGTAGCCGCTGCAGCATTTCGGGGAAATAGCTCTTGTGAAGGGCGGCCAGACGGCTGGCGCCATTGGCGCGGGCGGTTCCCGGATAATGAGTCAAACGGGAAAACGGGAGTAGTCCGGTAACGTGGCCGGCATCCTCTCGCCACGAGCGACCGTTGCCAATCTCAGAACCGATCTCGCCTCGGAGAACGACTACCAAATGGTCCGCCGGATCTCCTTGCTGGACGGTGACGTCGCCGGATGCAAAGTCGAGAACGCCCATGTGAGCCGCCAGCCACTCGAGGCCCTCGGCGGGTAGATCTGCAAATGTCGCAACAGACTTCAATTCCTCGACTGAGGGAGACGGGGCGGCGGCAAGCCGTTTGGCCAGGGTTTCCATGTCAGATTTTGCTGAGATATTGGTGCACGAATTGAATAGCAACGGAGCCCTCACCCACGCCCGAGGCGACGCGCTTGATGGAGCCATGCCGGACGTCGCCCACAGCGAAGACTCCCGGAATATTGGTTTCGAGCAAGCCCGGCTCGCGAGCAAGCGTCCAGCCCTTCGGCCGTTTCCCTTCGGGAAGCAGGTCGCGGCCAGTGAGAATGAAACCGCGCTCGTCGCGTTCGATTATTGAATCGAGCCAAGTCGTACGCGGCTCGGCCCCGATAAAAATGAACAGTGCGGCAGCTTCTTCCCGACGCGTATCACCAGACGCGTCGCATGCAATAGTGACAGAGTCGAGATGATCTTCCCCGTGCACCTCGACAACGCGCGAGCGAGGCTCCACGTGAATATTTTCCGTTTGCGCGATTTGATCGATAAGGTATTGCGACATAGTGGCGCCAAGGGAAGGGCCGCGCACGAGCATAATTACTCGGCGTGCGAATCTCGAGAAGTGCATTGCGGCCTGGCCCGCGGAGTTCGCTCCGCCGACCAGATATACGTCTTCGTCACGACAGGAAATTCCCTCGGTCGAGGATGCGCCGTAGTATACGCCAGCGCCTTGCAGGCGATCTTCGCCGGGGATGCCGAGTTTTCGCCATTGAACTCCCATGGCTAGGATCAGTGCATGACAGGAAAGTTCGGCGCCATCGTTGAGGCGAATGTAGCGATATGGGTCTTCGGTCCGTATAGAGCTGGCTTCCTGCGGAGAAACGATCTCTACGCCAAAGCGCTTTGCCTGGTCCACCGCGCGGCGGGCAAAGATGGAACCTGAGAGGCCCGACGGAAAGCCGAGATAGTTTTCAATCCGCGAACTTAAACCCGCCTGGCCTCCCGGCGCCTCGCGTTCGATCATCACGGTCTTGAGCCCTTCGGAAGCGCCGTATACCGCGGCTGCCAGGCCCGCCGGACCGCCGCCCACAATTGCGACATCGTAGAATTCAAGCCCGGCCCGTGTTCGCAAACCGAGTTTCGCGGCAACGTCGGACGGCGCGGCTTCTTCTAGCCTTTCTCCTTCTGGAAAGATGACGGTCGGCAGCTTGGGCGTACGGCCGTCGAACGTTTCGAGCAGACGGCGCACTTCCGGAACGCGTTCTGCTGCGTCGGCGTCGAGCCATTCGTATGGGACTTGATTCCGCGCCAGGAATTCGCGCATTTCATACGATTTCGGCGACCATCTCGTGCCGAGTACACGCACGCCGTCAAAGGGAGGCCGGTAGGAAGCGTACCAGTCATCCAGCAGATCGTCGACGATTGGGAAAAGATGCTCTTCCGGCGGATGCCAGGGCTTGAGCAAGTAATGATTGAGCTGGACGTCGTTAATCGCCTTGATGGCAGCTTCGGTATCGGCGTAGGCCGTGAGCAGCACGCGCTTGGCGTCGGGATAAAGCTTAATCGCTTCCAGCAGGGTTTCGATCCCGTTCATCTGGGGCATACGATGATCCACCAGAAGCAGCGCAACCGGTTCGTTGCGCTCGAGCAGACGCTTGAGGATCTGTAGCGCTGCCATTCCCGAGTCGGCGCGTAAGATCCGGTACTTGCGGGCGTATCGCGCGCGAAGATCGCGCTCGATCGAGAGAAGTACCTCGGGATCGTCGTCGACTGTCAGAACTGCTGGTCGCGCCATAGTTGCTTACTACCAGTTTCCCCTACTGACAATTGTCACCTCCATTGCCTGACGGTCTGCACTGTTAGAAGACATCCGCGCGGCCGCAAGATGACTTCAGAGGTTAACTATGCAGGCTGCTAGCGTGCCAGTCAGTTTGAATCATGGAACGAGTTTTCGGACTGTAGCGGGGCTCACCCGCGTAACAAAGAGTTACGGTTCGCGGCGGGCGCTCGATGCAATAGATCTCCGTGTGAGCAGCGGCGAGATTCTTGCCTTGTTAGGACCGAATGGGGCGGGGAAGACGACCGCCGTGAAGCTGCTGCTGGGACTACTCAATCCGGACGAGGGACAGGTGCGAATTTTTGGCAACGATCCGCGCCAGGCGCGCGGCCGCCAGCGCACCGGTGCCATGCTCCAAGTGGCCCGAGTGCCGGAGACGCTTCGGGTGCGCGAGCACATCGATCTTTTTGCTTCCTACTATCCGCACCCGCTCTCGATCGCGGAAACCATGGACGCGGCCGGCATACGGGAATTGGCAAACCGAAAATTCGGAGAGCTTTCCGGCGGTGAGAAGCAGCGCGCGCTGTTTGCCTGGGCCCTTTGCGGGAATCCCGACTTGCTGTTCCTGGATGAACCGACTGTCGGAATGGATGTAGAAGCTCGGCGCGGTATGTGGAAGCAGATCCGGGCCTTGGCCGCGCGTGGTAAGAGCGTTCTGCTTACAACCCATTACCTTGAGGAGGCCGAAGCACTGGCCGACCGCATTGTCGTGTTGCACCATGGCCGCATCATCGAGAACGGAACGGCCGCCGAGATTAAGAGCCGCGTGACCCGTCAGTTAGTGAAGTGCCGGACTCGGCTGCGGATCGAAGAGTTGATGCGGTTCACACATGTGAACGATGTGCAGCGCGACGGAGATTCGGTCGAGATTCAGACCTCTTCTACGGACGATGTTTTGCGCCAGCTCGTCCAGGCAGATCCCGAAGCGTGTGGCTTTGAATTGCGGAGCGGTGGATTGGAAGAGGCGTTTCTGGCGCTAACAACAGATTGAGGTCAAAAGCGATGAATGTGTACTGGAAAGAAACAAAATACGAATTTTTGAAAATGTTGCGAAACCCGCGATTCGCATTGTCGGCTCTCGCCATGCCGTTACTGTTCTACGTCCTTTACGCGGTGGTCATGTATAAGTCAAGACACATGGGCGGCGCGACCATGGCAAGTTACATGCTTGCCACCTTTGGTTCTTTTGGCGTGATGGGAGCCTGCCTTTTTGGCATCGGCCTCAATCTCGCAAACGAGCGCGGTCTGGGATGGCTCGAAGTGAAACGGGCAAGTCCCCTTCCGCCCGCAATCTATTTTCTGGCGAAGCTGACTATCGGAGTATTGTTTGGTGCGGTTGAAGTGGCGGTATTATTTGCGCTCGGCATCGGATTGGCGCATGTCCGGCTCTCGCCTGTAGATACACTGCGCATGCTCGGCATACTCGTTGCCGGTTCGATCCCGTTTGCAGCACTCGGGTTGGCATTGGGATACCTTGCCAAGCCGGATTCGGCTCCGGTTCTGGTGAATCTGATCTATCTCCCTCTGGCATTTTTTTCGGGATTGTGGATGCCGGTGGAATTTCTCCCGAAAGCCTTGCAGCATGTGGCAGTCTACCCCCCGCCTTATCATTTGAGCCGGTTGGCATTGGGCGTACTGGGCGCCGATCGCGATCACCTCTACTGGAATCACTGGCAATCGCTGGCATGTTTCACCGCCATCTTTCTGGGATTGGCAATGATCGGTTACCGGCGCGACAACGCGCGCCAGAACGGGTTAGCCTGAGAAAGACGATGAACTGGCGATCGGGATGGAAAACGTCCGAAAACGGGCCGAACCGGATGCCGCTGGTGTTCCTGTTCTATCTCGTATTCTGTTTCGTCCAACCGGCGCAAAGCCACGCTGGTTGGAAAACATGGTCGGCCACGGGCGCGGGGATACTTTGCTTTCTGGCCCTGTATCTAATCTCGTATCTACGAAGAGGCAGGCTTGCGCAATGGTCCCTCGCGGGCATCGTGGTCCTCGCTTGCGTGCTCGCCCCGATAAATCCGGGCATTTTTGGATTTTTCATCTACGCTGCTGCTCTGGCCGGTTTTCGATTTGAGGCCAAGACCGCCTACGTAGTCGTGGGCGGACTTCTGGCCATCGTCGCTGTAGAAGGCTGGTTGCTGCACGCGGGAATTTGGATGTGGGCCTATATTTTGCCGATAGTGGCAATTGTCGGCGTATCGAATATCCATCTGGCGGCCAAGAAGCGTGCCGACATGAAGCTTCGGTTGGCTCATGAAGAGATCGAGCACTTGGCGAAGGTTGCAGAACGGGAACGGATCGCGCGAGATTTGCATGATGTCCTTG
>Ga0068855_100013055_pt1 | contig 10021 bp, 9 predicted proteins | sample KBSCornC52_FD_66592 | JGI IMG/M metagenome (GOLD analysis project Ga0068855, IMG submission 66592) | Corn rhizosphere microbial communities from Kellogg Biological Station, Michigan, USA - KBS Corn C5-2 | ecosystem: Host-associated > Plants > Roots > Rhizosphere > Soil ... | reverse complement strand
CCTCCGCGCGCCGCAAGAAAGAACGAGCCTGACGGGGAAAGGTAGCTGCCAAGCTCGTCGGTTCAAGAACGATCCCGCTCAAATTGGCCTTGAGGCGGCTGCGCCACTGACAAGGGCCATGAAGCGCGAAGCACGGCTGACGCATCGCGGTCATAGCAACATACGGAGCGGCATCAAGGGGCCGACGGGAATGTACTGGTGGTCCATGAGGTGTTCCTTTGCGAGCGGCAGGGTTTCCATGATGGTGCGTGCCTCATCCTCAGTTTTTGCATCGAGGAGGAAGACGACGCCTTTGCCATCTCCGCGCGAATACCACTCGCGGATTTTTCCGTCGAGGTAGAGCTTCACGGTTGCGTCGATCTCGGACGGCATGACGGCCATGACTTGTTGTACGGTTACGCCCTGCATAGGAGTAAGAATGACGAGGACTGAAGTGGTCTTCGGTATGGCCCCGCTGGGTAGGCCCTGGGGAACTGCGGGCTGCGATTGTCCGCCGGCAGCGATGGGCAGCATTGCCATGAGAAGAGGGGTTAACAGTTTCATGGGTGATTCCTCTCGATTGGTTGTGGTGCGCCTTTGTCGTGGAAAGAGTACTACCGTACTCTTTCAGGAGAAAAAAATAGCTTCAGGCAAATGACTTGATGAAAAACGTCCGGGCTTCCTTCAACATCTGTTCCCGTTTTTGTGGGGACAAAGTCATACGGGCAACGGTGAGGACGCCAGCCATGCTGGAGAACAGGAGCTGAAACTTCGCGATCTTTTCCTCTCGTGTGTGGCCCGGGATGAATGGGAGCAGCCGCTCACGATAGGCTTCTCGCGATGCCTCGATCCGCTTTCGAACTGCGAGGGGCTTTCGTGCGAGCTCCGGTCCGAGGGCGGAAACCACGCAGCCCATGCCCGGGGAGCTCGCATGACGCGGGCTCAGATAGTGTTCGATCATGTCTTGCAAAGCTTGTCCGTCGGGCGCGGCGTTTGCGACTTTGACCATGCCTGCTCCCATTTCGTCGAAGGCGCGGGCTACGGCTTCGACGAAGAGGTCATCCTTGCTGTCGAAATGCCGGTAGAAGCCTCCTTTGGTGAGGCCTACCTTCTTCATGACGGTCCCGATGCCGCTGGTGTCGCCGCCATGCTCGCGAAAGGACTGCGCGGCTACCGAGATGATGTTCTCGTGGCTCTGGGCTTTGTGTTCGGCTGAGTACCGCATGGCTGAAGAGTACGATCGTACTCTATTCCCTGTCAAGGCTGATCCTGCTACAGCAGTCGTGACATTTTGGCGATACTGGTGGGGTGATGGGGTTGCGACATGCCGGTTGGGCAGTGCTGTTGGGCTTGGTGGTTGGGGGCGCTGCCCGTAGCGTCGCGCAGAGCCAAGGCGTGAGCCCAAACGATGTCGTTGCGAACCTGGAGCAGTGCCGGGTGCATAAGGTGACGGAGTTTCCGGGGAGCCACAAATTTGGCAGCGACTATGTGGAGACGATTGCGACCGATCCCGCAGCGGCTGACGCGGACACGATCTATGGGCTGACGGCGGACCTGAGCGACGCTGTGCCCTGGGCTGAGCGGGCGATGTACATCTCGAAGTCGGTGGACGGGGGCGCGACGTGGGTGGAGGTGGCGCGGCTGAATGGGCGTTACTTCGATGCGGCGCTGGGCGAGGGCATCTTCAACGGATTGGCGGTCGCGCCGGGGGCGACGTACTTCGTGGTGACAACGCAGCGCGGTGCATTCCAGGTGTTTCCACAGACGCCGGGGGCCGCGGCGGCCATCGCTCGCGCCATTCCTGGGCCGAGAGTGCCGGACACGCCGCCGAAGGTACACATAGCGAAGCGGCCGGGTGAGCCAGTACGCGCGAACGTGGTCGCGATGACGCCGGATGGGAAGCACATGATTGTGGGTTACGGCTACTTCGACCTGGAGCCGAAATTGCATGCGTATCACCTGGTGGCGGAGGCTGGAGGGCCGGGCGTGTGGGTTGATGATGGGCCGCTGCCTGCGCCGCCGACGGAGATGGATCTACTGTCCGCAGAGTTCGACGATCCGGCGAAGGCAGAGCCGGGGTTCCTCTACCTGGGGACCGGTGACCAGGTGTATCTGCTGAACCTGCGCACCAAACACTGGAGCCGCCTGGAGGGTGTGGGGCCAGACTCGGCGATCCATGGGATGAGTGTGGTGGGAGGGCTTCATCTGGCAGCGTGCTGGGGGATCTACTACCCGACCGGGCCGGGGATGGTGAGGCGCGTGCTGAACGCCAGCTTTCTGCTGCACCGGTCGACAGACGAGACGGGATCGAACCTGCGCACGTACAGCATTGACGTGGATGCCCTGCGGCCCGAGCGCGAGGTCGTAAGCTCACTGACCGGCATTTATACGAGCGGCGACGCCGGACGGACGTGGACGCGCGTAAGCGGACTGCCGGAAGAAGAGTTCCGCACGGCGCGGTTCAACCCGGATGGAAGCGTGCTGGTGTCGGGGATTGCGGGAACTTTTCTGGTCAATCCATTCTCGGATGCGTGCGCGCCGAAGTTGAAGCGGCGAGTGAGAGCGCGGCGGTAAGAGTGCGCGCTCGTTCCGGCGCTAACCAGAGCGACATTTGAGGTGAAGCAGTGGCTCGAATAATCTGCATCGTTAAGATTATAGTCGTAATCCTATGGCGAGAGAGATTGCGCGCGTCCAGAGTTTTATATTCCGGCGCGAATACAAGGAGATTCGATGACGCCACAGGTTCTGTTTGATGTGCAGCTGGTTCTTGGTTACGTTGCGTGGTTGCTCTGCTTCCGCGCTTACGTGTGGCCCAGACTCAGATCGATGGACCAGGTGGAGGCGCAACGCGCAATTGCGACGCTGCACAGCTTCCGCTTCTTTGGGCTGGTGTTTCTGCTGCCGGGCTTTGTGGGTCCGAATCTCCCGACGGGCTTTGCAGGGTTCGCTGCTTATTGGGATCTCGCAACCGGAGTGCTGGCGATGCTGGCTCTCGTCACGGTGCGGATACGGCCGCTGTTCTGGACCTTTGTCGTGGCGTTCAACGTGGTCGGCACGGTGGACTTGCTGGGCGACTACTATCACGCGGTGCATCTGCACGTGGCGGAGATGCCTGGGCAGATGGGCGCGGCATATGCGATTCCAGTGCTGTATGTGCCAGTGCTGATGATCACGCATGCGACTGCGGTCTATCTGCTGGCTAAGCGCGCGAGCGTGGGCGCTCCGGCAGCGATTCCGGATGGGGTCGCATCGTAGGGCGACCTGCGGGCTCCTTGAGTTTTGCTCAGGCTCGGGAGGTAAACTTGGCACTCCACGGGCCCGAAACACAAAACTGGGGAGTCTACCGATGAAGAAGGATGCGCTTCGCGTCTCGGCTTGGTTTGTTGGTGGTGCGGCTGCGGTGACCGCCGCGATGTGGCTGCTGAAACGGCCTTCGGTGAAGAAGAAGCTGAACGACCTGATCGATGACGTGTGCACCAAGGTGGACCAGACGGCGGTGTGGTACAACCTGCCGCTGCTGGGCAGCCTGGGAGTGCTGATTGGCGTGCGGAACACGCTGCGCGCGCACAACCTGTATGACACGGGCGTGCCGCAGGTGGGACCGGAGAATCCGATGCCCTCGCATCCGAACGTCGGGGTATGGCGGACGCCGGATGGAACCTCAAACGATTTGCGCTGCCCGTTTATGGGCTCGGCGGGAACGCGCTTTGGACGCAACGCTGCACTGAGTGAGGTGACGCCGGAGCCGATGCCGGCCATTATGACTCCGAGCCCGCGTGTCGTGAGCCGCGAGTTGCTGACCCGCGAGAGCTTTACGCCCGCCACGACGCTGAACCTGCTGGCCGCAAGCTGGTTGCAGTTCCAGATCCGCGACTGGTTCAGCCATGGGGCGAGCCCAAAGGACAGTCCGTGGATGATCCCGCTGGCGGATGGCGACACGTGGCCGGAGCCGGAGATGAAAGTCCTGCGAACGATGGATGACCCGACGCGCAGTAGTGCAGACGCCGCGCTCCCGCCGACCCACATCAATACCGAAACCCACTGGTGGGACGCGTCACAGCTGTATGGCAGCAATGTGCAGTATCGCGAGAACGCGCGGACGCATGTGGATGGCAAGCTGAAGCTGGGCAAGGACCACCTGGTTCATCCGGAGGCGCAAGCGCTGGTGCAGATGCAGAACGCGTCGCTGGCAGGCTGGTGGGTTGGGCTGGAGATGCTGTTTACGCTGTTCACGCTGGAGCATAACGCGATCTGCGATGCGCTGAAGCAGGCGAACCCGGAGTGGAGCGATGATGAGCTGTTCGGGCATGCGCGGCTGGTGAATGCGGCACTGCTGGCGAAGATTCACACGGTGGAGTGGACGACAGCGATCCTTGGCCATCCGGCGCTGCAGATCGGCATGCGCGCGAACTGGTGGGGGCTGCTAGGCGAGCACATCAAAAACCTAGTGGGACGCGTGAGTAACAGCGAGCTGCTGAGCGGGATACCGGGCTCGGACACGGACCACTTTGGCGTGCCGTACACGCTGACGGAGGAATTCGTAGCGGTGTACCGGATGCATCCGCTGATCCCGGATGACATCACGTTCTGGTCGGCTGAGGACGATCGCGTGCTGCAGCGACTTGAATTCCAGCAGATTGCCGGGAACGCGGCGCAGAACATCTGCGACGAGGTCGACATTACGGACCTGTTCTACTCGTTTGGGCGGATGAACCCAGGCGCGGTGCAGCTGCACAACTATCCGCGAGCGCTGCAGCAGTTTATGCGGCCGGATGGCGTGCTGATCGATGTGGCCACGCACGACATTATGCGCTGTCGCGAGATGGGTGTGCCGCGCTACACGAAGTTTCGCGAGATGCTGCACATGAAGCCGGTGCGCACGTTTGAAGAGCTGACGGACAATCCGGTGTGGCGGGAGGAGATCCGGCGCGTGTACGAGAACGATATCGATCGCGTGGACCTGATCGTGGGGCTGTTTGCGGAGACTCCACCGAAGGGATTTGGGTTCAGCGATACGGCGTTTCGCATCTTTGTGCTCATGGCCTCGCGGCGGCTGAACAGCGACCGCTTCTTCACGACGGACTTCACGGAAGAGGTGTACAGCAAGGCGGGCATGGATTGGGTTCGGGATAACACGATGAGCTCGGTGCTGCAGCGGCACTATCCGGGGCTCGAGCCGAGTCTGCGTGGGGTGAAGAATGCGTTCGCGCCGTGGAACCAGGTGAGCGCCGGCTGAGGAGTCTTCCAGCCAATTCAGCGGTGGGGAACGGTGTTGGTTCAGGCGCGGCGACGGGATGCTGCGGACCCAACCGGCGCGATACCGGGGGAATGGATGGTGGTGTGCGGCACCTTTTGCTCGCGGACACTGTCCTCGTGCTTGACGACGGCCGCTGGACGAAGCGGTGTGTGGGCCGCGAGGCGATCGGGCGCGAGATAGCTGCCGGCCATCATTTCGAGTTCGAGCGGGACGTGCCTTCCCAATCGGGCGAGCAGGTCGACGGTCCACGCAGCGGCAGTCTTGACTCGTGAGAGCAGCCAGTGCGGGCGGTCGATGAAGTAGCCGCTGTACTCCAGCCGTTCGCAGAAGCGGCCAAGTGCGAGCGATGTGCCGCCCATGAACTGCAACTCGCGGTTTCCACGCGCGATCAGGTGTTCAATGGCAAGTCCGCGCAGGACGAGCGACAGGCTGAGCGGGCCGAGATGGGCGTCGTTGACCTGCGAGAGAAGATAGAAACGGTCCACAACAGAGAAGCCGCACAGGGCGGAGACAATCTGTCCGGAACTGTCGCGTAAGGCGAAACGTTCGCCGCGATAGAGGTGCATGAGGCGCAGGTCGCGGGCGAGCCGCCGGCCGACGATGGGGAACTCAGCTGCCTCGCTCAACCGGCGGACCGCGGCCGTGTACTCCGGTTCCGGGACCGAAGGGTCAAACCACAGTCCTGTGCCAAAGGCGCGCCGCGTGTAGGCCCGGATGTTGCGCCGGGTGTGCTTGCCGAGCATTCCGAGAAAATCTTCGTAGGTTGAGGCCAGCGGGAGGCGGTCTCCGGGGATGAGCTCATGGAAGTGGACGTTGTGGCAGGTGCCCACCTCAAGGCCCGGGCCGAGGCTTGGAGAAAGTCGGAGGTGCAGGCAGTGGATGCCGTTACGCATCAGGTGGTCTACGGCGGCGGTGACGACCACATGGGCGTCTCCGGGGCGAGCGAGCAGGGTGCCGCGGCCACTGTAATCGCCAGCCAGGGCATAGCCGGTCCCGACCCCGGTGACATAATGCTCGCAGGCATAGACCACGCCGGCCAGTTCTTCGCCCCGCCAGCAGGCGACAGAGCAGGAGCGGCGCACCGCATCGGTGCAGGTGAGGAAATACTCAGGATCGGTATACAGGTCTTCGCATGCACCGGTGACCCGGCGCAGCTCCGATATTTGCTCAGAGACTCTCGCGAAATCGTCTGCACTGTTTAAAGTCGCCGTGCTCAGCGCAGCCGGATCAGACCGTCTGATAGGACCCAAAGGGTACTCTCGGGATAAAGATGATGATGCTCTAATTCTTCAACTCGTGCGTTTCTGATGATACCTACCGTGGATGCGGATTGACCAGAGATTGGTGGTACTTTCGGGGCATCCACAAAAGACAAGCCCCGCAGGAGCGCGGGGCTTGTTTGTTCAAATCAGCCGAATAGAGTGAAGCGATTTAAGCCGGGACGGAGGTGACCTCGGCGGGATCGACGGAAACGAAGCGGCCGTGCTGGCCACGGTCCTGGAAGCGAACGACGCCCGAGACCTTGGCAAACAGGGTGTCGTCTTTGCCGCGTCCGACGTTGACGCCGGGCTTGAGCTTGGTGCCGCGCTGACGGACGATGATGCCGCCGCCGAGGATTGCCTGGCCGCCGAAGACCTTGACGCCGAGCCGTTGCGCGTTGGAGTCGCGACCGTTTTTAGAAGAACCTAGACCTTTTTTATGTGCCATTTCGAATTGCCTCGTGTGCCGGCCCTAATGGCGGCAAATCTTGAGATTAAGCCTTGTGGGACTTGCCGTTGAAGAAGATCTCGTTGATGCGGACCTGGACGTAGTTCTGACGGTGGCCCTGCATCTTCTTGTACTGCTTCTTGCGCTTGAGCTTGAAGACCAGGATCTTGTCGCCGCGGCCCTCTTCGAGGACGGTGGCGGTGACTTTGGCTCCGGAGAGGTCCTTTTCGAACTTGCCCTCGCCGCCCGAGATTGCGAGGATGTCGGAGAACTCGATGGTGCCGTTCTGGCTGGCGGTGCGCTCGACCTTGAGCTGCTCGCCGGGAGAGACGACGTACTGCTTACCGCCGGTGCGAATGACTGCGTACATGACTGAAACCTCTAAATTTTGCGCGACAGACGGGTCGTTCGGCCGGGCCGCGCGGATTGCCTGGATTGTGGTGCCGGGGCGGATACAGAAGGACTGCATCGATCCCGCTGGCGCGGTTGGGGACGAACGTTCAAGCCCGACAGGCCAGCCGGACGTGCAGCCGGAAAAATAGCTGCATCGCCAAACTTAATGAGTGTAACAGGGTTGGGGGGGCGGGGGCAACGGTTGGCTAGACGCTAGCTGGCGATGGCCTTCCAGTCGGCCCAGACATCGCGTAAAGCTGCCCAAAACTGGATGGGATCAGGATCCAATGCGGCGAAGACCGCAGACGCAACATCCAGAAACAAAAGCGTCCGGCTAATGCGGGGCAATCGGCTCATATGCAGTCCCGTCCGTAGTCAGTTCATCATACGCTGCGCATTCCGAGGTGATGTCGCGGCTCAAAATACAGAGATTCTGGAGCCGGTGGCTCCAGAATGACGAGCGCTTAGGTGGTGCGACGGAGCGGAAACAGCTTCCTCAGGAAGTAATAGGCGGTGCCGATGGCGAGGGCGATGGCCATGGCGAGGAACTCGCGGCGGGTGATGTAGCAGAGCATCCAGATGACGGTGGCGGCTCCGAGGACGCCTACGAGCGGGCCGCCGGGGGCTCGGAAGGCTCCGGGTTCGGGCTCGCGGGTGTAGCGCAGCCAGAGCGAGCCGATGCAGATGGCGAGGTAGATACAGAGGAGCGAGGCGCTGGAGAGGATGGCCAGGTGACGGAAGGCTCCGCTGACGGCGAGCAGGAAGGTGACGACGCCGAAGACCACGACGGACATGTGCGGCGTCCGGTAGCGCGGGTGTACGCGGGCGAGGACTGCGGGCAGCATTCCATCCTGCGCCATGCGGAAGTAGGAGCGCGGGGCGGAGATGCAGGAGGTTCCGATGGACCCGAAGATGGATATGCCGGCTCCGACCAGAAGAAGAATGCGGAAGGGCTGGCCGGCGATGCGGGCGGCGACGTCGGCGAGAGGCGTGGCCGTGCTGTGGACGAGCGCGGAACCGAGGACTCCCTGGCAGACGGCCTGCAGGCCGGCAAACAGGACGATGAGGACGCCCATTGCGGCGAAGATGGCGCGCGGGACGGTGCGGCTGGGGTTGCGGATTTCGGCGCCGGGGCAGAGGACCTCTTCGGCTCCCTGGAAGGTGAAGAAGAGGAGGAGCGAGGCCTCGCCGAAGTTGGCGGAGGAGGGGAGGCCGATCCAGCGCAGCTCGTGCCAGTGCATGGCGAACAGGCCGGCGAAGAGGAGCAGGAAGAGGGGGGTGAGCTTCGCGATGGTGGTCGCGATGGAGACATAGATGGCGTGCTTGAGGCCACGGACGTTGATGGCGGTGAGATAGGCGAAGAGTAGGGCCAGGGCAAGGACGCGCGGGAGTCCGTGGGCGAGTGAGGGGATGGGGACGGCGACGGTGTTGACGAGAACGTTGGCGATTGCGGCGTTCGCGCCGCTCTCGCAGCCGATGCAGTAGATGACCCAGGCGAGGAATCCGGCGAAGGGGCCGAAGCACTCTTCGATGTAGGCGATCGGGCCTCCGGAGCGATGGACGAAGCTGCCGATCTCGGCGAAGCAGGTGAGGGCGAGCGTCATGGCGATGCCGCAGAGGAGGTATCCGGCAACAGCGGCGGGGCCGAGCAGGGCGGCGATGACGCCGGGGAGCGCGAAGATGCCGCCGCCGATGGTGTTGTTGACGGCGTTGATGGCGAGGCTGAAGGTGCCGATCTCGCGGCGGAGTTGGGCGTCGGCGGGCACAGCCGCAGGGGTTCCGGAAGCCGCAGCAGACTGCAGCACGGGAGCCTCTGTCGAAAAGGCAGGTTCGTTCACAGTGCAGCGATGATATGTGCGCTGCGGCACACGCGCAACGATTATCGGCCCATCGCGGCATGCATTCTGCTGGGGGTGTGGCGGGCAGCATCTACACTCGTCTGAGGAGCGTGCGAATGCCCTGGCATGAGCTGACTTCGGCCGATGACTCGAAACTGGACGAGTTGGCGGCGAAGTATCACCTGCACCCGCTGCACGTTGAAGACGCGCGCTCGGCCGACGAGCGCATCAAGGTAGACCAGACACCGACCTACACCTTCGCTGTGCTGAAGCCGATTCGTCCAACGCCGAAGGGCTCGGATGCGGCGATTGCGTTTTCGACGCTGGACATCTTCGCAGGCAAACAGGACGGCGAGCCGTTCTTCATTACGATCGCAGACCCCACTTGCCCGGCCACCGAACAGGCGCTGGAAAGGGCGCGGCGCGATGGCTCGGACGATAAGCCGGCGCGGCTGCTTTACCTGACGCTGGATACGATTGTGGACCTGTACTTCCCGGCCATCGATGCGATGGATGATGCCATCGACAGGCTGGAAGATAGTGTGATTGCCGAGCCTATTCCGGGGACCCTGCAGAGAGTCTTCGCTCTGAAGAGCCAGCTTGTGGACCTGCGCCGCGTCCTGGTGGGCACGAGGGATGCGACACTGCACCTGCAGCGCGATCCTGAGTCCATTATCGATGCTGAGCACCAGCCGTTTGTGCGCGACATCTACGACCACGTGGTTCGGCTGCTGGATTCGGTGGAGACGCAGCGAGACCTCGTGAACAACTCGCTGGATATTTACTTGTCTTCGGTGGCGAACCGCACGAACGAAGTAATGAAGGTGCTGACGGTGCTGGGCACGAT
>Ga0068855_100013054_pt1 | contig 10022 bp, 7 predicted proteins | sample KBSCornC52_FD_66592 | JGI IMG/M metagenome (GOLD analysis project Ga0068855, IMG submission 66592) | Corn rhizosphere microbial communities from Kellogg Biological Station, Michigan, USA - KBS Corn C5-2 | ecosystem: Host-associated > Plants > Roots > Rhizosphere > Soil ... | reverse complement strand
CCTTCGCGCGCCGCCCAGCGGATCGTCCCCTCGCTCATAGTCAGTGCCTGAAAGATTGGCGGATGAGGTTTCTGATAGGTTTTGGGAACCGGCGAAATACGCCGCAACCAGCCTTTTTCGTCCAATTCGCCGGGCGCGCCGAAGCGGGCGGTTGCTTCCTTCGGTAGCCACTCGTGCCCCTCGGCCGGATTCGGCACCTGATAGTATTTGCCTTTGAACGAGAACGGCTCGTCGCGCCAACACAATTTGACGATCTGAAACAGCTCTTCGAATACTTCGCGATTGTGCGCCTCGGCCTCCGGGCCGAGCACCGAGGGCTGCGCATTGTAATGCTGCCCCAGCACATTGACCCAGCGCGGGAAGAATCCGCGTGCGAGACCCACTACTACCCGGCCGCGACTAATCTGGTCGGCCCACGCAACGTCGCACGCCAGTCGAATCGGATCCCAGGTCGGCAGCACGAAACCCAGCGGACCGACCTTGATACGCTTGGTCTTGGAAAGCAGGTCCACGATATGCGGCGTCGGCGTGGAACCGGCTTCCATGCCCTCCGTATAGAAATGATGTTCCGAGAAGGTGACAGCCTCAAAGCCCAAATCCTCGGCCATCTGCGTCAGCTCGGTCATCTCCTGCAACATCTGCTGGATTTTGTCGGTCCGATGCGCGATCGGACGCAACCGCTCCCGTTCCTGCGGAGATGCCGGAACGACGGGATTTATATGCAGCATGAATTTCATTCCGCGAACCCTCGCATTGGCTAATGACTAGTTGGTTTACTGAGGCTCTTCACGAAGCTGATCACGCATAGTCATTGGTATTTCGACTATCGAGGAAAACCATTTGCGCATCGCGGCCGCGTCCATCGTCGACCAGTCCGGAATCTCTTTGACCAGCGCGCGGCCCAACTGATTACCGTAAGTGACTAGTTTATTGTTGGTCTCGGTGCGTGCCGCATCCCAGATACTCAGCGCATCGTCGAGCGAGCCCTGCTCCGTAATCGCTTCGCCAAGCGCGATCGCGTCGTTGATGCTTTTGAGCGCGCCGGCCGCGGTATGCGGACGGGCGAAGGAGCCCGCGTCTCCCGCCAGGCAGATGCGTCCTCTGCTATAGGCCGGAACGTGGCAATCGTAAATCGCATAGGCAAAAGTATTTCGGCTGCGCTCGACGATTTCCCTGTAGAAAGTGGGTAATCGTTCCTCGGCCTTGTGCTTGAGTTCCGATTCCGTCGCAAGCGGCATTCCGCCCGGTGGCACCGAGCCTTCGTGTCTTTTGCCGTCCTTGTCGGTGAAGAACTTGTCCAGTGAGATTTGCGGCACCGCAACGTACATCCCCCAATTGACCATTCGGGTGCCGGGCGCAACCGATCCGTCAGCGCCAGGCACGAAGTAAAAGATACCGTGTCCACCCGGATAGCCCGGCGAATGCACACCACTTTGCAGCGGCGTGGCCTCGTCCATATCCGCTTCGTTCAGGATGCCCCGCCACAGCACGTATCCGGCGTATTCGATGCCGACTTCCGGAAAGAGTAATCGGCGCCCAAGCGAGGTGTAGCCATCGGCGCAGACCACCAAATCAAACGCGCTGACCGTGCCGTCGGCCAATTCGACGCCGGCCGCGCCATGCGCGAGGGCTCGCACGCCAACCACTCGATGCTCCGCGTGGTAGATGCGATCCGGCACGCGCTTGCGCAGATTTCGATACAAAACGCCCCAGTTCAGCAACGCGAGGTCCGCCGGCTGGTCCCAGGCGAGATACCCGTAACGTGCTTCGCGCGGAGTGCGCCAGAGCCGGGTGAAGCCGCGCCCGGCAAAATAGGGCGTGTCGGAATCGACGAGATCGCGGCGCACCAGGGTATCGAAGACCGCAGCGGGAACGCCGATCCCGGCACCACGATCCTTCAACTCGTCGCCGGTGCGCTCGAACAGGCTCACGTCGCATCCGATGCGCGATAGTTCGATTGCGACTGTGCATCCAGCGATTGAGCCGCCCACAATTCCCACCTTCAATCCCTGCGCGATCATCCACAACTCCGTTGCCGCAACGGGCATACCACTGCGCGATTCATTTCGATCATTGCTACTCACCTGACCGGGGCTTCAGAACCTCGTCCCGGCACCGCCCCGTACTAACACACGCGGCCGACAATGTAGTAGTCGTTTCGGCATGGCGCTGCATACCGGTAATCCCTGATCATCATCCGCGGAGGCGGCCGCGGCGCACAATTGTTGCGAAATATACGTTTGACAGATCTTGCAAGCCACAGTATGTGTACCTGTCGAGCTACCAGCCTTTGCGGAGGATTGACTAAAATGAATCGGGACTTCGAATTCAAGCAGCTTTTACGCGCGTACCGCGCCGGCATTATCACCGAAGAGACCTTCGAATGCGAAATGGGCGCGATGGAACACGGCAATGGAAATGGTCACGGCAAGGGCGCCCGTCAGTTCGCCGCGATGGGCAAGACTTTCGGCAGCGAGCGTGCGGCGGTGGACACGATGCTCGATCGTTTCCGTGCGGGCGAGGCGAACGGCGAGGTTGCGTTTACCGCGTGGGCAAAGCTCTGCACGACCGATTGCATCCGCAGCGGAATCCGCATGATCGCGGAACGCGAGGGCTATCACGCGCGCATTTTCGAGCGCCGCATGCGCGACCTCGGCTTGGAGTGTAAGGCGACGGTGACAGAGGCGAGTCGCAAGATCACGGAGTACCTCGGCGACCCCAACGTTACCGACAATCAGAAGCTGCTCTACCTCAATTCATTGGCGCCCGATATCGACGCGTTCTTCAAGCCGGTTACCGACCTGGCCGAGAACATTACGGACGATCTCGAGAGCAAGGAATTGTTCAAGCTGTATGTCCAGGATGAGCTTTCGAGCGCGCGCTGGCTGCAGTATGCGTGCGAGGCGCTCAACGGCGCGGCGCCCTCGGTGACCCAATCGATGCCCGCGCAATCGGGCGCGGCCGACTCGATCGTATAAGCGAGCAGAGACGTCAGTTCTTTGAGGCGGGGCGGCAACGCCCCGCCTTTTTTGGTTGTAGAGAATCCCAAAATGATTGCCGCCCGCAAACCAGGCGGGTGACGCGAGCGAAAATGGAGCGGGCGCGGTATGCGATTTAGGTCGCACGCCGCGCCCGTCGTTTTGAATCCGCAGAGCTCGCGCGCGCTTACTTCGCCAGTTCGGTAGCGCGGGTCTCGCGAATCACCGTCACGCGAATCTGTCCCGGGTAGGTCATGTCGGTTTCGATTTTGCGAGCCACATCGCGAGCGAGCATCGTCGCGTCCTCGTCGGAGACCTGATTGGGCTCGACGATCACGCGCATCTCGCGCCCGGCCTGCACGGCGAAACATTTGTCCACGCCCTTGAAGGACTTCGCGATGGTCTCGAGGTCCTCCAGCCGTTTGACGTAGCTCTCCAGCACTTCGCGGCGCGCGCCGGGGCGGGCGCCTGAGAGTGCGTCGGCGGCGTCCACCAGCGGCGCCAGAATGGTCTCGGCCTTGACCTCCTCGTGATGCGCTGCGATCGCATTGACGATCTTGGCCGACTCGCCGTACTTGCGCGCGAGTTCGCCGCCGATCAACGCGTGCGAGCCTTCCACTTCGTGGGTGAGCGCCTTGCCGATGTCGTGGAGCAATGCCGCGCGCCGTGCCTGCTTTTCGTTGAGGCCGAGTTCCGCGGCCATCGCCCCGCAGATGAACGCGGCCTCGATCGAATGCATCAGGACGTTCTGCGCGTAGGAATAGCGGTACTTCAGCATTCCCAGCAGCTTGGTCAGTTCGGGATGCACGCCGTGGACGCCGACTTCGATCAGCGCGCGCTGCCCGGCCTCCTTGATCGATTCCTCGACGTCCTGCTCGGCCTTGCGCACGACCTCTTCGATGCGCCCCGGATGGATGCGTCCGTCGGAGATCAGACGCTCCAGCGCGACCCGTGCGATTTCGCGGCGAATCGGATTGTGACACGAGATGACAACCGCCTCGGGGGTGTCGTCGATGATGATGTCAACGCCGGTGGCGGCCTCGATCGCACGGATGTTGCGGCCCTCACGTCCAATGATGCGCCCCTTCATTTCGTCGGTGGGCAGCGCGATGACCGAGACCGTGCGCTCGGCTACGAACTCGCCGGCGAGGCGTTCGATCGCGATCGAGATGATGCGCTTGGCGCGCCGGTCGGCCTCCTCCCGCGCCTCTTCCTCGACTACGCGGATGTGCCGCGCCGATTCGTGCCGCGCCTGTCCGACCATCTCCTCGATCAGCGTGCGCTTGGCCTCTTCGCGAGTGAGTCCGGCGACGGCCTCCAGCCGCCCGCGGGCCTCGTCGATCAGCGCCTGATGTTCCGCCTCCTTGTCGCCGATGGCCTTTTCACGATTGCGGACGGTCTGGTCGCGGCGATTGAGTTCAACTTCGCGCCGCTCGAACGCCTCCTGCCGTTTCTCGAAGGTTTCCTCGCGCGCCTGCAGCTTGCTTTCGAGGGCGGTCAGTTCCCGGCGCCGTTCGCGCAATTCACGCTCGGCATCGGCGCGCGCTCCGACCATCAGGTCCTTGGCTTTGAGTTCCGCCTCCTTCATCAGCAGTTCACTTCTGCTTTTGGCATCGTCAACGATACGCTGGGCTTCGCCCGCAGCCGTTTGCGTCTCGACGGCTTCGACCTGCCGCCGCGACTGCATCGCGAAATAAAAAACCACGCCACTGAGCACGATGCCCAGCAGCACCAAACCGATGTCTAACAACACCTGGGTATGCCTCCTTGGTCCGTCAAAGCGCCGGCCGTCCGAAGTTTCTTGGCAGACCGATGCACGGCGGACTCTGTAATGATTAGGCCCAGCCGCCGATCCAGCGGCGACTCGGGGAGCCGGTCCAGCACCTGAAACGAGTAGGCCAGACCGACCGTGACGGTCTCTGGCGCAAGGGCGGCGATCAGCCGATCGTAATAGCCGCCGCCGCGCCCGAGACGTTGCCCTGCAAGGCCGAATGACACGCCGGGGACACAGATCAGCGCACGCTCCAACTCGGCGTTGCGCGCGAGCTCTGCCCCGGTGGGTTCCAGGATGCCGAATGCGCCCCGCTGCAATTGCGCGAGATGGTGCACGCGAACCAGGCTCAGGTCATGGGATTGTGCAATGACGCGCGGATAGAAAACGCGCCGCCCCGACGCTATCGCATGCGCAAAAATCAGCTCGGTGGAGACTTCGTGGTCCTTGGCGGCGTATAGAATTACGCACGCCGAGGCGGCGTAGCAGGGCGCTTCGATCAGGTTGTGCTGAACGAGGTCGGAAAGCCGCGCAGCGCTGCGCGCCGGTAATTCGGCACGGCACTCCGTAAGAATTCGCCGCAGAATTTTCTTTTCTTCCGCCACGCCGTCTCGCGATGGCGGGTGCGGGTCTAAGCCGGCGACTCGCGCGTCGCCCGGAACCTGTCTGCGCGCCTCATCAGAATACTCACGCTATCAGCCTGCGCGAAAATTCCGCGCCGGTCCGCAAGGGGTAAAAAACCGCTATGCACAATCGAAATAAATTGCACGGGTCCTTGTATCCGCGAGCGCCGCAATGCGCCTTATGTTTTGGTTCCACTGATTCCCGCCCCGCAAAATCGAACCACCGGTCTATCATTAACGCGCCCGCTCGCCGCCGTTAGGGAATTCGCCGCCGTCGATCGCCGCCGAAAGCCGCTGGTTGAGCGCTTCCAGGTGGCTGATCAACGCCTGATGATCCCGGCGCAGCCGCTCAAGTTCTTCCGCGAACGTGAGCGCCGCCAGAATCGCCAGGTTGATCGAATTCACGGACTGGCCGCTGGCGCGGATATGCCTGATCTTCTCGTCAACTGTCGCCGCGAGGCTCCGGGCCCATTCATCGCCGCCATCGCTGGCTACGGTCAGGCTCTGCCCCATGATTTCGACGTTGACGCCCTTCATCGCAAGCCGCCGATGCCGCGCTAGCCGAGGTCGATACCGTCGAAGCGCGCGAGAATCTTCTCGATGCGCCCCTTGACCTCGTTGCGGGCCGTTTCGTGTTCGCGCAATTGCGCCGCCGCCTCGTGGTAGCGATGCTCACTTTCGGCGAGTTGCTTGGCCAATTGCTCGTTTTCGCGCTGTAACTGCTGAATCCGGGTGACCGAAGCCGCAATCCGTTCGTCCAGTTGCTTGAGGACGTCAATCGCCATGTCCACTAAATTCCACCTTCACTTTAATTTTGGATTAACAACGCTGTCAAGCAGCATAAGAACCGCTGGCACTTTCATCGGCATTTTCGGACTCCGAGAAGAGTGCTTCGACAAATTCGCGGGCGTCGAACCGACGCAGGTCCTCGAGATTTTCGCCGAGACCGACGTAGCGGACCGGCAGTTTGAGGCGCTCCGCGATGCCAACGATGACGCCACCCTTGGCCGTGCTGTCCAGCTTGGCCAGCACCACGCCGGTCAGCGGTACCGCCTCGCCAAACAGCTTGGCCTGGCTGAGCGCGTTTTGCCCGGTAGTGGCGTCGAGCACCAGCCAGGTCTCGTGCGGCGCGCCCGGCAACTCGCGTCCAATCACGCGCGAGATTTTCTTGAGCTCCTCCATCAGATTCACCTTGGTCTGCAGACGCCCGGCCGTATCGATCAGCACCGCCTTTGCGTTGCGCGCGACCGCGGCCTTCACCGCGTCGAAGGCGACCGCCGCCGGATCGGAACCTTGCTTTTGCTTGATCAGATCAACGCCCACGCGATCGCACCAGACCTGGAGCTGATCGATGGCGGCAGCGCGAAAGGTATCGGCGGCTGCCACCAGCACCGTCCCGCGATCCGCCTTAAGCAGGGTCGCAAGTTTCGCGACGGTGGTGGTTTTGCCCACCCCATTGACGCCCGCCAGCATGATCACCAGCGGCGCGTCGCCACTGTCGGCCTGCGGTCGCTCGGCGGCGATCAGCACACGCTCGATCTCTTCCTTCAAGGCGTCGCGGATGATCTCGGGTCGCGCGTCATCTTTCAGCCTGGCGCGCACCGCTTCGACCAGTTTGAGGCTGCCTTCGACGCCGACGTCGGCGCCGATCAGCGCCTCTTCGAGGCCCTCGTAGATCTCGTCGGCCTTGGCGCTGCCGGTGATCGCGGCGCGGATGCGGGCGAGGAAATTCTCACGCGTCTTGCGCAGTCCGAGTCCGATTCGCACCGGCGCGCGCGTCGGCGCCGCAGGCGGCGCGACGGGAACTATCTCAGGTGCCCGCTCAGGTTCAGGCGCCGCGACCGCTTGGGGTTCCTTCGCGACGGCCCTGGCGTGATCCGCTTCGACCGGCGCGGGTTCGGCGACTTGCGGCGCCGAGGCGATTTCAGTTGTCGGCGCGGCCGCCGCGGCTTCCATTTCGCGCTCCGGAGTTTCCCCCACGAATTCCGCAGGAGGCGCGGCTTGCGGAGCAACTTCCTCGGCACGCGGAGCGACCGGCTCACCGTGAAAAGCGTCAATCGGAAATTTCTTGCGCTGGCTGAAAACCGTCAGGATCGCGAAAGCGGCGACCGGAATCTGCGCCGCCAGTGCGATCAAAACACACAATTGAATTGGATCCAGATGGAGCGTCGGCACCGCGTTAAGCCTCGATCAAGGAATCTCCTGGGGAGTGGCGCCGCACGCTCTTGAAGGCCCGCGGACTATGTTCAAGCCCGGCGGCAATCAGCGCACGATCGCCGGATGCGCCATCAGGATAACAGTCGCGGCGCGATTCTTAAACGATGCTCGAAAAATTATCAGCCGTCCGATTCGGTCGCCGAATCCGCGCGATCACGCACGCGTATAATAACTGATGTCTGCCGTCACGCGGCCTGCGGAATCTTGAGCGAAATGATCCGCGAAACGCCCGGCCGATCCATCGTCACGCCATGAATATGATCGGCGCTCTGCATGGTGCGCTGGTTGTGCGTGATGATGATGAACTGCGAGCTTTGCTTAAGTTCGCGCACCAGTCCGGTGAACGCCGCCAGGCTGAATTCGTCGAGCGGCGCGTCCACCTCGTCCATCACGCAGAACGGACTCGGGTTGAGGAGGAAGAGCGAAAAGATCAGCGCCATCGCGGAGAGCGCTTTTTCGCCGCCCGAGAGCAAACCGATTTCCTTGACCTTCTTGCCCGCGGGCTGGACCAGGATGTTCACGCCCGCGTCGAGCACGTCGTCGGCCGCCGTCAGTTCGAGGCGGCCCTTGCCGCCACGCAGCAGCTTGGGAAACAGCAGCTCGAAATTTTTCGCCGCGCCCTCGAAAGTTTCGGCGAAGCGTTTGCGCGCCTCACGGTTGAGCTTGTGGATGGTCTGGGTCAAATCGTTGACGGCGGCCTGCAGGTCGGCGCGCTCCGTGGTCAGCACGCCGGCGCGCTCATCGAGTTCCTTGACCTCGCTCTCCGCGGCGAGATTCACCTCACCGATTTTTTCCGCGCGCGCACGCAATTCATGCAATCGCGCGTCGTCGGCGGTCGCGTCGCGGCCGCTGAGCGCGCGATCGAGATCGTCGGAGACGGTATCGAAGTCGGCGAGAAATTTTTCGGCGAAACTGCGCTCAAGCTCCTCGATCAGCGTTCGCGCGCGTTCGCGTTTGAGGCTGCAATCGCCGGCCTCGCTTTCAAGCGCCGCCAGTTGGTCGCGCGCTTCCTTCAGCGCGGTGCGTGCTCCTGCGACTTCATTTTCGCGCTCGGTGCAGCGCGCAGTGAGCGTGCCGACAATCTCTTCGAGTTCACGACGGCGGGCGGAACCGGCGTCGTCCTGTGCGGCCAGATTCGCAATTTCGCGCTGAAACTCTACGCGCTCGGATCGCGAACGTTCGAGCTGAGCGCGATTCTGCTCGATCTGCGATTCGAGTTCGGCGGTCATCCGCCGCAGATGCGTCAGTTCCTGGGCGAGCGCGGCCAATTCGCGCTTGCGCGCTTCGACCTGCGCGCCGACCGTGAGCATCGCATCGCCCAGCCGTTTGACCTCCGCACGGCGATCGGCGAGCCCGGCGGACGCCGCGGAGAGGCGGCCCCGCGATTCCTGCTCGAGCAGCGCCAGTTCTTCCATGCGCGCGTTCGAACTGGTCACATTCGTCGCGAGTTCGCTCAGCCGGCGCGAGGTGTTGGCGCTGCTGGCCTCGGCCAATGCGAGACGTTGTTCGGCCTTCGCGATCGCGGTGCGGGCGGCAGCGGCCGTCCGTTCGTACTCGGCGACACGATTTCGCGCGGCCTCGAAGGATTCGCGCGCGGCATGGCTGGCCGCACGGTCCTCTTCAAGGCGACGCACCAAGTCGTGGTGCGCGGTCTCGTTCTCGGTGAGTGTCCGTTGCGCGGCCTCGACGGTGCGCGCACCGCTATGCCAATCGAGAAAGGCGCCATCCTCGGCGCGCGCGCCACTGCCGCCGGAAATCATCCGCTCCGGTGCGAGCAGGTCGCCTTCGCGCGTGACGAAGACGGTGCCGATACCGTTGAGATTCGAAGCCGCGAGCGCCGAATGCAGATCGTCGGCAACCATCACATGCCCCATCACGGCCTCGGCCAGCGGAGTGAAGCGCGGCTCGACCTCGACCATGTCGAGCAGGCGCCCGGTGATTCCCGGCGCCTCGATCGGTGCGTGAGTGACGGCCGGTCCAATCGCCTCGGGGATAAAGCTCAGACGGCCGGAGTTGGTCTGCTTCAGGATCTCGATCGCGCGCAAGGCGAACATCGGTGATTCCACGATCACCGCGTCGAGTTGCTCGCCCAGTACCGCGCGCAGGGCGGGTTCGAGCGCAGGAGGTGCTTTGACCACTTCGAGCAACAATGACGGATCGGACAGCGGGCGATCGCCGTTGAGCGATTCGAGTACGGTGCGCAGCCGCTCGCCGGCGCCCTTGGGTACGATGCGCTGGGCGCGCATCGTCGCACTGGCCAGCTCCGCGCGTGCGGTGGAGAGTCGATCCGCCTGATGCTCGACGGCCGAGCGCGTTTCGATTTCGCGGTCGGCGGTATCGCGGCGCAGAGTTTCGAGGCGCGCCGCGTCGTCGCGGGAGGAGCTGAGCGCCGCTTCCGCGGCACTCAGCTCCTCCCGCGCCCGGTCGAGCGCG
>Ga0068855_100013050_pt1 | contig 10023 bp, 10 predicted proteins | sample KBSCornC52_FD_66592 | JGI IMG/M metagenome (GOLD analysis project Ga0068855, IMG submission 66592) | Corn rhizosphere microbial communities from Kellogg Biological Station, Michigan, USA - KBS Corn C5-2 | ecosystem: Host-associated > Plants > Roots > Rhizosphere > Soil ... | reverse complement strand
AGCCGCCAGTCGCCGCGCGCCTCGGCTCCCCGCCGGATCGCCAGCACCTCGGCGTGCGCGGTCGGGTCGTGCAGCTTCTCGCGCTCGTTGCGCGCCAGAGCCAGCACGCTGCCGTCGGCATCGAGCAGCACGGCGCCGACCGGGACGTCTCCGCTCGAGTGCGCCAGCTCGGCCTCGGCGAGGGCGGCGCGCATCGCGGCCTCACGCGCTGCGGCGTCGAGGGGCGCGGCGGGCACGGGGAGCTGCGACATCCGGAACCCCTCGCTGCCAGCCGGTGGATAGCATCGAGCCTATGCGAGTGCACGTTGCCGACCACCCCCTCATCACCCACAAGCTCACGGTGCTGCGGGATGAGAACACGCCGTCGCCGACGTTCCGTGCCCTGGCAGAAGAGCTCATGACGCTGCTCGCCTACGAAGCCACCCGCAACGTGCGCGTGCACCCGGTGACGGTCACCACTCCGGTGGCCCAGGCTCACGGGTTGGCGATCTCCGACCCGAAGCCGCTCGTGGTGCCGATCCTGCGCGCCGGTCTCGGGCTGCTCGAGGGAATGGTGAAGCTGATTCCGACGGCCGAGGTCGGCTTTCTCGGAATGGTCCGCAACGAGACCACCCTCCAGCCCGACATCTATGCCGAGCGCCTGCCCGACGACCTCGCCAACCGGCAGTGCTTCGTGCTCGACCCGATGCTCGCGACCGGCGGATCGCTGATCGCAGCGATCGACTACCTGTTCGCACGCGGCGCGGTGGATGTCACGGCCGTCTGCCTGATCGGTGCGCCCGAGGGCCTCGAGGCCGTCAAGAAGGCGACGGAGGGCCGCGAGGTCACGGTCGTGCTCGGCGCCCTCGACGAGAAGCTCAACGAGGTCGGCTACATCGTTCCGGGGCTCGGAGACGCCGGAGATCGGCTTTACGGCACCGTCTGAGTTGCATTTCTTGCGTACGTGCAAGAAACTTGCATGCATGACCGACCACTCGCGCACCCTGACCTCCCTCGAGGCCCTTGGGAACGCCGGCATGATGCTGCCGGTGCGTGCGGTTGCGTGTTGTCGAATGTGTGCCTAGAGGCCGCAGTGCCGTCGCGCCCTCACGCGCCGAGTTCTCGATGAAGAACTCCCGGACTCCCGCCGACTCAGCCGAACAGAACTCCGCTGATCAGAGCCGCGGTGACGACTCCGTTCCCCAGCACACCGACACACCCTCGGACGATTCCGCGGCGACTTCCGCGGCGTCCGCACCAGACCAAGGATTCGACACCATGTCCCTTGCCACTCTCGACGCTCTGCGTCCCACCGCCCGCCCGATCGCCCCGACCTCCGCCCGCGCCGCCGACGCGCGAACGCCCTCGGCTCCGCCTGCGCGACCGATCCGCGCCGTTCCCGAAGGCACAGAGGCTCGCGGCTTCGCGCTCTACGTCGGCATCGATGAGCTGAAGGCCGCCGCCGCCGGAACCGATCTCGGCGAGGTCGTGCAGGCCTTGCGCACGCTCGCCGCCTCGCTGGTCCCCGGAGCCGAGACCTATGCGTCGGTCGCCCTGGCGCCGACCGGTGCGGGAGGCCGCGATGTCGACGTCGTGCGCCTCGCCCTGCAGGATCCCGCGGCCCTCGCCAAGAGGCGTCAGGAGGTCGCCCCCGCCGCCCCGGAGCCGAAGGGCGGTGTGGTGATCGACATCTCCCGCAAGCGCGTGCTGCTCGACGGCGAGGTCTCGCCGCTCACCTACAAGGAGTTCGAGCTGCTGCAGTTCCTCGTGCTCCGCGAGGGCCGCACGATCGACCGTCACGAGATCATCGCGACGCTCTGGGCCGAGGGCGAGGGCGACGACGTCCCGAACGAGCGCACCATCGACGTGCACGTGCGGCGTCTGCGCTCGAAGCTCGGGGCCTTCGAAGACATCGTGCGCACCGTGCGCGGTTCGGGATACCGATTCGACCGGCATGCGGATGTCACCATCCGCTGGGCGTCGACACCGTCGCCCGACGTGTTCTAGCCCTTCCCGCTAGAAGGCGTCGGGGCGCGCGAACGCCGGCACAGCAGCCGCGCCCGCGAGCTCGGCATCGAGGCGCAGGTGCATGGCGAGCAGTGGCAGGGTGCGCGTGATCGCGGTGTCGATCCGCGTCCGCAACTCGGGCGAGTCGACCCGATAGTCGGTGAAATCCCCCTCGTTGGCGAAGATCCCCAGCGGAACGGTCAGCGACTGGAAGAACCCGAACAGCGGCCGCATCTGGTGTTCGACCAGCAGGGCGTGCCGGTCGCTGCCGCCGGTCGCCGTCAGCACGATCGGCTTGTCGACGAGGGCATGCTGGCCGACGTGGTCGAAGAACAGCTTGAACAGCCCGGTGTAGGTAGCGCGGTACGCCGGCGAGCCGACGACGATCAGGTCGGCCGCCTCGACGGCCTCGAGGGCGGCCCGAGCGGCCGGCCCGATGTCGCCGCGGAAGGGACCCGACCCCAGCTCGCCCAGCAGCGGCGCCAGTTCGATCACGGTCGCCACTCCCCCGACCCGCTCGGCGAAGGTCTCGGCGACCTCCTGCACCAGGGCCGTCGTGCGTGAGGGACGGGTCGGGCTTCCGCTGACGCCGACCACCGAGATGGGGCGGGTGGCGGCAGGACTCAGCGCGGTGATGTCGACCCCGTCCCCCCGACGCGGAACGTCGAGCCCTTGTGCTCCGCCGGCAGTCGGTCGCCGCGGCCGTGCAGCTTCTCACGCAACGAGCCGGGCACGTACTCCGACGGATACGCCCCGCGTCTGCGAAGCACAGGGATGACGTGCTCGACGACATCCTCGAACGTGCCGGGGGTGATCGCATATGCCAGGTTGAAGCCGTCGACGTCGGTCTCGTCGACCCACTCCTGGAGTTGGTCGGCGATCTGCTCTCCCGATCCGATGAGGAACGGGCCGAGGCCGCCGATGGCTCCCAGCCGACCGATGTCGCGTACCGTGAATTCCTCGCCGTTCGCGGCGGACTCGGCGTAGTTGGCGATGACCGACTGGATCGCGTTGCTCTCCACGTTGCCGACCGGTTCGTCGAGTTCGTACTTCGAGAGGTCGATGCCCATCCATCCCGACATGAACACCAACGCGCCCTCGTCGCTCGCGTACTGCAGGAAGTCCTCGTGCTTGGCCTTCGCCTTCTCCTCTGTGGAGTCGGTGATGATCGTGAGCAGGGTGTAGATCTTGGCCGAGTAGCGGTCGCGCCCGGCGGATTCGAGCGCGTCGCGGATCTTCGCAACCGAGCTCGCCAGCACCGCCTTGGTCGGGGCAGCGACGAAGATCGCCTCCGCGTTGCCTGCTGCGAACCGGATCCCGCGGCCGGACGCGCCTGCCTGGTAGATGACCGGCGTGCGCTGCGTCGAGGGTTCGGAGAGATGGATGCCGGGAACGGTGAAGTTCTTGCCGCGATGTCCGATCTCGTGCACCTTCGCCGGGTCGGTGAACACGCCGGTCTCGCGGTTGCGTTGGACCGCGTCATCCTCCCATGACCCTTCCCAGAGCTTGTAGAGAACCTCGAGGTACTCGTCAGCGACGTCGTAGCGATCGTCGTGCTCCAGCTGATCGTCGTGGCCCATGTTGCGAGCCGCGGACGGCAGGTACCCCGTGACGACGTTCCAGCCGACGCGTCCTTTGGTGAGGTGATCGAGCGTCGACATGCGCCGGGCGAACGGGTAGGGGTGCTCGTACGCCGTGCCCGCGGTGATCCCGAATCCGAGGTGCTCGGTGACATGCGCCATCGCCGACACGAGCAGCACCGGGTCGTTGACCGGCACCTGCGCGCCGTGCCGGATCGCCGCCTCGTTGGATCCGCCGTAGACGTCGTAAGTGCCGAGCACATCGGCGATGAAGATGCCGTCGAAGGTGCCGCGCTCGAGAAGTCTGGCGAGCTCCGTCCAGTAGTCGAGGTCCTTGTAGCGCCAGGCCTGGTCGTCCGGATGACGCCACATGCCCGACGACTGGTGCGCGACGCAGTTCATGTCGAAGGCGTTGAAACGGATCTGGCGGGGTGATGTCTGGTTCGGCATTCAGCCATCGTCGGCGTTCTGCAATGCGGGCGGCAAACCCTCGCGACACACGGCGACACAGACCGACACAGTCGGCAACACACGGGCGCGGCGCACCGGATCAGCCCTACGTTTGCCCCCGTTCACCCGCTGCCGCCATCGAATCGCAGGAGTCCCCGCATGATCCGAGTCGACCAGCTCCGCAAGGAGTTCGGCCATGGAGCCCAGCGCGCCGTCGTTCTCGACGGCCTCGACTTGAGCATCGAGGCGCGCGAGATCTCGGCGGTCGTGGGCCCGAGCGGCGCGGGCAAGAGCACGCTCGCCCAGTGCGTCAGCCTGCTCGAACGGCCGACATCCGGTTCCGTCATCGTGAACGGCGATGTGCTGTCCGAGCTCGGCGAGCGCGAACTGCGGGTCGCCCGTCGTCGCATCGGGACCATCTTCCAGTCGGACGGGCTGTTCAGCCGACGGACGGCCGCGGCGAATGTCGCGCTCCCCCTCGAGTACCTCGGGGTCACCGCCGCCGAGTCGCGCCGCCGGGTCGGCGAGTTGCTCGATCGCGTCGGTCTCGCCGACAAGGCGGTCCACTATCCGCATCAGCTGTCGGGCGGACAACGACAACGGGTCGGGATCGCACGTGCGCTCGCCCTGCGACCGTCGGTGATCCTGTCCGACGAGGCGACCTCGGGGCTCGACCCCGACGCGACCACCGCGATCGTCGAGTTGCTGAAAGAACTGCGCGACGACCTCGACCTGTCCATCCTCTTCATCACGCACGAGATGGACACCGTGCTGCAGATCGCGGACTCGGTCTCCCGCCTCGACCACGGTCGCATCGTGGAATCCGGCCGGGTGCTCGAGCTGCTCGCCCAGCCGAACTCGAGCCTGGGCCGGGCCCTGCAGCCGCGCCGCGGCCACGAACCCGCGCCCACAGGCGCCACCGTGTGGGAGGTCACCTACGGGGCGGATCCCGTTCCGGCCGACTGGGTCGGCCTGCTGGCCGCTGGGCTCGACACCACGGTCTCGCTGCTGGGCGCATCCATCGAGACGCTCAGGGGAGCGACCACCGGTCACGCCACGATCGCGGTGTCGACGCCCCGGCACGACCTCGTCGAGGTCGAGCTGCGCCTCCTCGGTCTGGATGCGACTCGAGTCGGTTCCGAGGATCTGCTCGCCCTCGAGTCGGAGGTCGCGCGATGAGCGGGGTGGCATCCGACACGGGATTCAACGTCCCGGTCGCCCAGATCCCCGCTCTGCTGCTCCCCGCCCTCGGCGACACGCTGATCATGGTCGGGATCGTCATGACGATCGTCCTGCTCGTCGGCGTTCCGCTCGGCAGCCTCATCCACAACCTGGCCCCCGGCGGACTGTTCGAGAACCGGGCGGCGCACACCGTGCTGAGCTGGGTGATCAGCATCGGTCGCTCGCTGCCGTTCCTCATCCTGATGGCCGCGATCGTCCCCTTCACGCGCTTCGTCACCGGAACCAACATCGGCATCCCGGCCGCGGTCGTCCCGATGTCGATCGCGGGGATCGCGTTCTTCACGCGCATCGTGGAGAACTCGCTCCGGAGCGTCCCGGTCGCTCTGACCCGCGTTGCCAGGAGTTCGGGCGCGTCGCCGATCCAGATCATCCGGACGGCCCAGCTGAGCGAGGCGGTCCCCTCGATCATCGGCGGCCTGACGATCAACACGATCGCGATGATCGAGTACTCCGCGATCGCGGGAACGATCGGCGCCGGCGGGATCGGCTACGTCGCGGTGACCTACGGGTACGACCGCTTCGACAACGGGGTGATGCTCGCGACCATCGTCGTCTTGGTGGTGCTGGTCGCCACCGTCCAGCTCCTCGGCGACCGTCTCGTGCGTGCGACCACGCCGCACGCCGCCGCTGCTGTGCTCCGGCTTCGGCGCCGGCCGTCGGGCCCCTCGTCTTCTCGTCCATCCCGTGCAACCGAATCCCCTGCAACCGAATCCACAACGAGGAGTGCATCATGAGCAACGACACCGCAACGCGCCCGCCCATCACCCCCAACGAGCCGGATCACGGCTTCGAGCTGAAGCGCCGCCGACGGTGGCCCTGGATCGCGGGCGGACTCGTCGTCGTGCTCGGCGCGACCGCCGTGATCGGCATCCCGCTCCTGAATCCGACGAAGTCTGCCAATGAGGTCAGTGGAGCGACGCTCCTCGTCGCCACAGCAGAGGGCAACGCCGCCGAACAGTCGCTCGTCGACTTCGTGGCCGAGAAGGTCGCGCCGAAGTACGGGATCAAGATCGCCTTCAAGGGGCTCTCAGACAGCAACACCATCAACCGCGCCGTCAGTGACGGCGAGGTGGCCGGCACGGTCTACCAGCACAAGCTCTGGCTGAGTCAGGTGCTGCAGGCGAACCCGGACTTCGCGGAGACTGCGGCCACTCCGGTGTTCCGGTGGGGCTTCGGGGTCTTCTCCGACAAGTACACCGACGTCCATGATCTTCCTCAGGGGGCGAACGTCTCCCTCTACTCCGATCCGGCGAATGAGTCGCAGGGGCTGTGGTTGCTCGAGCGCGCAGGCTTGATCACTTTCAAGCCGGGCATCGACAAAGCGCGGGCCACGCAGGCCGACATCGCCACCAACCCGAAGCACATCACCTTCACGCTGCTCGACTTCGGGGCGCAATCCCGTGCACTTCCGGACCTCGACGCGGCGGTCGGCTACACCGAGTACTACCTCGCCGCCAAGATCCCCCTATCCAAGGAGATCTTCGCGCCGGCCGCACCCGACGAGTTCGCCGGCCAGCTCACCATCGGCACCAAGTACGCCAGCACGGACAACGTGAAGAAGCTGGTCGCCGCCTTCGAAGACCCGGCCGTGCAGGAGTTCCTCGCCACCGACCCGTCGGTCAAGGGCATCCTGCTCCCGCTGGATGACCACTAGGCGATTCCCTGCCGTTACCCGCCTTCTGGGACAACTCCCAGAAAAAATAACGTTCCGGTAACTAGACACCGTTACCTTGTCGTTATACATTTCAAGAGCACCGGTTGTTTGCTGTGGCAGCCGATGCGGAATGTGATTGCAGGACACTCTTGGTGCAAGGGAGAGGGTCGGCCGCTCGCCTCTGCGGCCGACCCTCAATCCGTTAAGCGACGGCGTTCACGGCGCGTCAGCCCGGTCGCCCCGGCAGCGTTACCTTGGATTCGTGAGCGATCGTTCCGACGCCGTGGATGCCTGGGAGGCGCTGTACCGCGCGCAGGTCGCCGTGCTGCGGCAGCTCCGCGCCGAGTTCCCCGACGGGGGCACCTCGATCACCGAGTACGACGTGCTGTTCAACCTGTCCCGACAGCCGGGGCGCGCGCTGCGCATCCGGGACCTCAACCGGCACCTGCTGCTCACCCAGCCCAGCGTGAGCCGGCTGCTCGACCGGCTGGCGGCCAAAGGGTTCGTCACCAAGAGCGGGGATCCGGATGACGCGCGAGGCACCGTCGTCACCCTCACCGACGCGGGCTACGACGAGTTCCGCCGGGTCGGCACCCGGCACAGCCACTCGATCGCTGCCCGGATGAGCGCGCTCACGCCGGACGAGCTGCGCCAGCTCGCGCGGCTCAGCGACAAGCTGCGGGCGGGTTCGCCGCCCGCCACCGGGCGCGAGTGACGGCTCGCCCTTCGATCGTCTGGCTGCGCGACGACCTGCGCGTGGCCGACAACCCGGCGTTGCGCGCCGCGGCCGACCGCGGCGGCCCGGTCGCGGTGCTGTACCTGCTCGACGACGTGAGCCCTGGCATCCGCCCCCTGGGCGCGGCGTCGCGATGGTGGCTGCACGGCAGCCTGTCCGCTCTCGCCGCCGAGCTCGAGGCGCGGGGAGGCCGGCTGACCCTGCGGTCCGGCCCGGCAGAGACCGTGCTCCCCGCCCTGGTGCGCGAACTGCACGCCGACGCGGTGTTCTGGAACCGCCGGTATGGCGCGAGCCGCGAGATCGATGCCCGGCTGAAGGCCGTGCTGCGCGCCGACGGCGTCGAGGTCGAGACCTTCTCGGCGAACCTGCTGGTCGAGCCGTGGACTGTCGCGACGGCCGTCGGCGGCCCGTACCGGGTCTTCACGCCGTTCTGGCGAGCGGCCCAGGAGCGGCCGTTCCGTGATGTGATCGCGGCCCCGGCCCGCATCGACGGGATCGCGGTCGACGGCGACCACCTCGACGACTGGCACCTGCTGCCGACGCGGCCCGACTGGGCGAGCGGGCTGCGCGCGGCGTGGACTCCCGGCGAAGCGTCGGGGCGCGGCCGGCTCGAGCAGTTCGCGCGACACCGGCTGGCCGACTACCACCGGCGAGACGAGCCCGCCGCCGGTGCGACATCCCGGTTGAGCCCTCATCTGCGGTTCGGCGAGGTGAGCCCCGTGCAGGTCTGGCACCGGATGCACGGCGACCTCGCTCCGGCCGCGCGCGGCAACGTCTCCACGTTCCTCGGCGAGTTGGGCTGGCGCGAGTTCAGTTGGAACATCCTGTTCCACGCACCCGACCTGGCCACGAAGAACCTGCGGCCCGAGTTCGACGCGTTCCCGTGGAGCGACCCGAGCCCGCGCGATCTGCTGGCCTGGCAGCGCGGCCGCACCGGCATCCCGCTGGTGGATGCCGGAATGCGCGAACTCTGGACCACCGGCTCCCTGCACAACCGCGTCCGCATGGTCGCCGCGAGCTTCTTGATCAAGAACCTGCTGATCGATTGGCGAGTGGGCGAGCAATGGTTCTGGGACACCCTGGTCGACGCCGACGAGGCCAGCAACCCGGGCAACTGGCAGTGGGTCGCGGGCAGTGGCGCGGGTGCCGCGCCGTACTTCCGCGTCTTCAATCCCGAACTGCAGGCGGCGAAGTTCGATCCGCGCGGGGAGTACCTCGACCGCTGGCTACCCGAGCGGAACGGGCCCGACTACCCGGATCCGATCGTCGATCTCGCCCAGTCCCGCCGCGACGCCCTTGCTGCATTCGAGCAGGTCAGGGCAGCCGCTAGATGACCGGCCGGCCGCCGATCACCATCACGGCGCGCGCCGCGACCAGGATGCCTGCCTGCGCCGCGCGGACCGGGTCGCGGTCGGCCACCCACGAGTTGAGGAACCCCGCAGACATCGCATCGCCGGCTCCGGTCGGATCGATGATGCGCGCCTGAGGAACCGGCACGCTGACCGGCTTCGACCCGCGTTCGGCGACGAACACGTTGTCGGGCCCCTGCGTGATGACGGCGAGGCCGTAGCGATCGGCCATCACCTGGGCGACCCGTTCGGGATCGGTCTGATCGCACAGCAGGGCCGCCTCGTGGACGTTGGCGACCACGATGTCCACTCCCTCGATCGCCGAGACGAATTCGGCTGGCCCGAAGTCGGCGATGAAACCCGCAGAGCCCGGATTGAGCGAGACCACGGCACCGGCCGCATGCGCGCGATCGATGAGGTCGCGCATGCCCGCAGCGCGCGGGCCGTCGACCAAGGTATATCCGGTCAGGTGCAGAACGGCGGCCTGGTCGAGCAGTTCATCGGTCAGGTCCGCGGCACGCAGCGCCCGATTCGCCCCGCGCTCGGTGAGCATGGTGCGGTGCTCGCCTTCGACGAGGATGACGATGGTGCTGGTGGGCAGGCCGGGCGCTGTCGACAGGTGCGGGACGACGCCCTGCGCCCGCAATTGCTGCTCGTGATAGTCGAGATCGGCGATCCCGACGCAGCCGATGAAGTCGACCGGACTTCCCAGGGCTCCGAGCCAGGCGGCGGTGTTCGCCGCTGAGCCGCCGGGCCGCGGCCTGATCGTCGAGATGGTGTCCGTGTCGCGCCGCACAGCGGCCCGGGGAACGGCGACGATGTCGTTCACGATGTCGCCGAAGGCGACGATGCGCCTGCGCGGCGGATGCGCCGCGGGCTCGGCCGTCGTCATGCCGCCGGCCGGAGCTCGGACCAGGCGACAGCGATGTCGGCGGCGACCCGGACGTTGTTGCGCGCGAGGTCGAGATTCACCTCCAAGCTGCGCCCGTGAGACGCGTCGACGATGAACCCCAGCAGGAACGGCGT
>Ga0068855_100013048_pt1 | contig 10023 bp, 8 predicted proteins | sample KBSCornC52_FD_66592 | JGI IMG/M metagenome (GOLD analysis project Ga0068855, IMG submission 66592) | Corn rhizosphere microbial communities from Kellogg Biological Station, Michigan, USA - KBS Corn C5-2 | ecosystem: Host-associated > Plants > Roots > Rhizosphere > Soil ... | reverse complement strand
GACGTCGACGTCTACGAGATGTACTGGGCCGACCTGTCGCGGCTGTCCGGCTCCATGCCGCGCATCGTCTCGGAGCTGTTCACGCTCGTGTTTCGCCTGTCCAAGCTCGGCCGGGGCACCGTCGACGAGATGGGCGGCCAGCTCGCGCGCTCGCGCGACCCGCGCGCGCCGTGGGCTCGCGCGTACGCGCGGGCCTGGCGCGTGCTCGCCTGGCTGCAGATCACGCTCGACTGGCTGTTCGTCAACGGCCTGGCGCTCCTGTTCACCCAGCTCGCGCTGCTGGGCGTGCTGCTCGTCTTCCTGGGCTTCACGTCGGGCATCGCGCCGGAGATCGCCGGCAACGCCGTCGCGCGCGAGGCCGCCAGGACACACCAGAACTGGCTGCACATGGGCATCGCGGGCGCATTGATCGTGCTGGCCGCGCTGCGCCTGGTGTATCGCCGGGGCGACGGCCGGTGGACGCAGGTGGCGGCGCCGCTTGCCGTCATGGCGCTGGCCGCGGCGGCGCTGATCATGGGCGCCGTCTCGGGTCCGGGCCTGCTGCAATGGCTGACGGCGATCACGTTCCTGGTGCTGCTGACGCTGGCCAACCAGACCGTGCTGCGCATCGCCGACGACCGCTTCCCCCTCGTGCACGCCGCGGGCACCTGGATGTGGGGCGCCTCCGCGCTGCTGATGGTGGCCAGCGCGATCCACGAGATGCCGGGACTCGGCTCGGAGCAGTGGCGCGAGGTGTGGGTGCACGCCGCCCTGTTCACCACCGAGACGGTGCTGCTGGCGATCAAGTGGTGGTGGATCGTCGCGGGCCCCCTGCTGCTCGCGTGGTTCGTCGCGGGCCAGGTGGCGCGGCTCGAGTCGGGCTACGCCTCGCGCGCCAGCGTCGCGACGGGGCGCCTGGGCATCACGGTCTCGGTGGGCATGTTCCTGGTCATGACCATGACGATCTGGGCGCTGGCCAACAACGTGCTGAGCCAGTCCGTCGACGGCGTCGGCTACCAGCCCTGCGTGTTCGCCTATGCGCCGGTCGAGGGCGACCCGCTGCCGGCCTCCACGGCGGGGCCCAACGCCTGCATGTGGACGAGCAAGAACGCCGTGCGCGAAGCGGCTGCGGCCCCGATGCCCACGGCCAGCACGGTGCTGTACGACCGCTACGCCAACTCCACGAGTGCCTTCTCGGTGCTCGCCACCTTGCTGATGCTCCTGGTGGCGTGGCTGGTGATCATGTTCACGCCCAGCGTGCTCGCCGAACTCAAGCTGATCGTCGACGCACGGCGCGAGGCCCATCGCCAGGAGCTGGATCGCCGCCGCAGCCGGGCGGAGGCGGGCCGGCCGCCCCAGGGGGGGCCCGAGCGTCGCGTGCCGTTCGCCGCGCAGGCCCAGCGCGCGCGCGAACTCGGTCGCTGGCTGACGGCGGGCTACCGGCGGCTCGATCTCGCGGTGGCCGTCGTCACGGCCTTGGGCGTCGTGCTGAGCATCGGCATCACGCTCGTCTTCCTGTCCACCGTCTGGGACCACGACAAGGCGGCGGCCTGGATCGCCGCCGCCGGCCTGGCCGAGGCGATGGGGTGGATCAGCGGCCTGCAGATGCGGGCCTCGGGCGCGACGCGCACGCTGTTCGCCCCGCTGCAGGCACTGGTCTTCAGCGCGGCGGGCATCGGCGCGGCGCTGTCGGTGCTGGGCGGGACGCTGTCGCGCCGCATCCCGTCGCTGCGCGGCCCGCTGGACGTCGCGATGGACGTCGACAACCACTTCCGCGAGTTCCCGCGCACCGACATCCCGCGTGCCCACATCTTCTCGCGCTACGCCGCGTTGCTGGAGCATGTGCGCGCGCGCGGCTACGACCGCATCGTCATCGTCTCGCACAGCCAGGGCACGGTCATCAGCGCGGAGCTGCTGCGCCTGCTCTCCAGCCGCGACCAGGCAGCCCCCCGGCCCGGCGACACGCCCGTGCTGCACGGCCACGCCCTGCCGCCGTTGAACCTGCTCACGCTGGGCTGCCCGCTGCGGCAGCTGTACGCCGCGCGCTTTCCCGGCCTCTACGCCTGGGTGCTGGCGCGCAACGGCGACATGTTCGGGCCGCGCGCGGCCGACATCGGCGTGCAGCGCTGGATGAACGCGTTCTGCAGCGGCGACTATGTCGGGCGCTGGCTGTGGAGCCACGCGGGCGACGCCCCGGTCCTGCGCCATCCGACGGATGACACGCTCGAGGCGGATCCGTTCGGCCGGCCCGACGCGTACACGGGCTTCGATCCGATGCCGCCCGTCGACACGGTGCTGGATCCGGCACGCGAGGCCGAGGTCTGCCTGGGCCTGGGCGCGCACACGCACTACCTGGAGCGCGACCAGACCACGGTGGCCTGGATGATCGACTACCTGGTGCGCGCGCGTCCGCCGGGCGACGACGCGGGCGCGCCCAGCGCCGCGCGCGACGTGCCCACCGTCATGGCGGCGGCGGGCCAGCCGGCCGCAGTCATGCCGGCGCAGGCCTCGGTGGTGTCCGACGGCACGGCGGCGCCCGCGGCGGCGCCGGACGCCACAGCGCCGCCACCTGCCCGGCCGGCCGCCTGAAGCTCCGCGGGGGCCGGCCCGGCACTCCGATTGCCATGGAGCGGGATAGCCCCGCCCTCCGGCGGCTCGGCGACGCTCGTTCGTGCGCCGCCACCCGACAAGAAAGCCTTCCATGCACACCGCTCGCCTGTTCTCCGTCGCCGCGCTCGCGGCCGCCACCGCGCTCGCCGGCTGCTCGACCACCGTCAGCGTCACGAAACCCGGCGAGGGCGACCACCCGAGCACCGCCGAATCGCGCCACGCGGTCGACGCGAGCTACCAGGAGACCCTGGAGCGCCTGTACGCCGCCAACCCGGGCACCCGCGAACTGGTGTCCAAGGCGCGCGGCGTGCTCGTGTTCCCGCGCGTGATCTCGGCGGGCCTGGTGATCGGCGGCGCGTATGGCGAGGGCCAGTTGCGCGAGCATGGGCGCGTCGAGGGCTACTACCGCACCACCACCGGTTCGGTCGGCTGGCAGATCGGGGCGCAGTCGCGAGCCCTGGTGTTCCTGTTCATGACCGAGGATGCCCTGCAGCGCTTCAAGGCCGGCCACGGCTGGTCGGGCGGCGTCGACGCCTCGGTCGCGCTGCTGACCATCGGCGCCAACGGACAGATCGACGCCAATGCCGCGCGCGCCCCGACGATCGCCTTCGTGATGACCAACGCCGGCATCATGGCGGGCGCGACGCTCGAAGGCACGAAGGTCACGCGCATCGACGATTGATGTCCATTCCGGCATCGCAGGCGCTCGCTTCCTGAGCCCTGCGAGGGCCGGCGTCGGGCCAGAATCCGGCAGACCCCACAGCCGAGCCCCTGCCCCATGACCTACGCTGCCGAAACCCACCGCTACGACGGGCGCATGCCCTACCGCCCGTGCGGCCGCAGCGGCCTGAGGCTGCCCGCGATCTCGCTGGGCCTGTGGCACAACTTCGGCGACACCACGTCGCAGGCGACGCAGCGCCAGATGCTGCGCACCGCCTTCGACCACGGCATCACCCACTTCGACCTCGCCAACAACTACGGCCCGCCCTACGGCAGCGCCGAGATCAACTTCGGCGAGCACCTGAAGCGCGACTTCCGTCCGTACCGCGACGAGCTGCTGATCTCCACCAAGGCCGGCTGGGACATGTGGCCCGGCCCGTACGGCCAGGGCGGCGGCTCGCGCAAGTACGTGCTGGCCAGCCTCGACCAGAGCCTCAAGCGCATGGGGCTGGACTACGTCGACATCTTCTACTCGCACCGCTTCGACCCCGATACCCCGCTGGAAGAGACGATGGGCGCACTGGCCACCGCGGTGCAGCAGGGCAAGGCGCTGTACGTGGGCATCAGCAGCTACTCCGCGGGCAAGACGCGCGAGGCCGCGGCGATCCTGAAGGCCATGGGCGTGCCCCTGCTGATCCACCAGCCCTCGTACAGCCTGCTCAATCGCTGGATCGAGGACGGCCTGCTGGACGCGCTGGAGGACACCGGCGCCGGCTGCATCGCCTTCAGCGCGCTGGCGCAGGGCCTGCTGACCGACAAGTACCTGAACGGCGTTCCCGAGGACTCGCGCATCCGGCGCGAAGGCGGCGGCTCGCTCAAGCCCGAGCACCTGAGCGCGCAGAACCTGGCGCACGTGCGCGCGCTCGACGACATCGCCCGCAGCCGCGGCCAGACCCTGGCCCAGATGGCCACCGCCTGGGTGCTGCGCGACGAGCGCGTCACCTCCGCGCTGATCGGCGCGAGCCACGCCGACCAGATCGTCGACCTGGCCGGCGCGATGCGGCGCCTGGACTTCTCCCACGACGAGCTGATCGCGATCGACCAGCACGCGGTGGACGGCGGCATCAACCTCTGGCAGAAGCCGTCGACCGACCAGCGGCCCGGCTGAGGCCGCGGCCGCGTGTCCCGCTGGCGTCGGCGCGACAACCGCATCGGGGCTATCCTGGCGCCCGACATCCCGAGCAACCGCAAGGAACCGCCATGCACATCCCGTCCCTCAAGGAAGTGGTCAGCGCCGAGGAATGGCAGCTGCGCTGCGACCTCGCCGCCTGCTACCGGCTCGTGGCCGCCTACGGCTGGAGCGACCTCGTGTTCACGCACATCAGCGCGCGCGTGCCGGGCGGCGACCACAGCTTCCTGATCAACCCGTACGGCCTGATGTTCGACGAGATCACGGCATCGTCGCTGGTGCTGATCGACCAGGAAGGCAACAAGCTGCGCGAGTCGCCGTTCCCGGTCAACCGCGCCGGCTTCGTCATCCACAGCGCGATCCATGCCGCGCGCGAGGACGCGCAGTGCGTGCTGCACACGCACACCCGCGCGGGCGTGGCCGTGAGCGCGCAGGCGGGCGGCGTGCTGCCCATCTCGCAGCAATCCACCTTCGTGCTGGCCTCGCTGGCCTACCACGACTACGAAGGCGTGGCGCTGCGCGACGAGGAGAAGCCGCGCCTGCAGGCCGACCTCGGCGGGGCCAACTACCTGATGCTGCGCAACCACGGGCTGCTGACGGTCGGCCGTTCGATCGCCGAGGCCTTCCTGGCGATGTACATGTTCGAGACCACCTGCCAGATCCAGCTCGCGGCGCAGGCCGGCGGCCCGCTCACCACGGTGCAGCCGCAGATCCTGGCCGGCGTGGCCGAATCGATGCGCGTGCAGACGGGGAACCAGGGCGGCGCCTTCGTCTGGCCGGCGCTGCTGCGCAAGGTCGAACGCCTGGATCCCGGCTATCGCACCTGAGGGCGGCCGGGGTTCGCCGCGCGGCGCAACGGCGGTTCGTGGCATCCGTCGCAGGCAAACGAATGCCCGGGCCGGACAAACCCGGGAACCTCCTCCGACGACAGGGGATTGCCGGGCAGACCGGCTATCCTGCCGGCCATCCTGAGGAGGAGCCGAAAAAGTGAAATGCCATGCCTGCGGGCACGACAACGCCGACAGCGCGCTGTTCTGCACTGCCTGCCGCCGACCCCTGGTGGCCCCGACCAAGCTGCCGACGCGCCTGGAGCCCCTGGCCGCGACCGCGGCCCCGTCCATCGCCGCGATGCCGCCCCCGGCAGCGCCGGCACCCGCGCCGGGCGACGTGGGCGGCCGCAACCGGTTCGCGCCGCCCGAGATGGGCGCGGGCGGCCGCATGGACTCCGATTCGCAGATCATCACCGACGAAGAGGTGCGCACCGCGGTCATCGGCCCCTCCTCCACGCTGTACTACCTGGGCGCCTTCGATCGCATCGCCCGGGGCGAGGGCAGCGGCTGGAACTGGCCGGCCTTCCTGGTCACCTGGTACTGGCTGCTGTACCGCAAGATGTGGGTGCCGGCCGTCCTCTATTTCTTCACGCCCATCATCGTCAACATCTTCCTGCTGGCCGTCATTGGCGCATCGCCGGTCGTCGGCGGCCTGATGTGCCTGTTCTGGCTCGCTGCATGGCTGATCGGCCCCGGCATGCTGGCCAACGGCTGGTACTACCGCCACTGCCTTGGCAAGATCCGCGACGTACGCGCCCGCAGCGGCTCGAAGGACCAGGTCATGGCCCGCCTGGAAGCGGCCGGCGGCACCAGCCCGGTCGGCGTGATCGTCGCCGCGGTGCTGAGCTTCCTGGTCCTGCCCGGGATGCTGGCCGCGATCGCGCTGCCGGCCTACCAGACGTTCACCATCAAGTCCAAGGTGGCCGAAGCCGTCGTCGCGGGCGCGGAGGTCGCCCAGGCGGCAGGACGCCAGTTCGAGGCCACCGGCCAGTTCCCGGCCGACATCGACCGCATCGCGCAGCAGTCCACGCACCCGTCGAAATACGTCAAGGCCATCGAGCTGGACGGCACGTCCGGCACGATCACCGTGCAGGTCGAGGCGACGCCCACGATCAGCGGCACGATCCTGCTCACGCCGACCGCGGACAGCAACCGCCATGTCACGTGGTCCTGCTCGACGACCGACCTGCTGAAGTACGTACCCCAGAGCTGCCGCGAGTGAAGCGATGACCGACGACCTGCGCAATCCCTACAGCCCGCCGCTGGCGACGACACCCCAGTTCCTCGCGAAGGCGTCGCAGCCGGCCGCGAAGCGACCGATCTCGGCCTGGATCCTCATGGCCTTGCTGGCGGTGTTGACGCTCAGCACCGCCCTGCCCGCGCTGCGGATGGGCTGGGCCCTCGCCTCGGGTGCCCGGCACGTGACGTCCGCGATCGGGGTGGTCGGCTGGCTGGCCTGGGTCCTCGGGTTCTCCACGCTGCTGGTCGCGACGATCCTGGCCATCCATCGTGCCCGGCCCTGGTCGCGCTGGGTGGGCCTCGCGCTGATCGTGGCCTTCGCGGCCATCGGCCTGCTCAGGACGGACACGGACCAGTACCCGAACGACGGCCAGCGCGCCGGCGCCGCGATCGCCAAGATGGTGGTGCTGCCGGCGCTGTTCGTCTGGTGGGCATGGGCGTTCGCCTTCACCGCCAAGGCGCGGACCTACTTCGCGCGCCCCCCGGCCGATTCCGATTGACGCTCGGCCCGGCCGGGCTCGTCACGCCATCGGCACCCGGACCGCGCGCAGGAACTTGCCCGCCACGCGCATGACCGCCGTGGCGGCGGCCTCGCTGGCGTAGACATCGGGCACGCAGACGGCCATGCCGCGCGCCGTGAGCGTGCCGGGATGGCGGATGCGGAAGAACGGGGCCGGCGGCTCGAAGGCCTTGGGAAAGGCGCGGATCAGCGCGATGTCGGTGCCCGGGCCGCGGTCGGCCACGCTGCCTTCGGGCAGCTCGCAGCTGGCCAGCACGTGCATCGCGAAGAACACGCCATAGCCGGCCACCATCACCGGCAGGAACTCGAGCTCCGGGAAGTGCGACAGTTCGTCGCGCACGCCCTGCGACACGACGTGCGCAGCCGGGTGGAACAGCACCGCGGTCGGGCTCATCTCGGAGCGATAGAGCTCCAGCGACGGCGGCTGCCAGCGCTCTGCCAGCGGCGCCGTGGTGCGCAGCAGCGGCTCGTTCCAGGCCGAATGCTGGTCGTCGACCCACTCGGCGGCGGCATCCGTGCCGTCGATGAAGACGGGCTTGATCTCGAAGACGGGCATGGCCCAGTGTAGGGCCGACGACCCGGCGCGCCACGCACCGCCGTGCCAGGCGCTGCGGAGCTGCTTCGTGGTGTCCGTCGCGGTGTCAGGCAACTCGAAACGGTCGGCGCCGGCGTATCACCGAGACGGCGGCCATCACCAACATCGCGGAGGCGGCCGCCTTCATCGACCAGGTGCGCGCCTTGGGCGTGAAGGTGGCGCTCGACGACTTCGGCGCGGGGGGCGGCGTCGTTCGGCTACCTCAAGACGCTGCGCGTGGACACGCTCAAGATCGACGGCCAGTTCGTGCGCGACCTCGTCGAGGACCCGCTGGACGAAGTCGCGGTGCGCTGCTTCGCGGACGTCGCCAAGGTGATGGGCCTGACGACCGTGGCGGAATTCGTCGACAAGGCGGCGGTGCTGGAGCGCCTGCGAGCGATGGAAGTCGACTTCGCGCAGGGCTACCTGCTGCACGAGCCGGCGCCGATCGGGGAACTGGTCGCGCCGGCGCCTGTCGCGGCTTGGTGCGCCTGTTTCGGTGGCGCCGTCGCCTGCGGTGCAAACGCAAGGCGACGCCCATCGACACCGCACGAAGTCGTCCAGGGACAACACCCGCGCCGTCCCGTGCTTTCATGGGTAGGATATGTCTCAAGCGACGCCCAAGTCCGCAGAACCCGAAAGGACACTGATGATCACCAAAGCCCTGCTGTTTCGCTTCGAGTCGCAGACCGACGAAGACACGATGGACACCTTCCTCGAGGACCTCGCCACCCAGGTCTCGTGGGAGAAGGCCACGCAAGCGTGGTTCGGCATCCGCTACATGCGCGGCGAGTTCGGCATGTACTCGGTGTATGACGACGACGCCGGCCGCGAGGCCCACTTGTCCGGCGAAGCCGCCCAGCACACCTTCGCCGCCGAGCACAAGCTGATGACCGCGGCCCCGCGCGTCACGAAGATCGAGCTGCTGGGCTGCAAGATGCCCGACGCGCTCGCGGGCGTCACCAAGGGCCTGGTGCTGCGCTTCAAGGCCAAGCCCGGCAAGGAAGCCGAGGTGGCCAAGATGATGCGCGACTGCGTGCCGCTGGTGGACAAGGAGCCGGGCACGCTGGCCTGGTTCGCGAACCAGTACGACGAGAGCCACTTCGGCACCTTCGCCGCGTTCGCCGACACCGGTGCCCGCTTCGCTCACCTCACCGGCCAGATCCCGCGCGAGCTGGGCATCACCGGCCTGTCGCTGCTGGGCGGGACGCCCGAGGTGCACATGGTGGACGTGATGGCCGGCACCGCCCGCCAGCGCTGACGTCCCCTGTTCCCGCGCCCTCGCCCGCGAGGGCGCCTCACGCGCGAGCGCCCGCGCGCGGCGCTCAGGCGGCCGCGCCGGTGCCCGAGACCGTGCGGTCGATGAAGCGCGCCAGCTCGATGTCCTTCATCGTCAGGCCCTTCGCGTCGTGCGAGGTCAGCGTCACGTCCACCACGTTGTACGAGTTCGACCAGTCCGGATGATGGTCGCGCCGTTCCGCCGCCAGCGCGACGCGCGCCATGAAGGCGAAGGCCTCGTTGAAGTCGGCGAACTCCAGGTGGCGCGAGATCGCCGACGCCTTCGAGTCGAGCGACCAGCCCGGAAGCTGGGACAGCAAGCCGGGCAACTGGGCGGAATCGATCCTGGCGGTCATGCAAGGCCTTTCGAGGGCTGCGGCGGCAGCGATGGCCTCACTCTAGGCCCTGGGCCCGCCCCTGGCTTCGTCGCGGGTTCTCGCCTCGCCAATGCGCGCTTCGCTGGTCGCGAACTCAGCCGCTGCGGACGCGGCGGCCGCGTGAAGGACGCCCCCAGGCGCATGCGATCGCGTCCCGCTGCGCATCGCATTCGGCCTGCAGCGCCGCCTCGAAGCGCGCCACCAGCGGATTGCCGGGCCGGTGCGCCGGTCGCACCGAGTACACGCGAAACGGGATGGTGAACGCCAGCGGCCGCGCGGCGATCCCCGACCCGGGGCCCGCCAGCGCCAGTGCGGTGAGCGGGTTGACGATCGCCAGCCCCAGGCCATGGCGCACCATGGCGCACACGGCCACGGCGCTGTCCGTCTCCACGGCCAGCTGGCGGTCGACGCCCGCTTCGGCAAACACGTTGTCGACCCACTGCCGGTAGCGATCGCGCGGATGGAAGCTGACGAACGCCTGGCCGGCGAAGTCGGTCGCGGCCAAGCGCGTCCTCTCCAGCAGCGGGTGGCCTGCCGGCAGCACCGCCACCTCGTCCAGTTCCAGCAGCAGCGACGGCTGTGCGCCGGCCAGGGCGCTGTCGTGCTCCGTCACGCCCAGATCGTGGGCCTGCGCGGCCAGGCGCTCCTCCAGCAGCGGCGATTCGTACGGGTTGACCGACACGCTCACGCCCGGATGCGCCGCCTGGAAGCGCGCGCAGGCGCCCGGCAGCAGCGCGTGCGAGAACGCCGGCAGGCAGGCGAGCGAC
>Ga0068855_100013045_pt1 | contig 10024 bp, 10 predicted proteins | sample KBSCornC52_FD_66592 | JGI IMG/M metagenome (GOLD analysis project Ga0068855, IMG submission 66592) | Corn rhizosphere microbial communities from Kellogg Biological Station, Michigan, USA - KBS Corn C5-2 | ecosystem: Host-associated > Plants > Roots > Rhizosphere > Soil ... | reverse complement strand
CGTCATTACGCGTATGGACGGACCGATGGATGTTCGAGCGTGCGAGGCTCTCGGAATGACAGCGTAGACAGGCTTGTGAGGTTTCCTTTGGAGACAGCAGCGAAAAAGCACGGATGGTGGCCTTGCCGCCATGCGCCTTCACGTGCGCCTCACCGGGGCCGTGGCAGCCTTCACAGCCGGTATTTTCGGGCTTTTCCTTTTCGCTGGCGACGCTTTTGAAGTGCGCGTTTTTGTAAAAGCGGAACCAGACGTCCGGGTGGCATGTCTTGCAAACGGTGCTTCCGACAAAGGCTCCGGAAGGTGTTTGGGAGAACACGGGCGCCGCCACAAATGCGAGCAGCAATACGAATTTCGTGGCGCTACACACGCCCGTAGCTTATGGTGTCGCGAGAGCGAGTGTCGTGCGCACCTTGTGAAGGTTTTGTAAAAGCGGGCGCATCCGCAAAGATCATGTTGCGCACTGCGGTTTCGAAGCGTTCCGTGGAGAATCGCGCGGCGGCCGCCTGGATGGCTTGGGGCTCGAGGCGCGGTTCCTCTCGTTCGAAATCATCGAGCGCCTGAGCGAGATAGTCCTCGCCAGGATGGGGATAGAAGAATCCTGCACGCGGGTTTCGTTCGGGCACGCTTTCGAGGACGCCGCCTTTGCCGAGGGCGACCATGGGCTTGCCACTGGCGATCGCCTCGACCGGAACGATACCGAAGTCTTCTATGCCAGGCAAGATGACGGCGCGGCAACGCGCGTATAGCTTGCGCAACTCGGCGTCGGACACACGGCCGCAAAATTCGATGCGCGGGCCAGCGATGCTTCGAAGCGATCGATATTCGGGACCCTGGCCGACAATTTTCAAGCTGCGATTCGTTTTTGAGAAACAGCGCACTGCATCGGCGACGCGCTTGTATGGCACCAGCTCGGAAACGATCAGATAGTAATCGGCGGCGGTTTCCGTGTAGAACGTTTCGACTGGGACGGGCGGATAGATAATTTCGGAACCGCGGCGGTACGCACGCCAGATGCGGTTCTGCACATTTGCGCTGTTGGCGACAAATTCGTCGACACGAGATGCGCTGGCATAATCCCAGAGACGCAGATAATTCGTGAGCGGCATCATCAGAGCACGTTTGGAGATAGACGGTGTCCATTCGTGCAGATAGGCGGGATAGAGATCCCAAAGATAGCGCATGGGCGAGTGACAGTAGCAGATGTGGCGGGCCTGGGAGGAGACCAGGACGCCTTTAGCCGGACCGGACTCGCTGCTGATAACCAGATCGTAGTCACGGAGATCGAAAGCTTCGAGCGCCATCGGCATCAATGGGAGTAAAGAACGATACATCCGGCGAAACGGGTTCAAGAACGACGATCGGACTACACGAGAGCGGATGAGGGGCGAGACGCGCTCTGGATCGTAGAAGAGTGTGTAGATGTCGGCCTCCGGCAGCAAGCGGGAGAGACCTTCGACGACTTTTTCACCGCCGCGCATCCCTAACAGCCAGTAATGGACAATGGCGCAGCGCATTATGTGTTCACGTTTTGCGTGTGGCCGATTGCTAATCGGCCGCCAGTTAGCGATCTGCCCCATACCAATAAGTCGGTCACTCGCTGACGATAGGCATCCAATGTGTAGTTTGTTTGCCAGCACCTATGAGCTCGATTGATGACGGCGCATAAATGAGGCCGGTCCATGGTTAGAACATTGGCCATGCGGGCGGCTAAGGCCTGGGGCTCTGCGAGAAACCCGTTGACACCGTCCTCTATGAGTTCAGGAATGCCACCGGAGGCGAAGGCTACTACAGGAACGCGCGCCGCGAAGGCTTCCAGGATGACGCGCGGCGCGGCGTCCAGAGGCGTAGATGGCACGACCAGCAGATCGAGATCGGCGAAGACGTTGGCGATGTCGTTTCGCCAGCCTGTAAATACGATGGGCAAACCGGCGCTAGCGTGAACGACGTTGTCGAAGTATTCGTTGTTCGAGAAGGACGGGGCTCCGACAATTGAAAACCTGCAGTCGGGGAATTGGCGAAAGAGCGAGTGGGCAGCGCGAACAAAAGCGAGCTGTCCTTTTTCGGGGTCGATACGCCCGATCACGCCGATGTGGCGCGGCTTAAAGGGCAGAGTCTTGTTCGCAGCAGCAAGCGGCGCCACACCGTTATGGAGGACAGACAACAAACCGGCATCGACGTGCGAGGCGAGCGGTTCGGCAGCGAAGTGAGAACAGGCAAGGACGCGGGCACGAGAGAGACGCAGCGCGCGGCCAGCGACGAAAGCCGCTGCGGGTTGAGTGATGCGGTTGTGGCAGTGAAAAAGCAGAGGCACGGATGTTCGGCGGGCAGCAAGGGAGGCCGCAGGAAGAAGGCGGGGACCGTTGACGTAGAGAAGATCGACATGATGGACGGTGAGCAAGCGTTGGATGGCCCGGCTCAAGCCCGGTAGCTCAAGTGCATAACGCGCCGCATCGAACAAAGTTTTGCGGCCATTAGAATATGAACTCAGCGAGAGAGTATCGACGGCAAAATCGAGGTGGCGAAGTTTGGCGGCGAGAGGGCCATCGCCCGGCAGCGCCACACGCACGGTTGAGCCGCGCTCGCGAAAAGCGGGTAACAAGTCAGCGAGAGCGAGCTGCCCGCCACCGAGGTTCGAGAACTGCTCGAGGCAGAGGATGCTACCAGGCATCTCTCCCTGTGAGGATTCTGGGAATGGTTGCAAGCAAAACCTTTAAATAAAGACCAAATGACCAGTGGCGGATCAGGAATAAGTCAAACCGGCGGCGGCGCGAATAAGTGAGCCGGCTGCGTCCTTTGACCTGCCAAAGGCCGGTAATGCCGGGTTTTCTGGTGAGGAGCTCGGCAGCGCTCGCGCCATAATAAACGTCAATCTCGTTAGCGGTGAGCGGCCGTGGTCCGATGAGGGCCATTTCCCCGTGGAGGACGTGCCAGAATTGCGGCAATTCATCGATGGAGTATTTGCGGCACCAGGCGGCGAAACGGCTAGTGACACGGGCATCGGCCGGAGTCTTGGGTTCAGGGAGAGTGGTGGCGGCCGAGAGTTTTTCAAGAAACTGAAATTTTCGGGACTCGCGGGAGGCGGGAGTCCACATAGTGCGTAATTTCACGACCCAAATGAATCGGCCGCCTTGCCCGACACGCCTATGCGCAATCCAAGGCGAGCGGCGCGAGAGGATAGCAACGACCAGAGCGCTTAGCGCGAGCAGGGGAAGCAGGAGGACGAGCAAGGCGGCTGCCACAAATCGTTCTCCGGCGCTTGTGATTTTCCAGAGAAGACTTTGCGGCGCCGTTGATTCGATTGTGACGCTGAGTGTATTAATGGAAGCGTTTTGCGCACCCACCCTTGCTCCTTGAACTTTATGTGCGACCGGAGGGTTCTGACCACACGAGGTTGACATGTGCGACAGGCCTCCGGTCTCGCACGAACCAACTTTCGTTGGCTCGCTATGACAGCTAGGCTAAGACAGCGAGCGCCGAGGCGGTGTTCAGAAGCTGTAAAACTGTTGTAAATAGCCGGTAGCTTTAACTTTTAGTTATTTCCAGTGTGTGGTCAAACGGTGTGAAACCGGTCAGGTAAACGCTTCGTCCGGGCAATTTCGGCAGCGCGCCGCGGAGTTGGGTCCAGCGATGTTGCCCGATGCCGGGGCCGAAATGAAGGGAGGCGCCGGAGGTCGAATATCTGGCATAGCCGCTCGAAAGAATTTCATCGCAGCCTTCCAATTTGCCGCCCTCCCGCAGATTGATTTCAACGGCGACGGGTACGCCGTCCGTGCCATCTGCCCGAATGCGCAGGCGGTAGCCCGTTGGGATCTGGAACAGTTCCGCGGTTTGGTCAAGGGTGCAGTTTTCCGTCCGCTTGCGCCTGTTCCGAAGCTCATTCCAATTGGCGGCTGTGACACGTAGTGGGGGATTGAGCGGCTGGTAATAACCGGCCTCCAGGCGCTGCCGAAGGATGTACCGACCGTCCTGCTTTTCGATGGAGGGCGCTAAGAATTGTCCTTTGCCGAAAAAGGCACTGGCGAAGCGGACGCCTTCAATGACGGCGCCGCCGTTGCGAGTAGCAAAGAAATTGGGTTGGCCCGCGAGCAAGGTGGAACTCTCCAGACGGCGGCGGAAGCGCACGATTCCGAGCGCATTCATCTCGCGCGTGTAATTGTCGGGCGGAGGAGTCGATGGCGGAAGGGCCGCCAGCATTTCCGGGTATTCCATCAGCGTGGACAGGCTCGCGGCCGTATCGGTGTAGCGTCCGGCGACGGCGGCGAAGCGGCCGTTTGAATCGTGGATGGCGAGATAGCGAAGAGGAAACCAATAGCCGCTCATATTGCCGCGAACGTTCTGGTCCTGGCGCCGCGAAATTTCGGTGACGACTTCAAAATCGGAATGCAGGAGATAGAGCATCGATTCGAGATTCGTGCGAACGGGAGTGAGCAGTTCGAGACGCTTCAGCTTGACCGCCATCACCAGAAAGGAGCGATCGCAGATGGAATTGTAGACCGTGGTGGAGCGCTCGGTGAATTGGCTGTCCTCATCCAGATCGATGCCTTCGGCGAGCCATTGATGGATGCGGCGGATATAAGACGGATCGGGGAAGACTTCGTTGATTTGTGCGAGCGCGGAAGAGACGACCCAGCGATGATTCGGGGTGTGGATTCCGCCGACGACCATGCCGGCAGCCGCCTTGCGAAGAAAGGGTTCAACGAGGGCGAGCAGCTCGCGCTCGCCAGAACGCGAAGCCAGGCAGGCAGCGGTAGCAACGCTCCAGGCGGTGAACGCAGCATCCGGGGCGGAGTCAAAATTCGTGTCGAGGTAGTCAACGAGGCCGTCGGGGTGCTGGGTGCGCGTGAGGAAGCCGGCGGCGAGTTTGATCCGCTCGAAGAGCAGGGCGCTCTTGTGAAAGCGCGAACCCTGATAGAGGTAGGCAGCGGTGCAGGCTTCGATCCAACCGGCAGCGGGTTCGGGATTGAAGATGCCGTGGGCGTTCGGGACGCAACCGTAGCCACGGCTGGCGCGATCAGTGACCTGGGCGGCTAGCCCGCGATCGATGTATTCATCGTGGCGGCGCACCAAACCGGCGTCCATTTCCCGTTTGCCGAGCGCTAGTGAGGCGCCGGCACCCAGCACTGTAAGCGCACTTCTGCGCGTAATCCGCATACTGACAGTGTCTCCAAAGGCGCGGTTTAATAGTTTATAGTTTGAGTATCCCTTGACCAATCTGCCCAATCTGCTGACACTAGTGCGGATCTTCCTGGTTCCGCTGCTGGTGGCTGCCCTGGTACAGCAGAATTTTCAGATTCACTGGGGCGCGCGGGTTCTGGTAGCGAATGACTTCTTTGCGCTGATCGTGTTTTTGGCCGCAGCGCTGACGGACCTGCTCGACGGCTATCTGGCGCGGCGGTGGAAGCAAGTGACAACGGTAGGAACGCTGCTGGATCCGGTAGCCGACAAGCTGCTGATTTCGGCTGCCCTGATTTCGCTGGTAGAAATCCGTTTGCTGCCGGGGTGGATGGTGATTCTGATCATCAGCCGGGAATTTGCCGTTTCGGGATTGCGCGGCATCGCGGCAGCAGAAGGCTATACCATTCGCGCTAGCGAACTCGGCAAATCGAAAATGATGCTGCAAGTGATCGGTGTAGCGCTGGTCCTCTTATCGATGCGGTGGCATGAATTGCGACCGTTCGCATTGACCGCCATGTGGGCGGTGGTGGTAATCGGCTTGGCTTCGGCTGTGGACTATTTCCGCAAGTTCTGGCGCAAAGTCGACACGGGGATCAAACTGCGTCGGCGCAACGAACTCATCATGATGGAGCGGCAAAAACGGCGTCTGCAGCGCGCTCAGAGAGGCCAAGAAGAGAAGGCCGCTATTCGCCGCTCGGGTTGAGAGTTGCGAGCTGCGGCTGGATGGCGGCCGGTGTTGGAGTTACGATTTCCCGATAGCCTTCCACAGTGAACTCGATTGTGCGGACCTGGCCGCGCTTACCCAAAGCTCCTATCGCCTTACCGTTAAACGAAACGTTCACTCCGCCGGCATTTCCAATGTGAATGCGGGCGCGATCCTGACTGTCCAGAGTCGTTGTGGTGGACGTTTCGAGAATACCCATATAGGCGGGCTTGCCGTCGGAGGTGAGAGAGAGCCAAGTCGGCTCGATCGCAGACAGCTCGAGATGGATGGGACTTTCGATTTTCGGAGCCGCGGGAGGTGCAGGAGCCACCGGGACCGCCGTCGCCACCTGAGAAGGACGCTGGGCGGCGAGCACGACCGGGGCGATGCGGCGGTGCCGGTCGACCGGAGGATGCTGGTAGAGACCATACAAACTGGAGCAGGCAACCACGACAAGGATCAACGCGGCTACCGGGTACATCCAGCGAAAATCGCGACGGACATGGGGCGGAATAACGGTACCCGTGCGCACAGGGATAATGTCGGCCTGACCCGGCATCAGAGGTTCGGGAATGGAATGGGAAGCAGCACGGACATCCGCAGCCATGGCAGCGTAATCCAGCTTAAGTGCTTCTGCATATTGGCGCACGAAACTACGGTAAATAAAGGGCGAACCGATCTTGGTCAATTCGTCCGATTCGATAGCTGACAAATTTTTTAACGCGATGCGCGTCCCAGCGCTGATGGCCTCAAGCGTCTGCCCCTGCGCGACCCGCGCTTGACGAAGCCTCGTTCCAACCGACTGCATGCTTTACCAGATTTTTCTGGGTTAACCCCTGTAAAGTTAATAATACGACAGAATCTTTTGTTATCCGGATGGCCGCTTAGCGGCACAGATTCCTCGCCTATCCTATTAGGACAAATGCACAAGACTAATCGGCTCAAACGCTTCAGACCTTTACCGTGTTTGTTAGTTATGGCACTTTGGTTTACCGTGGCGGGTCTGACGGCGTCGCCGTTTCGCGGTGCAGCGGCACTCGCGGACGCCCGTCGGGCGGTCACGTTTGGCGAGCGGCCGTCCGGATCGGCGGAGAACCGGCGCCAACGGGCCTGGATCCTGGAGGAACTGAAGCCGCTCGGGGGCGAGGTCACGATAGATTCATTCACTGCCCAAACTCCGACCGGACGGATAGAAATGGCGAATATCATTCTCAAGTTTCGAGGGACCAGCGGCAAAGCGATCGCCGTCAGCGGCCATTACGATACAAAGAAAATTCCGATGGTGCATTTTGTGGGCGCTAACGATGGCGGATCCTCGACTGGCTTTCTACTTGAATTCGCTCGTGCTGCCGCAAAGGAGAAGCATCGGAACGATTTGCTGATCATCTTTTTCGATGGCGAAGAAGCGGTGCTGGCGAACTGGACCGACACCGACAGCCGTTATGGCAGCCGTCATCTGACAGAGAAGTGGTCGGCGGACGGAACTCTCTCTCGCTTAATCGCGCTAATTAACGTGGATATGGTCGGCGACAAGAATCTGGATCTCGCCGATGATGAGAATTCTTCTTCGCGGCTGCGATCGATGGTGAAGAAGGCCGCGGCGAAGCTCGGCTACGCTCATTATTTTCTCGAAGGATCCGGCGCAATTGACGACGATCACAAGCCTTTTGCGGATGCGGGTGCGGAGGTGCTGGATGTGATCGATCTGGATTACGGACCGAGCAATAGCTACTGGCACACCGCGCAGGACACGCCCGATAAATTGAGCGCGCGAAGTTTGCAGGTGGTTGGGGACTTGGTCTTTGAGCTGGTTAGGGAGCTGGATGGTTAGTGGAAGTTGTCGACGATCATTACATTGGAGCCGGTTCGACCAAACACGGAGAGGAGCATCGTCGCTCGATCCGGTGAGACGGTCAGACCTCCGGCAAAGTTTTCTTTGAAAGACGTAATCTTCCTACTCTTGCGAGTGGCGAAATCGTAGAACCCCAGGGACGCGCCGCCATCCCCCTCCGGGGAGGAAACGTAGTAAATCCCATCATTTCTGACAACAAACGCCCTGGAAGCAACGTATGCCAATACCCGCCGCTCATTCCCGCCCGCCAAAGGAATCACCCAGAGCTCAGAGGAGTTGCCGGCTTTTGTGTAGTAGAGGAGGCGCCCATCGCGAGACTCAGAGGCAAACCATCCGCCGTTATGCGTTACCTGGATGCCTTTGCCGCCTTCCGCCGGGATCTTCCATATTTCAAAGCGGCCCGCTTGCTTGTTGGCGTAATAGATCCAATTCCCGTCTTCGGACCAACCTGGAATTACCTGGTCACCCTCGTGCGATGTCAATTGGCGGATCTGGCCACCATCGGCCGCCATTACGAAGATATGCCATCCATCCCTCAATTGACGATCGAAGGCGAGCGAACGCCCGTCGGGCGACCAGCGCGGGCTGCCGACACGTTCGCCAAAATGCGTTAGCTGTGTCGGACTCTTGCCTGACGCATCGCAAACCCAGATCTCAAATTCCCCGGAACGGTCCGATTCAAAGGCGACGCGCTTGCCATCAGGCGAATACTGGGGATAGTAATCGGACCGCCTGGAAGAAGCGAAACTTCGTGGAGCATTTCCAGCCCGCAACTCGAAGAGATCCGCATCGGTCAAGTCTTGCGTGTATGCGAGGCGATTTCCGCGTGGCGCAATCGCCACTTCATAGATATTTTCGCCAGCATACGTCAGCCGTTCGGGCCGTGCTCCAGTGTTCACTCGGATTTTCATCAGATGAGGATTCCAGCCACCGCGGGTAGCAGATGAGTAAACGGCTGCCTTCCCGTCCGCTGTCCAGGCAACCTCCCAAATGGCGCCACTCTCTTCCCTAAACTGCTGGGGTTCACCCCTCGGATGGTAGTCGGCCGAAAGGTCAAGCAGATACAACCCGCAAAGAAAAAGTTTGTGACAACGGGTAAAAAGAATGGTCCGACCATCCGGCGAGAAAAGCGGCGTACTGTCCTCTGTGTTCGCATCCGGCGGTTTGGTAAGAGGAACCTTGCGGCCATCATCACCGTCGACCAGATACAAAGAAGAGTAGTCATTCGGCGATTTCCGATCAGCCACGGCAAGGAACCGGCCGTCGGGCGACCAGGATATGGTGTCGACAAAGTATCCATCGGCAATCTTTCGTTCCGTGCCGCCTACGGGCGAAATCAAGTAAATCGCGTTGCGCTCGCCCTGCGTGCGAACAAACGCTATGCTTCGACCATCGGGAGACCATGCAGGAACGGAATCCGGTGCGGCGCCAGCCGTTACTTGTACTGGTCTTCCGGACCCGATCATCTTCACATATATGTGGGCGCTTTTTCCCGCATTGGTTTCGTCCCAGGCATATGCGATCTGATTGCCATCGGGTGAGAAGCTGGGCTGCATTTCCCAGCCTGGCGAAGCGGTAAGCGGCACTGGCGTCAGTTGCGCGGCGTTCGGTTCGCGGCGATTCCGCAGCCACCAGCTTGCGACTCCAAGAAGAAGCAGCAGCCCGGCCGCGATCAGGACGATCCTGATTGGTTTCCGCTTCCGCACTGCAGGTGGCGCGGGCGAACGCGTTTCGGTCGGGCCTATGAAGCGGTAGCCGCGACGGGCCAATGTCTCTATGAACCGCGGAGTATCGGCGCTGTCGCTCAGAGCCTCCCGCAGCTTACGTACGGCGTTGTGATGGCGCTGTCGAAATCGACAAAGGTATTTTCCGGCCAGAGCCTGGCACGGATCTCTTCCCGGCCCACAATCTCACCGGGATGTTCGAGCAGAAGAACCAGAATCTGGAACGGTTGCTCCTGGACTCTGATTCGGACACCGTGCTTCCGCAGCTCGCCGGAATGCTTATCCACCTCAAAAGCGCCGAACTGATAGATCCCGTCAGGCATTGCGGTGGGTTCCATGATATGCAACTCCGGGGCATTGGGGAAGCTAGAAAAGTATTTTGCGAAGAGTGGGGAGCCGGTCGATCGAATAGATGTCTTCTTAAGCCCTCGGCCAGCAACGGTTTAGCCAGATAGCTGCTTCTTATTTAGAAACGAGACCGGGACAATGGAGATGCCGCCTGCCTTGACGCACAGTTGGCGTCATGAAGAGCATCATGACGGTAGGTCTCGCGTGCGGATTACTTTGCGA
>Ga0068855_100013041_pt1 | contig 10025 bp, 8 predicted proteins | sample KBSCornC52_FD_66592 | JGI IMG/M metagenome (GOLD analysis project Ga0068855, IMG submission 66592) | Corn rhizosphere microbial communities from Kellogg Biological Station, Michigan, USA - KBS Corn C5-2 | ecosystem: Host-associated > Plants > Roots > Rhizosphere > Soil ... | reverse complement strand
TTTTCAAATGACACCCAAGCTCTAAAACAATTAACCAATTTTAAATGGCTCAAATTATAATGATATAATTGATGGCGGCTTATTATAAGCTGAACAGCACAGATCACATCTATCCATTCTCTCTCGGCAAATAGCTATTTTAGATAATATGCCAAAAAGAGGCTGTCAAGCAGGACAGCCTCTAACCATAACTAATTGCTATAAGACAATTTTCCTTTATAGCCCTCAAAACTTTATTTCCACGGGGTAGCCCTCCATTCTACACTTCCCGGGTGTTCGTGCGGAGCATTGGTATTAGCATCCCACCATATTCTACTTAACAAATCATCTGTGCCGCCCATTCTGTCAACAGCTTCCTGAAAATGGTGACTGTTAACCAAGCGTTCGTTATTTGGATAATGCTGCCTTCTTGGAGAAACGCCATGAAATGTGCTTTGTTCATTTTCGGCAACAAGCACCCGCGGATAACCTGTTCTTCTCCATTCAGTCCATCCCTCCAATTCATTAGGATAAAGTGCAATTATTTTTTGATTAATGATCTGTTCAAGTTGTTCTTCTTTTGAACCGGTTAGCATGGTTACCGGGGATGCAAGAAAGGCATCGATCTCACTTTGCTTCATTTCTTTATAATCAAGAAACTTATTTACATCGAAGCCCGACCCGTAAACCAGTTCTAATAAGTTAGGCATCATTTCTTTGCCTTTGTTATAAAGGTCCTGTGTTTCGGTAATGCTTGCTTCAATGCCTTTTTTGAAATAAACATTGGGATCCTGGCCGCTTATTAAACCAACAAGAGCAGCTTCTGCCAGTGCAAAATAAACTTCTGAACTTCTTAAAACCGGTTGTTCAATAACTGGCACATACCAAAATAAGCTAAACAATGAAGTAGATCCTGCACCATAAGGATATTTGTTTTCGACCGGCACATTACCCAATAATGGCTGGGCGCGAAATCCAAAAAGAGCATGAGGAGGATTTAACGTTGCCCCGTTGAGCACAGCAGTATCAGCAATTACTTTTGTACGGGGATCAAGAGGGTTTGTAGGAGGCGAACTTCCAATCAACGCGTCCAAAAGTGCTTTGCCTGCAAGCTGATGACCTACATAATCCTGTCTTTCAGCCGGATCGGCGCCATTTGCAATATTATTGTATGCGGGGTTGCGGTTTGCTTCAATATCATCGGTAGTATATATTGAGGCATCATCTTCTCTGGTTGTTATAAGATCCGCTTCGGACAGGTCACTCACATTGTCCTTAGCTATTTGTTCATCGGCATAACGAACATGTAAAGCAAGTCTTAAACGTAGTGAATTGGCAAATTTTTTCCATTTGGTTACATCGCCTCCATAATAAAAATCGGCATCATCATAGCTTGCTTTTGAAAGATCGAGTTCTGCAGCAGCTTCCTTCAATTCTTTAAAAAAATCCTGGTAAATATCTTTTTGCAGATCATACTTAGGGCTTGCAATTGCTTCCTCCGGTGATTTATTCGCTTCGAAATAAGGAATGTCACCATAGATGTCTGTCATCTGTGAATAAATCCAAACTTTCATAATGCGTGCAATTGCTTTTTTATTCACCATTTCAGGATCATCCTGTGTTTTGCGGATAATAGCTGCCAGATTATTACAGTAGGATGTATAGGTTGCATTCCATGCACCATCATCAAAATGATCAACAAAAGGGGCATTATCAACACGCACCGTCATGCCGCAATAATTTCCTACATCTGCGGCACTCATGCCTCCTTTTATTCCATATTGCACACCGCTTAATAAAAATTCAGGAGCAACAAGTTCCTCAGAAACAAGAGCCGGATTTGTATTCTCCTCCTGAAAATCTTTCGTACACGATACCGTCAAAAACAAAGCAAATAATATGAAACTGAAACTTTTTATTTTATGATATGCTTTCATCTTTTTTAATTAACAGGTTGTAAAATAGTACTAGAAAGTAAAATTGAGATTAATGCCATAGCTTCTTGTGGTTGGCATGCTGAACACTTCAACCCCTGTGGCTTTGGCACTGGTATTAAGATTTGTTTCAGGCGAAATACCCAAACCCTGCATATGTTCTTCGATATACCAAAGATTTCTGCCCACCAATGCAACCTTTACACTTTTGAAAGGAGTTTTATGAAGAAACGTCGGTTGAAATGTATAATCCAGTACAACTTCTCTCAACATTACAAAGCTGCCATCTAATATAAATTCCTCACTTACCTGCCCCCAGGCTCTGTACGACCATGCGGTTTGTCCATCAACAAGTTTTGCATTTGGTTCGTAGCCGGTTACGTGTCCATCGGCATCTTTCACTTCTACAACACCGGGCAATGGTTCTGAATGCTCCCTATATTGTTCGGTGAATTTTCCTGTACCGTTCGCTACCATACGATACTTTGTATCGGAGTTGATTTGATTGCCCTGCACAAAATCGATCAAAAAGTTCAGTGAAAATCCTTTATAAGAAAAAGTGTTGTTTAAGCCGCCTGTCCATTTGGGAGTAACATTGCCAAGGATGCTTAAAGTATCTTCCCTTGCATAAGAACCGTCGTCATTAACAATTATTTGCCCGTCTGGCGCCCTCCTGTATCTGTAGCCCACTATATTGCCGAACCGTTCTCCGGTCCGTGCTTCAATCTGGGCAACTTGTGATGTTTCATTAAGGAAAAAGGTTTCTATTCCCGGCGCCAGTTCAATTACTTTGGAATAGTTTCTCGCATAATTAAAAGATATATCCCAACGCAATCCATTTCTTAACTGAACCGGAGTAGCCTGCAAGGCTATCTCAATTCCTTTATTTTCAATGTTACCGGCGTTGACAATCTTAGTAGTGTAGCCGCTTGCTGTTGAAATGGAAATGGGTACGATTTGATTTTTTGTATTGCTTTTATATACTGTCACATCCAATCCTGCACGGTCTCCGAAAAACCTTAAATCAGTGCCCAGCTCGATAGATTTTTTCAATTCATTTTTTAGGTTAAATAATGCTATGGTGTTGCTTTGATATGCGAGGCTTTGTCCGTTAAAAGGTGTAGTGCCGAGGTAATAACCAGACTGTGTTAAATAGGCGTCTCCATCATTTCCGGCCAATGCATAAGAAGCCCGGAGCTTTCCATATGTAAGGATCTTTGAGTGCAGGTTAAATGCGTCTGTGAAAACAAAGCTGCCTCCCACCGAAGGATAAAAGAAGGAGTAATTGTTTTCCCCTAAGGTAGAAGACCAATCATTTCGCCCGGTTATATTCAAGAACAAATAATTTTTATAGCCAATTTCACCAGATGCATAAACAGATTGAATTTCCCTTTCTACCAAAGAGTAATAAGGAGTCACTTGTCTTGCATTACTTATGTCGTAAATACCCGGTACTTTAAAATCTAATCCTTCCCATCCCTGCTGCCTGTAACTTCTTTTTGAAATAGCCGCGCCAACAGAAAGTGATGCTGTAAGATTCTTTAAATTATTTTTGGTGGCGGTGAGCAAAACATCGCTGTTTGTTTCTTTTGTAAAATACGTTTCATCGACAAGCCGGCCACTTGTGGCATCAGGGAAACCTACCGGTCGCCTTGACCGTCTTGTTTCAGTGTATTGATCGATCCCGGTTCTTGCCATTAGACTTAACCAGCTTGCAAACTGGTATTTAGCTGAAACAAAACCAATGATACGGTCTCTATCCGCGCTATTTTTATTTTCATTTACAAGATAATACGGGTTCACAGATATTGCGGGCCAGCTACCGGCTTCACCGGTTTTTTCGTAATACTCTTTCAGGAACGGCATAGGCACGTAACGACCCATTGCGGCAAGGTCTCTTACTACATTATTTGAAGAAAAAACACCCAGCCCGGGAGGATTATCTGACTTCTTGTGTATGTAATTAATTTTACCTTCAATTGATAGCTTTGAAGTGATGTTAGCTGCTGCCCTTAAAGTGATGGACTGCTGATTTTCTTTATGATTTGGAATAATTCCTTTTATGGTTGTATTATTGACTGATAACCTTGCTGAAGCTTTTTCGTTACCCCCGGAAGCTGCTATAGAATTGTTTGTGACAAGACCATCTTCAAAAAAATCTCTTACATTATTTTCTGGTTGAGGCTCCATAGCAAAAGTGGTGGGCGGAGCATTCGGATCGAAAACAAAAGGATTAACATACAATTGTCCTTTCATTGCAGGCCCCATACTTTCGAAATGCCAGTCGGGTATGGTTTCGTAATTTACTCCGTCAATAGTAACTACGTCTCCGTATAAGTTCATATCCTCATAGCCTGTCATATACTTATTCTGAAGCTTTGGAAAGAGATTTAATTTATCAACTGTAACATTTGAATTTACTTCCACAGCAATGCCTTTTCCTGCCTTTCCGGATTTTGTTGTGATTACAATTACTCCATTGGCACCCCGCGAGCCATAAAGCGCCGTTGCATTAGGCCCTTTCAATACATTTATTGATTCTATGTCCTGCGGATTGATGTTACTGATGCCGTCTCCAAAATCACGTCCGTCTGTGTAAACCTGGCCTTCATTATATTTAGTATTGTCCAAAGGGATACCATCCACAACATATAAAGGTTGATTTTCACCAGTTAAGGAACTAATCCCGCGAATTATTACTTTGCTTGAACCACCAACACCTCCGGCGGAAAGTGAAACCTGCACACCTGCTATTTTGCCTGTGAGGTAATTGGCCACATTTACATCTCTTGCATTAGTAAGATCTTTTTTAGGAAGTTCCTGAGTTGAATATCCAATTGTTCTTTTTTGTTTTGTAATGCCTAATGCCGTAACAGTAACATCAGTGAGTTGTTTTGAACTGGCCACCAGCGCTACATCAATAACAGATCTGTTATTTACTTCAAGCGTCTGAAGATTATAACCCGTATATGAAAAAGAAATCCTTGCTTTTCCATGCGGCACACTGATGATATACTTTCCTTTCGCATCGGTAGTTGTGTGTTTTGAAGTTTCTAACACTGTAATAGTAACGCCCTCCAGAGGAGATCCGTCATCTCCGTTATTAACCGTACCTGAAACGGTGATTTCTTGTGCTGAAAGAGGGATTAGGTAAATAAATAGTGTGCAAATAAATAAGGCACTTTTAAAAAAGAATTTTCTTTTCATTTCTCAGCAGGTTTTGATTTGAAACAATTTTTAAAATATGAAGATAAAATAAGGGATTTGAAACAAAAAATATTTTTTTTACCTTGTTAAGCATTAAAATTTTACGAAACCTTTTTTTATTTCATATAATTTTAAAATTGAGTAAAAAAATTACATTTGTGTTAAAATGTACTTATGAATAAGGGTGAAGGCAAATCAACTGTAAGCCGGAGAATTAAAATTTTAGAAACTCTTAAATCCGATGGACAAGTAAATGTAAAAGATCTTAGTGAAGCCTTGGGTGTAACAGGAGTTACCATTAGAAATGATCTTGCACAGCTTGAAAAGAAGAATATATTGATAAGAGCGAGAGGCGGTGCGATTAAAATAGATCAGAATTATTTAGATGAAGATTTCCCCTTGTCAGATAAACAAAAAAAGCATCTTCTTGAAAAAAAAGAAATCGGAAAAAAAGCGGCAGAATTGATTGAAAATGGTAACACTATTATAATAGATTCCGGATCTACCACTTATCAGCTCGCAAAAAATCTAAACAGTTTTGAAGATCTTACCGTAATTACCAACGCCCTGAATGTAGCCACTTTACTGGCAGAATATAAAAATATAAACGTAATCGTACCGGGAGGCATTTTACGAAAGAATTCCGTTTCGCTTATCGGCATTCTTGCAGAAAAAGGTTTTAAAGATTATTTCTGCGACAAAGTGTTTCTCGGCGTCGATGGGTTTGATCTTGACTTTGGTATTTCAACGCCAAGCCCAGAAGAAGCACACCTGAATCAAATCATGATCGAAATTTCAAAAGAAGTTATTGTCGTTACTGACTCAAGTAAATTTGAGAGACGAGGCTTTGCGTTTATTGCTCCGGTCAATAAAATCAATAGTGTAGTAACAGATAAAGGCATCCGTACCGAGCATAAGACAAAACTTGAAAGTTTAGGGGTAAAGGTGATAGTAGTTTGATTGTTTTCCCATCGTGTAAATCTTCCTGAAAATTTTTTCTCTCTATGTTCCTATTTCCGGGAATACGAAAAGAAAGGATCCCATTCTCTTCGATAGACGACACCTGACAAAAATCAATGTTTGCAGTAACAAAAATCATTTTTTAGATACTGCTCTTTGTGCAATTTTATTCCTCATTAACATAAATATTCTTTTTATGAGAACAATAGTTGCACCAACAGTTTTTTCCAGCGTTTCTATCAACGCACTAAATTACGCTGCCGATCTTGCTGCGGCAATAGAGGCAGATCTTATTTTATTACATGTAGTACAAATACCAATAACAGTTAGTTAGAAGCGATTTCAGAAATTGCGCCGATTATTTTTTTCTTTTGATGACATACGGGCAAGATTGAATAATTATAAAAAGGTTTTGCGAAAATCACCTTGCAACTTCCCATCTGAAGTCGTTTATAATATCACGAGTTAATCGACTATGGCTGAGAAATTTTTCTCCGTAAAACTATCATAGGTGATGATAAAAAATAATGACCGTAATTGTGCGTTTATCTGATTTTCATCAGGAAAAGCTTTTTCTTATGTAGAGGATACAGTCATTTTAATTAAGTGAGAAATCCGTATTAAGCTCGCTAAATTTTGCAAGCTGTAGTCATCAGGTGTATTCTTTCCATCATAACAAATCTTTCAGCAAGCTATTGACTGCATCGCGAATCGAAGTTGAAACAAATGTATTATTCCCTGGACACGCATTTGGAATTAAGATTGATTAAATAGATTAGACAGAAATGTCTATCTCTGTCTATTATCATTTTTTTGATGATGGCAGTCATTTAAAATCGAATTATTAAGAAGTATTTTCAATTTCTCAAACTAAAAAACTGCCATATGAAAACTTTATTTTTACGAAGCTTAAATGCATTCTCTTTATGCATTATAATAACTAGTGTTATGTTAGTCATGAATTGACGGATACAATTTTTTCAATTTAACTCTTGCTTCTTTATTTGTAAACTGCCAATTGATTTTACTGTTTTTATTATTTCTGTTTTTTTGCCATGCTTCGACCTCTTCTTTAATTTTTGTTATTGTGGATATATGCCTGTTTAAGCATTGTCCATTTAATACATGTAATTCGATCTCGGCCATATTGAGCCAGCTTCCATGCTTGGGAGTATAAACGAATTCAAACCTGTCCCATAATCGTTTGGCCTCCTTTGGTTCAAAGGTTTCATAAAATGCAGATGCTACATGTGTTTTAAAATTATCCATTACTAATGTTATCTTTTTTGCTTTCGGATACTCTTCATCAGCAATTCTTTTTATAAAACTTGCCCAATCTTTTTTAGTTTTAAATTCTGTCACTTCAACAAAACGCTTTCCCTTCAGTGGTTCATTTGCCATAAATATGTTTACTACTCCATTTCTGGCATATTCATAATCTATTCTTGTTTCCTGACCAGGTTTCATAGCTATTGACGATCTGAGTTCTTCTATTAATTGCTTGGGCGATTCATCCATGCAAACTACCGGATAATCTATATTGTATGGTCTTTTATACACATCCAACACATATTCCATATTCGCAACAAACTCACTATTGTTCTGTGGCGGAATTACCCATCCCTTTACCTTCCAGGGTTTAAGTTCGTTTTTTTTAAGATACTTCTTACAGTCACATGTGAGATGCTTTTCACATACTTTAATTCAACCATCTTATCAGCCAGTAACCGCAATGACCACTTTGCATATCCTTTGGGTGGTTCACTACAACATAACGTTACTAACCTGGCTTCAACCTCGCCATCAGATTTCTTTTCATAAATCCTGCTTGTGGTTCGTCTTTCTAATACTGCCTCAAGCCCCTCCTCGACAAACCTTTTCTTAACACGATCTATTGTTCTCATCCCAACCTTTAGCACTTTACTAATTTGTTCATTAGTTACTTTATCAGAATACTTTCCTTCGTCACAGTTTAAAAGAATGTAAGCAACACGAAATGTCTGCGAAGTATGGGAACCTTTATTAATAATAACATGCAGTTCTTCAACTTCGGCTTTTGTCAGTTTGATTGTATAGCGTGTCATTTGTAAATGGGTTTTACAAATGTACTACATTTATACGTCAAATTATATTTAACTTAACACTAGTTTGATTTTAGCAAATTCTTTTATCAACTATTTTAAGTCACTTCCTGAATGGAGGGTTTATTTTATAAAAAAATAACCATATTTCTTTAAAATATTCTTTGCTCTGTTTGAGTATAAATAGTCATAAAATTTTTTAGCCGCTTCGCTATTTGTTTCATTGCCATGTTTCAATATCACTGCGCCTTGCTGAATAGGTTTATATGCTTTTCTGTCAATATCGATCCATGTTCCTTTGCCTTTCATTTCATCCGCAAGTACAATTGATTTTGCAGTGAAACCAATATCAGCAGAACCGGAAATGACGTACTGGTTTGTTTGAGAAATACTTTCTCCATAAACAAGTTTATCTTTTACATTGTCGTACACCTTATAATATTTCATTGCTTCTAATGACGCTACACCATATGGTGCTGTTTGAGGGTTTGCAATGGCTATCTTCTTTACTGCACCAGACGTTAATACTTTAAGATCACTCGCCGGTTTAATACCTGTTTGTGTCGTCCACAATACCAATAAACCGTTTGCATATACTTTGGGAGAATCGATGGCAAAGCCACTTTTATAAAGTTCTTCGGTGTATTTCATATCAGCAGAAACAAATACATCATAAGGAGCGCCTTCTTTTATTTGCGCTGTTAACTTCCCGGATGAATTGAGAATGATATCAGTTTTTATTCCTGTTGAACTATCAAAATCTTTCACCAGTTCATTCAATACGTATTGAACATTTGCGGCAGCGGCAACAGTTAATTTAGTTTGCGCGAACGATGAAATTGTTAACAACAAAATATAAAAGACTAAACTGAATTTTTTCATAAGGAATTTTTTTTAAGAATAAATTGTCATGACTGCTTCTTGGGAAAGGTTTGGTTAACAACGGCCGCAGCTATAGGTGTTATTTCAAAAACCTCATCGATTATACATCAGATGAGGTTTTCCTCGTTTTAAAAATCCAACGTTCAAATATAGTATTTTTTTACCGTTATATATATAAAAACATAACGGTGTGAATAAAAAATATTTCAACATTTAGGAATGTGAAGTATCAGGAAGCCGTCAGGCTTTTTGTTTCTTTTTCAAGGAAAGCGAGGAAACGCTCTCTCAACTTTTGGTGATACGCAATAAGACTTTTTGCTTCTTCGGTGATGACAGAGCCACCGCCTTTTTCTCCACCTGTTTGTGTAATGACCAAAGGCTTTGCCGCTTGTGTGTTCAATTCATTGATCATTTCCCATGCCTTCTTATAAGACATGCCCATTTCAGTAGCGGCTTTGTTAATTGAACCTGTATTTTCAATTCGCTGCATTAACTCCACTCTGCCGGGTCCCAGAAAGCCTCTTCCTTTATACTCTATCCATAAAGTACCACGAACTTTATAAGTGGATTTTTTAATCAGTATCGTCTTAAGAGATTGCTTATTCATAATCAAATAAATGAAGAAGTAAGTTAGAAAGATTAATGAAACGAATTTTTATTGATAGCGGAAAGACAGGAAAATATCAAATTTAGGAACGTAGCTCTTTAAGTGTTGATTTTCTTCTCCGTGAACTCTCCTTAAGAAACTTTGCGGCATGTATGCACAATAGCTGAAATTACACTCAATATCTTATCTTCAACAAGAAAACAAAAGTCAATTTTGATACAGGCGTGAAGGAACACAATATCCTGCCTTCTCAATACCGATTCGTTATGCGTAAGTGTAAAGAGCGACATCATAAACGATAAACATTCAAACAATATGAAAAAGATATCATTAATAATTTTAGTTATTACAGCATCTTTTCTTTCAGGTTTCGCA
>Ga0068855_100013039_pt1 | contig 10026 bp, 7 predicted proteins | sample KBSCornC52_FD_66592 | JGI IMG/M metagenome (GOLD analysis project Ga0068855, IMG submission 66592) | Corn rhizosphere microbial communities from Kellogg Biological Station, Michigan, USA - KBS Corn C5-2 | ecosystem: Host-associated > Plants > Roots > Rhizosphere > Soil ... | reverse complement strand
CCCGATCTCGGCGCTCGGCACTGGACGACGGCCGGAGCCCGGCATCTCGAGGTGTACCGGACGGCGCTCGACGGCCGTTCGAAGCGGGTCGGCGCGTGACCGGCCCGGATGGGCGGCCCGGCGCCGCCCTCGTCGTGGTCAACTACGCCTCGCACGACCTGCTGCGGGCCAACTTCGCGTGGACGTTCGGCGGGGCGGCGCGCGTCGTCGTCGTCGACAACCACCACTCGCCGGCCGCCGCAGAGTCGATCACTGCGCTCGCCACCGAGGCCGGCTGGGAGCTGGTTGCGCTGCCGGACAACGCCGGCTTCGGGGCCGGGGTCAACGCCGGCGCGGCCCGGGCCCTCGCGCTCGGTTGCGATCCGCTGCTCGTCGTCAACCCGGACGTCCGCCTCACGGCCGCGGACGTCGCCGCATTGGCGAGTGCGGTTGCCGCCGATCCGGACGCGCTGGTCAGCCCGCTGGTCGTCGACGCCACCGGGCGGCCGTGGGCCCAACTCGGACGGGTCGACCTCAGGGGTGGGCGGTTGTTCACCGACGACACGGGGGACGGACCGGCCTGGCTCTCCGGCGCCTGCCTCGGTGTGAGCCGCCGTGCGTGGGAGCGGCTCGGCGGCATGGACGCGGACTACTTCATGTACTGGGAGGACGTCGATCTCAGCGTTCGGGCCGGGCGGGCCGGCCTGGGACTGCGGCTGCTGCCCGAGGTCCGGGTCGTCCATGACGTGGGCGGCACCCAGACCGCGGCGGCCGGCAAATCGCGCAACTACTACTACTACAACTGCCGCAACCGGCTGGTGTTCGCCGGCAAGCTGCTCACCGGCCGGCAGTTCCTGCGGTGGTTGCTGCTCACGCCGGCTGACGTCCGCCGCGTGACGACCCGGGGGCGGCCACCGTCGCGCTGGTTCCGCCTGCGCGCGGCGCTGCCCCCGTCGCTCGCCGGCTGCGCGGCCGGCTCGTGGTGGGCGCTGCGGAACTGGCGCCGCGGGCGGCGTCGATGACCGACGACGCCGGACTGGTCTCGGCCGACCCGGCCGCCCCGGCCAGCGACGCGGCTCCGAACCTCGGGCGGCGGGCCGCCCGCGGGGGATTCGCCGTGCTGCTGGGGCAGGGCGCCCGCATCGTCATCCAGATCGTCTCGGTGGCCGTGCTGGCTCGGCTGTTGAGCCCGAACGACTACGGGCTCGTGGCGATCGTGCTGGCGATCGTCGGCGTGGGGGAGATCTTCCGCGACTTCGGTCTCTCCACGGCGGCCGTCCAGGCGGCGGTCGTCACCGATCGCCAGCGCGACAAGTTGTTCTGGGTCAACACCGCCATCGGTGCGGTGCTCACGGTGGCGACGTTCGCGGCCGCCCCACTCATCGCCGAGCTGTTCAATCACTCGGCGCTCACGCCGATCACCCAAGGGCTCGCGTTCACCTTCCTGCTCAACGGCATGACGGCGCAGTACGAGGCCGACCTCAACCGCAGTCTGCGGTTCGCCGCGATGGTCACGGTCAGCGTGGGCAGCCAGGCCCTCGGGACGGTCGCGGCGATCGTCCTGGCCGCGAGCGGCGCGGGGTACTGGTCGTTGGTCGTCCAGCAGCTGGTGGCGGCGATGATCACGCTCGCGGCGTTCGCGGTACTGACCCGGTGGATCCCGCGGTGGCCGCGTCGGGACGCCGACATCCGCTCATTCGTGCGCTTCGGGATCGGCCTGGTCGCCACCCAGATCATCGGCTATCTCGACACGAACGTGGACACGATGACGATCGCGGTGCGGATGTCGCCGGTGCAGCTCGGCTACTACAACCGCGGCTACCAGCTGCTCATGCGCACGCTCGGGCAGTTGCGCGCGCCGACGACCTCGGTCGCGTTGCCGGTGCTGCGCGTGATCCGTGATGACGAGGCGCGGCTGGCCGACTTCCTGCTGCGCGGTCAACGGGCGCTCGGCTACTCCCTCGTCGCCGGCGTGGCGATCGCCGCCGGCGCCGCCGAGCCGATGGTCCAGGTGTTCCTGGGGCACCGCTGGGCGTCGGTGGCGCCGGTGTTCGCCTGGCTCGCGGTGGCCGGGGTCTTCCAAACCGTCTCCTATATCGCGTACTGGATGTATCTGGCCCGTGGCCTCACCGCCCAACTCGCCGGCGTCAGCGTGATCAGCCTCAGCTTGAAGATCGTCTGTGTGCTGGTCGGCAGTCAGTGGGGCATCACCGGGGTGGCGGCCGGATTCGCGATCGCCCCGGCGCTCGCGGCACCGATCTCGATGTGGCGCCTTGCCCGCCTCACCTCCTTCCCGGCTCGTCGCCTGTACGCCGGGGCGAGCTGGATCCTGCTCGCCGCCGCGGTGGCCGGGACCGCCGCATTCGGGACGACCCGGCTGATGTCGGCCGCGCCGCCCGTCCTGGAACTGGCCGTGAGCGTGCTCGCCGGCGCGGCCAGCTACGGCGTGCTGGCCGCGGTCCTGCCGCCCGTCCGGGCGGATCTACGCGACGTTCTGCGCATCGTGCGGGGCGCCGTGCGGCGGCGCGCTTCCTGAGGACGGGGCCGGGCACCGGCCGCGGATCCCGGCTCGCCGCCCTTGACCCGCCTACACTGGCGCCGACAGTTCGCCGGCGCGCACCCGATCGTGTTCTTGCGTCCTTCGTAGAGGCCCGCTCGACGCATCGTGATCGCGGCGAGTAGACGGCACGACGAGCCGGGAGGTAGGGCACACGGTGCTGACCCGACTCGTGCCGTCGGCCGGTTCCATCTTCGGCCTGGGCGCCGTCTCGTTGGCCTTCTTGCTGCTGCGAGAGCGTCCCCGGGTCCTGGTCGCGTCCTGGCTGGCCGTCATCTGTTTCCTCCCGTGGTGGATGGGGACGAGGGTGCTGACCTTCGTGCCGGTCGCCGTCCTCTTCACGCTCCTGACGCTCGTCTCCCTCCTGCCCGCGATGGTGGAGCGGTGGACGCTCGTCGACTGGACGGTGACGTGCTTCTTCCTGGTCTGCGCGCTGCCGATCTTCGTGGGCGGCTCGACGCGTTCGGCGACGTTCGGCCTGTTGGTGGTGTGGTTGCCCGCGTACCTCGCCGGTCGGCTGGTGCTGGGCCGGGTCGACGCCTACTGGCTCTACGGCTGCGTCGGGGTGTTCTTCACCATCGTCAGTGGTCTCGCCGTGATCGAGTACCTCGCGAGCTGGAACCCGTTCGTCAAGATCCGGGTCTTCTCCGGGTCGACCTACGCGCTGTGGGGCACCCTGCAGGAGCGGGGCGGCCAGCTGCGCGCCGAGGGCGCGTTCGGCCACTCCATCGCCCTCGGTGCATCGATCGCGCTGGCCATCCCGATGACCCTCGCGAGCCGATTCCGGTTCAGCCGACGGCTTCTCATGGTGGCCCTCATGCTCGGCGCATCCGCCGTGACGTTCAGCCGCACCGGCATGTTCTGCTCGGTGCTCGCCGTCGGTTTGTCGGTGATCTTCCTGCGCGAAGGGCTGTCGGCGCGGGCGCGCGGCGTGGCGATCGCCGTCGTGGTCACGCTGGCCGCTCTCATCGCGCCACTGGTCAGCGGCACGTTCGCGGCGGCCGGCAGCGAGTCGACCGACAGCAGCCACTACCGCGACCAGCTCACCTCGCTGATCCCGCACATGAGCCTGGTCGGCCTCTCCGACTCGGCGCAGCGGCTGGCCGACGGCACCGTCTGGTTCGGGCACTTCCGCTCCATCGACAGCGAGCTCATCCTGCTCGGCCTTACCTACGGTTCAGTGGCCGCGGCCGGCGTGCTGCTCCTGCTTGCGCTCAGCATCGGGGCCGTGTTGCTCGGGCGGGCGACCGCTCCGTCGATCTCGCTCACCGCGCAGATCCCATCCCTCGCCACGGTGGCGCTGATAACCCAGTACTCGGTGCTCTTCTGGTTCGTCGCCGGTGTCGCCGCCGGCGCCCACGCTCTTCAGGCGGCCTCAGTAACCGCTGACGTACCCTTCGGGTTGAGACCGATCAACATCAGGCAGGGCGCCTCGTCCCTGCGCACTTCCGCCCGGTCGCGCAAGGCGCCCCGACGCCAGCTATCGCCGGCCACGACCACGGACCACGGGTGAGCTGCCATGCCGCTACGCGACTTCTTCGTCATCCTGCGTAGGCGCTGGCTCTCGATCGCCGCGCTCACGATCGTCTGCATGGTCGCTGTCGGCGTGCTGACCTTCCGGGAGACCCCCCAGTACCGGGCGAGCGCGCAGGTCTACTTCACGCTGCCTTACGGCAACACCGCCGGCGACCTCTCGCAGGGCTCCACCTTCACCCAGAGCCAGGTGCTCACCTACGCCGAGATGGTGAAGCTGCCGATCGTGCTCGACCCCGTGGCCAAGGACATCGGGCACGGCTTCTCCCGCTCCGACATCGGCGGGAAGGTCTCGGCCAGCGTCACGCCGAACACGGTGATCGTCACCGTCAGTGCAGCCGACGCCTCACCCAAGCTCGCGGCCCGCATCGCCAACTCGGCCGCCGACCACCTCGGGGCCGCCGCCCGCGATCTCGCGCCGAAGAGTGCGACCGGCACGTCGACCGTCGATGCGCGCACGGTAGGCCGCGCCACCCCGCCGAAGCTGCCGTTCTCGCCGCGCAAGACGCGCAACGTGGCGCTCGCGATGCTCGGCGGGCTCTTCCTCGGCATCGCCATCGCCGTGCTGCGCGACCTCCTCGACATCCGGATCAAGGGCCGCAGCGACATCGAGGAGATCACGGACGCCCCGCTGCTCGGCGAGATCATGAACGACCGCAACCTGGCCCGGCGCCGCGTCGTGCTGCGCGACAGCCCGGCCGGCGTGCAGGCCGAGGCGTTCCGCCGGGTGCAGACGAACCTCGCCTTCATCGGCGTCGACGGCAAACCGGTCGCCGCCGTCATCACCTCGTCGCTCGCGATGGAGGGCAAGTCCAGCATCGCCGTGAACCTCGCGCTGGCCTGCGCCGAGGCGGGGCTGAAGACGCTGCTCGTCGACGGTGACCTGCGCTCGCCGTCCGTCGCCTACTACATGGGGCTGGAAGGGACATCGGGTCTGTCGAACGTGCTGGTCGGGCAGGCGGACCTGGATGAGGTCGTGCAGCAGTACGACGCCGATCTGCCCCTCGACGTCCTGACGTCGGGTCCCGTGCCGCCGAATGCCGGCCGGTTGCTCGGATCGGCCTCGATGAGCGCCCTGCTGACTGACATGCGGGCCAACTACGACGTCGTGCTCATCGACTCGGCGCCGCTGCTTCCGGTCACCGACGCGGCGGTGCTGGCCCGCCAGATGTCGGGAGCGATCCTGGTCGCGCGCACGACCGGTAGCCGGCGGCCCGTCCGGCGGCGGGGCACCTCGCGCCACCAGTTGGCCGAGGCGGTGCAGTCGCTCGAACAGGCCGATGCGGACGTCCTCGGCGTCGTCCTCAACGGGCTCCCGCAGAAGCAGGTCGCGTACTACGGCTACGGGGACGACCCCGAGCGCCGCGGCGAGAGGCCCACGCCGAAGGGCCGTTCCCGGGCGAGGCTGCGGCGCAGCCGCCGGGTGAGCCAACCAGCTGCGGACGAATCGTCCGACGACGACGCGGCCGCCGAGGCCAGGGAGCCGGGCGAGCGTCGCAGCCAACACCGCGGTACCGGTTCGCGCGCGACGGCCGCCAAAGGCGCGACCGGGTCGACGCCGCACCGGCCTCCGGCGGCGAAGGCCCGGCAGGGCACGTCGACCACGCGTGGCCGCAAGTGAGCGGGTGACGTGCGGGCGTTGCCTCGGGGCCGGTTGCTGATCGCCTGCGTGCGGCCGTATCACGGTCTGGGCAACCGGATGCGGGTCGTCCTCGGTGGGCAGTCGTTGGCCGAGGTCACCGATCGGCAGTTCGCGTACTGCTGGCCGACTGGACGTGGGTTCGGAGCGCGACTCGACGACCTCTGGCAGACCGAGCTGCGCGAGGTGCGCGCCCCGGTCAGCCGAGCCCTGGCGCTGCGCTACCCCTACCGCGACGAGCGCGCCTCGTGGCGAGCGGCGGCCGAGCGGCAGCGGGTGTGGCAGCTCCGGACGAGCCAGCCGATCGAGCTGCCGCCGGAGGCGGTGCCGTGGACGCAGCGGCTCCGCGAGCTCGCGCCCACCGAGCCCGTGGCCAGGCGGATCGCGGAGTTCTTCGCGGCCCACCTGGCCGGCCGGCACTACGTGGGAGTGATGATCCGCGCGCACGAGGTCTCCCACGTGCAGTCGCGGGAGCATTCGCCGGTCGAATGGTTCGTCGATCGCATGCGCGACATCCGGGCATCGGCCCCGGACACGGCGTTCTTCGTGTCCTGTGACGTGCCCGAGGTGCAGGAACGGCTCGCGGCCGACCTGGGCGACACCTACTTCCAGCGGGACAAGGGCGCGTACAACTCGCGCACCGCATTGATCGCCGCGGTCGTCGACCTGTACCTCCTGGCGGCGTCGAGCCACGTCCTCGCGCCGCATTACTCGAGCTTCCCGGAACTCGCGATCCACCTCGCCGACGAGGGCATCGCGCTCGAGACCTCGCGGACGGCGCCCGATCAGGCCTGGGAGAACCGTCCCCGCCGGCTCGTCGCCGACCCGTTGCGTCCGGCCGGCTAGGACGTCGCCGAGATCGGCTTGGCCTGGGCGCCGCCGAGCAGGCGGGTGAGCGGCGCGATGAGGACGTCCAGGGTCGCGGCGCAGCGGCGGAAGCCGGCGACCGGGCCGCCGACCGGGTCGGCGAGATCCCACGCGGTCGGCTCGCCCGGCTCGACGCCGCGTCGCCCGATCAGCACCAGGCGCCGGATGTCGGCCAGGTCGGTGATCTCGTCGTCGGCGCCCTCGTCGACGGCCGCGTTCAGGAACGCCGCGAACTGCGCGAGCACGAACGCGCGGTGGACGGCTCCGGGTCGAAGCTGCAACACCCGTTCGAGGTGCGCGTGGGACGCGGTGAGGATGAGGTCGCTCTCCTCGACCACGGGCCGGGTCAGCATGGTGCCCGTCCAGCCGTCGAACCGGATGCCGCGCTCGCCGAGCACCTGCTCCGCGCTGGGGTCCATCGGTCGACCGGGCAGGGCGTGCGTCCCGGCCGACCGCACCGTCCACCGTGAGGCGGGCGGGAGCGCGGCGCGCAGCAGGTGCTCGGCAAGCGGCGAGCGGCACTGGTTCGCGGTGCACACGAACGTGATCGTCGGCATCAGACGTGCGTCCGTTCGACCCCGCGAACACGCACCCGCCGACCGCGCGCGGCCGTCATACCACCACTCCTCGCCCCCGAAACCCCCAGCGCCTCACAGGCTAGCCGGAGATCGGGAGTTCAGGAGCGACGGATTACCGGCACCGGCGCCGTCCCGTCCGACCAGGTGTTGCCGTTGACGTCGACCGTCACGCCGGTGAAGGCGAGAATCGGGCAGTTGTAGGTGCTGTTGCGGGCGAAGCGGTTGCTGTCCACCGAGATGCCGCTCATGGAGGTGAGCGGCGCGTCCTGCAGGTTGACCGTGCAAGCGCCGCCCCCGACGTAGTTGCCGGCGAACTGCAGGTGCACGACACCGCGGGTCTGCGTCACCTGCAAGGCGGAGTTGTCGCCGCCCTGCAGCGTGTTGCCGGCGATGCGCAGGTTGGTCCCGCCCAGCACCTGGACGGCGTCGTTGTGCGTGGGATTGCCGCTCTGGCTCGGATCGGAGCTGTAGTACGCCAGGTCGTGGATCCAGGTGTCCTCGATGTCGGCGTCGTCGCCGAAGATCTTGGCGCCGTCCACCGTGCCGTGGATGTCGAGTCGCCGGGCGGTGTAGTTCCAGCCGGTGATGCCGTCGATGTACACCGACGGGTGGGCCGGGACGAGCTCGGAGTCCTCGATCAGGAAGTTCGTCGCGTAGCCGACCACGACGTTGACCAGGCCGATGTTTCCCGTGGCGACCCCGCCGCGGATGATCGAGTTGCGGATCGTCACGTCCGGGGCGAGCACGTGCACGAAGCCGTGGACGTCCAGCCCGCTGTACGTGCCCGAGCTCTTGATGCTCAGGTCGCCGTTGACCACGGTCAGCTGGGTCCCGGCCGGCACGCCGGTGTTACCGGGCCCGGGCTGGTCGCCGCTGGGCGGCGGGGTGGGGCTGCCGCTCGGCGGCGTCGGGTTCGGCGAGGACGGGCCGGAGGACGGCCCGGAGGACGGCCCGGGGGCCGGCGGCGGGACGGGCTGGCTCGGCGCGGCGACCACCCGCTCCGGCCGCAGCAGGACCCAGGCGCGGATGCCGGCGAACCGGAAGGCCGACGTGCTGCTGCTGCGGGCGCGGTAGGCGGTCATGCCGACGCTGCCGGCCCGGGTGATGCGGGCGGCCGAGGAGTCCGAAGCCGTCAGCTGCCACCGCGAGTGGGCGTGGCCGGGCAGCCAGGCCCGGGCGGCGAGGCGAACGGGGCGGGTGCCGACCACCGCGAGATCGACGTCGACCCCGCGCCCGGCGCGCGGTGTGAACGGCAGGCGCACCGTGCGCAGCGCCGTCTCCCGGCCCCGCGCGTCCACCCGGACGAGCGCGAGCAGCGGCCGGCCGCTGGTGAACGTGAGTCGCGCCCGGTAGGCCCGGCCGTCGCTCTGCCGGCGGCCTTCCGGCGCGATCGCGCTGCCGCTCGCGCCCCGGCGGCTCGGTGCGGCGGCCGAGATCCGGGTCTGCACGTTGACGGCAGTGGCTCTCGGTAACCACGCCTCCACGCGGGTCCCGCGCTGGACGCCGTGCAGTTGCGCGGCTCCGGTGGCGACCCGGGTACTCACCTGCACCGAACGCCGGACGTACCAGGTACCACCGCGCGCCGCGTGGCCGAGGCCGTGGGTGAGGTAGCGGCTGAAGCCGTCGGCGGCGAGCAGGCGGCGCGTCGCGCCAGAAGTGGCGGCTCCGGCGCTGCCCGGGGCGGCTTCGAGGGCCACGCCGAGGCCGGCCACGAGCACACCGGTGACGGTGAGAACCAGCCAGCGGGGTCGGTCGCCAACCGGCCGGGAGGTGGAACTGCGGCGGTCGGGGGCGGGCGGGGAGGAGAACCGCAGCCGTCGGGGCGAGCGGTACGTCGGGGAGGGCATCGGGGAACCGTCCTGTCTACAGTCCCCCGCAGTAGTCAGATACCAACACGGAATTAATCAGCAACGCTGCCATTCCGTCAAATCGAGGTGAGCGATCCCTCGATCGGCCGCCCGGCCGGAAGCATGAGCCTCCGGCCGGGCGACCTGCGTCACGTGCGGCGACGGGCCAGCGGCGGGCGCGCCCCGTCAGGCATTCAGCACCTCCCGGATCGGCCCGGTGCCGTCGGTCCAGGTGTTGCCCGAGTCGGTGAAGGTGACGCCGGAGTACGCGATGATCGCGCAGTTGTAGGTGCTGTTCTTCGCGAACCGGTTGTCCGTGACCGAGACCCCGGCGATCCCGTTGAGCGGGGCGTCCTGGAGGTTGACGGTGCAAGCGCCGCCGCCGGCCCAGTTCTGCGCGATGCGCAGGTTCGACACGGCCCCCCGGCCCTGCGTCACCTGCACCGCGGAGTTGCTGCCGCCCTCGAGGGTGTCGTGCTCGATCGTGAGGTTGGTGCCGTTCATGACCTGGACGGCATCGTTGTGCGACTGGCCGCCGCCCTGGTACGGGTCGCTCGCGTAGGTGACCAGGCCGTGGATCCACGAGTCACGGATCGTCGCGTTGTCGCCGAACATCTTGGCGCCGTCAACGGTGCCGTGGATGTTCAGCCGCTCGGCGGTGTAGTTCCAGCCGTTCAGGCCGTCGATGTACACCGACGGGTACGCCGGCACGAGCTCGGTGTCCTCGATGACGAAGTTGGTCGCCTGGTCGGACATCACGTTGACCAGGCCGGTCGAGCCGGTGGCCGGTCCGCCGCGGACGATCGAGTCGCTGAGGGTGACGTCCGGTGCGGTGACGTAGACGAACCCGTGGATGTCCAGGCCGGAGTAGACGCCGGAGTGATCGAGCGTCAGGTTGCCGTTGACCGGGGTGAGGACCGTGCCGGCCGGCACGCCGGTGTTGTCCGGCCCGGGCTGGGCGTCGACCGGCGGCGGGCTGGTCGGGGCCACGGTGGGCGTGGGCGTGGGCGTCGGGGTCGGCGTGGG
>Ga0068855_100013037_pt1 | contig 10027 bp, 9 predicted proteins | sample KBSCornC52_FD_66592 | JGI IMG/M metagenome (GOLD analysis project Ga0068855, IMG submission 66592) | Corn rhizosphere microbial communities from Kellogg Biological Station, Michigan, USA - KBS Corn C5-2 | ecosystem: Host-associated > Plants > Roots > Rhizosphere > Soil ... | reverse complement strand
CCGGGGTAGAGGCCGGCGATCGTCGCACTGGCCTGGGCGATGGCGGCAGGATGCATCCGCCCCCCTGCCGCGACGGCTCCCGCCCCCAGCTCGCCTGTGGTGCGCGCGCCGAGAGCCCCGAGCACGCTCCAGAGGAAGCCGGCCTGCCCGTGCCGGCTCAACCACGGCTGGAAGTGGTCGGTCGACACCGTGCCCGAGAAACCGTGCTGCTCGGCGTATTCGGCGTAGGCGATCGCGTCGGCGGGGGCGAAACGCTCCAGCATCATGGCGTAGCCGATGGATGCGGAGGTCACGGTGTCAGCCGCGATCCTTCTTCAGGTACTCGGCGACGGCCTTCGGCACGTACGGCGCCACGTCGCCGCCGAGCGATGCCACCTGCCGCACCAGCGAACTCGAGACATGGGCGTGGGCCGGGTCGGGAAGCATGAAGATGGTCTCGACGCCGGCCAGGTCGCGGTTGACGATCGCCATCGGCGTCTCGTAGGCGACGTCCACCTGCGAGCGGATGCCCTTCACCAGCACGCTCGCGCCGACATCCGTGCAGTAGTCGACCAGCAGCCCGACGCTCCAACTGGTGACCAGGATGTTCTTGGCCGCCCCGGATGCCGCGATCGATTCCTGCAGCAGCGAGACCCGCTGCGCGATCGGCAGCAGAGCCGTCTTGCCGGGGTTGTGCACGACGAGCACGTGCACCTGATCGAAGATCCCGGCAGCACGCTCGATCACGTCGAGATGGCCGAGGGTGACCGGGTCGAACGAACCGGGGACGACGGCGATCCTGCTCATGCCTCGAGACTAACGGGCGAGGCCGAGCTTCACCCGAACGGGGGTTGGTGGCTCGCGAGAAGGAGGGTCAGACTCGCCGCATGCGTGCGCTGCGGAGATTCGCGATCGCCGCAGCCGGTACGGCGGTCGGCGCGATTCTCGTCGCGACCAGTCTCTCGGGGTGTGCCGCGCTCGGCGCGGTCCTCGCTCCCGGGGGAGCACTGCCGGGCCACCTGTCGATCGTCGGTGCGACGCCGCCGACTCCGTCTTCGGCGTCGTCTTCGTCTTCGCCTCCGCTGCAGTACTACAGCGACGGCTCGACGTCCGAGCGGGGCAACATCCCCAAGGTGGTCGGCCAGAAAGCGGGCATGCTGTCGCCCGATGGCCGGACCCGCCTCGTCACCTTCGTCGTCACCCGGATCCTGACCGATCCGCACTGCCTCAACCAAGGCGCGCCTGCCCCCGTGAACGGTCACTACGTCGAGGTGGATCTTCAGGTCATCACCACGGCCGACATGGGCATCGAAGGCAGTGACCCCACCGTGACGTTCGCTCCCGACAACTGGTACTACTACCCGCCAGACGGCCCGGGGCAGATTGCCGGCGGGATCGGCGCGTCCAGGCCCGGCGACGAGTGCCGGCTGCCCGTGCCGTCATTGCCCGAGCCGATCGGCGCATCGCAGACCGTGTCGGGGTCCGTGCTGCTCGATGTCCCCGCGGGCTCTGTGTACCTCGCCTACGCCCCCAGCGATGACTGCGGCTGCGACAGCGCGTGGGAGTGGCCGTACTCGGGCTGAGCCCGCTAACTCTTCGCGAGGAATGCCGCCTCGGTGGCATCCAGGCGTGCCGTGAGGGCCCGCCGAAGCGCCGGATGCGCGGCCAGCTCGGGATCCGCCTCGAGCACGGCCGCCGCGAGCGAGCGCGCCTCGGCGATCAGCTCTCCGTCGCGCGCGACCCGCAGCAGCTTCAGCGAGGAGCGCCCGCCCGACTGCGCGCGCCCGAGCACGTTGCCCTCACGGCGCAGCTCGAGGTCGACCTGCGCGAGAGCGAAGCCGTCGAGGGTGGCGGCCACGGCATCCACCCGCTCGCGCGCGGGCGTGCCGAGCTCGGCCCTGCTGACGAAGAGGCAGAGCCCCGGCACTCCCCCGCGGCCGATCCGGCCCCGTAGCTGGTGCAGCTGGGCGACGCCGAACCGGTCGGCATCGAGCACCACCATGGTGGAGGCGTTGGGCACGTCCACCCCGACCTCGATCACGGTGGTGGCGACCAGCACGTCGATCTCGCCGGCCGCGAAGGCGCGCATCGTGGCATCCTTCTCGTCGCTCGACATCCGACCGTGCAGCGGTTCGATCCTGCGACCCGCCAGCAGAGGGTTCGCTCGCGCCTCCTCGAGCACCGTGAGCACTGCCGCGACCGGCCCGGCCGCCGTGCCATCGGCGTCGACGTCGTCGGCGTCCGCCTCTTCGACGTGCTTCGGATCGATCGCCGGGCAGACGACGAAGCCCTGGCGGCCCTGCGCGAGCTCCTCGCTCAGGCGCTCCCAGATCCGGTGCTCCCATGCCGGATGCTCGGCGAGCGGCACCACGAACGACTCGATCGGCGACCGCCCGGCGGGCAGCTCGGTGATGGTCGAGACGTCGAGATCGCCGAACACCGTCATCGCGACCGTGCGCGGGATCGGTGTCGCCGTGAGGACGAGCACGTGCGGCGCCGCAGCATCGGCTGCGGTGTTCGACATGCCCTTCAGACGCAGCGCCTCGCGCTGGTCGACCCCGAAGCGGTGCTGCTCGTCGACCACGACCAGCCCCAGCTCGGCGAAGGTCACCGCGTCGCCCAGCAGCGCGTGGGTGCCCACGAGGATGGAGGCGCTTCCGGATGCCGCGGCCAGCAGCGCTTTGCGTCGCAGCGCGACAGGCAGCTGCCCGGTCAGCAGGGTCGGGCGCAGTCGCGCCGCCAGATCGGGACCGAGCGCCGAGGTCAGCGACCTCAGGTGCTGCCCGGCCAGCACCTCGGTGGGGGCCAGGAACGCCGACTGCCCGCCGGAGTCGGCGACCGCCAGCATCGCCCGCAGGGCGACCAGGGTCTTGCCCGAGCCGACCTCGCCCTGCACGAGGCGGTTCATCGGTGCGCCGTCTGCCAGGTCTCGGCTGATCTCGTCGCCCACCGCCACCTGATCGTCAGTCAGGGTGAACGGCAGGCGCCCGTCGAACTCGGCCGAGAAGCGGCCGGGGGTGCGCGGCTTCGCGGCCTCCGAACGCCGCTCGGCACGCTGCCGCAGCAGCGCCGCCTGCAAGACGAACGCCTCCTGGAAGCGCAGGGCGTCGTGAGCGCGGCGCCAGTCGGCATCCGTCTCGGGACGGTGGATCAGTTCGAGCGCACGGCCGACGTCGACCAGATCGCGCGAACGGCGCAGCTCTGCCGGCACCGGATCGTCGAGGGGCGGCAGCGTGTCGAGAACCTGCGCGATCGACTTGGCCAGTTGCCAGCTGGCCACGGTCGAGGTGGCCGGGTAGATCGGGATCGGCTGCTCGGCCCAGCCCTGGGCGGCCGAAGCATCAAGAGCAGGGGCGTTCTCGTCGTCTGCCGCGAACAACTCGTAATCCGGATGCGCGAGCTGACGCGCCCCGCGGTATTCGCCCACCTTGCCTGCGAAGATGCCGCGCATGCCGGGGCGGAGTTCGCGCGCCCGCCACGCCTGGTTGAAGAAGGTCAGCGTGAGGTGGCCGCGCCCGTCGCTGATGACCACTTCGAGGATGCTGCCGCGCTTCGCGCGCATCGGCCGCTCGGTGACGCTGCGCACCTCGGCCACGATCGTCACGTTCTCGTCGATAGTGAGCTCGCTGAGCGCGGTCAGCTCGCCACGGCGGGCATAACGGCGCGGATAGTGCGCGAGCAGATCGCCGACGGTCGCGAAGCCGAAGGCCTTCTCGATGGCCTGCGCCGTGCGTCCGCCGAGTGCGGTCGACAGCCGCACCTCGAGGGGATCGTGGTCGGGCCCAGGCACCTACAACCAGCCGCGGCGTTTGAAGATGATGTAGAGCACCAGGCTCGAGACGATCATGAGCCCGATCGCGAACGGATACCCCAGCGCCCAGTGCAGCTCGGGCATGGCCTTGAAGTTCATCCCGTAGATGCCGGCGATCAGGGTCGGGGTGAACAGGATGGCCGCCCATCCTGAGATCTTGCGCGTCTCGATCGCCTGCCGGTTGCTCGCCTCGCTGAGGTTGCGCGACTCCTCGCTCTGCCGCTGCCCGACCAGGCTGGTGTTCACCGCCAGGATGTCGCGCAGCAGCAGCCGGAACTCCTCGACGCGCTCCTTGGTCTGCACGGCGTGATCGGCGACGTCGCGCAGGTACTGCTGAAGGGTGTCGCCGACATACCCGTCGGCGAATCCGCCCGACAGGGTGTCGATGATCTGGATGAGCGGGGTCACCGCCCGCTCGAACTCGATCACCTCGCGGTTGAGCTCGTAGATGCGGCGCGACACCTGCGCGTCACCGTCGAACACCTGGGTCTCGATCTCGTCGATGTCGTTCGCCACCCCGTCGACGACCGGCTTGTAGCCGTCGACCACGGCATCCAGGATCGCGTAGAGGATCGCCTCGGTGCCCTCGTCCATCGAGCCGGGGGTCTCTTCCATGCGCTTGCGCACCACGCTGAGGTCGGGCGACTCGCTGTGCCGCACCGTGATGACGAAGTTGGTGCCGCTGAAGATGTGCAGCTCGCCGAACTCGACCGTCTCGGTCTCGTCGATGTACTGCGCGGCCTTCAGCACGGTGAAGAGGGTGTCGCCGTAGCGGTCGATCTTGGGGCGCTGGTGGGCGAGCACGGCATCCTCGATGGCCAGCTCGTGCAGGTTGAACTCGGCGGCCAGGGCCGACAGCTCGTCTGCCGTCGGGCGGTAGAGGCCGATCCAGGCGATCGCCTTCGGGTGCCTGTCGAGGATCTTGAAGGTGCCGGCCAGCGTCTCGGGGCTCGCGATGCGCACCCCGTTCTCGTAGACCGCGTTGTTGATCACCCCGGAGGCGTATGGCGTGTTGGCGGCCTCCTGCTCGGCGAGTGCCTGAAGCGCCGGCTCGCGCGTGCGGGCCGTGCGTGCCGTCCGGGGAACGGCCCGGGACACCGCGGTGGCGGCCGCCTTGCCGACCGCCTTCGACGCCGCTTTGAGCGACGGGGCGGCTGGTCTCGGAGTTCGACGCGAGGGGGTGGCCACGAGGGGAATCGTAGCCCCGCCCGGTGCCCGGCCCCTGAAGGCTCGGCCGCCGGCGACAGGCGCTACCGTGGCCCTGGGAGGCCGGCATGACACGCATCATCGGAGGGTTCGCCGGGTCGATCAGGCTGACGGTCCCGCCGTTCGGCACGCGTCCGACCAGCGACCGGGTGCGCGAGGCGATCTTCTCGGCCCTCGAAGCCCGAGATGCTGTCGACGGCTCGCGCGTGCTCGACCTGTACTCCGGATCCGGCGCCCTCGGCCTGGAGGCCGCCTCGCGCGGGGCCGCTCACGTGACGCTGGTCGATCGGGCAACGGCAGCCACTCGCATCACCCACAGCAATGCCGCCGCGGTGCGCAAGGCGGCCCCGCGCGGATCGGCACCCGAGATCGTGATCTCGAGTCAGCCCGTGCAGAGTTTCTTGGGCGGCTCGCTCGAACGGTGGGACGTGGTGTTCATCGACCCGCCGTACGAGCTCGGCGGGCTGGAACTCGCGCACAACCTCGAGGCGCTCGTCGCCCGCCTCAATCCGGATGCGGTCGTGGTGCTCGAGCGCTCCTCGCGAGACCGCGCCCCCGAGTGGCCGACCGGGCTCGAGCTCGAGCGCCGCAAGGACTACGGCGACACCGCGCTGTACTGGCTGCGGCCAGCCGAGTCCGGCCTGTCAGACGACGACGGCCGCCCCTAGCCCCGCTTGCCGTTCCAGTCGGCGTACGGATCCCACCCGCCGCGCGCCGAGAACGGCACGCCGTCGACGAGCAGTTCGGCGCCGGATGGGCCCGCGGCCCGCACGTGTCCGATCGGGCGGAAGTCTCCTGGCAACGAGGTCCCGTGCGGAAAGGTCGCCAGCAGCGAGTGGTCCTCTCCCCCGGTCAACGCCTCGACGCCGAGCACCTCTTCGCGATCTCCCTCGAGGGCCAGGCCGGCGACCCCGATCGCGACCCCGTCCAGGTCGATGGCGACCCCGCTGGCCCGGGCGAGCCGCCGGGCGTCCAACGCGAGTCCGTCGCTGAGGTCGAGCATCGCGGTGGCTCCCGCGACGGCGGCGCGCACCCCGTCGGCCAGGGGGGGCCTGGGGGTGAGCTGCGCGGCCAGTTCGGCGCCGTGCGCGCGGCGCAGGGCGGGAACGAGCGCGGCATCCGGATGCCCGCCGGCATCGACCGCCTGCGCGAACAGCAGCGCGATCCCCTGCGCCGCAAGCCCGAGCGGGCCGCTGACCGCCACCACGTCGCCCGGCTGAGCGCCGGATCGCAGCACCGGCGCGCGTCCTTCCAGATCGCCGAACGCCGTGACGGCGACGACGAGGGTGTCGGAGACCGACAGGTCTCCGCCCACCACGCCGCATCCGGGTGCGAGTTCTGCGCATGCCTCCCGCAGGCCGTCCGCGATCCCCTCGAGCAGCTCGACCGGGGTGTCGACCGGGGCCACCAGGGCGACGACGAGTGCGGTCGGCCGGGCGCCCATGGCGGCGATGTCCGAGAGATTGGTGGCGGCGGCCTTCCAGCCCAGCTCGACCGGGGTCGACCAGGCGAGGCGGAAGTCGGGACCGTGCACCATGGTGTCGGTGGTCACGACGTAGCGGCCGTCCGGCGCCGCGAGCACCGCGGCGTCGTCGCCCGGTCCGATCAGGGCGACCGCCGCATCCGGAAGCCTCGGAAAGATGCGTGCCAGCACCGCGCTCTCGCCCAGGGAGCCGAGAGTGTCGAGAGGGCCGCCGGAGGTCATGCTGCCACGCTAGCGGCCCTGCGGTCGGCGGCTGCCGCTCAGGTGCGGCCCGATAGCCTGGCTGGGTGAGACTGCGTCGGACCGTGATCGGGACTGCTCTGATCGCGGCGGCATTCGGCGCGCTGCTGACCGGATGCTCACCCATCGTCGCGCTCGACCCGGCGCCGCACGCCAACGACCCGGCATGCGCCGACGTGATCGTGAGGCTGCCCAGCACCCTCGAGAACCTGCCGCGCCGCGAGACCAACGCCCAGGCCACCGGCGCATGGGGTGAGCCGGCCACGATCCTGCTGCGCTGCGGAGTGACCGTGCCGATCGCCTCCGATCTGCCGTGCGTGCAGACCGACGAGGGCTTCCAGTGGCTGCGCGACGACTCCCGGGCCCCGAGCTACGTCTTCACCAGCTACGGGCGCACCCCGGCCGTCGCAGTCGTGATCGATCAGAGAAAGCTGTCACCCGGCCCGGCCCTGCAAGACCTCGAGCCGGTCATCGCGTTCACGAAACCCAACGGGCACAGGTGCCTGTCGGTGGAGGACTCGCTGGGGGGCACGGCAAGCCCGACCCCCGGCCCGACGCCGTAGCAACGCCCTAGCGCAGGGTCGCGAGCCCCAGGGTGATCAGCTCGTCGATGAGGTCGGGGTAACTCATCCCGCTCGCCAGCCAGCACGCCGGGAACATCGAGATCGGCGTGAAGCCGGGCATCGTGTTGATCTCGTTGACCACGAATCCCGAGCCGGTGAAGAAGAAGTCGATCCGGGCCAACCCGGCGCCGCCGATCGCCTCGAACGAGCGGGCCGCGATCCGCTGCATCTCGGCCAGCTCCTGCTCTTTCAGGTCGGCCGGGCAGACCAGCTCGATGCCGGGGGCATCCAGGTACTTGGCGTCGAAGTCGTAGAACTCGCGGCCGGTGATGACGATCTCGCCGGCGACGCTCACCCGCGGTGCGGCTCCGTCGCGGCCCTCGAGCACGCCGCATTCCACCTCGCGGCCGACGATCGCGGCTTCGATCAGCACCCGGTGGTCCTCGTGGAACGCTGTGGCGAGTGCAGCATCCAGGTCGTCCCAGCTCGAGACCTTCGTCACCCCGACGCTCGACCCGGCCCGCGCGGGCTTCACGAACACGGGCAGGTCGAGGCCGCGGATCCTGCGCAGCCAGAGATCGCGATGGGCCTCGAGATCCGACCGGCCGACCGTGACCCACGGGGCGACCTGGACGCCAGCGCCCTCGAGAACCGTCTTGGTGAAGTGCTTGTCCATGCCGAGCGCCGACGAGAGCACCCCGTTGCCGACGTACGGCAGCCCGATCAGTTCGAGGGCGCCCTGAATCGTGCCGTCTTCACCGAACGGTCCGTGCAGGATCGGGAACGCCACGTCGACGTCGCCCAGGCTCTGCAGGGTGCCATCCGATGCGGTCACGGTGAACTCGCGCGTCGCCGCCGACTCCGGCAGATGCACGCGGGTGCCGTTGTCGACGACCTCGGGGAGCTCTGCGGCCTCGTGGCCGAGGACGAAACGCGACACCGTGTCGTCATCCTGAAGCGTCCACGCGCCGTCGTGAGTGATTCCGATCGGGATCACCTCGTAGCGACTGCGATCGATCGCGCCGAGCACGCCGCCCGCCGTCGCGCAGCTGATCGAGTGCTCGCTCGAGCGCCCACCGAAGAGCAGCGCAACTCGGATCATGGGGTGCTCCTGGAGGGTGGTGAGTGGGGGTGGGCTGGGCGTGACGGGGGCGACAGCGCCGAGCTATTCGCCCTGCGGCTCATTCGTCTCGGTGGTCAGGTGGGGCGCGATGTCGCGCGGATTCAGCGTACCCGCCAGCACTTCGGCCACCTGGCTGACGATCGGCATCTCGACCCCTCGGGATGCCGCCAGTTCGAGGATCGGCGCGACCGAACTCAGCCCCTCGGCCGTCTGGTTCATCTGCGCGATGACCTCGCCGTACGCGTAGCCCTGGCCGAGCAGGCGTCCTGCCGTGTTGTTGCGCGAGAGCGATGACTCGCAGGTGGCGATGAGATCGCCGAGCCCTGCCAGTCCGGCCAGGGTTTCGGCTCGCCCGCCGAATGCGACGGCGAAGTCGGTCATCTCGACCAGGCCGCGCGTGATGATCGAGGCCTTGGTGTTCTCGCCGTACCCGACGCCGTCGACGATGCCGATCGCGACCGCGATCAGGTTCTTGAGCACCCCGCCGAACTCGGTGCCGATCACGTCGGTGTTCACGAAGCTGCGGAAGTAGGGGTTGGTCGCGATCAGCGCAACGGCCGTCGCGGTGTCGAGGCTGACCGACGAGACGACGGCGGCGGTCGGCTGCTCCTTGGCGATCTCGAGCGCCAGGTTCGGGCCGGACACCACGGCGATGCGTTCCGGGTCGATGCCCAACTCCTGCTCGATCACCTCGCTCATGCGCGAGCGGGTGCTCATCTCGACGCCCTTCATGAGCGACACGATCGGGATGCCGTCTGGGATGAGCTCGCGCACGATCCGCAGATTCTCGCGCAACGACTGGCTCGGCACCGAGAGGTACACCTGCTGCGCGCCCTCGAGCACCTCGGGCAGCCGGGAGGACGACTGGATGCCGCGGGGCAGGTTGATGCCCGGCAGGTAGTCGGAGTTGCGGCGCGACTGCATGATCTCGCGGGCCAGTTCTGCGCGCCGTGCCCAGATGGCGACGCTTGAGCCGCCGTCGGCCAGCACCTTCGCGAACGTCGTGCCCCAGGATCCGGCGCCTAGGACGGCGACGCGGCTCTGCCCCGGTTTCAGCAGCAGCGGCGTGGAGATCGGCTGGGTGATGGGGCCGGAGCCGCCGACGACCGGCAGGGGCTTCGTGGTGGGGGGAACCGCCGCATCCGTCATGTCGCCATTCTCTCGGCTCAGGCCGGGTTCTTCGGGGTCTTCGGCGTCTTCGGCGTCGGGGCCTTCGGCTTCTTCGGCTTCTTCGGCGTCTTCGGCGTCTTCGGCTCGACGATCCGGCCGAACTCGGTCTGGCCGTGTGCGGCGGGGTCCCAGCGCTCCACCGGGGCGGTCTCGCCGCGCAGGCCCTCGAGCAACCGGGTGATGGCCTGCATCACGAAGAGGGTCGCCTCGGCGAGAGCCGCGGCATCCAGTTGCCTGCCCTGCCAGGGGCTGAGGTCGAGGGGCTCACCGATGACGATGTCCACGGTCTTGCGCGGGAACAGCCTGATCCGCTTCGCCCAGCGCGGCAGGATCTTCTGGGCGCCCCAGTGGGCTGCCGGGATCAGCGGCACCCCGGTCTCGAGGGCGATCCGCACGGCACCCGACTTGCCGCGCATCGGCCACAGATCGGGGTCGCGGGTCAGGGTGCCCTC
>Ga0068855_100013033_pt1 | contig 10027 bp, 8 predicted proteins | sample KBSCornC52_FD_66592 | JGI IMG/M metagenome (GOLD analysis project Ga0068855, IMG submission 66592) | Corn rhizosphere microbial communities from Kellogg Biological Station, Michigan, USA - KBS Corn C5-2 | ecosystem: Host-associated > Plants > Roots > Rhizosphere > Soil ... | reverse complement strand
GCTGGTTCCTCTTCGATCCGTCGGGCATCTCGCCGCGCATGGGCCTCATCCGCATCGGCACCGGGCGCGACGCGGCCGACGTGGCATTCGCCACGATCTTCGGCACCGTGCGCTGGACCATGCCGCGGATCCGCATCCGCGCCGAGGACGACGCGCTCGAGGGCCTGGTCGAGCCCTTCCGCCACGACTACGCCATCTCGACGGACGCGTCGCAGGCTGGAGCCGATGACGGCCTCGAGGCCTCGATGCCGCCGCCGGCCGCTACATCCGCGTCCGGCGCGCCACGCTGGCAATGACGGTGGTGAGCTCGGCGGGTGCCACGGGCTTGGTGAGATGCACCCGGAAACCCTCCGCGAGCGCGCGCGCCCGGTCCTCGCGCTGCGTGAACGCGGTCAGGGCCACCGCGGGACGCTTCGCGACACCGTGCGCGGTTTCCCATGCGCGGATGCGCTGGAGCACCGCGTAGCCGTCTTCGTCCGGCATCGCGATGTCGCACACCACGACCTCCGGCCGCTCGGCCTGCGGTGCGTTCTCGAGGACGCGCATCGCTTCCACGCCCGAGGCCGCGAGATTCACCTGCGCACCCGCCTGCGTGAGGAGCGTCGCGAGCGACTCGCGCGCCTCGCGCTGGTCGTCGATGAGCAGCACGCGGATTCCGTCGAGCGAGGGGAGGGCGGAGGCGCCCTGCTCGCCGCGGTGCGCGTCGGGCAGCACCACGCGCCCGCTCGTCTCGCGGCGAAGTGGCAGGTACACGCGAAAGGTGGCGCCGCGGTCCACGCCCTCGCTCTCGCAGGTCACATGGCCGCCGTGCAGCTCGGAGAGCCGTTGCACGAGCGCGAGCCCGAGCCCGAGGCCTTCCTGCCGCCGGTTGCTCGATCCCTCCGCCTGCCGGAAGGGGTCGAAGAGATAGGGCACGAACTCGGGCGCGATGCCCACGCCGCTGTCGCGCACCTCGATGCAGGCCATGTCGCCCTCCACGCGGGCGGCGACGTGGATGGTGCCCCCGGGCGGCGTGAACTTGAGCGCGTTGGTGAGGAGGTTGGCGAAAACCTGGCGCACGCGATCCGGATCGCCGTGCATCTCGCGCTCGCCCAGGTCGTACTCGGTCACGATTCGCAGGTCCTTCTCGATCGCCACGGCGCGCATGGCCTCGACGGCATCGACCAGCACCGGGAGGATCGCCATCGGATGCTTCACCAGGCCCAGCGTCCCGCTCATGGCGCGGGTCACGTCGAGCAGGTCCTCGATGAGGCGCACCTGGTGCTCGACCCCGATCATGATGCCGGCGAGCGCGCGGCGCACCGGCGCCGAGGCGTCGTGCAGCAGGTTCTCGAGCACGTGCGTCCAGCTCTTGATGCCGTTCAACGGCGAGCGCAGCTCGTGCGACACGATGGCGAGGAACTGGTCGCGCGCGAAGGAGGCGCTCTCCGCGTTGGCGCGGGCGCTGCGCTCGCGCGCGAGCATCTTCTCGGCGAGCGCGCGGTAATCGTCCTCGCGCTTGCGCGCGGCGTCCTGCGCCTCGCGCCGCTCGCTCACGTCCAGGCAGCAGCCGGCGAACCCGCTGAGCACGTCGCGATCGAGGAGGGGCAGGCCGCGCGCGAGCACCCAGCGGTGGCCGCCGTCGGCGTGGCGCAGTCGATATTCGATCTCGAAGGCCCGCGCGTGGGCGAACGCCTCGTCCCACTCGCGCTCGCAGCGCGCCCGGTCCTCCGGATGCACGGCGTCCAGCCAGCCGCCGTCGAGCAGCTGCGCGGCCGTGCGCCCCGTGAACTCGGCGCAGCGGTGATTGAAGTAGGTGTAGCGGCGATCCGGCCCGGCGGCCCAGACCATGACCGGTGCGTAATCGGCGATGCGGCGGTACTGCGCCGCGCCGGTCGTGCTACGGCGTCCCCGCGAGCTGGGTGCGAGCTTCGCGGGGCGTGCCGTCATGGAGCGCGTGTGGGCTCGCTCATCCTTTGCGCGCTTTCGACGAGGCGCCCCGGACGCCCGAGGGTCGCGCGGATGTGCTCGTCACGGATGCCGTACTCGCGCAGCCGGTTGTAGAGCGTCTTGGTGCAGATGCCGAGCATCTCCGCGGTGCGCTTGCGCTCGCCGCCGCAGTGCTCGAGCGTGGACAGGATCAGCTCGCGCGCCACCACCGAGAGCGGCGTGCCGAGCGGCACGGTGATCGACGGCATGCTGCTCGCACCGGGCACGCCCAGGGTGCGGAGGGGGACGGACTGCGTTTCGAGCGTGGGTCCTTCGATTCCTTCTTCGCCGGCCATGATGTATTCCCTGTGAATGAAGTTCTTCAATTCCCGGACGTTGCCGGGCCACGGGTGCTGCTTCATGCGGGCAATGGCGCCCGGGGCGAACTTCTTCCGGGTGCCGCACGCCTCGTTCATCTCGTTCAGGAAGTGGTTCGCGATGAGCTCGATGTCGTCGCCGCGCTCGCGCAGGGGCGCCAGCGCCAGCGGGAACACGTTGAGGCGGTGGTACAGGTCCTCGCGCAGCTTGCCGGAGCGCAGCGCGTCGATCGGGTCGCGGTTGGTGGCCGCGATGATGCGCACGTCGATCTCGACGGAGCGCGAGGTGCCGATGCGCATGAGCTCGCCGGTCTCGAGCACGCGCAGCAGGCGCACCTGCAGCTCGAGCGGCATCTCGGTGATCTCGTCGAGGAAGAGCGTGCCGCCGTCGGCCTGCTCGAAGTAGCCCTTGTGCTGCCGGTCGGCGCCGGTGTAGCTGCCGCGCTCGTGGCCGAACATCTCGTTCTCGATCAGGTTGGGCGAGATGGCGCCGCAGTTGATCGCGAGGAAAGGCAGGCGCCGGCGGCGCGAGAGCTCGTGGATGGTGCGCGCGACGATTTCCTTGCCCGTCCCGCTCTCACCCACGAGGAACACCGTCGCCTCGGTCGGCGCCACGCGCGCGATGCGATCGTAGATCTCCTGCATCACCGGCGAACGCCCGACCAGCCGCCCGAAGTGGCCCATGCGGCGCAGCTCGTCGCGCAGCTGCCCGATCTCCGCGCGCAGCTCGCCGCTCTTCGGCACGCGCGAGAGCACCGCCTTCAGGCGCTGGAAGTTGACGGGCTTGGTGAGGTAGTCCGAGGCGCCGAGGCGCAGCGCCTCGACGGCGGTCTCGACGCTCGCGTGCCCGGTGATGAGGATGGTCTCGATGGAGCCGCGGTCCTCCAGGTCCTCGAAGAGGTCCATGCCGCTGCCGTCGGGGAGCTTGAGGTCCATCAGGACGACGTCGGGCCGTTGCCTCACGAGCTGGATGCGCGCCTCGGCCACACTTCCCGCAACGGCGGTGGTGAAACCCTCCGTCTCGCACAATGCCGCGAGCGCCTCGCGAGTGTTCGCATCGTCATCGACGATGAGTACGTGTGACATGAGTAGATTGCTCCCGGCGGGCGCGAAGTTTTTTCCATGGTGAACTCGGCCGCAGCGGAACGCTGTCGGCCGTGTCCTACAGCCCGTCGGCGAGCGCCGACGCGCGCATCACTGCGCGGGCATCGAGAGCTGGTTGTCGACGCGAAGCACGCCGAGCTGGCGATTCGCGTATGCGGAGGCGATCGCCGACTGCTCGCGGTTGCGCACGATGCCGGTGATGGTGACGACCCCGTTGTCGGTATGGACGGACACGTCGCTGCCCGCCATGCCGGGATCGGCGTGGATCGCCGCGAGGATCTCGGCGGTCGCCGCGTCGTCCGCGCGCTCCGAGCCCGGGAGTGCCACGTTCGGCAGGGGCGTGCGAAGCGGAGCCGAGTCGGGAGCCGAAGGCGTGGCGGCCGGGGCAGGCTGCGAGGCCTTGGCAGGCGCGCGCGGCGCTGCGGATTCCTGCGCTGGCGCCTGGGGCGTGGGGTCGGGGGCGGTCTCCGCCGCCGCGATGAAGAGCGCGGTCGGCACGAGCGCAAGAAATACGATGGCGAAGCGCGATAGGTTCATGCCCTTTGGTGTCGAAGCGATACCGATTGGTTCGCGGCGCGCCACCGTGCCGATGGCCGATGCCGGTCGCGGGTGCGCTTTACCGGCGCTCGCGGAAAGGCATTCCGCCGGCACGCGTGCCGCATGGAGGCGTGCGCCTTGCGCGCGACTGGCATGCGGCTTGCGAACCGTGCGTGGTTTTCAACATTTCAACGACAGAGGAGTTTCAAGATGGCAAGCTCGAAACGGGGATCGTCCAACCTTCCCGTCGCGCTCGAGATGCTCGAGGCGGATCACCGCAAGGTGGAGATGCTCTTCGACCAGTACGAAGAGATGAAGGAAGGGGCCGGCGAAGACGAGAAACGCGAGCTCTCGCAGCGCATCTGCATGGAGCTCAAGGTGCATACGCAGATCGAGGAGGAGATCTTCTATCCCTGGGCGCGGGAGAACATGGAAGAGGAGGACCTCATCGAGGAGGCGCAGGTCGAGCACCAGAGCGCGAAGGACCTGATCGCGCAGCTCGAGGGCGCCGGCGAGATCGACGAGACGTACGACGCCAAGGTGAAGGTCCTCGGCGAGTACGTGAAGCACCACGTGCAGGAAGAAGAGAACGAGATGTTCCCCCAGGTCGAGTCGATGCAGGAAGAGCTCGACGAGCTGGGCCAGGAGATGACCGCGCGCAAGGTCGAGCTCATGGAAGAGATGGGCATGACGCAGGACGACGAGGCGCAGCAGGCGATCGCCGGCGAGCGCTCGCGTTCCGGCGCGCGCGGCGGGCAGGCGCAGCGCGGCGCATAAGGCGCGCCGCTCGGTGCCGGAAGACGGCCGCCCCGTGCGGCCGGTTTTCTTTGTCCGGGGGCGTCAGGCCGGGCGCGCGCTGAAAGGGCGCGGCCAGCGGTTCGGATGCGACTTCGGGTCGACCGGCTCGCGCGGACCGGGCGTGGGATGCTCGTGGCGCGGGCCGTCGGGCTTGCGGCGGCTGCGCAGGCTCTCGCGCAGGTCGCGCGGGGCCGGCGGCGGCAGGGGGTGATCGTGGTCCTTGTCGTGGGCCATCAGCGGCTTCCCTGCAGGCCCCACGAGGGCGCGCGCACCGCCGTGACGGCAGCGCACGCGACGCCGGCGGCCGAAGCCGCCGGTGGCGAGGTGCACGGCAATTACTTGCCCGGCGTCGTGGTCGTGGTGGTCGAGCTGCTGCCCGGCGTGGTCGAGGTCGTGCTGCTGGGAGTGGAGCTCGAGCTGCTGCTGCCCGGCGTGGTCGAGCTGCTGCTGCCCGCGCCCGACGTCGTGTCGGTCGTGGTCGAGCCGGACATCGAGCCCGAGGCGGAGCCGGAGGTGCTCGGCGTGGTGGTCGAGCTGCTGCTGCTCGTGTCGGACGGGGTCGTCGTGGTGGTCGACGTGCCCGGGGTCGTGGTGGTCGTGGTGGACGAGCTGCTCGGCGTCGAGCCCGAGCTGCCGGTGCTGCCCTTGTTGCAACCGGTCGCGGCGACCGAGGCGAGGGCGATGACGGCGACGAGCGGAATCAGGCGTTTCATGACTTCTTCTCCAATCAGGTTCACGTGCGTTGAGGAAATGTTGTGGCCGGTGATTCTTTGGATCAGACGCACATCCCATGCCACGGCATGTCCGGAGGAGACAACGCCGAACACAATGGAGTTCGACGGATTTCGGTACCCGGGGGGAAAATCGCCACCCGCCACGGCGCTGATTCATAAAGCCCGGCTGCACCGGCTGGGTGCTCGATGGATGCCGATCTGGCCGCGTGGGTCAGCCGATGCCGGAGAAAAAAGTGCCAGCAGGTTGTACCACCGGCGGAAAAGGGTACACGCGTCGCGATGATCCATTCTTCGTTCGTCGGCTCGACACGGACCAACTCGCCGCTCGAAGCGCCGCGTCACGGCCCGACCCCTCGGGCGAACGCGGCACGGTACTGGTCGCGGCATCGAAGAGGAGGAGAGGGCGGGTCAATCGCGCAGCCGTGAGGTCCCGGCGTCTTCTTGTCAGGAAACCTCACGCAATGAGGCCACCTGCGCGATGATTGTCGCTTTCCCTTGGTCGATCCTTCATGGACGGCAACCCGAATCCGCGTCACCCCCAGCCGCCGGGCACATCCCCGGGGCCGGCCGCGAAGATGCCGCCGCGGCGGTATTGGCTGATCTTCCTGGCCATCCTCCTGGTGAACTACCTCGTCGCGCGGTTCATGTTCCCGGGGTCCGAGCCGATCACGATCCCCTACACCGTCTTCAAGCAGCAGGTGACGAACGACAATGTCTCGGCGATCTACAGCCGCGGCACCGGCATCGAGGGCCGCTTCAAGTCGGCCGTGACGTGGCCTCCGGCCGACGAGGAGAAGGCGCCGCTTCGCCGGGGGCTCCCGCCGCGTCCGCCGCAGAAGACGGGCGACACCTTCACGACGGAGCTGCCCGCGTTCGTCGACCCCGGCCTCGAGAAGCTCATGATCGACCATGGCGTCGAGATCAGCGCGGTGCCGATCCGCGAGGGCAGCGCGCTCGGCACGCTTCTCTACAGCTTCGGCCCGGCGCTGCTGCTGATCGGGTTGTACGTATGGATGTATCGCCGCGCGGCCGGTGGCATGGGCATGGGCGCGGGCGGCCTGCTCGGCATCGGCAAGAGCAAGGCGCGCCGCTACGACACCGAGTCGGGCGAGAAGGTGACGTTCGACGACGTGGCGGGCATCGACGAGGCCGAGAACGAGCTGGTGGAGATCGTGGACTTCCTCAAGTCCCCCGCGAAATACACGCGCCTCGGCGGCACCGCGCCCAAGGGCGTGCTCCTGATCGGCTCGCCCGGCACCGGGAAGACGCTCCTCGCGAAAGCCGTCGCGGGCGAAGCCGGGGTGCCGTTCTTCTCGATGAGCGCGTCGGAATTCGTCGAGATGATCGTGGGCGTGGGAGCCGCGCGCGTGCGCGACCTCTTCAAGCAGGCACGCGAGCACGCGCCGGCGATCATCTTCATCGACGAGATCGACGCCATCGGGCGCGCGCGCGGGCAGGTCGCGATCGGCGGCGCGAGCGAGCAGGAGCAGACGCTGCAGCAGATACTGACCGAGATGGACGGCTTCACCGGCCGCGAGGGCATCATCGTGCTGGCGGCGACCAACCAGCCCGACGTCCTCGATCGCGCGTTGCTGCGTCCGGGACGCTTCGACCGCCGCGTCGTGGTGAACCTGCCCGACAAGGCGGGCCGCGAGGCGATCCTGCGCGTGCACACGCGCAAGGTCCCGCTCGCGAAGGACATGGACCTCGCGGATCTCGCCTCCTCGACGCCGGGCTTCTCCGGCGCGGATCTCAAGAACCTCGTGAACGAGGCGGCGCTGCTCGCCGCGCGGCGCGACGAGAACGAGGTGGGGCCGAAGGATTTCCACGACGCGCTCGAGAAGATCGTGCTCGGGCCCGAGCGCCCGCTGCTGCTGGGCCCGGAGGACCGCGAGCGCATCGCCTACCACGAGAGCGGCCACGCGATCGTGGCGCTGCTCATGCCGGGGGCGGATCCCGTGCATCGCGTGAGCATCGTGCCGCGCGGGCAGGCGCTCGGCGTCACTTACCAGCGCCCGCAGACGGATCGCTACAACTATCCCGAAGCGTACCTGCGCGGCCGCATCGTGGGCATGCTCGGCGGTCGCGCGGCCGAGGAGGTCGTCTACGGCACGCGCACCACCGGCGCGGAGAGCGACATCGAGCAGGCGACGGCGCTCGCGCGCAACATGGTCACGCGCTGGGGGATGAGCGACATGCTCGGCATGGTGGAGCTCGCCCCGCGCGAGAATCCGTACCTGCGCAACGCGGGCGTCTTGGGCGGCGACAAGGTGATCAGCGAAGAGACCGCGCGCCTGGTCGACGAGGAGGTGCGGCGCATCATCGGCGAATGCCACGCGCAGGCGCTGAGCCTGCTCGCCGAGCATCGCCCGGAGCTCGACAGACTCGTGCAGGCGCTGCTCGCGCGCGAGACGCTGGGCGAGCAGGAGATCCTCGATGCCACGGGCCTTCCACCGGCTCCCGCTCTCGAAGGGCGCCGTGTGCCCGGCATCGAGAGCTCGGGCTCCTAGAGCGCGCCGATCGAGGCGGATGCTCATCGCTGCCTTCGTCCCATGACAGACCGCTTCGACAGCATCGTGATCGGAACCGGGCAGGCCGGCCCGGCGCTCGCCGTGAGGCTCGCGAAGTCGGGACGGCGCACCGCGATCGTCGAGCGTGGGCTTTTCGGTGGGACCTGCGTGAACGTCGGGTGCACGCCCACCAAGACGCTCGTCGCGAGCGCGCGCGTGGCGCACATGGCGCGCCGCGCCGCCGACTTCGGCATCCTGGTGAAGGGCGGGGTCGCCGTCGACATGGCGCGGGTGAAGGCGCGCAAGGATGCTGTGGTGCGCGAATCGTCCGAGGGGGTGGAGCGCTGGCTTCGCGCAACGCGCGGTCTCGACGTCGTCCAGGGCCATGCGCGATTCGAGAGTCCGCATGCGATCCGCGTCGGTGACCGCGTCATGGAGGCGGACCGGTTCTTCGTCGACGTGGGCGCGCGCGCCCACATTCCCGCGCTCGAAGGCGTGAACGGCGTCCCGTACCTCACCAGTTCCACGATCCTCGACCTCGATCGCGTGCCCGCCCATCTCATCGTCGTGGGCGGCAGCTATATCGGCCTGGAGTTCGCCCAGATGTACCGCCGCTTCGGCGCCGAGGTCACGGTGGTGGAGATGGGGTCGCGGCTCATCTCGCGCGAGGACGGCGACGTGAGCGACGCGATTCGCGAAATCCTCGAAGGCGAGGGGATCCAGGTCCGCGTGAACGCGGAATGCGTCGCGCTCTCCAGGAGCGGCGATGGCGTGAGGGTCCGCCTGCATTGCGAGGAGGAGCCGCGCGCGGTGACGGGTTCCCACGTGCTGCTCGCGGTCGGGCGCCGCCCGAACACCGACGACCTCGGGCTCGACAAGGCCGGGGTGAAGACGGACGAGCGCGGCCGGATCCCCGTCGACGAGACGCTGCGCACGAACGTGCCGCACGTCTTCGCGCTGGGCGACGTGAACGGGCGCGGCGGCTTCACCCACACGGCGTGGAACGACTACGAGGTCGTGGCCGCGAACCTGCTCGACGGCGAGAGCCGCCGCGTCACCGATCGGATTCCCGCCTATGCGCTGTACATCGATCCGCCGCTAGGGCGGGCCGGCATGGGCGAGCGGGAGGCGCGGGCCTCCGGCAGGCGGGTGCTCGCCGCATCCATGCCGATGAGCCACGTGAGCCGGGCCCGCGAGCGCGGCGAGGTCGAGGGCCTGATGAAAGTGCTGGTCGATGCGGACTCGCGCAAGCTCCTCGGCGCCGCGATCCTCGGCATCGGCGGCGACGAGGTGATCCACGCCGTGATCGACACCATGCATGCCGGCGCGACCGCCGACGTCCTGCAGCGCGCCATGCATATCCATCCGACGGTCGCGGAGTACCTGCCGACGCTGATGGGCGCTCTGCGACCGCTCGCCTAGAGCCGGCAGACCCACCCGAACCAGTTGCTCGAGGCGTGCAGGCCTCTCGTCCGGGCGACGGGCGCTATCGCCGGGCATTTGACATAATACAAATTATGCGCGCTTGGCGTGTCGCTACGAGAGTCGCACAACAAGATCCGTGTACGCCTCCAGAGCCGCATCCGCGGTCAGCAAGAGCAGCGGCTCATGCATCGCCTGCGCCACCAGGATGCGATCGAACGGATCCGCATGATGGCGAGGCAGCGTGGCAACCCGCGCGGCGTGGCGACCGGTCACGGGAAGCGCCAGAAAGCCACTGGCCTCGATTCCGGCCAGCAACCGTTCCATGTCGGCCTCGAACCTGCCGATGGAAACCTTGATCGCGGCCTCCCAAATCGTGGCCGCGCTCACGAAGACCTGTTCCGCCTCGGCGATCCGGCTTCGAGCGCCCGCCGGGAGCTTGCGGGAATCCGCGAGGTACCAGAGATACACCTGCGTATCGAGCAGGTACTTCACTTGCGTCCTTCGAACCCCCTCACCACTTCATCCGGAAGCGGCGCGTCGAAGTCATCAGGGATGCGAAGCTTGCCCTTCAGGAAACCGGGCTTGCGCTCCGGACGCGGCTTCGCCAGGGGAACGAGCCTCGCAACCGGCTTTC
>Ga0068855_100013027_pt1 | contig 10031 bp, 8 predicted proteins | sample KBSCornC52_FD_66592 | JGI IMG/M metagenome (GOLD analysis project Ga0068855, IMG submission 66592) | Corn rhizosphere microbial communities from Kellogg Biological Station, Michigan, USA - KBS Corn C5-2 | ecosystem: Host-associated > Plants > Roots > Rhizosphere > Soil ... | reverse complement strand
GTCAGCCCCGGCGCCATCACCATGTCGCGGCGGGTGCCCTCGAGGGCCCAGCCCAGCTCGCGGATGCGGCGCGGGCCGAGACCGCTGCCGGCCACGGCGACGATGTCGACGTCGAGGGCCTCGGCGATGTCGGCGGCGTTCGCGACGTCCCCGACGACCGGGACGCCGGCGGCGACCTCGCTGCCGATCGCGGCGTCCTCGACGCAGGCGCCGACGATGACCAGCCCGGTCTCGGGCACGCGCTGCGCGGTCTGCGTGAGGTGCTGGACCGACTCGGCGGTGCCGACGGCGAGGATCGTGCTGCACCACTGGCCGCGCCGCCGGCGGCGGTAGATCGCGCGCCGCAGCATGAAGCGGGCCAGCAGCATCAGCACGGCGCCGGTCGGGATCACGATCGCGACGAAGGTTCGGCCGAGCAGCGAGTTGCCGAGGTAGCCGACGATGGCCACGGCCCCGGCCAGCCCGACGGCGGCGTGCAGCACGCGGCGGTACTCGAGCGTGCCGGCGGTGATGACCCGGACCTCGTAGCTGCCAGCGATCTGCAGGCTGATCAGCCAGGCGACGGTGACGACGAGGCTGGAGAGCAGGTAGCCACCCGGCGCGTCGGGCGAGGTGAAGCCGACCCGCACGCCGTAGCCGAGCGCGACGGCGAGCGCGGCGCAGATGCTGTCGGAGACGACGAGCCGGGTCGCGATCGCTCGCGTCCACACCGACTTGGCGGCGCCGTTCGGCAGCCGGGCCGGCGCCGGGCGGGTGCGCCGGCGGTGCGATTCGCGCAGCAGCTCGGCCAGGGTCGGAGTGACCTGTGGCTGGACGCGCGAGCTGACCTGGGTCACGCTGCGCCCTCCTCGACCGCCGCGGGCAGCGCCGCATCGACCAGGTCGGGCACGACGTGCAGCCGGGCCGCGCCGCGCAACACGTGTTCGAACCGCTCGGCGATGCGACGGACGTCGAAGCGCTCCTCGGCCAGCGCGCGGGCGGCCTTGCCCAGGCGGTCGAGCTGTGCGGCGTCCTCGGCGAGCGTCAGCGACAGCCAGTCGGCGGCGCCCCGCGCGCCGGCCACGCTCGGCTCGCCCACGTAGCCGCCGACGCTGCGGACGTCGGCCGCGGCCGGGTTGCCGCTCGGCACCAGCGCGATGCTGGGACGGCCGGCGGCCAGGTAGGTCAGCACCTTGCTCGGGACCGAGAAGGCGGCGGCGTCCGGCTCCAGCAGCACGACCATCGCGTCGGCGCTGGCCAGGACGTCCCGGAACCGGTCGGCCGGCTGGTAGCCGAGGATGCGCACGTCCGGCCGCTCGCCGGCCGCGGCCCGCAGCTCGTCGGCGCCCACGCCCTCGGAGCACACGACCAGCGTCGCGTCGATGCCCTTGGCCCGGGTCGCGTCGAGGATCTCCAGCAGCAGCAGCGGGTTGTGCTTGCGCCCGAGCGTGCCGGCGTAGAGCAGGCGCAGCGAGTCGGCCGGCAGGCCGTGCTCGTCGGCCCACGCGTTGTCGCGCTCACCCGGCGCCACGTCGTCCAGCGGCGCCCAGTTCTCGATGACCTCGACGTGGTCGGTCGTCAGGCCCCACCCGCGGTAGTGGCGCACGAAGTTGTCGTGGATGGCGACCACGCCGTTGGCGCTGCGCACCTGCGCGCGCTCGATGCGCGCGACGAACTCGCGCGCCGGCCGGGCCAGGGGCGCGGGCAGCTTGCGGTCGATCTCGGAGCCGATGCCCAGGCTGTAGATGTCCTGGTGCCACATGACCCACGGCTGCTGCCGGCGGGCGAAGTACCGGCGCATCGAGGCCAGCGCGAACATCGGCACGTTGCAGGCGACGACGAGGTCGAAGTGCTCCTGCTCGAGGCGGCGCTGCCACGCGCGGGCGTAGCTGCGCTCGAAGCGCATCCGGCCCAGCGGGTCGTACTTGCGCATGGGGTGTGCGGCGGCGACGCCCTCGATGCGCAGGCCGGCCGGATCGCCCGGGTGCACCTCGAGATCCCCGTGGCCGGTGACGTACTGGGTGCTGTACTCGTGCAGCACCGAGTGCCCACGACGCGCCAGTTCCCGGGAAAGCTGAACCTGGAACGGGTGGCCGCTAAAGTCGTGGACGTTCAGCCGCATAGCCGTACCAACGAGTAGCCCCGCGCGAGGTTGCGCTCCTCACAGCGGGCTTACGAACTCGACCGGTGCGTGTTGCCGGCGGGTCACCTCGGCGTTGCCGGCGGCCGTCCCGTCCCTACCGCCGGTCGAGCAGCGCGGCCCGCACCCCGGCGGCGGTGGCCCCCCAGGTGAACCCGTCCGCGTGTTGCCCGGCCGCCTCCCGCTGGGCGCCGTCCATTTCCAGGGCCTGCCGGACGGCCGTGGCGAGCGCGGCCGGACCGTCACCCGCGGTGATCGCGGCGTGGCCGCCGGCGACCTCGAGGCAGGCCGGTTCCGGGCCGATCACGACCGGGATCCGCAGACGCATGCTCTCGACGATCGGCAGCCCGAACCCCTCGAAATCGCTGACGAACACGACCAATCGGGCGCCGGTGACGAGCCGCTCGTACTCGGTGTCCGGGAGGTAGGGCGAGACGCTGACCCGGCCGGTGAGGCCGGCGCGGGCGATGTGGGCACGGGCGGATTCGGCCCGCTCGCCACCCAGGCCGAGCAGGGCGAGCGGCGGCGCGTCCGCATCGAGGAGCGCCCACGCATCGATCAGCTGCCCGACGTCCTTGTTGGAGTGGTGACAGGAGGCGATCGCGGTGCCGTTCGGTTCGGCGCGGGCCCAGCCGTCCACGTGATCGGCGCCCTCGTGCACGGCCAGGCCCTTGTTCGCGGCCCGCGGGCCGCAGCGGGCGCGCACGTCGTCCAGCGTCCGCTGCGACACGGCGATCACGACGTCCGCGACCCGCAGCCCCCAGCGGTAGGCGACGGTGCGGACGGCCCGGCGGGCCGGCGGGAACTGCTCCGGCCGCAGCTCGTGCCGCAGGTCGTGGACGACCACGCCCAAGGGGACGGGCAGGCGGCGCAGCGTCGTGGCCGGGTTGACGGCGAGGACGGCGTCCGCGTTCACCCGCCGCACGAGGCGAGGCAGCTGCACGCTCATCGCCAGCGGCCGGGTCAGCGTCTCGGGGCCGGCGAGGTGGACGTCGTGCCGGACCGCGCCGGCCGGCAGCGGCCACCAGTCGGCGCCGGTTGGCAGCACGACGTGCAGCTCGTCCTCGGGGAAGCGGTCGGCCCAGCCGGCCAGCAGGTGCCGGGTGTAGGTCGCGATGCCGCCGTACGACGCGGCCATGGCGTCCACCACGACTCGCACGCGGCCAGTCTAGGGTGACCGGCATGACGACCGAGCCGCTTGGTTGGGCCGAGCTGTTCCAGGACCGCTACACCGGCACCGACAGCATGCTGCCGTTCCTGTCGGCGGCCCAGTTGCTGGCCGCCGACGCGAAGGTCGTGCTCGACGTGGGGTGTGGACGTGGCGGTGCCGTCGACACGTCCCAACCGCGGCCGCTGAACGACCTGCGCGGGCCGGGCCGCACGGTGATCGGCATCGACGTCGACGAGGCCGGCGAGCAGAACCCGGCGGTGGACGAGTTCCGGCTCATCGGCCCCGACCTGCGCTGGCCGATCGACGACGGCAGCGTCGACCTCGCCTTCAGCGACTGGACGCTCGAGCACGTCGAGGATCCGCAGGCGTTCGTCGACGAACTGCACCGGGTGCTGCGGCCCGGCGGCGCGTTCGTCGCCCGCACGGTCAGCCGCTACTCGCCGCTGTCGGTGGCGGCCCGGCTCGTCCCGAACGACCGGCACGCGCGGGTACTGAAGCGGCTGCGACACGACCGCGAAGCCTTGGACGTCTTCCCGACCGCGTACCGCATGAACGGCGAGAAGGCGCTGGCCCAGCTGCTCGACGGCCGCTTCGAGTGGTCGGTCGCGCACCGCACCGGCATGACGCAGTACCTGCTGGCCTGGCCGCGCCTCGCCCGCACGGTTGCCGCCGTCGAACCGCGGCTGCCCAAGGCATGGCAGATGGCGCTGGTCGTGCTGGCCCGGAAGCGCTGACGATCTTCTCGTCGCGCGAGCCGGCCCGCGCCGGGTTACGCTCGCGCCCGTGACGCGCAGCACGACGACCCCGCCGGACGCCGCCGCGAGTGCGCAGGACGCGGGGCACCACGAGGGCTACGACTACGAGGCCGGCTCGCCGCACCTCGTGAACCCGCAGCTGCGCTGGCGGATGGTCGACGCGATCCGGGCCGTCGTCGGCGAGCGGCTCGACGCGACCGGGCAGGCTCGGGTGCTCGAGATCGGCGCCGGGCACGGCGCGTTCACCGACCACGTCCTCGCCACCGGCGCCGCCGTGACCGTGACCGAGATGAGCCGGGCCAGCGCCGACCTGCTGCGCACGCGCTACGCGCACAACCCGCAGGCCCGGGTGATCTTCGACGAGACCGGCGACGCGCCCGAGCTGGCCGGCGAGCAGTTCGACGTCGTCCTCTGCATGTCGGTGCTGCACCACATCCCGGACTACCTGGCTGCCATCTCGGCCTGGCTGCCGGCCATCGCGCCCGGCGGTTCGTTCCTCTCGTTTCAGGACCCGCTCTACTACCCGCGGCGCAGCAAGCTGAACCTGCGCGTCGACCGCGGCGCGTACTACGCCTGGCGGGTCATGCACGGCGATCTGATCGAGGGGTTCAAGAGCTTCCGCCGCCGCGCCCAGAAGGCCTACGACGAGTCGAACCACCGCGACATGGTCGAGTACCACGTGCTGCGCGACGGCGTGGACGAGCAGGCGATCGTCGAGTTGCTGCGCCCGCACTTCGCCGACGTCTCGCTCACCACGTACTGGTCGACGCAGTCGCGCACTCTGCAGCGCGTCGGCGATCGGTTCGACCTGCCGACGACCTTCGGCGTGCAGGCTTCGGGCAAGCGCTGAGAGGTCAGCTCGGCTGCTCGGGCAACTTGACGATCTTCCTGCGCTGCTGTCGTCCCCCGTAAACCCGCGCAGGAAGATCCACCCCCGCCGGGGACGAGCGGACGATCAGGTTCGTACGTCCCCGCAGCGTCCCGACCCGTCCCACGACCGACCTTGCACCCGGTGTGGTGCCTAACCGCGCGGCCGAAGCGCAGTTAGGCGCCACTGCGGGTGCAAAGTCCGCGCGGGCACCGCGGGTCAGACCAGCAGTTCGGCGATCTGGACAGCGTTGAGGGCGGCGCCCTTGCGCAGGTTGTCGTTGCTGACGAACAGGGCGAGACCGTTCGCGCCGTCCTGCCGCAACCGCCCGACGTAGGACGGGTCCTGGCCGGCGGCCTGCAGCGGCGTCGGGATGTCCGAGAGCTCGACGCCCGGTGCGGCGGCCAGCAGCTCGGTCGCCTGCGCCACCGACAGGGGACGGTCGAACTCGGCGTTGATCGACAGTGAGTGGCCGGTGAACACCGGCACGCGCACGCAGGTGCCCGACACCCGCAGCGACGGGATCGCGAGGATCTTGCGCGACTCGTTGCGCAGCTTCTTCTCCTCGTCGGTCTCGAACTCGCCGTCGTCCACGATCGAGCCGGCGATCGGCAGCACGTTGAAGGCGATGGGGCGCGCGTACTTCTGCGGCTCGGGCAGGGCGATCGCACTGCCGTCGAAGGTCAGCTCGGACGCCTTGTCCCCCGCGGCCCGCAGTTGGGTGTCAAGCTCGGCCACGCCGGCCCCACCCGATCCGGACACCGCCTGGTAGGTCGACACGATCAACCGGTTGAGACCGGCCGCGTCGTGCAGCGGCTTCAACACCGGCATCGCGGCCATCGTGGTGCAGTTGGGGTTGGCGATGATCCGCTTCGGCGCGTTGTGCGCCTCGGCGCCGTTGACCTCCGACACGACGAGCGGGACGTCCGGATCCATCCGCCACGCGCTGGAGTTGTCGATCACCGTCACGCCGGCGGCGGCGAACTTCGGCGCGAGCTCCTTGCTGGTCGAGCCGCCGGCCGAGAACAGCGCGATGTCGAGGCCGGACGGGTCGGCCGTCGCGGCGTCCTCGATCCGGATGTCGACGCCCTCCCAGGCGAGCGTCTTACCGGCCGAGCGGGCCGAGGCGAAGAAGCGGATCTCGTCCACCGGGAACGACCGGTCGGCGAGGATCCGCCGCATCATGGTGCCGACCTGCCCGGTCGCACCAACCACGCCAACCTTCATCGCCCGGTACCTCCGTATACGACTGCTTCTTCCTGCTCGGTGCCCAGCTCGAACGCGTCGTGGACGGCGCGGACGGCGGCGTCCAGATCGGTGTCCCGGCACACGACCGAGATGCGGATCTCCGACGTGGAGATCATCTCGACGTTGATGCCCGCTTCGGCGACGGCGGTGAAGAACCGGGCCGAGACGCCGGGGTGCGAGCGCATGCCGGCCCCGATCAGCGACAGCTTGCCGATGTGGTCGTCATAGAGCAGATCGCTGAACCCGACGCGGTCCTGGATCTTGCGCAGGGCGGCCAGCGCCGTCGGGCCGTCCGTCGCCGGGAGGGTGAACGACACGTCCGTGCGGCCCGTCCCGCCGGTCGAGATGTTCTGGACGATCATGTCGATGTTGATCTCGGCTTCGGCGAGCTCCTTGAAGATCGCGGCCGCCTCACCGGGCTTGTCCGGGACGTCCACGACCGTCACCTTGACCTCGCTGCGGTCGTGCGCGACGCCGCTGATGATGGCCTGCTCCACGGGAAGCTCCTCGATCGATCCAGTGACGGTGGTGCCGGGCTTGCCGGAGAAGGACGAGCGGACGTGGATCGGCACGTTGTACCGGCGGCCGTACTCCACGCTGCGCAGGTGCAGGATCTTCGCCCCGCACGCCGCGAGCTCGAGCATCTCCTCGTACGTGACGGTGTCGAGCCGGCGCGCGTTCGGCACGATGCGCGGGTCGGCCGAGAACACGCCGTCGACGTCGGTGTAGATCTCGCAGACGTCGGCGTGCAACGCGGCGGCCAGCGCGACGGCGGTGGTGTCCGAACCGCCGCGGCCGAGCGTCGTGATGTTCATGGTCTCTTTCGAGAACCCCTGGAAGCCGGCGACGATCGCGACGTTGCCCTCGCCGAGCGAGTTCTCGATGCGCCCCGGCGTGATGTCGACGATGCGCGCCTTGCCGTGGACGGAGGTGGTGAGGATGCCGGCCTGCGATCCGGTGAACGACTCCGCCTTGTAGCCCAGCGAGTTGATCGCCATCGCCAGCAGCGCCATCGAGATGCGCTCGCCGGCGGTCAGCAGCATGTCGAACTCGCGGCCCTCGGGCACCGGGACGATCCGCTTGGCGAGGTCGATGAGCTCGTCGGTCGTGTCACCCATCGCCGAGACGGCGACGACCACGTCGTGGCCGGCCTTCTTGGTAGCGACGATGCGCTCGGCGACCCGCTTGATGCGCTCGGCGTCGGCGACGGACGAGCCGCCGTACTTCTGCACGACGAGGCTCACGGCTCTAAACCCTTCGGGAGGCTGCGGAGCCCCCAGAATACCGGGCCTGCAAAATCTTCGTGATGGTCGCCCACCTGCTTCCGTAGAAGCGCTAACGGGCCGTAAACCTTCCGGCCGTGAGCCACAACCTCGCCACTTTCGCCCGCCGGCCGCGTAGCCGGGGACGCGGGCGCCGCTCGTCCCGGGCGCCCGCCGGTCGTCCCCCAACCGGTGTTCGGTGGCCGGCGGTTGCGCGCGGCAGGAAACGGATCCCGGAAGGACGAGCCGGCATCAGGTGGAGGCGGCGAAGGCGGCTAAGCCCCGCAGACCTCCACGTCCGGGATCGCCACGCTGTCCGAGCGACCGCCCTTGTAGACCACGACGGCGGCAACCATGTCGAGACAGACGGAGCTCGACGACCAGCTCACAGGGCTTCCCGTGTTGTATTGATCGAAACCGGAACTGCCGCTGGCTCGCGGGGACGATTCGCGCTCGGCGACGCGGTGATTGCCGCAGGTCCGGGTGGCGGTGACGCCGACCGACCAGGGGAAGCCCGCGCTGATGGTGAACGACGTGCTGCAGGTGTGGTGGAACCACTCCTGGGTCATGTCCGCCCCGGTGGACGTGTACACCAGGCCACTGGTCCGCGCACAGGTCTGCTTGGTTATCACGTAAATGTGCGGATTGACGATGCGCGGATTGCGCTTGGACGTGCCGGACTGCTCGAACCGGACGACGCCGTCCAAGCCGATGTGCAGGCACATGCCCAAGGGCGTCGAGTAGAAGTCGGTGTAGTGCGCGTACGACGTGTTGACCGTGGTCCAGGTCGCGGCGCGCGCCGACGGAGCCGCGGCGAGCATCACGAGCGCGACGCATGCCGTGACGGCGTTGAGCCGCCGCCCTCGACCTCGCCTCATGGGTTTCGTATGCATACGAGTGATTCGGACAGTGTCACGCTGTCGGAGCTGGAGCCCTTGTAGACGACGGCGGCGGCGGACACGGTCAGGCACACCACCGTGCGGCCCAGGGTCGTCACCTTCCACGTCGCCGGGCTGCCGGAGTTGTACTGGGCGAACTCGGCGCCGCCCGTCGCCCGCGGCGTGGTCTTGTGGTACGCCAGGTTCTCGTTACCGCAGTGCTGCGTCACGCCGACCTTGATCGACCATGGGTAGCCGACGCCGATGCTCGGCGTCACGTTGCAGTCGTAGTCGTACCAGCTCTGCGAGAGGTCGGCGCCCTTGGCGGTGTAGACGAACCCGGCCGTCCGGGCGCACGAACTCTTCGTGTACACGGAGACTTCAGGGTTGGTCAGCGTGAAGTTGCGGAAGTAGAAGCCCGCGGTATAGAGCACGCTCTTCGTCTGGTACTTCACCGTTCCCTCGAGGATCAGATGAAAGCACATGTTGAGCGGGGTGCTGAAGACGTCCTTGGTGATGAGGTAGTCGTACGCGTGATTCGTCCAGTCGTACTCGCAGTACTGCGGCGTCGTGTTCGAGCAGGTGCCCGAGGCCGCCGCCGGTTGGGCGGCGACGACGGAAGCGAACAGCACGACGAGCAACGATGCGAGGATCGCGCCGAGGGAGCGTCGTCGGCGAGCCGCGAACGAGGTCGATGGATGCTTTGACGATCCCCGACCGTTCATGATCGGGGACCATAGCAGTCAGCGCGCGGCCGTCAAGCCCAGCTAATCGGCCGATGCGGCGAAGGCGGCCTCGAGGATGCCGAGCCCTTCGTCCAGCAGGTCTTCTCCGATGACCAGCGGCGGCAGGAAGCGCAGGACGTTGCCGAACGTGCCGGCGGTGAGGGTGATGAGCCCTTCGGCGTGGCAGGCCTTGGCGACGGCCGCGGTCAGCTCCGGGTTGGGGGTCTTGCCGCCCGGCTCGACCAACTCGACGGCCAGCATGGCGCCCCGCCCGCGGACGTCCCCAACCGCCGGGCACTTCTCGGCCAGCGCCGCCAGCCGCGGGCGCATGACGCCCTCGATCGCCTTCGCCTTGCCGCAGAGATCCTCGGCTTGCATCGTCTCGATCGAGGCCAGCGCCGCCGCGCAGGCGACCGGGTTGCCGCCGTACGTGCCGCCGAGGCCACCACCGTGGACGGCGTCCATGAGCTCGGCCCGGCCGGTTACCGCGGCGAGCGGCAGCCCACCGGCGATCCCCTTCGCGGTCGTGATCAGGTCCGGGACGACGTCCTCGGCGTGGCAGGCGAACCAGTCACCGGTGCGGCAGAAGCCGGTCTGGATCTCGTCGGCGATGAACAGGATCCCGTGGTCGCGGCACCAGTCGACCATGCGCGCGACGAACCCCGGCGCGGGGACGATGAACCCGCCCTCACCCTGGATCGGCTCGAGGATCACCGCCGCGGTGTTCGACTCCCCGACCTGCGCGTGCACCAGCGAGGTGAACGTCTCGAAGGCCTCGTCGGCGCAGTTCTCCGGCCCGGTCGGCCACCGGTACGGGTACGCCATCGGCACCCGGTAGATCTCGCCGGCGAACGGCCCGAAGCGGTGCTTGTACGGCATGTTCTTCGCCGTCAGGGCCATCGTCATGTTCGTCCGCCCGTGGTAGGCGTGGTCGAACGCGATGATCGCCTGCCGCCCGGTCGCGTGCCGCGCGATCTTCACCGCGTTCTCGACCGCCTCGGCTCC
>Ga0068855_100013024_pt1 | contig 10034 bp, 9 predicted proteins | sample KBSCornC52_FD_66592 | JGI IMG/M metagenome (GOLD analysis project Ga0068855, IMG submission 66592) | Corn rhizosphere microbial communities from Kellogg Biological Station, Michigan, USA - KBS Corn C5-2 | ecosystem: Host-associated > Plants > Roots > Rhizosphere > Soil ... | reverse complement strand
ACGTCGTTGTCGCGCCGCCCTCCATGCTCGGTTTTCTGGCCGATGCCCGCGAGCAGGCTAAGCTGGCGCATTCGCCCAACAAGATTTTCTCAGCCGCCGAAGTGCTGGAGCCGCAGGACCGCGCGCGTATCGAGGCGGTCTTTCAGCAGCCCCTCCACCAGATCTACCAGTGTACGGAGGGGTTTCTCGCGATCACATGCCGCCACGCCCGTCTCCACATTCAGGAAGACCTGGTGGCGATACAGCTGGAACCGCTTACTTCCGGTCGTTTCACCCCCATCGTCACGGACCTCTGGCGCACCACGCAGCCGATCATTCGGTACCGGATGAACGATATTCTCACTCTCGACCCGACGCCCTGCCCTTGCGGTTCCGGATTCCGAGTGATCGCGGAGATCGAGGGCCGATGTGACGACACCGTCTACTTCTGCGCCGAGGCAGGCGGTCTGCTGCCCGTCTTCCCGGACACGATCCGAAGAATGGCGCTGCTTGCCTCGGACGCCATCCTGGATTACCAGGCGATGCAGCGTGAGCCGGGCGAGCTTACCATTTTGCTCCGCACCGCACCCGGCCGATTTGGCGAAGCGAGCGCCAGAGTTCTCGAAACCGCGCAGCGCACCGCCGCACAATACAGTTGCCGTCCTCTTCACCTCACGATCGAGTCGGGTCTGCTTCCACAGACGCCGGACGCGAAGCGAAGACGCGTACGGCGGCTAAGCGAATGAGCCTTCCGCCTCGCCACATTAATCGCCGGAGCTCAACAAGCCAGCGCGAAACAGGCGGCATCGCCTTGCATGCTGCTGATCCCTAGACCAGTGGAATCGAATGCTTGGCGACGCCTCCATAGCAGAAATAGAGGAACCAGCGGTGTCCCTGGTCGCGCGAGGTGGGCGTAACCTGAATTCCATATTCAAAGAGTTCTCTGTCATCGGCAGAAGCGATCTGCACACGTCGAATCCGGCAGGCAATTGGCTCCAGCCCCGCATCGTCCGGCGCATCGATCACGATCGTATCGCCGCACAGCATGCTGGCTTCCGACCGAATTCGCAGGCCTCGCCTGCTGATATCCTCCAGTGTCGCTGCAAAAGGTCTGTCCGCACGATAAATGCCTGAGAGCGTAGCGCGTCTCGCTTTCTGGCGCAATGCGTCCCGGTTGTCCTTCAGGTGCATTGTCTGAACTGTGGCGGCCTCGGCTTCTAAAATCGGATGCATGATTATCCTCTCCCGGTGGTTGTCAATCGACTCGAATTGTTACCATGACAAATCTATTCCACAGTGCAGGCAATAGTACTCCTAGCAATATTGATGTATCATTGCAGGCATGAGCGGATGAACCGATTGTTGAACGCCTGCTGGACATTGCAAGAAGGGCTGTGACCGTGGCTAACAATGGTGAGAAAGAGGTGCTGCTGCTTATTGCGGATATCAGCGGTTACACGCGATTTATCGCCGCGAATCAGACGTCACTGACGCACGGTCAGATCGTTATCACCGAGCTGATGCGCGCAATCCTCAAGGAGCTCAAGCTTCCGCTAAGGGTATCCAAACTCGAGGGCGATGCCGTCTTCTTCTACCTGGTAAAGGAAGGCAACACGCGCGAGATTTCCGAGTTCGCGGGCAGCTTTAGAACGAAGATCGAGCGAATCTTCGCTGCTTTCGATCACAGGATCGCCGTCCTGGTCCAATCCAACCGGTGCCCATGCGCGGGATGCAAGAGCATCGAGATGCTGCGTCTCAAAGTGGTTGTGCACAGCGGGCGCGCGCTGTTTTATCGCCTCGATCGGTTTATGGAATTGTCTGGATTGGATGTCATTCTGGTCCACCGGCTGCTGAAGAACAACGTCGATGGGGACGAATATGTGCTGCTAAGCGAGGCTGCGCGCACAGAGCTGTTCGCGGAGCTGAATGGCGATTTCGAGCAGGGCGAGGAGCATTATGACGAGGTTGGAAAAGTGAATACGTTCATCTTTCGCCCCGGTAGAGATCGCTCCGCAATTGCGCCCGGCGCGTTCGACACGCCATTCGAGCGCTGGAGGACCCATCAGATCAAGGTCTGGAGCGAGCGGCTGATGGCGTGGGGGATTTTGAAGCTGGCCGCCTTCCGCAACTTACGGTCCGACGTCGAGCAGCCCAGCCCCGATCAGCCTGCTGCTCGCTGATTTTCACGAGTCTCATCGGTTGCGAAGGGCGTCTAGCTCAGCCCGCAGACGCTCGACTTCAGCCTCTGCGTTTAGGCGGGCCTGTAGTTCGCGTGCCGCCAGCGCCTCAATCTCGCCAGGTGTAGGGACAAGCGCTCCTTGCTTCCGATCGAAGAAGCGCAGGTACATACCTGTTTGGACCAGTTCCAGGTCGAGCTGCTCGCTATAGAGGCGGCCCTCAATCGGTTCTTATCTACGATAGCTACCCCGCTCCAGCCTGAATCCAAGCGGCTTTTCCGGGTAGTGCCCCTCTTTCGGGTCGAACAAAAAGTATTCACGTACCTTTAGAATATTCTCGTAGATGTCTTTCTTCTCGTCCAAATCTTACGGAAATGAGCAAACTCGCTTTTGCCGACAATGCGCTAAGAACGTCCATGACCTTTCCAGTATGACGCGAAACGAGGCCGTGTCGGCGCGTGCTGTAGGTTACCTACGGATTGCCTATCGCCAGGCGGTGAATTCTTCTGCGACGCCGTGCATGTTCCAGCAGGGAATGCCCAAATGAGTCACACGGGCAATCCGCCCACGCCGTCTTGCATATATATTCCAGTCCGGGTGCCTCAATAGCTTGCGAGCATAATGCGCCGACTCAGCAGCGACTACGTCGAGTTGTACCAGGCAGTAGCGATTATGCCGTAGAGAGGGACGATAGAAGTCGTCATCCCGTGTGAAGAAAGTAGGGGAGGAGGACGAAATCAGTAGCGTGATGATCTCGGAGTCCTGGATACCCTTTCTGGCGATCTCGTCCCCGATCTGTAGTACTCGAATGCGCCAGGTGCGCAGTTGCTGGCGCTGGCTCTCCGGAATGTTTTCGTCCAATATGATCATCAGGCTGCGGGATCAAGCGAGAGGTGTTCGGAATGGCTGCGCAAGGCTTCCTGCGCCAGCCGGACTGCTTCCGATATGGCTTGTGCAGAGATGCTCCCGTGCCACTCCTCAATGATCGCTTCCCAGGAGAGACCGGAGGCTACCTGGTCGAGCACGTCTTCCACCAAGATGCGAGTCCCGCGGAAGGTTAACTTGCCGTGACATACTTCGGGATCGGCCACTACGTAGCGTCCAAGCGATTTCATCGCGTAAAGCCTCCTTCGGAAAACGCGAGGGCGTGGAACCGGCACGGTCCACGCCCTCGCAGCATTACCGAAATTCTATTCGTGGCCTAGATCAGCTGCTCCAGCCGGCCGCTGCTATCGCCGAGGGTGTCGGCGTGGACGCCCATGCGGTCCAGCAAGCAGAGGAAGAGATTTGTCAGCGGCGTGCCGTTCTGGTAGCGGATGTGGCGCCCTGCCTTGATCGTTCCGCCGCCCTTGCCTGCGAGCAGGATTGGCAGATCGTCGTGGTTGTGGCGATCGCCGTCCGAGATGCCCGCGCCGTAGACAATCATGCAGTTGTCCAGCAGCGTTCCGTCGCCCTCTTTGATCGCCTGCATCTTCTCGAGCATGTACGCGACCTGGGTCATGTGGTAGGTGTTGATCTGCTGGACCTTGCCCTGCTTGATCGGATCTCGGCCGTGGTGCGAGCAGTCATGGTGGCCTTCCGGAACGCCTATGGTCGAGTAATTGCGGTTGCTGCCATCGTTAGCGAGCATAAAAGTCGCGATCCGGGTCATATCCGTCTGGAAGGCGAGGACCAGCATGTCGCCCATCAATCGGATGTGCTCGCCAAAGTCACTCGGTACGCCCGTCGGACGATCGGCAGCCAACTTGCCCGCGACGTTCGCTTTCTCGGCCATCTCAACGCGGCGCTCGATCTCGCGGACGCCGGTCATGTACTCGTCGAGCTTATTCTGATCATGGACGCCGAGCTTCGCTTGCAGGCCCTTTGCATCTTCCAGCACAAAGTCGAGTACGGACTTCTTGTAGCTTTCGCGCTTCTTTCTGCTTTCAGCCGTCTCGCCCGGCTCTGAGCCACCGAACAGCCGCTCGAATACCGCGCGCGGGTCGACCTCATGGGCGACCGGTGTGCTCTCGCCGCGCCACGCGATGCTGGAGGAGTAGGCGCACGAGTATCCGGAATCACAATTGCCGGCCTGGGCGCCGCGCTCGCAGCCAAGCTCCAGCGAAGGGAACCGCGTGTTATTGCCGATGCGCTGTGCTGCCAGCTGATCCGCCGAGATACCTGCCTTAATGTCCGCACCGTCCGTCTTGCGTGGATGGCATCCAGTGAGAAAGGCCGCGGACGAGCGGGCATGGTCGCCACCACCGTCGCCGAGCGCGAATGCGTTATGCTGCGTCAGGCCCGTCATCACTGTGAGCGAGTCTTTCACTTTGGCGAGCGGCTGCATGGTCGGCATCAGCTCGAGCGCGCCCTCCTTGGCGGGGGTCCACGCCGGCATATGCATGCCGTTTGGCACGAACATAAAGGCCATCCGCAGCGGCGCTTTTTTCCCGGATTGGGCCAGCGCGCCCAGCGGCATCATCGCTTCCAGCATCGGAAGCGCCATGAGGGTTCCAGCGCCACGAAGCAGTGTCCGTCGCGAAATCAAAGGTTCGGGCAAGTTAGTGGCCTCCATCCCCTCTCCGTTTCCGGAAAGGATCGCTCAGGACAACCGCTGTTACCAGTGATGAGAACCGGTAATCGTTTTTTGCAGCGGTTGCCACTATATCGGTGACTTTGCACGTGTCGTAATTCTGCAGACCGCGGCCCAGAGCGTACGTCATCAGCTTCTCGCTCAGGCACTTCACAAACTGTGACTTCTTTCCTTTGAGGATCTGCTTCAGCTGCGCAGGTCCGGCAAACTTCTGGCCGCCCGGAAGCGTTCCAGAAGGGTCGATCGGCGAGTCGCCATCCTTTGCGCGCCATTTTCCGATCGGATCGAAATTCTCCATCCCAAATCCGATCGCATCCATCGTCGTATGGCAGGAGGCGCAAATCGGGTCCTTACGATGTTGTTCCATCCTCTGGCGCAACGTCCCCGTCAGCGGTTCCTTCTTATCGTCCGCCAGTTTCGGCACGTTCGGCGGAGGCGGCGGTGGCGGCGTGCCCAAAATCTGCTCAAGCACCCATTTGCCTCGCTTGACGGGTGAAGTCCGCGTCGGATTCGAGGTCACGGTGAGGATGCTTGCCTGAGTCAGGATACCTCCTCGTTGATCGCCCGTCAAGGTTACCCGCTTAAAATCGTCGCCCGTTACGCCGTCAATCCCGTACAGCTTGGCCAGCGGGCCATTGACATAAGTGTACTTGCCGTCGAGAAAATCCAGGACCGACCGGTCCTCCTTCACGACCGCCTCGAAGAACATCTCCGTCTCTGTCTTCATGGACGTCCGAAGCTTGTCGTTGAAATCTGGAAATCGGCCCGTATCGGGCGACACATTTGCCAGATTTCTCAGCTGGAGCCATTGTCCGGCGAAATTATCCGCCAGTGCGCGCGCCTTGGGGTCCTTCATCATTCGCTTTGCTTGCGCGGCCAGCACCTCCGGTTTGTGGAGCGTACCCTTCGCGGCCAGAGACATCAGCGTGTCGTCCGGCATGCTGCTCCACAGGAAGTAGGAGAGCCGCGATGCCAGCTCGTAGTCGTTCAGCAGCCGGGAGCTGTGCTTATCATTGGGCTTGGGATCGACCTCCACGCGGAACAGGAAATTCGGCGAGCAGAGCATCGCGTCCGTTGCCAGTTGAATTCCTCGCTCGAAGCTCTCGCCCTGCTCAGCTGCAATTCGTACGTACTTTACAAGCCGTTCGACCTCGGCGGGCTGCACCGGGCGGCGATAAATCCTTGCCGCGAGCGGCGTTAAAATCTTTCTGGCGGCCTGTTCCTGCGTCAGCGTCGGCCCTGGCTCACAAACCATAATTCGCTTGTGCGAGGCGGGCAGAACGTCCGGCAGTCCTGGCGGCCCGACCACGTCGGCAGAGAAGATGTATAGATTGCGATCACGCCGCCGCCTTGTAACCGTCGGATCGGTGGCATCGTAGAAATCGTTCGTAAAGGCAAACCCGATCTTGTGTTTGCCCGGCTTCAGCTCGATTTTCGCAGAGTAGGGTCTCGGGTTATTGCGTCCGGCCTTTACATCTTCGGTTCGGATCGTCGCGCCGTCTACATGGAATTCCATTTTGGCGAATTCCGTTCCGGCATGATCTTCGTAGGCATTTGCCGTAATCGTATACTCGCCCGGGCGATTCACCTGATAGTCGACCGAAACCTCGCCGTTGGTCGCAAGCGCTCGGCCCGTTGTTCCGACCTTGCCGCCGTTAGCGGTAGATACCGCAGCGGACAGATCCAAACGGACGGGGGCGGTTCCCTGCTCGGGAGTGACGATCGCCTTCTGGGTGATCTTCTCCGCGGCATTCACATATTTTTCCATCAGCAGCGGAGACATTGAGAGAACGTCGCCGATGTTATCGAAGCCATAGCCGACGTCGTCGGACGGGAAATCGTCCGCAGGCCGGCCCTCCTGCCCCGTGCTCAGCTTGATCGACTCGACACCAAACAGATCGCGGATCGTATTGTCGTACTCCTCGCGATTGAGCCGCCGCAGAGTCACGTGTCCGGGATCATTTATCTGGCAGTCCGCCTTTGTGAAGACAGCCTCGATCCAGTGGGAGACTCCATCGCGCTCTGCGTCGGTCGGCTGCGCGGCGCCCGGCGGAGGCATGTGCCGATCCGAAACCACTCTCGTTACCGATTCCCAGGTCTTGCGATTCTTCAGCACACCTGCGGAGTCTTTATCTTTAGAAAGCAGAATCCCGGCCTGTGGCGATCCGCCCGAATGGCAGGCGATGCAGTATTTCTTCACGAACGGAGCGACCGATGTCTCGAAGCCACCCTTGGCTGCGGACGCGCGCGCTTTGGCTCGCGCCACCCTGCCGGATTGAGGCAGCGCAGCCGCGCTCAGTAAAAGCGTCGTGGGAATAAGCAGAGCCAATCCGAGAATTGCAGGCTTCGAAATCCGATATGCAGGCGCCTGTTGAAGTTCGAGGTCATCCATAGTTAGATTAATAGCGTGTATACAGACCAGACGGCCAGCCCGAACGGCTGGCCTGGTATTGCTTCAAGTGATTACAACGAAAGTCCAACCAGATTCTACCACACACAATTTGACACTGCCGGGCTAGAATTGTCTCAGCTTATTTGCAGGATGGAAGGAGTTACTATTGCCTCCATTGGAGGGCGAGGTCGTAGAATTGCGGCCAAAAGACTTGAATCTGCGCCTTCTTTCGGAAGGCAAGTAACTCTTCCTCAAGATCTCGGCCATGACGTTGGACGCCCAGTGAGGACCGTGCGCCTTCGTAACACAGCTGCTTCACGTCTTCGTATGGTATGGTTTTAGACGGTGTCCTGTGGAGGCAGCGAGCGATCCACCATACGCCGCCGTAGTTGCTCGGGGGGATCTGCTCGCCAGGAGCGAGGTCGAACAGCCGGGCATTGAATGCAGTCGAGCGCTCTGCCGGCGAGTGACCGCGGAGCACAAGCGTAATCTCGCCGCCGTTCGCTGCTGTGCGATCCTTGCTGTACTTGCGGGCGACATCTCCAATGGCCTTGCCCGACTGAAGCTCCGCCCACGCCTGCCGGACGTCCTTTTCCGACGGAGAAACAATGATCGCGGCGTGGAGGCGCGCCGGGGTGTAGAACCTGGCGCCCTGAGCCGACGGATCGGTCTGGCGGCGATAGTAGGCGCGTGCATCCGCCTCGCTTACGAGCACACCTGTTGCCGCGAGCGATTCCCGCACGAGTTGCAGCCGCGCGAGACGGAGCATGGACTCACTCGGGGGTCCGCTGTGTCGCGCTCCCTGCTTTTGCGCAAGCTCGGCGGTGAGCTGATCCGCCCTGCGAGCTATGTCGCGATCTGCAGGAACAACATGCTTTTCACGAGCGAGCTGGAAGATCATCTCCTCCTTAACGAGCTGCGTTAGAGTCTCCGCGCCGCTGTCCTGAGTCATGCGGCCGCGCAGTTCCTCTCCGCGGATGGGGATGCCATTGATTGCGACCACGATATCCTGCGCTCGGCGTCTCTGCACTTCTATCAGAAGCCCTGATGCGATCCCGATCCCGTATACACAGAGAACGCCGAGCCAAAATCCGGGGCGAAATTTGCGTGGTCTGCCCCGGAATGCAATCGGAATGAACAGAATTCGGCCGGTGATCGATACCGTGCCGTCTGAATGACGTCGATATTGTAAGGCGGCCATGCGAAACCTATTTCCGTTGCGCGACCGGCCGAATCCGCCGGAGCCTTAAGAAAACGAATAAACCGCCTCCCAATAGAAGCAGATGTATGCCCGGCGACAGTTCCGGGGTGATCGCGACAAAGCCATACCGAACGCCATCATAGATTTGGATCTTGCCCTTGGTCATAACACTGCCGTCCGCCATGAACGTGGGCTGCAGCACCTCTTTGGCCACAAACAGCTCCGCGTCCCAGAAGAAGCTCTGGCCGTTTACCCCGCTCTTTGGACGTCGCGGGCCGTCGAAGAAGAATGTGTTGTCGGCCGTTCCGGGATGGAGACCAGCGTCGTAATAAGGAGCCGTGTCGGGCGGATCCACATCTACATCCACGATCATTTCCGATTTCCCAGGGCCCTGTTTCGCCATATTGGGATCGCTGATGTTCCAATTGTCGTTAATGACCTGGATCCAATGCATGTCTCCTACGCCGCCGTTCCTCTGGCTGGGATCGGTCCCCATCGGATGGTAATCCGCCCAAAAATCTAAGCCGAAGCCACCGCCGCCAGCCTCTGCTGTGTAACGGCGCACATCGATCGCGCCTTTCGAAAGCGAGTAGTCCGGGCCGCCGACCGTCATGGTTGGAAAGTCCCACACGTCGCCGAATTTCAGGACCTTCATGCCGGTCGGGTTGGTATTCTGCCCATTCAGGATACTCATGTAGTTCGCGGTCGGGTCATCCTGAAAGACAGGGTGAAGCGGATTCAATATCACTGAATAGTTAAATCCGTTGGCAGTGAAGTTGTTCTGCGCCCTGTACTCGCTTGTTCTGGTGAGCGTACCCTTAGTCAGCATTCCGCCGTCATACGTTTCCGTAACAACCTGGGCGGAGAGAGGCTGCGCTGCAGCAGCGAGGAGCACAAGTGGTCCCAATAAGCGAAAGCCTGGATTGCATTTCATAACGGCTGCCTCCTTTTCAACCTTCCGAATCCCCGACGTCGGAAGTGGGTCATTCCGTTGAACACGCCGCGGTCGGCATGTTTTCTTACTCTGCATCGTATCCGGTTGCTTGGGTCGTCGTTATCGTACGGTGATCGTGACTGAGGGAGTTTGAGCTGTTCCTTGCCAACAATCGTGGCCAGGAGCAGCATTATCGGGACCGACTTTGTACTTGATTGACAGGCGATACTTTCCTGGTCGAAGGTCGGCCACCGTCCAGACGCCCCCGAACCCGTCATCTCCGGTCAGTGATATGCGATCCGGAGCGTGCTGGCGCAAATGAACGGTGCGGGTAAGCGTATACGAATGCCCTGGCGGAACAACGGGAGAAATCGAAAGACCGGGCCTTGTCCGATTTCGTCCTCCGCCGACCTGCAGGGGCCTGCCAGCCTCGTCGCTCATGAGAATCTGTAACGTGTCCATGAGCGCGTACCTGGTTGGCGTCGATCCTCGGTTAGTGATCACGAGGCTGAGAGGGATTTGAGCCGACAGTTCCAGTGTCGATTTCCATACCAAGGGACAGGAGACTCGGAACTGAGCGCTATTCACTAAGATACTGGGGGAAGACGCCACTCTCGTTTGCGCCCCGTGATGTGCCTGCCGGAGCCCAAGCGGATGCGACCGACTGCCTGCCTCTATCATCGAGAGCAAAGCAAAAGTGACGAGGATATGTTTGAATGCCCATTGCATTGCTAATCCTCAGGAATTATGGCTCCGCTAGCCTTTCAGGCATTTAGCAC
>Ga0068855_100013018_pt1 | contig 10036 bp, 9 predicted proteins | sample KBSCornC52_FD_66592 | JGI IMG/M metagenome (GOLD analysis project Ga0068855, IMG submission 66592) | Corn rhizosphere microbial communities from Kellogg Biological Station, Michigan, USA - KBS Corn C5-2 | ecosystem: Host-associated > Plants > Roots > Rhizosphere > Soil ... | reverse complement strand
GACCGGGTCGCCTACCTCGGCCCCAACCACCCGGCCCTCGCCGAGACGCTGTTCGCCTGCGGGCTGCTCGGCGCCGTGTTCGTCCCGCTCAACACCCGGCTCGCCGTCCCCGAGCTCGCGTACAACCTCGAGGACTCGGGCGCCGAGACGCTCGTGTGGGGACCCGAGCTGCGCGCGTGCGTGGCCGAGTTGCGCGAGGCGGTCAAGCTGCGCGACAGCCTGGAGGTCGGTGCGCCTTACGAGCGGCTACTGGCCGACGCGGCCACCACGCCGGTGGACGAGCCGGTCGCCCTCGACGAGACGTGCATGATCCAGTACACGTCGGGGACGAGCGGCCGGCCCAAGGGCGTCCTGCTCAGCCACGGCAACATCACCTGGAACTGCTACAACCTGCTCGTCGACGTGGACGTCCGCGCCGACGAGGTCAGCCTGGTGAGCGCGCCGATGTTCCACACGGCCGCGCTCAACCAGCTGTTCCTGCCGACCGTCCTCAAGGGTGGGACGTCGGTGCTGGTGCCCGCGTTCGACGCCGATGGGACGTTCGATCTCATCGCCGAGCACGGTGTGACGTGGATGTTCGGCGTGCCGACGATGTTCGCGACGATGAGCCAGTCACCCCGGTGGGCCGGCGCCGACCTCTCGTCGGTGCGCACGCTGATGTGTGGCGGTGCGCCGGTGCCCGAGGCGTTGATCCGCACGTACCAGGAGCGCGGGCTCGTGTTCCTGCAGGGCTACGGGCTGACCGAGACCTCGCCCGGGGCGCTGTTCCTGCGCACGGATGACAGCGTCCGCAAGGCCGGCTCGGCCGGCACGCCCTGCTTCTTCACCGACGTGCGCGTAGTGCGGGCCGACGGCACGGACGTCGCGCCGGGCGAGGTCGGCGAGGTGGTCGTCGAGGGGCCGAACGTGACCCGCGGCTACTGGCAGCTGCCGGACGCCTCGGCGGCCGCGTTCACCGACGACGGCTGGTTCCGCTCCGGGGACGCCGCCGTGATCGACGACGAGCAGTACGTCTGGATCGTCGACCGGGTCAAGGACATGTTCATCTCCGGCGGGGAGAACGTGTACCCGGCCGAGGTTGAGCGGCACCTGTTCGAGCACCCGGACGTCGCCGACTGCGCCGTGATCGGCATCCCGGACGACCGGTGGGGCGAGGTCGGTCGCGCCGTGCTCGTCCTGCGCGAGGGTGCGACCGCGTCGGGGACGGACGTCCTCGACTCCCTCGCCGGCCACCTGGCCAAGTACAAGATCCCGAAGTCGGTGGTGGTCGTCGACGCGCTCCCGCGCAACGCCACCGGCAAGCTGCTCCGGGCCCGACTGCGGGACCGCTACACGAACACCGAGGAGAACCAGTGACCGTCATCGTCAACGACCTGGACGAGCTGCGCGCCCGCACCGGGCAGCACCTCGGCTACAGCGACTGGCTGGAGGTGACCCAGGAGCGGGTGAACACCTTCGCCGACGCGACCGACGACCACCAGTGGATCCACGTCGACGTCGAGCGCGCGGCCACCGGTCCCTTCGGCGGCCCGATCGCGCACGGCTTCCTCACGCTGTCGCTGCTCATCCCGCTGTGGACCGAACTGCTCGAGCTGCGCGGCATCGGCATGGCGGTCAACTACGGCCTGAACAAGGTGCGCTTCCCGGCGCCGGTGCCGGTCGGGTCGAAGGTGCGGTTGGGCGCGACGCTGGCGCAGCTGCAGGACGTCCCGGGTGGGGGAGTGGAGGCCGTCATCGACGCGGTCATCGAGTGCGACGCCTCGCCGAAGCCGGTGTGCGTCGCGCAGGTCGTGCACCGCTACTACCCCTGAGGACGCTCACGCCAGCGCGATGACGCCGGCCATGGCGGCCGCTCCGGCCAGGGTGGCGACGCCGAGCGGCACCGCCGCCGTCTGACCGGCCGCGCGGCGTAGCAGCCGGACGGCGGCGCGGCCCAGGACGCACCCGACCACGGTCATCAGCACGACGCCGAGCCGGTCGGGCAGCGGCAGGACGAGCGCCGCGGCGCATCCGAGCAGGGGTGCGGCGGCGCCGCCCAGCAACCACGCGCGCCGGCGCCCCTCCGTCGCGGCGGCTGCGCCCACCCGCAACGCGGCGGCCAGGTCGGCACCCTCGGCCGCCTTGTGCAACACCAAGGCCAGGACGAGCCCGAGCCCCACACCGGCCTGCCAGCCGATGACCGTGCCGCCGGCGACGCCCTCCAAGAAGCCGTGCACCAGGAACGCCGGCCCGAGCAGGCCGCCCGGCGGGGTGGACCGCCGGGTCGCCCGCCGGCGGTCGTTGACCCACAACGCGACCAGCGTCACGGCGCCGGCACCCAGCAGCGCGGCGCCCCGGACGCCGGCGGCCGCCGCGTCGGCCCGGACGTCCGGTACGAGGTCGAGCGCGACGACGGCGCCGAGCGCGCCGGCTGCCGCGGCGGCGAGGTGGGCGTCGCGCGTCCGCGCCCGCAACGCCGCCCACCCGCTGGCCGCGAACGACGCGCCGGCGCCGGCGACCCCGAGCGGGTACCAGACCTCGACGGTCACGGGGCGGGGTGGCAGTGATCGCCGCCGTGCTGGCGCGGTGGCGGCACGTCGAGGGACGGGTTGCGGTCGAAGAACCCGGCCGGCTTGAGGGAGAAGCCGACGTACTCGCACGGCATGATCGGCCAGTCCTCCGGCCGCGGGAGGTGGGACGTGCCGAACGTGTGCCAGACGACGACGTCGGTGTCGACGAGGTCGCGCTCCTGCTTGACCCACTCGGCGATGCCGGCCCCGGGATGCTGGTTGGGGTAGTCCCCGGCGGCGTGCAGCTCGGCCGGGTCGTAGCGGGTCACCCACAGGTGGTGGCGGGCGAACTCGGCCCGCCGGGCCAGGTCGCTGTTCGGATCCGCGAGCAGGGTCGGTCCGACGAATGGGACGAGCTTGTAGCCGACGGGTTCGCCGAGCCGGTTGCGCACTTCCGGGTTGACGATCTTCCAGGTGCGCGCCGTGGCCGGGTTGCAAGCGCGGCGGGCGTCCCGCTCGTTGGTGATCGGGGTCTTCTGCGCGACGATCGCGTTGCCGTACGGGTTGTCCGGCCCCATCGGGCGGCCGACGGCATCGACCTCGTAGACGGTGTTGTTCGGCCCGTCCACCTCGAAGTCGAGCCGCATGTTGAACAGGTGCTGGTGGTTCGGGGCATCCAGTTGCGGTGCGACGAGAGTGCCGAACTCGGGCGTCGTGCCGGGGGCGACGGCGCGCGTCTGGACGATGCCGGTGAGCTTCGCCTCGAACTGGATCGTCCCGTCGAGGTAGAGGTACCAGAAGAACCCGTACTCGTAGTTGCCGATGGTGTGGATCGCCGACACGACGAAGCGGCGCGAACGGCGCACCTCGGCGTTCTCCTGGTACCGGAAGTTCCAGTGCTTCCAGAGGATCCCGTAGTCCTCCTCGTGCATGCAGATCGCGTTCCGGATGACCTGCGGGGTGCCGCCCTCGTCGGCCAGCACCGCGTCCAGGTACCGGATCTCGCCGAGGCAATCGCAGCCCAGCGTCAGCGACCCGACGGTCTTGCCGAGGTTGTACTCGCCGGCGTCGAAGACGTTGCGGAAGTAGAAGTCGTTGCTCGTGTCGCCGTAGGGCACGACCATCTCGCTGATGCTGGCCCGGTGCAGGATCGAGCGCCGGCGCTCGCCGTCGAGGTACGAGACGTCACTGACCACGAGCCCTTCGACCGGATCCACGTGCACGTGCAGCCGCCAGCGTTGCCACTCGATGACGTTGCCGCGCACCGTGAAGGACGGCCCGTCCGGCTGGTGGATCTCCAACGGCCGCAGGTCGGTGCGCAGCGGCCCGACGCTGCCGACGTCGTAGTTGCCGCTCTCGGGCGGCAGCGGGATCGGCTCGCCCTCCTCGATCGCCGCCACCGTCTTGGCGTTGCAGTCGATGACGAACACCAGATTGCCCACCGGCCGCGCGTACCCGTTGTCCGTGGCGAATTCGCGGACGTACGCGCTGGCCCGGATCACCCGGCGGCGGGCGTCGACGCCGTCGATCGGCAGCGTGCCGGTCGACCACGGGTCGATCTGCAACAGGTCGAGGTCTTCCACGCCGTGGCGGGCGAGCGCGGCGACCGCGTCGGGGTCCTTCCGGACGATCGCCTCGAGCTCCATGATCTCCTCGATCATGATCGAGGGCTGGACGCCGGGGATGGGCGTCCAGCTGGTCACCTCGCCGGCGCCGAGGTCGACCCGAGCCTCGTACGTCGCGCCACCGTCGCGGTCGTAACCGACCAGGAACGCGCGCCGATCCGCTGGCGGTGTCCCGTCCCAGCCGCGCACCGCCTCCTTCGCCGGCGGGTCGGTGCGCACGAGGGGGAACCGCAGGCCGTCGAGTTCCGGGTGGGCCCGGCGAACGGCGGCGACAGCGGCCGTGATCTCGTCGGCGCTCAGCGGGTCGTACGGGTGGCGCAGGGCGGTGTCGGTCAACGCGGTCCCTCGGTCGCTGCGGTCGGATGGTCGGGCGGTGCTAGTTCGGCTCGCCGGAGAGCGCCGGGTCCTGGATCAGCGCCGGCGCCGGCGCCGGCACCGGGGTGACCTCGACGTCCGGCACCGGCCGCCGCGCGGCCACCACGATCGACCACGCGATGCCGGCGGCGATCCAGACCAGCAGCGCCCACGGCACGGTGTCGAGCGGGCTGGCCGCCTTGTACACCGCACCGAACACCGCACCCGCCGCCACGAGCACGCCGGCGGAGGCGGCGACGACCAGCTTCGCCCGGTTGACCTCGTGCCACAACCCGCGGGCGCCGGCGACGCTCACCGCGAGGTACATCAGGGCCAGCCCGGCGCCGGCGAAGCCGGCCATCCACCCGAACATCGGCGCCCACTGCGGCTGCAGTACGCCCGGCTGCCCGGTCGCCCGGGAGAACACGCCGTCGTCGAAGCGCACGAGCAGGATCGACGCGACCGAGACGGCACCGACGAGCAGCGACGCGCCCCACGGCGTCCCGAAGCGCGGGTGGACCGAGCCCAGCACCGACGGCAACCGGCCGGCCCGGGCCATCGCCAGCATGCCGCGCGTCGCCGCGACGCCCACCCCGATCGCCACGGCGGCGATGTCGAGGATGATCAGGACGGACATGAAGTCGCCGAACCCGGCCGATCCGAACTCCTTGCCCGAGGCCAGCACCTGCAGCGGGAAGACGCTGTTCTTCCACGCCGCGCCGTCGAGGCCGAACGCGACGTCCTGCGCATACGCAGTGACGACGAAGTAGGCACCCACGATCGTCAGCGACCACAGCACCGCGCGCGGCACGTGCCGCTTCGGGTCGTCCGTCTCCTCGGCGAGGTTGGCGGCCGACTCGAACCCGATGAACATGTTGATGCCGTACAGCACGCCGTAGAGGAGGTCGAGGCCGGCGATCGAGAACGGGTTGAACGGTTTGCCCGAGTTGCTGTGACCGCCGTGCCCGCCCTTCGCGATGATGTAGATCGAGAACCCGAGGACGACGGCCGAGGAGATGAGCACGAGCGCCAGCTGCGCCCGCACGGACACCTGCACGCCGATCACGACGATGGCCATGACGGCGACGATGAACGCCAGCGAGAGCGGCCACCACGGGACGTCCACCGAGAACGCGGTCTGCAGGAACGACTGCGTGAGACCGCCCAGGACCAGGAAGGTGGCGGCGGCGAGGACGAGCATCGCGCCGTAGTACAGCCAGCCGGCGACCAGACCGACCCGCGGCCCGAACGCGTCGCAGACGTACTCGTACAGCGAGCCGCAGAGGTGGATGCGCTTCGCGTACTGGGCGATGACCCACCCGGCGCCGAAGATGCCGACGCCGGCGATGACGATCGCGATCGGGGTGGCGGCGCCCGCGCCGCGGCCGGTCGCCGAGAGGCCGACGATCAGCGGCAGGAGCGTCGCCACCGAGAACACCGGCCCCATGAAGCCGACGGACTGCGCGAGGACGCCGGTCATCGTGACCCGCTTGCGCCCGAGGGCGGCGGTTGGCGTGGAACTCATCTCGGCTCCTGGAGGGGTAGTGGGACGATACCGGCTGAGTGCTGTACGGATAGCGAACAGCATGTTCGCTCAGTGGGACAGATGGTGAACCGCGGGGACGGCCCCTGTCAACCACCCGCGGGCGACTCGCTGGGATCGAGCGCCGGCGCGTTCACGACCTCGCGCCAGGCGTCGAAGCCGTGCTGGAAGGCGACGACCCCGGCCTCCGGCAGCGCGATCTCCAGCGCTTCGAGAATCTCTTCCGGCGTAACGCCCAACGTGAGCGCGACCCGGATGTGGCTCTGGATGTGTGCCTTGTCCGACCGCAGGACGGTCAGGCTGAGGATGAACAGCAGTTCCTTCGTCGCGCGGGCGAGCCGGCGCTGCGAAAGGTAGGCCGCATCGACGAGTTCGTCGGCCGCCTTGAGCACCGGGAAGTCGTTGGCCGCCATCACGCGGTGGTAGTCGAGCACGTAGCCGCGGCGGGCGACCATGCCGTCGAGGTAGCGCTGCGCCTCGGCGCGGTCCGGTTCGGTCATGGCGGTCTCCTGTCCGTCGGGATCGCGGCGTCCACGAGAATGCGGTTCTCCTGGCTCACCAGCAGCTCGCGCACCTGCCGCCGGAAATGCGCGAAGTCGGGATCGGCGGCGAGCCCGGCCCGCCGCCGGCCGCGGTCGGCCACGTCGGCGAATTGCCATAGGTAGACCAGCGTGTTCAACCGGCCCACCTCGACGGTGTACACGCCGAGCGGCTCGCCGAGATGGCGGACCTGCGCCGCGCGGCCGCACTCCCGCCACGCTTCGAGGTATCGCGGGACCCCGCCGGGGACCAGCCCGTAGTTGCGCTCCTCGACGATCACGGCCCGCCCGCCACGAGGAACTCGGCGGCCAGCTGCCGGAGGTCCCCGGCCAGATCCGCGCCGGCGGCCGCGACGTAACGGTCCGGGCGGACGAGCACGACCCGTACCCCGCGTTCGGTGAACCAGGCTCGAAGAGCGTTGTGCACGTCCTCGACCACGACCGTGTCCGGGCGCCGGCCGGGCTCGCTGCGGGGCCGGGCGCCGGCGCGCGACTCGATCACCTTGACCGCGCGAGCCTGGAGCCGATCCAGCACCGCCAGCTCGTCCGCGGTCAGCCCGGCGAGGGGATCGCACTCGAAGCCCACCACGGCAAACCCCGGCCCGAGCGCATCGTCCAGGCGCAGCTGCGCACCGTCGAGGGCCTCGACCATCGGTTGGGCCAGCATGCGACCGGTGCAGGGACGGCCGGCGCCGGGCCCGTCCGGCCGCACGAACCCGTCCCGGTAGTGCGGCATCGGTTTGAACCGCATCTGTTCGGTCCACCGGCGCAGCGGTGGCGCGAGCGCGGCGCCGCGCAGGACGACGTCGCGGGCGCGCACGAGGGCGGGCCGGCCCGGAGCGAGGATTCGTCCCAGCGTCGTCGACAGCTCGACCATCGCGCGGGCGTGCGGGCGGCGCTCGGCGTCATAGGTGTCGAGCAGCGCGGGACGGGCCGCGCCGTCCACGATCGCCGCGACCTTCCAGCACAGGTTCGTGACGTCCCGCAGGCCGGTGTTGAGCCCCTGGCCGGCCCACGGCGGCATGAGATGGGCGGCGTCGCCGGCCAGCGCCACCCGGCCGGCGAGGAAGCGGGCGGCGACCCGCGAGTGGTGCGTGTACACCCGCGCCCGCACGACCTGCACGGCGTCCGGTTCGGCGACGTGCCCGCCCAGCAGCTCGCGCACCTTGGCCGGGGCCAGCATCGCGTCGGCGTCCTCGCCCGGGAACAGCTGGAACTCCCACCGCCGGAAGTCGTCCGGCATGTGCGCGCACACGTACGGCCGGCGCGGGTCGCCGTGCAGCGCCGTGTACGGCGCGTCGAGCGGGTCGTTCGCGCAGTCGATGACGACCCATTTGTGCGGGTGGGTCGTGCCTTCGAGCGCGATGCCCAACCGGGCGCGGATCTCGCTGCGGCCACCGTCGGCCGCCACGACGTAGTCGGCCCGGACCTCGTGCGCCCGCCCGTCGCCGTCAACCAGGCCCAGGCTGACGCCGCCGGCATCCTGCGTGAGGTCGCACACCGTCGTTCCCAGCAGCACCTCCACGTGCGGGAAGCGCTTCAGCCCGGCCCGCAGCACGGCCTCGGCCGCCGGCTGGACGAAGACGTTGCGCCGGTACCAGCCGTACTCCTGCTGCGTCGGCCGGACGTCGGCGAGGCACCGCCCGCGTCCGTCGAAGAACCGGAGCGGGACGTTCTGGATGGCGTTGCGGAGAATGTCGTCGGCCAGCCCGACGGTCTGGAACGTGCGCAGCGCTTCGTCGTCGACGCCGATGGCCCGCGGGTAGTCGACCACCGACGTCTCGCGCTCGACCAGCAGCGTGGGCACGCCGTAGGTGCCCAGCAGGTTGGCGGCGGTGACCCCGACCGGGCCCGCGCCGACGACGACGACCGGGACGTCTCGCGCGGCCGCGCTCATGGCAGCACTTCGCGCAGGAAGCCGGTCACCAGCCCGAGGAACTCCGCCGGCGCATCGTCGTGCGCGTAGTGGCCGGCGCCGGCGATCTCGTGCCAGCGCAGCAACGGCTGACGGCGCGCCATCTCGGCGCAGGTCGCCGCCGGCAGGAAGTCCGACCGCCCGCCACGGATGACCAGCGTCGGGCAGGCGAGCTTCTCGACGCACTCCCACAGGTCGATCGCTCGCGCCGGATCGGACCGGCGCCGCGCCGCCGCGATGCCGGCCATGTCGAGCCGCCATTCCCAGCGACCGTCCGGCGCTGGTCGGACGGTGTTCTCCACTCGCGAGGCCAGCGCGTCGTCCGTCACGCCGGGGCGGATGCCGCGCCAGTAGGCGTACACGTCGGCCAGGGAGTCGAAGCCGGCCGGCGTCGTGTCGAGCTCGCGCAGGACGCGGTCGGCGCCGGCGCCGGAGGCGGACGAACCGGGGCCGATGTCCTCGACCACGGCCGCGACCACCTGATCGGGGTGCCGGGCCGCGTAGGCGTAAGTCACCGTGCCGCCGAGCGAGTGCCCGATCAGGACGAAGCGGGCGAGGCCGAGTTGTGCGACGAGGGATTCGACGTCCTCGACGTAGCGGTCCGGGTAGTAGTCCTGCGCCGGATCCCAGTCACTCTCGCCGCGTCCGCGGAAGTCCGGCGCGATCAGGCGGTACGAGTCGCTCAAGGCCTCCGCGATCGGGTCCCACGTGTGGGCGTACGAGCGCAGCCCGTGCAGCAACACCACCGGTGTCGCCGCGGGGTCACCCCACTCGAGATACCGGTACGTGAGGCCGTTGACGTCGAGCCGGTGGCTCGTCGGCTCGGTCACGTCAGCGCAGCCCGTCCTCGCCGCCGATCTCGTCGGCCGCGATGCCGCCCAGCCGCGCGTGCAACCGGCCGCGAGTGGCGAAGGCGAAGGCGATGACGACCTCGTCGCCGCGGGGCGCGTCACCGAACGACACCGAGACGGTGTCGTAGTTCGAGCGCACGTAGAGCGCGTCCTTGTGGGCGAGCGGGACGTCGATCACCGCGCCGGGACCGGCGACCTTGCCGGTCGAGGGCACCCACGCCTTGCCACCGCCGACGGCGGCCCGCACCGGGTCGGCGAAGACCTGGGTCAAGAACGCGTTGCCGTGCTCGTACTCGCCGAGCGCCCCGACGAGGCAGGCCTTGCCGTAGCTCTGGATGGCCGCGCCGTCCGCCGCGGCGACCGCCCGCCGGCCCACTTCCTTGCCGAGCTGGTCGGAGTCGTCGACGATCCGGCTGAGGTCGGTGCTGAACCGGCCGGCGTACGGGTTGTGGATCGCGGCGGCGATGACGATGCGGCGCACCGGCGCGCCGTCGGCGGGTTGGCCGGTCTCGTTGGCCAGTACCTCCTCGACCTGGGTGAACCACTTGCGGACGTGATACGGACCGAGGTTCGCTTCGGGCACGGTGGCTCCTTGCCTCACGTGTAGAGGGGATCGAGGTCGACCGGCACGCTCGGCGCGTGGTGCTCGCCGAGGACGCGCTGGCCCTCCTCGTCGTCGGTGATCGTCTCGGCGAAGAACTCGAACCGGTTGCCGTCCGG
>Ga0068855_100013017_pt1 | contig 10037 bp, 8 predicted proteins | sample KBSCornC52_FD_66592 | JGI IMG/M metagenome (GOLD analysis project Ga0068855, IMG submission 66592) | Corn rhizosphere microbial communities from Kellogg Biological Station, Michigan, USA - KBS Corn C5-2 | ecosystem: Host-associated > Plants > Roots > Rhizosphere > Soil ... | reverse complement strand
GGCAGCGTCGGATCGCCGCGCGTGAATGCAACAACTGCAACACTCCCGCTGGCGAAAATGGCGAACAGCGGCAGACCGATTGTCACGAGCAGTCCGGAATTGATCGGTTTCCTTGTCATGGTCTGGCTCACTTTGCAGGGGCGATGAACCGGGCTTTGGAGCTCGCGTACAGAGCCGGCTCATCCAAAGCGCGAATTTCGAAGACGACGGTCTCGGATCCCTGGGGCTCGTACGCCGAGCGTCGCACACGCATTGCTGCAGGAAACACCTCGCCGCTGCGTACCGCGAAAACCGCGGGATCCGGATCCAAGGCCAAAGTGCCGGCGCCGCGGACGGCGACCGCAAAACGATGGGGATACTCCGTCTTATTCATGATCTTGAGGTCGTACACGTTCTCGACCCGACCATCATCCAACATACGATAGAGCGCGTTGCGGTCGCGAATGACATCCAGCGCGACGGGCTTACGCAACGCGAGCGCAAGACCGAACGTCATCATCAGCACACCCAAGAGACTCGCATACATCAAGACGCGCGGGCGCAAGATGCGAGTCGGACGGTGATTCAACGCGTGCTCGGTCGTGTATCGAATCAGCCCGCGCGGATATTGCATCTTGTCCATGACACTGTCGCATGCATCGATGCACGCTGCACAGGCAATACATTCGTACTGCAATCCCTTGCGAATATCGATCCCTGTGGGACATACCTGGACGCACCATGTGCAATCCACGCAAGCGCCCATGACGCCAGATTGCGGCTGGACACCGCGGCGTCGTGGCCCGCGAGGCTCTCCGCGAGCCGCGTCATAAGTGATGATGAGGGTGTCCCTATCGAACATGGCGCTCTGGAACCGCGCATAGGGACACATGTACTTGCAGACCTGCTCTCGCAAATATCCGGCGTTGCCGTAGGTGGCGAATCCGTAGAAGACGATCCAGAACGTTTCCCACGGCCCCAGGGAGACTGAAAACAGCTCGCTGCCGAGTGTCCGGACGGGTGTAAAGAAGCCAACGAAAGTAAAGCCGGTCCAGGCCGCAAAACCAATCCAGAGGACCTGCTTCAGTGCTTTGCGCGAGAGTTTGGAGAGCGTCCACTCGCCGCGATCGAGCTTCATGCGCTCATGGCGATCGCCCTCGACAACCCGCTCCATCCAGAGGAATACTTCAGTCCACACGGTCTGCGGGCATGCGTAGCCGCACCAGAGCCTGCCCGCCAATGCGGTAAAGAAGAACAGTGTGAGCGCGGCGATAATGAGCAGACCGGTCAGAAAAATGAAATCCTGCGGCCACATCACCAGGCCCAGCACGTAGAATTTCCGTGCCGGCAAATCGAACAGCACCGCCTGACGACCGTTCCAGGGCAGCCAGGGGATGCAGTAGAACAAGCCCAACAGACACCAGGCGGCCAGGGTACGCAGTCGTGCGTAGCGGCCTATGACGCCGCGCGGGTAGATCTTCTGCTGGGCTGCGTACAGGGACGCCAGACCTCCGACAGCAGGCGCTGTATCACTGTTGTGCATGCCGCTCGCTCAGATCGGCACCGCCGAGACTGATGACATAGGCGGCCAACAGTTTCACGCGTGTCTGGCCAAGGCGCTCCAGTTGGGCAGGCATCTGCGCTTGGCGGCCCTTGGAGATCGTCTCACGCACTGTTGCGAGCGCCCCGCCATTCAACCAGACCTGGTCGGTCAGATCCGGCGCACCCACCAGTTGGCCGCCACGTCCGTCCGCGCCGTGGCAGGCCGCGCAGATGGCCGCGAACTTGGCCCGGCCATTTTCCACATTTCCTGCGGGCGCATGGCGCCCGGACAAGCTCAATACATAGGCCAGCATGTCCTCAACGCCTGCGTCGCCGCCCAACACGTCGTGCCAAGCCGGCATCGCCGATATTCTCCCGTTGGAGATTGTCTGCACGATTGCCTCAGGCGTCCCGCCGAAGAGCCAGTCCTTGTCAGTGAGATTCGGGAACCCGGGTGCGCCGCGCGCATCCGAGCCATGGCAAGCGGCGCAGTTGTTCATGAACAGATTGCGGCCGATACGCAGCGCATCCGGACTACGTGCGAGAGCCCGCACATCCTGGTGCTCGAACGGAGCGAGCGCTCGCGCAACCACCGATTCGGCCGCCACCGTCTGCTCCTGGTACTGCTGCTGAGAGCTCCAGCCGGCCGTTCCGGCATAGTTACCAAGACCCGGATAGATCACGAGGTAGGCTATCCCGAACACCACCGTCAACACGAACAGCCACAGCCACCAGCGCGGCAACGGATTGTTGAGCTCGCGCAGGTCCTCGTCCCACACATGTCCGGTGGTCTCGCCGGTGCCGGCCGTCTCACCGGGGCGGCGGCGCAGGCTCGCCAACAGCATCACCAGAGCCGCTATGTTGGCCAGGGAAACCAAGGTGACCAGGATTCCAACTAAAGGTGTCATTGCACTTTGCCTCGTAAAGGCACCGTGTGAAAAGCGTCGTCCTCGAGCGGCAATTGCGACAACGCAGCGAACATTGCGTGCTGGCGCCTGCTATAGGCCCAGAACCAAAGAGCGATAAACAGCACGAACAGCACCGCTGCGATCACGCCGCGCACAACGCCCATGCTGACCAGCGTCTCCGAGCTCATCAGTGCCACTCCTTCGAGGCCAGGCCGAGGCCTTGCAGGTATGCGATCAACGCCTCCATCTCCGACTTCCCCGCCACCGCGGCTGAAGCTTGCGCGATGTCGTCGTCCGTGTAGGGGACACCTAACTTTCGCATCAAGCGCAGCTTGTCGGGTGTCAGATGCGCATCGACCTGGCGATCCGCTAGCCACGCATAGGTTGGCATATTCGACTCAGGAACCACATCGCGCGGATTACTGAGATGCACCCGATGCCACTCGTCGCTATAGCGGCCACCTACCCGGGCGAGATCCGGACCCGTGCGTTTGGAACCCCATTGAAAGGGATGGTCGTAGACCGACTCGCCGGCCAGCGAATAGTGTCCGTAGCGCTCGGTCTCGGCACGCAATGGCCGGATCATCTGCGAGTGGCAGTTGTAGCAACCCTCGCGGATATAGACATCCCGGCCCTCGAATTGCAGCGCCGTATAGGGTTTGACTCCCGGTGCCGGAGTCGTGATCTGGCTCGAGAAGTACAGGGGCACGATCTCGACGAGTCCACCGACACTGATGACGAGCGCGATGAGCACGCCCAGAAGCCCGGGGCGTTTTTCTACCGTTTCATGTTTCATGATGTCAGTCTTCCGCTATCAGGCGGGCTGCGGTATGGCAGCCACCACCGACGCGCCGCGCCGCTGCTGCACGGTCTTGTAGAAGTTATAGGCCAACAGGAACATACCGCTGAGCACGATCAGTCCGCCCACCAGCCGCACTTCGTAGTACGGGTAAGTCGCTTTGAGGGCCTCCACGAAGGTGTAGGTCAAAGTGCCATCCGGGTTCGTGGCGCGCCACATGAGGCCTTGTGTGAGGCCCGCCACCCACATCGCCGAGACATACAGCACGATGCCGACGGTCGTCGTCCAGAAGTGCCAGTCGATGAGGCGCGTGCTCCACATCGCATTTTGTCCATACAACCGTGGGATGAGGACGTAGGTGGAGCCGATCGTCATCATGGCAACCCAACCAAGGGCACCCGAGTGCACGTGACCGATACCCCAGTCGGTAAAATGCGAGAGCGCGTTGACAGTCTTGATCGACATCATCGGGCCCTCGAACGTGGACATGCCGTAGAACGACAGCGAGACGATCAGGAACTTGATGATCGGGTCGGTGCGCAGTTTGTCCCACGCCCCGGACAGAGTCATGATGCCGTTGATCATGCCGCCCCAGGAGGGTGCCAGCAGGATGAGCGAGAAGACCATCCCCAGCGTTTGTGCCCAATCGGGCAGCGTCGAGTAATGCAGATGATGCGGACCGGCCCACATGTAGACCGAGATCAAGGCCCAGAAGTGCACGATGGAAAGCCGATAGGAATAGATCGGGCGGCCCACCTGCTTCGGCACGAAGTAGTACATCATCCCCAAAAAGCCGGCAGTCAGAAAGAATCCGACAGCGTTGTGACCGTACCACCACTGCACCATCGCATCGGCGGTGCCGGCGTAGGCTGAATACGATTTCGTCAGGGTCAGGGGGACCTCGGCACTGTTCACGATATGGAGAACGGCCGTTGTGATGATGAAAGCGCCGTAGAACCAGTTGGCTACGTAAATGTGGGACACGCGCCGCTTCGCGAGGGTGCCGAAGAACACAATCAGATAGGCGACCCACACGACGGCGATGAGGATGTCGATGGGCCACTCGAGCTCCGCATATTCCTTGGCGGAAGTCCATCCCATCGGCAGACTGACGACCGCGAGGGCGATGACTGCCTGCCAGCCCCAGAACACGAAGGCTGCAAGCTTGTCGCCGAACAGTCGGACGTGGCACGTGCGCTGAACGACGTAGAACGACGTGCCCATCAGTGCGCAGCCGCCGAATGCGAAAATCACTGCGTTGGTATGCAGCGGGCGCAACCGGCCGTAGGCGAGCCACGGAATTCCGAAGTTCAGTGTCGGCCAGATGAGCTGCGCCGCGATCACGACACCGACGGCCATGCCAATGATGCCCCAGACCACCGTCATGACCGTGAACTGGCGGACGACTCTGTCGTTATAGAGGTCGGCAAGCGCGGCGGGCTTGGCTTCTGCTACGGAATCCATGGATATCCCCTTACTGCCCGCCCACTGCGCGACGTACCGCTGCAACGAATTCCGCAGTGTCTTCTGCGTCGCTCGCTCGAGCGAGCAACCGACCTCGTGCATTTACCAACACGAGTGTGGCCGAGTGATCGATGCTGCCGTCCGCGAGTGGGCGGTATTGGAGGTGCGCGGCAGATGCGAACGCACGCGCATCGCCTGCGGAGGTTCGACCCAACAGCCAACGGGACGAGTCGATTCCGCGCTCCCGGGCAAGAGCTCGCAAGGCTGGAGGGGAATCTCGCGTGGGATCCAATGTCAACAGTACGAAGCTCAACCGGGCCTGTTGCTCTGGTGTCAGCTGGCGGTCGATGCCACGCAGGGCATCAATCGTCATCGGGCAAACGCCCGGACAGTGGGAGTAGAACATTGTTGCGATGCGCACATGGCCATCGGTTGCTGCGAAAGTTGTGTACGTTCCATCCGCAGCTTCGATGGCTACATCCGGCAGGTCGCCCACCACAGGGGTGACCTGGGTACTCGCAGCTGGCGAAGCGATGTGCGCGAGCACCGCGGACGAAGCGCCGATTTCATCGGCTGCCAAAGCGGCGAAGCCAGCTACCACAAATGCACCTGCAAACGCTTGCAGGGAACGTACCGTCAAACCTTTCGCCATTTCCGGATCTCCTGGATCGATGTGCGCAAGGCTAACTCCCGTCAGAGAGTCAACCATTCGTAGAAATGCGTACTCAGTGCTGGGTGGCTGGGATCACGAGCGGCTCCGCGTACCGTGGCGCGATGCGTGACAGATAGTCCGCAACGCCCGCGATTTCATCGTGATCGAGCTCCGCCAGAAGACGTACGTGACTGGAAGGGAAACCGGGCCGCCGCCCGTCTACCGCGTCGTAGATCTGGCGACGCAAATATTCATAGTGTTGCCCCCCGATTCTGGGCACGGCGCGATCCGGGTCCCCTTGCCCCGAGCTGCCGTGACAGGACTCACAGCGCCGGAAATAGATCCTCGCCCCCTGTGGAGCCAACTCGCCGCTGCCGAGGCCCGGCGGCGTAGGGTCGTCGAGTTGGCTCACATAAAAGGCCACGTCCGCAATGGCCTGAGCGTCCGGAAGTCGGTGCCGGTCGGCAAAGTTCTCCATGAGAATGTCCCAGCGCTGGCCGTGCCGGAAAGCAACGAGCTGTCGCGCCACAACGCGGAAGTGCTGGCCGCCAATCCGCGGAACCTTGCCATCGACGCTTCCGCCGCCCTTGGCGCCATGGCAATTGGCGCAGATCGTGAAGTAGTGCGCACCGCGATCGAGGTCCGGGGTCGCCTTTACGGCCTCCAGATATTCCTGAGAGGCGGACGGCATCGCGATCGCAATCACGGCAGGCGCCAACACAATCGCGGCGAGGAGACATAGAGTGCGTGGACGCATCGGCGGACCTCCTGAACGGGCAGGTTCGAGCGTACTGGCGGGCGTCCGGAGGCGAATCCGGATTAGTACGCATAGCCGCGGGCGACGCAGGAAGCTCAAATAAGTGCAAATGAATAGCGCCCTGCGATTTGATGCTGACTTGCTGCGGCGGTACGACCGTCCCGGCCCGCGCTACACCTCTTATCCCACCGCGCCGCAGTTCACCGGCGCGTTCGGTGAGTCTGTGCTGCGTGACTATGCGATGAGGAGCAACGCGGGGGCTGCCGCACGTCCCCTTTCGCTCTACCTCCACATTCCCTATTGTGAGTCGCCTTGTTTCTACTGCGGGTGCAATCGCCTCATTACCCGGGATCGGGAGAAGGGAACACGTTACCTTCAGTCCTTGCAGCGCGAGATTGTGCTCGCAGCGCCTCTATTCGAGCGCCACCGGGAAGTGGTGCAACTGCATCTGGGTGGCGGTACGCCCAACTTCCTCCCTCCCGAAGAGATCGCGGCACTCATAGCCACGCTGCGCGGCGAGCTCAACCTCAGTGAAGCGGCCGGACGTGATTTTTCGATCGAGCTGGACCCGCGCTTCATTGCCGGTGGGGACATCGAGCACCTGGCCCGGCTCGGTTTCAATCGCGCCAGTTTCGGCGTCCAGGACTTCGCGCCGGAAGTCCAACAAGCTATCAATCGCGTGCAAAGCATCGAGCAGACACTCGCGGCCATCGCCGCGTGCCGCAAGAGCCAGTTCCGCTCGGTAAACGTCGACCTGATCTACGGCTTGCCCCGGCAAACGTTGCAAGGGTTTGCCAACACTATCGACACTCTGCTAGGCGTACGACCCGACAGGTTCGCCATCTACGGCTACGCGCACATGCCGCACTTATTCAAGGCACAGCGGCAAATCGACGCTAAAGCCTTGCCGGATGGCGAGGCAAAGCTCCAATTGTTGGGACTGGCCATCCAGAAGCTTGCGGCAGCCGGCTATCGCTACATCGGCATGGACCACTTCGCCTTGCCCGAAGACGACCTGTCCACAGCCCAGGACTCCGGCGGCCTGCATCGGAACTTCATGGGATACACCACTCATGCGGACTGCGACCTGCTCGGACTCGGTATGAGCGCCATCAGTCACATCGGCCGCAGCTTCAGCCAGAATTTCCGCGACCTCCGCGACTGGGAGGCAGCTGTCGATCAAGGCCATCTGCCAGTGTGGCGAGGCCTCGAATTGAGCTTCGATGATGTGGTGCGCGCGGACGTCATTCAGCAGTTGATGTGTTTGGGTCAGATCGACATCGGGGCAATGGAACGGCGTCACAGCATCGACTTTCTGGGCTATTTCACCGATGCACTGAACCGTTTGCAGCCACTCATCGCGGACGGCCTCGTGACCGCCGTCGGGAGCTTCATCTCGGTTACACCCCGGGGGCGCCTACTCATGCGAGCGGTCGCCATGTGTTTCGACCGATATCTGTCCGCGCCCGTGTCCGCACCCGCAGCCGCAGCCGAGCAGCCCCGGTTTTCGAAGGTCGTGTAGACACGGAAGGTCTCCGGTCAACCCAGGCCGAAGCGTCTGTGAAACCACAGTTTCATGACGTGTGTCAGCGCCAGGTATACGATGATCATGACAGCGAGTATCGGCCAATACGTCCAAGGTAGCGGCACGAGCTTCAAAGTGGGGGCGAAGTCAGAATATGGTAGGTACATTCCAACGAGACACACTGTCAGGGTAGTCAGGGTGAGCGGCACACTCGCCCGGCTCTCGAAGAACGCCAGCCGCCGTGTCCTGATGACATGAATGATGAGCGTCTGCGAGATGATCGACTCCACGAACCAGCCGGTCTGAAACAGCGCCGCCTGCGCCGGGGTGGAGGCGCCGAACAGGAAATACATCGTCAGATACGTGGCATAGTCGAATATGGAGCTCACCGGCCCGATGAAAAGCATGTAGCGGCCGATGTTGCCGATTTCCCAACGGCGCGGGCGGGCGAGATATTCCTCGTCGACGTTGTCGGTGGGTATCGTGGTTTGCGAAAAATCATATAACAGGTTATTCGTCAGCACCTGCACGGGCGCCATGGGCAGGAACGGTAACCACGCGCTGGCGCCCAGGACACTGAACATGTTGCCGAAATTTGAGCTGGCCCCCATGCGGATGTATTTCACGACGTTGCCGAATACCTTGCGCCCCTCGATGACCCCTTCATCGAGGACGAGCAGACTCTTTTCGAGCAGAATGATGTCGGCGGTCTCCTTGGCGATGTCCACGGCCGAATCAACAGAAACACCGACATCCGCCGTCTTCAGCGCCGGACCGTCATTGATGCCATCTCCCAGAAAGCCGACGACGTGACGTTGGCGCTGCAAGGCTGCAATGACCGAGGCTTTTTGCGAGGGTGATAGCTTTGCGAACACCTGCGCTGCTTCGACCACCGCCGCGAGTTGCTCCGGGCTGAGAGACTCGAGCTCGCTACCAAGGACCACTCGCTCGACGTGCAGACCTACGTCGCGGCAGATCTTGCGAGTGATGATCTCGTTGTCTCCCGTCAGCACTTTGATCTGCACACCGTGCGCGGCCAACGCGGCGATGGCGCGGCCGGCCGACTCTTTGGGCGGATCCAGAAACGCGATGTAGCCGACCAGAGTGAGATCCCGCTCGTCCTGCACACCACAACTTCCCTGGTCGGACGGCAGCTCCTTCATCGCAACGGCAATGACGCGAAAGCCTTCACCGTTGAGGTCGTCGACCGTCTGGCGCAGCTGCCTGCCATGGTCCTCATCGAGCGGGAAGGTACGGTCCGCCGCGCGCCCGTGGGAGGAAACCGCAAAGATTTCTTCCACGGCTCCTTTGCAGATCAACAGTCTGCGCCCGGCCCTCTCGATAGCCACCGACATACGGCGGCGCTCGAAATCAAACGGCACCTCGTCGATCTTGCGGAAGCCGAGAGCGTCGACCCGCAGACGGTCCGCGTCGACGTGATGCAGAACGGCAACATCGAGGAGGTTGCGTAGCCCGGACTGGTAGTAACTGTTGAGAAAGGCATACTCCAGGACCTCCCGGCTGTCCTGTCCCAAAACATCGAGTGCCCGTTGCAGGATCACCCGGTCCTGCGTCAGCGTGCCGGTCTTGTCGGTGCAGAGAATATCCATGGCACCGAAATTCTGGATGGCGTTCAGCCGCTTGACGATCACCTTGCGATGAGACATGGCCAGCGCGCCCTTCGCCAGGTTTACCGTAACGATCATCGGCAACATTTCGGGCGTCAAACCCACCGCGACTGCCGTGGCAAACAGGAGTGCCTCCATCCAGTCGCCCTTGGTCAGCCCGTTGATCAAAAACACCAGCGGAGCCATGACCAGGATGAAACGGATCATCAACCACGCGAAGCGGTTGATACCCCGGTCGAAGCTCGTCAAGGGCCGCTCGCCGGACACTTTGGCGGCCAGTTTCCCGAAGTAGGCGTGTCGTCCAGTCAACACAACGACGCCCGTTGCACTACCGCTCACGACCGCGGTGCCCATCAGGCAGATATTGGCGAGATCACCGATGCCGGCGGCGCGCGCCACGGTTGGCTGCGCGTGCTTTTCCACCGGTAACGCTTCACCTGTAACTGACGCCTGGTTGACAAACAGGTCTTTGGCGGCGATCAGCCGCAGGTCGGCTGGCACCATATCGCCCGCCGACAAATGCACCACGTCCCCTGGAACGAGTGCCTCGATCGGTATTTCCTGGGGTGACTGCTCACTCGAGCCCGCAGGGAGCCTTATCACGGTAGCCGTCGTGTGGACCATGGCTTGCAGCTTTTCGGCCGCCCGGTCGGACTTGCGCTCTTGCACCAGACCCAACGTGATGCTCAAGAAGACCATCCCCAGGATGATGATCGCAGACTGCTCTTCTTTCATGAGGATCGAGACGACGGCCAGACTCACCAGGAGAATCACCAACGGATT
>Ga0068855_100013016_pt1 | contig 10037 bp, 9 predicted proteins | sample KBSCornC52_FD_66592 | JGI IMG/M metagenome (GOLD analysis project Ga0068855, IMG submission 66592) | Corn rhizosphere microbial communities from Kellogg Biological Station, Michigan, USA - KBS Corn C5-2 | ecosystem: Host-associated > Plants > Roots > Rhizosphere > Soil ... | reverse complement strand
ACGTGCAGGTCGGTCAGCGACTCGCCGTAGCCGTTGTAGTTGATGGCGGTGCCGACCGCGCGCAGGATCTCGGCGTCGTCGCTGGACAGACCGGCCTGCGCCGCCAGCGCCCGCCCCTCCTCGGTCAAGCTGTCGCCGAACGCGCCGACGGCGGCCCAGCTCCGACAGCGCCCCTGCAGGTAACGGTCGACCAGGATGCTGGTGCAGACGTTGGGCGCCAGGTCGATGTGCGGCTCGAGGCCGGCGTCGGCCGGGATGTCGCCCGCGAAGTGGTGGTCGAAGTAGCGCACGCGCGTCCCGGCCGCCAGCAACGCCAGCACCGCCGCCCGGTTCACGTCCAGCGAGACGTCCAGCACGGTACAGGAGCTGCCGGCCTCGGGCGCCACCCGCTCGACCAGCGCGATGTCGCGCTTGACGCCGGTGACCAGCCGCCCCGGCGGTTCGCCCGCCAGGCGCAGCTGCTGCAACGCGCACAGGCCGTCGGCGTCGCCGTTGAAGACGTACGTGTGGGTCATGCTGACTCCGGATCGAGCAGCCCGCGTGCGTCCAGGTACGCGATGATCGCGTCGGCCGCCTGCTCGGGTGATTGGCGGGTGGTGTCGATGGTGAGCTCGGGGTTCTCCGGGCGTTCGTAGGGGGAATCGATGCCCGTGAAGTTCTTGAGGTCCCCTTTGCGCGCCTTCTTGTAGAGGCCCTTGGGGTCTCGGTGCTCGGCGACCGACAGCGGCGTGTCGATGAACACCTCGATGAACGCCCCCTCGTGCAGCAGCGAGCGCGCCATGTGACGCTCGGCCCGGAACGGCGAGATGAAGGCGGTCCCGACGATCAGGCCGGCATCGACCATCAGCTTGGCCACCTCGGCGACGCGCCGGATGTTCTCGACGCGATCGGCGTCCGTGAAGCCCAGGTCCTTGTTGAGGCCGTGCCGCACGTTGTCGCCGTCCAGCAGGTAGGTGTGGCGGCTCATGCTGTGCAGCTTCTTGTCGACCAGGTTGGCGATGGTCGACTTTCCGGCGCCCGACAGCCCCGTGTACCAGAGCAGGCAGGCCCGCTGCTGCTTGATCGACGCGCGCGCCGACCGGTTCACGTCCACCGCCTGCCAGTGGACGTTCTGCGAGCGCCGCAGCGCGAACCGCAGCATCCCCACGCCCACCGTCTGCCCGGAGCTCCCGTCGATGAGGAGGAAGGCGCCCGTCTCCACGCCGGCGGTGTACCGATCGAACGCGATGGGACGATCCAGCTGCAGGTTCCCGACGCCGATCTCGCCGCGCTTCAGCGTCGGCGACGCCGTGCGCTCCAGCGTGTCCACGTTCAGCTTGTACTTCAGCGGCGCGACGGCGGCGCCGACCGCCCGGCTCCCCGCCTGCAGCACGTAACCGCGCCCGCGCAGCAGCGGCGCGTCGCCCAGCCAGATCAGCGTCGCCTCGAACTGATCGGCGATCTCGGCCGGATCGGCGGCTGTCACGATCAGGTCGCCGCGCGCCGGCGCCAGGCCACTGTCCAGCGACACGGCGACGGCCTGACCGGGGCCGGCCTCGTCGACCTCGCCGGCCGCCGTCACGATGCCCGTGACGTGGCCGGTCCGACCCGACGGCTGGATCCGGATGGCGTCCCCTTTTCGCAGGCGCCCGGACTGGACGGTGCCCAGCGCCCCACGCCAGGGGCCGGCGGCGCTGGCCCACTGCACCGCCAGGCGCAGGGGTCGCTCGACCAGCGCGGCGCCGGCCGGCTCGGTGGCCGCCAGCAGCTCGAGCACGGTCGGCCCCGTGTACCAGGGCATGGCCGCCGAACGGGCCGCCACGTTGTCGCCCACCACCGCCGAGACCGGGATGACGGCGTCGCCGGGCAGGCCCAGCTCGCCGGCCACGTGGCGGAACGCCGACTGCACGCGCGTGAAGGCCGCCGCGTCGTACGAGACCAGGTCCATCTCGTTGACCGCCAGCACCACCCGGCGCGCGCCCAGCGAGGCCAGCACCACGATCTGCCGGCGCGCCTCGGGCGTCAGGCCCCGGCCGGCCGCCGTCACGGCGATCGCCAGGTCGGCCCCCGAGGCCTCGGCCAGCAGGACCCGCGTTCCCGGCTCGCCGGCGGGGGCGTCGGCCAGCACCACCTCGCGGCCGCCGGCGCGCAGGCGCAGCGGCTCGCCGCCGCCCGCGTCCCCGACCAACCGGCGCGCCAGCGCGCTCTTGCCGTCGCCCTGCCCGCCGCACAGGAGCACGCGGATCTCGGGGAGCGGCTCGGTGCGCAGCGACGCCGCCACGGCGGCCGGTGGGTCGCCCGGCGGCGCGATCTTCTCCCGCGCCAGGTAGCGCCAGACGTCGAGGTCGGTCCAGGCGGCCAGCGGCCGCACGCGAACGATCTCGCCGGCAGGATGCCGCGCGTTCAGCACCTGCCAGGCCTCGGGCGATCGATCGACCCGCGCCCCACCACCGTCGGACGCCGGACCGGCGCCCAGCACCACGTCGGTCCCGGCCGGATCGGGCGCGCCGGGCGCGACCAGCGCGAACGGCGGGGCGGCCGGCTGGAACGCCTTGCGCGCCAGGTGGACCAGGGCGCGGTCCGCGGCGCCGGTCCCGTCACGCAGGGCCGGGCGGTCCGCTCCCGCGACCGCCTCGCGAACCAGGCGGATGGCTTCGTTCTCCAGACGATCGAGCCGGGGCAGGTTCATGGCTGGGGCCGCCAGACGGGACGCAGAGCCCTCCGGCGAACCGTCGCAGGCTAGCCCCTGCCCTCGTCAGAATCAATCGGCTTAAGTGGCCAAGCCCGCGAATTTCCCCTGGAATTTCGCGTAGCAAGAAACCGTCATTTCGGCTCACGCCTTTGCATTGCGTCTTTGGTGGGGGCATCGTGTCCCGCATGCGCGCAGAAGCGATCTTCGGGCCGGTCTCGGCGCTGGCCCTGTGGACCGGCGTCGTGCTGCTGGCGACCGGGTTTCGCCGGATCGGAGCGGTGCGGCGCCGCCGGATCTCCCGCCAGGCATTCCGCCTGGGCGAGTCGCCCGAGGTCCCCGCCGACGTGGCGGTCGCCAACCGCAACCTGATGAACCTCCTCGAGATGCCGCTTCTGTTCTACGTCGTGGCGGTGGCTTTCTACGTCACCCACCACGTCGCCCCGGGCGTCGTCACGCTGGCCTGGGTCTACGTGGGGTTGCGCGTGCTGCACTCGTGCGAGCACCTCACCACCAACCACGTGCTGCGCCGCCTCGCCCTGTTCGCCGCCAGCAACGTCGTGCTGGTCGTGCTCTGGATCCGGTTCATCCGCGCCGTCTTCTGAGCCTCACTGGAATCCCAGGCCCGCGTAGACGTGCGTCACCGTCTCGCCCGCGGTGATCAACCGTTCGCCGCGCCCGTAGAAGACCTGCGCGAACAGCCAGGTGCGGATGCGCCCCGCGGTCGCCACCGGCAGGATGGCGTAGAGGAGATCGTCCTGGACGCTGTGCTCGCGCAGCGTGACGCGGTTCGAGAAGCGCCCGAACGCCAGGTGGTTCGGGATGCTGAGGTCCAGATCCAGGAAGATCTGCCCGTAGCCGACCGCGTCCACCACCGGCTGGTCGGCCCAGAACGGCAGCCACAGGCGGACGCCCAGCGCCGGGAACAGCCAGGGCTCCTGGTCGGGATCGCGCGCGAAGCCCCAGCGCCCCTGCACGAAGCACGAGTTCCACTCGCGCGAGTCGGGCGTCTGATCGACGTCGCCGACGGCGCCCAGCCCGTTCGACTCGTGCTGGCAGCCGAGCTGCGCCTCGCGATAGCGCACCTCCCGGTGCGGCCGGTAACTGATGAACAGCTCGGGGTGGTAATCGCTCTCCACGAAGGGGGACGAGTGCGCGAAGTCGAGCACGTCCCAGAACGACTTCTGCGTGTACGCGAAGTTCAGCGCCACGTTGTGGGTCTCGCCCAGGCTGATCATCTCGAACCGGATCGACAGCTGGAACTTCGAGCGCGGCGGCGATCCCCCGTTCACCTGGAAGGCGAAGTAGTTGTCGTCGTGCAGGAAGAAGTACTGAGACGCCAGGTCGTGGGAGACCGGCTCGGGGATGGACGTGCGCGCCGGTTCCGCCATGGGGCGGACCATGTGCTGCACCCGCGGCGGGGGCGGCGTGCCGTCCTCGGCCCGCGCGACGCCGCCCGCCAGGGCGACCGCGACCAGCAGCCCCGCCCGCGCCCGCACCCGGCTACCGCTTGTAGACGATGACGTCTTGGTAGCGCGCCTCGGAGGCGCCGGGGTTCTCGTAGACATGCTTGAGGTCGGCGTTGAAGACGATCGAATCCCCGGCCCCCAGGTCTTCGGACTGGTCGCCGACGATCATGCGCAGCGTGCCGCTCAGCACGATCACCAGCTCGCGCGTGCCGGCCCCGTGCGGCTCGGAGACGTGGCGAGCGCGCGCGGCCAGCGTCAGCTCATAGACCTCGATCTGCGGCAGGCCGGCCGGCGGCACCAGCGGGCGGCTCTCCAGCTTGCGGTCCAGCGAGCGCAGGACCTGGGTCTCTTCCCGGCGCAGCAGCGAGACCGTCTGCTGGGTCTCGCCGATGAGGTCGGAGAACGGGATGCCCAGCCCGGCGGCGATCTTCCAGAGCACCCCGATGGTGGGGTTGGTCTTGCGGGTCTCGATCTGCGAGAGCGCGGCCCGGCTGACCCCCGTGAGCCGCGCCATCTGATCCAGGGAGAGCTCGCGCCGCTTGCGCTGCTCGCGCAAGTTGTCCGCCACCCGGCGGGCCAGGTCGGCGGCCCCCACTTCGTCGCCGGGCGGCAAAGGCCGGCCGCGCAGCGGCCCACGCCCATCGGTCTCCCGTGCCATGGCGGGCACGCTAACACGACTGCTCAGCCGGGCGCGCGCTCCAAGGGCTCCTGGCGTCCCAGGCCACCGCCGCCAGCCAGGCGGCCCAGGACCGAAACAGCCATCAGGCTCGACGGGCCCGCTCTCCCGCCACACGCGCCAGCGGCGCCGCGGTCGAGCCACGGATTGTTGCGAACCTCGAGGAACCTACACGTCCAGCCGGACGCCGCAGCCGTAGTTCTGCTCATGCAACAGAGCCGTAAGTTCCTCGCCTCTGCCATCTTCCCGCTCCTGCTGCTGAGCTGCGGGAACGCGCCGCAAGTGCCGGCCCCGCCCTCGAAAGAGGCGGCCGTCTCGGCGGCGATCACCTCGACGGTCGCCGGCAACGACGCCTCGACCGTGACCTATACGGTGACGTACACGGGCACCCATCAGTTCTTTCGCGTGTACGTCGACACGGACCGGAGCGCCGGGTCCGGGTTCCAGTACGCCGGCGTCGGCGCCGAGTTCCTGATCGAGAACAGCACCCTCTATCGCTACAACGGCTCTGGAACGGACTGGGCCTGGGCGTCCGCCGGCGCGGTCACCTTCTCGAACGCGAGCGGCCGCGCGACCTGGACCGTGTCGCGCAGCGCGCTGGGCGAGACTGATCCGTGCGCCTCGGGCGCCAACCTGGTGTTCGACATCGACGACGGCAACGCCCCGATCGTGCAGCAGGCGCTCACGCCCGCCGCGACGTGCGCCACGGCCACCGCCACGCCCAGCGTGGCCTCGCCGGCCGTCTCCGCCCCGGGCGGCGTCATCAGCAACGGCGTCGCCTCGAACGACGCGAGCACCGTCCAGTACGCCTTCTCGTTCACCGGCACGCCCGCCTACTTCCGCGTGTACGTCGACACCGACGCCAGCGCCGCGACCGGCTTCGCCGCCGGCAACGGCGTGGGCGCGGAGGTCCTGCTGGAAGGCAGCGGTGTGTATCGGTACGCGGGATCCGGCTGGAGCTGGACCAGCGTCGGCAGCGCCACCTTCTCCTCCAGCGGCGGCACCGCGAGCTGGTCGGTCGCGCGCGCGCTGCTCGGCGAGACGGCCGCCTGCGGCGAGACCTCGACGCTGCTGTTCCAGACCGAGGACCAGGCCGGGACCATGACGTCGGCCAGCGCGCTGCCGCAGGCGTTCGTGAACGCCAGCAGCTGTACGCCCACCGCCACCGGCGGCACCACCGCCACCCCGACCCCCACGGCCACCGGCGGCACCACGGGTACCCCGACCCCGACCGCCACCGGCGGCACCACCGCCACCCCGACGCCGACGGCCACCGGCGGCACCACGGCCACCCCGACCCCGGCGCCCACCGCGACGGGCGGCACGGCGCCCACGCCCACCGCCACCGGCGGCACGGCGCCCACGCCGACCCCGACGCCCACCGCCACCGGTGGCACCAGCGGAACGACGGCCGCCCACACGCAGGTGGTCTTCGTGATCACCCTCGAGAACGAGGCGGAAGCCAGCATCTACGGCAACTCCAGCGCGCCCTACATCAACACGCAGCTGATTCCCCAGTACGCGCACGCGACCGCCTTCACCGACCCGCTGTCGGACTCCGTCCCCAGCGAGCCGCACTACATCTGGATGGAGGCCGGCACGAACGCGTTCAGCGACGCGACCTTCTCCACCGATGCCGATCCCAGCGCCAGCAACAGCACCGCCAACACCGCGCACCTGACGACGCAGATGATGGCGGCCAGCCCGGCGGTGAGCTGGCTCAGCTTCCAGGAGGGCCTGGACGCGTCGACCACCGGCGCCTGCCCAGTCTCCTCGTCGGGCTTCTACGCGGCCAAGCACGACCCGTTCGTGTTCTTCCAGGACATCGCCGGCCGCACGCCGTCGAAGACGGCCAGCCTCTGCGTCGCGCACCACCGCGCCTACACCACCAGCTCGTTCGCGCAGGCGCTGAGCCAGGGGGCGGTCGCGCAGTACAACTTCATCACGCCCAACCTGTGCAACGACATGCACGGCGCGACGGGTTGCCCCAGCTCGAACGTGATCGCGGCCGGTGACGCCTGGCTGTCCACCAACCTGCCCCCGATCATCCAGTACGCGAACGCGCACAACGGCGTGATCTTCGTGGTGTGGGACGAGCCGGAGGGCGGCAGCCCGCTCATCCCGTTCCTGGCCATCGGGCCCCACGTCAAGGCCGGCTACACCAGCACGGCCTCGATCACCCACAGCGCGCTGGTCAAGACGGTCGAGAAGATCTTCGGCCTGCCGCTGCTGCCGACCGTGGCCAGCGCCAACGACTTCGGCGACCTGTTCCAGTCCGGGTACTACCCGTAGCCACCGACGGTCCGCACCGCCCGGCGCACCGGCGCCGGGCGCGGCGGATCCGCACCAGCCGGCGATCGACAGGGTTGTCTCGGCCGCCGGCAGCCTCACCTTCTCCCCGGAGGGGTGACATGGAGTCGGCGCATCAGATCGGGAACTACTGGCACCGCGTGCCTCAACTCGAGTCGGAGTACCGGCCACGGAACGTCAACCGGGGCGAACGGATTGCGTCGGCCATCGCCGGCAGCGCGCTCATCTTCTTCGGGGTGCGGCGCCGCAGCTGGCTCGGGCGCGCGCTGGCCGCTGCGGGCGGCGCGCTGATCGAACGGGGCGCCAGCGGACGCTGCGGTGTCTACTCCGCCCTCCGGCTCAGCAGCGCGTAGGCCGCCCGCCCCCGATGGCGCCGGCGAAGGCCTGCGCACCGTGGTCATCGCCCTGCTGGCCAACCTGGGCATCGCCGTCGCCAAGCTGATCGCGGCCGTCCTGACCCGGTCCAGCGCGATGCTGGCGGAGGTCTTCCACTCCAGCGCCGACACCGGCAACCAGCTGCTGCTGCTGCTCGCCAACCGGCGCGCCGGCCGCCCACCCGAGCCGGGCTACCCGATCGGGCACGGCCGCGAGGCCTACTTCTGGGCGCTGATCGCGTCGCTGGGGATGTTCTTCACCGGCGCGTTGCTCTCGATCGGGGAAGGGATCTCCCAGCTGCTGCACCCGACCGAGGTCGGGTCGCTGGCCGTCGCCTACGCCGTCCTGGGCGTGTCGCTCTGCCTGGACGGCCTGTCGTTGCTCCGGGCCTACGGCCAGCTCCGTCGCGAGGCGGCCACGCTGGACCGCGACTTCCTCGAGCACCTCGACGTCACCTCGGACCCGGTGGGCCGCGCCGTGTTCGCCGAGGACGCCGTCTCGGTCGTGGGCAACGTCTTGGCGGCGGCCGGCATCGCGCTGCACCAGCTCACCGGCTCGGCCGTCCCGGACGCGGTGGCCGCGCTGCTGATCGGCCTGTCGCTGGGTGTGGTGGCGATCGAGCTGGCCCGCCGCAACCGCGACTTCCTGATCGGGCGCGAGGCGGCGCCGGCCACGCGCGCGCGGGTCGCCGAGCTCATCGCGCGCCAGGCCGGCGTGGCGCGCGTCGGCGAGCTGCTGGTGATGTACGTCGGGCCGCGCCGGCTCTGGGTGCTGGCCAACGTCGATCTCGACCGCGGGCTCGACAGCACGGCCGTCGATCGCGTCGTGGGCCAGGTCGCGAGCACCGTCCACACCGAGCTGCCGGCCGTCGTCCGGGTGGACGTGGTCCCGCACGCCGCGCCCTGCCCCGGGCCCGGCTAGAATGGCGCCGTGGCGCGAGCGCGGAAGGCACGTCGCGAACAGGAGCGCGGGCTGCGCAAGGAGGTGGCGCGCGTCGAGCGCGCCGCGCGCGAGCTGCCGGGCGGCGCGGCGGAGCACCCCCTCGACGTGACCAGCGCCGCGGTGGTCGAGCCCAGGGCGCGCGCCGTGCCCTGTGTGCGGTGCGGCGGAGAGCTGGAATGGCGGCGCGAGCGCGCCAGCTCGACCCCGCGCGGCATCCTGCGTGAGATCGAGCTCACATGCCGCCTCTGCCACGCGCCCCGGACGCTCTGGTTTCGCGTGTGCCCCAGCCCGGTGAACTAGGCCTCTCATTTCTGGCGGTTCGCCGATCCAGTCCACCCCGGGGCGTTCCGCGCGGGAATACTTCCAAGTGATTTCCATGCGTAGGCGCGTCGATTGGCCGATCCTCTTCGGACCCGAAGCTCCTGTCCCGACCGTCGCCGAGCGCGCGCCGACCGGCGCGATGGCGTCGCTGCTGAGCGCGTTCGATGCGCTGGCCGCCGACGACGACCGCGACCAGATCCTCCGGCGGGCGATCGAGGTGGCGCGCGACCGCATCGGCCTGGTGCGCGCGGGAATCTTCCTGCTCGATCGCGAGCACGAGGCGATGCTGGGGACCTGGGGCATGAGCCTCACCGGTGAGGTCGTCGACGAGCACCACCTCATGTACGCGCTGAGCGCCACCGACCGCGAGGCCTTCCGCCGGTCGGAGGAGGTGGGCGCGCATTTCACGATCTTCGAGAACTGCCCGATCGTTCAGCACGCCGCCGGCGAGACGCGGGTGGCCGGACGCGGGTGGGTCGCCTGCACGCCGATCCGGTCGGCGCGGGCGCGGATCGGGATGGTGTTCAACGACGCCGCGCTGACGGGCGCGCCCGTCGACGTGAGCAAGCAGGCCCACGTGGCCATCCTGTGCGCGCTGCTGGGGACGTTGCTGGATCCGGCGCGCGGCGCGCCCGGGACCCGCTCGCTGCCGCGCGCGCAGTCGGCGGGCCGGCGCCTGGCCACCCAGGCGGTCGCGTTGCTGCGTGACGACCCGTCGCTGGGCGGCAAGGAGATCGCCGATCGCCTGGAGATCAGCCTCAGCCGGCTGGCGCGGGTGTTCAAGGCGGAGATGGGGATGTCGCTGGTCGAGTACCGCAACCGGCTGCGGCTGGATCGGTTCGGCGCGCTGCTGGAAAACGGGCGCAGCAACCTGCTGGAGGCGGCGCTGGACGCCGGCTTCGGCAGCTACGCGCAGTTCCACCGGGTGTTCCGCGCGCTGCGGCACTCGACGCCGCGCGAGTATCTGCGCCGCCAGAACTGACCGCGGGTAAGATGGACCCCGTGAGGCGCAGCGGGGTCTTCGCGCTGGCCGCCCTGCTGGCGGCCGGGTGCGCGAACGGGATGGCTGGCGCCGACGGGGGAACGTCGGGGCGGGGTGGCGGCGCGTCCGGCGGCGCCGTGGGCGCGACCGGCGGCACGCGCGGGTCGTCCGGCGGCACCGGTGGTTCCACGGCGGGCACGGGCGGGGCGAGCGGCGGGACGTTCGGTGCGGGAGGCCTCGCCGGTGGGGCGACGGGCGGCGGCGCCGGCGGTGATGCGACGGGCGGCGGCGCCG
>Ga0068855_100013014_pt1 | contig 10039 bp, 7 predicted proteins | sample KBSCornC52_FD_66592 | JGI IMG/M metagenome (GOLD analysis project Ga0068855, IMG submission 66592) | Corn rhizosphere microbial communities from Kellogg Biological Station, Michigan, USA - KBS Corn C5-2 | ecosystem: Host-associated > Plants > Roots > Rhizosphere > Soil ... | reverse complement strand
GGCGCAGTTCTCCGCCGGACGCCTTACGAAACCCGAGCCTCTGGAAGACTCGGATGTAGTCCGCATGACCGGATCGGTCCAATACACTCGGGCGCGAAGCAACGGAGAATCGTGGTCCAGCAGTTTCATTTGGGGGCGCAATCACAAGACAGACGGCCACTCCGACTCCAACGCGTGGCTCATCGAGACACTCTTTCCGGTCACGGCGAAAGATTTTGTCACCGGCCGCTTCGAGGTTGCGGATAAAGATGAAATTCTTCCGCAAGCGTTCCGGGTGAAGGCTTTCACCGGCGGCTACACGCGCGATCTGTCGTCCAGATCTAATATCGAGACGGGTATAGGCGGGAATGTCACGGGATACGTGATTCCTGCGGCGGCCCAGCCGGCCTACGGAGAGCATCCGTGGGGTGTCAGCGTGTACTTTCGTGTGCGTCTGAAACGCGGCTAGATATCGTCGCGCCCGATATTGCAGATAAAGTATTCGGCGCGCGTAGTCCCAACATTCTTCGCGTTGTGCATCTCGTTCGAACCGATCACACCCACGTCGCCCGGGCCGAGCCGGTACGGCTTACCTGCAATGGTCAACTCCATGGTGCCCGTGCGGATGAACATCATCTCTTCGCGCAGGTGTTGATGCGGCGGATGGTTCACTTGACCGGGAGCGATATCGCTCATGTGCGATTCAATCTTGAAGCCGGTGTGCGTCTTAGCCGTGAACATCCGGCGCTGCTTGTTGGTGGTTTCCTTGGCTTCGGTGACCGGAAGGTCTTTATATAGGAACGCCTGGGTCTTCATGACCGGAAGCTGCTCAACCGGGGGAGCGCCCGCCGCGTTGGTGACAACGTTCTCCTGTTTTGCGCCCTTCGACTGCGCGGACGCAGTTGCAGCAGCGGCCAGCGCCGGAAGTAAAAGACCTAGATCTCTGCGGGAATACTTCATGGTATGCAGTCTCCTTTTCGAGTGTGAGCCAGTATACACTGCGGGCTTCACGTTGACTACCGGGGCATTAAGCGATTGATGTTCTCCATATAGAGATCGCAGAATGGCCGCCGCAGTCCTTCGCGCGCCACGGGTCCGTTGTCGGTGAACTCGATATATCCGCGCGCAGCCGCATCGAATTTCGGCCACTTGGGAAGATTGCCGCCGTTGGGATCACCGGTCTTGGCGAAGTTCGTCCAATACTTCTGGATGGCATCCGACAGGTCGCGATCCGCCTGAACATAATTCGCTCCCAATGTGCCGAAGACGTAGCCGACCTCGGCTCCATGCGTCGCACCGGCCGCTTCCCTGCCCGGCGCAGCCCGATCGAATTGATACTCGTATCCTATATTCCCGGCCGCGGCGTGCCAGACCAACTGGACGACTACCGGACAGCGATACATCGTGTCCACGACCCACTGCGCCGGAGTATTTCCGTACAGCAGATCCGGCGTGGACGATCGATAGAGTCCGGATGCACGTGATGCGAACGGTCCGTACATGGCAGTCATGGCCTGGCTCAGTTCTTCGGTTGTGACTTGCGGCGGCGTGCGCTCGCGCGAATTGTTGCCGATCAGCAGAGACACGCGCTGCTGCTGCCCCTGGGCGAATACCTGCGCCGGCGGCTTCGGGAAAATCCAGCCATCCACGATAATTCCGTTCGCGGGTCCGATGCTCATGCGCGGCGCGGCCGTCGTCTTGAGAAGATCCGCGGCAGCAATCGCTCGCAGTTGCTTGAGAGTCCCTGGAAAAGTGTTCTCGCCGATCTTCTCGGCCTCCGCCAGCGTGAGCGCGTCGGAATAGGTATCGCCACTGCGCGGCGCCATCACTGCTCCCAGCCCGGTCATGCGCATGGTGGCATCGTCGGGGACTCGCGTAACCGTGCCGCTTTCGGCAATGACTTTGTGGAACAACCCCTTGGCCTGGGGTGAGGTCATCAGAACATTCACATCCACCGCTCCAGCCGATTGTCCAAAGATGGTTACATTTGCAGGATCACCGCCAAACTGTGAAACGTTATCGCGCACCCACTTCAGCGCCGCGATCTGATCCATCAGACCGTAGTTTCCCGAAGCGTGATGCGGCGATTCTCTGGTCAATTCCGGATGCGCGAAAAATCCGAATACGCTGAGACGGTAGTTGACCGTCACCACGACCACGCCGTGGCGCGCGAGACTCTCGCCATCGAAGTTATTGCCCGATGCCGTGCCCGCGTAATTGCCGCCGCCGTGAAACCAGACCATCACCGGCTTGCGCGCGCGGGCGGGCCATTCCGAATTCCATACATTCAGGAACAGACAGTCTTCGCTGCTCGATTCCTGCATCTTGCCGCCGGAGTTTTGTGCGCAAGGTGCGCCGAAAGCAGTCGCTTCGCGGAGCCCCGTCCAGGCTTTGACCGCCGCAGGCTCGCGCCAGCGCAGATCGCCCATGGGCGCCTGCGCAAACGGAATGCCTTTGAATACTGCCCCGCCCTTGTCGAGACTGCCGCCGCGGATCAGTCCGCCGGCGACGGTAATAGCCGGAAGGTCGGCTGCGAATGCCGGAGCCGCGAGCAAGGCAATCAGAACGAGGCGCATGAGCACTCCCCCGACCGTCGATTGTATCGCGGCGGGCGGCGGAGTATGATGTGACCGATGCAACGAATCACCGTACCCCTATTGCTGATCGCGATGGCCGGAACTACGGCGTACGCGCAGGCCGACCAGAAGCCCTTGAACGATCTTCCGAATCCGTATCGGACCGTGCGCGATTGGGGCAAGCCTCCCGGCGGCGTCCCGTGGGCTGCGGTGACCGCCGTCGAAGTCTCGCCCGACGGCAGCATCTACGTCATTCATCGATGCAAGGACAACTCCTGCGCAGGACGGCCGGAGCCGCCGATTCTCAAATTCGACAAGTCCGGCAAGCTGCTCAAAGCTTGGGGCGAGAATATGTTCGTCTTCCCGCATGGCGCGACCGTCGATGCCCAAGGCAACCTGTGGGTCACCGATTCTCAGGTCAAAGACGGCAAGGGTCACCAGGTTTTTAAGTTTTCCCCCGATGGAAAGGTGCTGATGACGCTCGGCAAGGCCGGAGTCGTTTCCGCGGCGCCGGGCGAATTCGACGAACCTACCGACGTGCTGGTTGCTCCGAATGGCGACATCTTCGTCACCGAGGGCCATAGCGGCGGGACCACGGGCAACGATCGCGTGTCGAAATTCGACAAGAACGGAAAATTTCTCAAGTCCTTCGGCAAACATGGCTCTGGCCCCGGCGAGTTCTTCAACCCGCACACAATCGCCATCGATTCTCGCGGGCGGCTGTTTGTCGGCGACCGGGGCAACAATCGCATCGAGATCTTCGATCAGGATGGAAAATATCTCGAGACCTGGAACCAGTGGGGCCGGCCCAGCGGCATCCTGATCATGAAGGACGACACAATGTACGTGGCCGACTCAGAATCGTACGGCCCGGATCAGCCCGGCTGGAAGAAGGGCATCCGGATCGGCAGCGCCAAAACCGGCAAGGTGAATTACTTCATCGAAGATATGGAATCCACGACCATCGAGCACAGCGGTGCGGAGGGCGTCGGCGTGGATGCGGACGGCAACGTCTACGGCGCCGTCGTCCGCCGTCAGATGCTCGAAAAACACATACCGAACCGCGAACGCAAGTGATCGGCCCCGGAGCGCAAAGGGCGCGGCGCGCACCGAGCCAACATGAACGCTGATCGCGCCGCGTTCTGTTTTGCGCGCTGTAAGAATTAGAAAATATACTTCATCGCGAACTGCATGATGCGCGGATCGCCGCCCGCGGTGATCTGTCCGAAGCTAGCGAGGTTATTGAACCCCGCAGCCGGCGCGCCGGGCCGGTAGTGGTTCAGCAGATTGAACGCCTCACCGCGAACCTCCACTCTCTGCCTCTCGCGTACAGCGAACGACCGCACCACGCTTAAATCGAATTGGAACGCTCCCGGTCCCAGTATATTTGCCGATCCCAGATTGCCGTAGGTCCCCGTCGTCGCGGCTTTGAAGGGCGTGCTGCTGAGCCATGGCACGCAGAATTGTGTGGATGCGTTGCAGGCCGCACCTGCGTACGGATCCCCGCCGACGAAATTGGGACGCTGGCCGCCCGCATTGCCGTTCAGCGCAGTATCCACGCCCGATGTCACAGTAATGAAGCTGCCGGATTGGATTCGAATAATTTCCGAAAACTTCCAGTCGGACGCCAGGGCTCGCAGCCATTTATCCGAGAACCTGGGCGCTTCCTGCAATGCGGAGAAATTCGCCAGATGCCTGTGATCGATACCCACGCAGTTGCCGCGGTCGAAATTCCGGTTGCCGGGATTGCTGAATCCCGCGCCGTCCAGCTCTGAGGTGAACGGTCCCGAAATGCAATGCGACAGGGTGTAATTGACCAGCACGCTGAAGTGATTCGCCACGCGATGCTGGGCGGACACGAGTAACGCGTGATAACTGGCGGTGGATCCATCGTCCAACTGGTGGATCACTCCGAAGTATTGTCCCTGTGCCGGATTCGCCAGGTTCAGTACGCGGCGAGCATTCGTGTTGGCCGTGCTGGCTCCCGGGATGTTGACGGCGGCATTGATGGGCGCTTCAGCCCACAGGTGAATGGTGCTGTTGCCCAAATAACTGGCGGAGAACAGCCAGTTGGCGCCGATTTGCTTCTGCAAGCTTAGGTTCCACTGCTGAAGATACGGGACCTTCAGATCCAGCGGGTACGACGTGTACGTGCTGAACGTCGGGAACACAGCGTTCTTGTCCAGACGCAGCGGGAACGGATCGCCGCCGGGATAGTTGGCCCAGGGATCTGCGAACGACACATTGTTCTGGGAGATGGTCGCGGCCCAGGGCGGCGCTTGCGAGAATCCGTACGCAAACAAGGTGTGCGGAATGTCGTATAGGATTCCCCACGACAAGCGAACCGTCATCCGTCCGTTTCCTTTGGGGTCCCACACGACGCCGAGGCGCGGCGCGAAGTCGTTCAGCTTGGTGTGCGACGGCCGTCCATTGGTGTCGAATCCCTTATCGCCCGGAAACAGAACGCCGGCCGGAGCGTTGGGATAAACGCTCGAATGGACGTTCTGATCGAACAGCCCGCGATCGAAATGCATCACGTAGCCCAGAGGCATGGAACCGCCGATGTAGGGTTCCCACCGCAGACCGTAGTTCAGCGTCAGGTGCGAGGTGGCTTTCCAAGTGTCCTGCACATACACACCAACGTTGTGATAACGCTCATACGCGTACTGCACTCCGCCCTGGCTGAACGTGTTTGTCCGGCCAAGCAGAAAGTCGGCCATGCCCAGGCCGGTCGCGTTCAAGGCGCCGCCGGTGGATTGCCCGTTGAAGTTGATCACTCCATCGCCATTCAGCGGGCCGAACACATACTGAACCTGACGGATCCAGTTCCCGCCAAACGCGATCTGATGCTTCCCCTTGATGATGTTGAAATCGTCGGCCAGCTGGTACCCGGTAGTCGGATCGAAGGCTGGATAGGACGTAATCGCCGCACTGGAAGGCCCGCCCGTCATCGAGATCACGATGTGCCCGGGAACCAGGGTGTGCATCTTAATTCCAAGACTCGGCCCGTCGAAAGTGGGCGTCTGGGTCTTGGTTACAGCCGACCGGTTGAAAGTCGCGCGGAAGGCGTTGATCGTCGACGAGTTCAACACCCAGGTGTGACCGAATACTCCGGAATTCACCAGGTCGTCCGCGCCGGAAGAAGTCATGGAGAGCGGATTCACGCCGTCGTAGGGCGTCGGCTGCAGCGAGTGCGCAACGAAATAGCGCAGGAACACCGATTGCGTGGAGCTGATCTGATAGTCGCCCTTCGCCACTCCCATATGCTCGTCCTGCGCGGACTTGGTCGAAAACGCTTCCCTGCCGCAAGATCCGTCCGTCGGAACCGGATAGAACTTGACCATATTGACCGAGGGCGTGCTGAATAAGGTTTTTGGAATTTGGTTTCCGACGAAGGGTAGTCTGCTTGCTGCCACCGAGGAGCTCGCAGGATCGTACAGCTGGACCGCGTTGGTCTGACAGGTTTTCGACGCGATCGTGCTGAAATCGCCGGACATCATCTGCGCCGTCGGCACGGTACCGTTGGCCGACGTCGGATTCGATCGAATGATGGTTCCCTGATATCCGGCGAAGAAGAATAACTTATCCTTCTTGATCGGTCCGCCCACCGTTCCGCCTAATTGATTGCGCTTGAGCGAATCGCGGACCGGCTGGAAGAAGTTCCGCGCGTTGAACTTGTAGTTGCGGACGAACTCAAACAGGTCGCCATGAATCTCATTCGTGCCCGATTTGGTGATCGCGTTGATCGCACCCGCGGAATGCTGCCCATACTGCGCCGGCAGAGAACTGGTCTCCACCTTGAACTCCTGCAAGGCATCCGGGAATGGCAGCGGCAGAGCCAGGTTGTTGAACGGATCGTTATGCGTCCCGCCATCCAGCGTGTACGTTGCACCGGTCGCCATGCCGCCCGCGATGCTGATGGGAGCTTCGCCGGGATAGTTCTTCGCCGACACCAAATCAGCCGGAGGGGCTAGCGATGCCGCGCCCGTCAGGTAGATCAACTCGGTAGGATTGCGCCCGTTCAGCGGCAGATCCACCACGCGTTGCGAATCGATCACCTGCCCGACGCTGGTGGTGTGCACTTCCACCATGGTTGTCGCGGCCTCAACCAGCACCTGTTCGGTGACGGATCCGACTTTGAGGACGGCGTCGATGGCAGGGTTGGTGTTTACCTGCAGCACGATGCCGGTCTGTACGAAAGTATTGAAGCCTTGCTTGCTGATCTCGAGCTTGTATGGGCCAATCGGCAGGCTGGGAACCACGTACCTTCCGTCCGAGCCGCTCACGGCGGTCCGGACCAGCCCGGTATCGGTTTGAGTAAGTTTGACCTGCGCTTCCGGAACCGTTGCTCCGGTCGGATCCAGCACGATGCCGGATACCTGAGAAGTTGCAGCCGACTGCGCCCACATTCCCGCACAGCTAATAACCAAAAGAAGCACAACGCGCGCGGTTACACGCACTTGCATATATGAAGCCCCCTCTGAGCGTTTATAAAAGAAAACTGTGGAACAGTATGACAGCGCAGGATTTCGAGGTCAAGGCTTAAGTCGGCAGACGGCTGGTCTTGGATCGCCGCACCCATTTGCTTACCGAAACCGTGCTGCCGATCAGGCACACCACGGTGAAGCCGATCATGAACCACTCGAATCCGGCCGACCGGGCGATGCGAAGAATGCCACGGCCGTAGTGAAGCGCCGCGAGACCGATCAGGAAGAATCGCAGGCTGCGAGAGACGAAAACTACTGCGAGTAGTCGGATGCGGGGATACTGAAGCGCGCTTGCCGCCGCGACCACCATCGTGAACGGAAAAGGCGGAGGAGCCAAACAAGCAATCGCGATGCCCATGGCCGCTCGCTGCTTCATCTTCGCCATCACGTATTCCAGGCGTTTGGGATGCAGCACCCGCGATAATCCCTCCTGGCCGACTCGCCGGCTAACCAGATCCAGCAGAACGACCCCCATGGTCGAGCCCGCGGCGGCCGCCAGCACGTACCACAGCAGTCCTCCACCATCGCGGGCCACTAAGTACACCAGAAGAATATCGTTCCCGAAAGGGAGGAACAAGAAGGACGAATCCAGTACGCCCAAGAGCACCAGGCCCACGGCGCCCAGATGCAACAGCCAGCGAAAGGTTGTCCGGAACAGAGTTGGTTTACCTTACGGGTTGAAACGGAAGTGCAGGACCACCTCGCTGGATACCGCCATATCGTCAAGCCGTGCCGGATGGAAAGTCCACTTCCGCGCAGCCGCGAGCGATGCATTAGCCAGGCTCCAATTCGGGGGATCTCCGTATTCCACAATTTCGGCCCGTTTTACTGCGCCGGATTCCGCCACATACACCTTCACCGCCACCGAAGCGGGCTGGAACAAGCCTTGCATATCGAGCGTCCTCAACGTTGGCTGCGCCTGGTACAGCGGGACTGCCGCCGTGGTCTGTTCTTGCTTCCGTAAACGCCGGAGCAGCGGAACTTTCCCGATGACGCGAACCAGCCGGGAATCTGAAACCGGCTCCGCCACCATGGCAATGGAAGGATCGTGCTGAGATGTGGACGGCTGAGCCACGCTCGGCCGAACGACAGTCGCCGCTTCGGCACGCTCTACCAAACTTGGCGCGGCGGGAGGAATGGGACTAGCGACGGCGATTGATGCAGCGGGCGCCACCGGATTTACCACCTTGGTGATCTCCACCTGAGCTTGCGCGATTGGGATTTGTGCGGGCGCTGGGGTTGCCGGAGCTGGGGTTGCCGGAGCTGGGGTTGCAGCCCGCTTGTATTCCGGATCTACGGCTGGATTTCGAGGAATCACCGCTTGGGCCGGCAAATTCATCACCTGAACCAATCCGCTGGCATTCGGCGGTGTCGAATACACGTCCATACGAAAAGTCACATCTGGACTCTTCGGCTCATATGTAATGCTTCCGGCCGATAACTGGGACGGGCCCAGATCCCGATCGGTCTGAGCATTGCCATCCTCTATGTGAAGCACGGCTCTGGCGGCGGCATGCACCGTCGAGGAGTTCTGGTCCCACAGCAGACGGAGCGCGGCACCCGCCCGCTCGACCGTCAGATGTAGATATTCAGGAGGCTTCCGGTCGGGCGCAGCCAGCAACGGCTTTGGCGCCTTCAAAGTCATGCTGGCGCTGGCGGCGAGAACAAGCGCAGCGGCAACCGCTGCGACCATCCAGCTCGCCTTATTCACCACTGTCTTGCTAACAGCCGCTTTGGGGACAACAAGAATGGCAGGCTCCTCGGTGGGCTTCTCGTCGTGTTCCACCGGAGGATCACACGGTTGAGCTTCCGTCAAAGCCAGCACTCGAGGCTGTTCCGGCTGCGAAACGGGGGCGGTCTTGCCTGCCATCGTCGACATCCGCGACGACGGAAGCGCAAACTGATGAATGCACTTCAGGCTCCCATCCGCTTGTGCGAAAAAAGCCGCGATGCCTGGTACTGGGCCCAGCATCAGAAAAACTGCGGAGCCTGTCTCGAAACATCGTCCAAACAGGTTGACGTCTGGCTCCTGCAAGGTGAGTTGCTCGGACCGGGTTTGGCTGCGAAAGATCCCCAGGCTTGCCGACTTATTCTTCTTAATCGCTTCTTGAAGATGGGAGAAATCGGACTCCGAGAGTACGTAGGATGGTCCCGAGCGATGTTCTGATTCCACCTGCTCGAATCCGTCAATCCAAAAAGTTGTGATGTCGTCCCCGGTTTCGGTGCGTCCAAGCAGAATTCCGCCGATTTCCAGGCCGCGGCGGGGAACCCGCTTGAACCCGATCCAGCATTCGGCTCCTAGGCGTCGTATGACATCGGGCGGGACATGGATGGCGAATTTACGCTCGGATTCGGACCAAGCACACATCGGTTGTCCAGCGGAAGACAACGCCGGATGAGCCATACTTACGCAGATTCATCCGCCCGGTAATCGTTTCGACTGTATTTTTTCAGGCTCGTCCTTGCTTATGATCCGGATGACCCGAAACCGCGCGTACCTCGCTCCGAGTTTCCCAGTTCGCCTTCCTCCCATTCGACGGGCTCGTAGTGGGCCAGAACCAGCTGGGCGATGCGATCACCCGGCCGAATGGTGTACTCCTCCCGTCCGAAGTTGATGAGGACGACACGGATTTCGCCGCGATAGCCAGGATCGATGGTTCCAAAGTTGGCGATCACCGAATGCTGCAGGCACATGCCGCTCCGTGGCCGCACTTGCCCCTCGTATCCCTTGGGAATCTCGATCGCCAACCCCGTGGCAACCGCTTTCGCGCCGCCCGGCGGAAGCGTGATTGCCTCAACGGCGCGCAGGTCGAGTCCCGCATCTTCGCCCGCAGCATAGGCATAGGCCGGCAGCATGGCCTCGGGATGAACTTTCTTGATGCGGATCTTCATCGAGTCCCCGATGCGGCGATCTGGTAGGCGCGGCTGGACTCGAACCAGCGACCCTCAGCTTAGAAGGCTGATGCTCTATCCACCTGAGCTACGCGCCCATTTACT
>Ga0068855_100013011_pt1 | contig 10040 bp, 6 predicted proteins | sample KBSCornC52_FD_66592 | JGI IMG/M metagenome (GOLD analysis project Ga0068855, IMG submission 66592) | Corn rhizosphere microbial communities from Kellogg Biological Station, Michigan, USA - KBS Corn C5-2 | ecosystem: Host-associated > Plants > Roots > Rhizosphere > Soil ... | reverse complement strand
TTTTTTTTAAGAGTAGAGCACTTGATAAACAAAAGTGATTAATTTCATATTGCGGTTAACAAAACTTCCAAAATTAAACAAAAATATAAAAATAAACGGATTATAAGCGCTAAGGTTTATTAATCGAGAGGGAAACAGCCCAGATCGGAAACTAAGGTCTAGAAGCATTTTGTAGTGTGAAAGGAGGATTTGGGATACATACGACTGGGAGGTGGGCTTGAAAGCAGCCATCCTTTAAGAAAGCGTAAAAGCTCACTAGTATAAAACTTATCAAGATTTTCCAAAAATTTAAACAGGCTCAAAGATGCACCAAAGTTCCGAATTAAAAAATAGTAACAGAACGTTTTGTATATCAGCGAAGATTGTTTATGAGAATAATTGGAGATATCAAAATTGAAGATGCTGATATAAGTAGCAAAAAATAATGTAAAAAATTCATTATCACTGTAAGTTGAAGGTTTTCAACGTAAAAAAGATTTGCGTTGAGTTAAACGGCCTCTTAGATAAAAATGAAAATTTTGATTGATGAGAAAGAAAGTTGGTTAATATTCCGAGAAATGTAAATAGTGACAAAAATATACGGTTAATATTAGTAATTTAATATAATTACTTTGGAAATAATAATATTTAATTAAGTATTTTTCAGGAAAAATTTTTACATAAGAACCGTACCAAAACCGACACAGGTCAACGGGTGCGGGATGCACTAAAGTGTTTGAGCGAATGAGGCTGAAGGAACTCGGCAAATTGACTCTGTAACTTCGGGAAAAAGAGGACTAATTTTACAAATAATAAAATTAGTAGCATGAAATTGGGGATGGCGACTGTTTAATAAAAACACAGGACTTTGCAAAATTGTAAAATGACGTATAAGGTCTGAGACCTGCCAAGATATCGAAAAATGAAATTGAGAGGTGTATGCTTCGAAAATAAGTTCCGATTAACGGCGGCTGTAACTATAACGGTCCTAAGGTAGCGAAATTCCTTGCGGGGTAAGTTCCCGCGCGCATGAATGGTATGACGACTTTCCCACTGTCTCCAGCCGCAACTCAGTGAAGTTGGGATTTTCGTGAAGATGCGAAATATTTTAGATTAGACGATAAGACCCTATGCACCTTGACTATAATGTTCTATTGAATAATTGCGTTGAACATATAGAATAAATATTAGTTTAGAACATTTAGTTTGCTAAGATTAGGTGTAGACAGAAGTGGAAATAATATTGTTTGATTGCAAGTTTCTAATTTTTAATGTAAATTGTGGTTTATTGTGTTAAAAAGAAAATGTATAATGGGTAGTTTTGTTGGGGCGACAGCCTCCTAAAAAGTAACGGAGGTATGCAATGGCAATTTCAAAATTGTTGCGACAATTTCGAGAATATAATAGTATAAAATTGCTTGACTGTAAGATTGACGAATCAAACAGAAGTGAAAGCTGGCTATAGTGATCCAATGAAGTTGTATGGAAAATTCATTGCTCAATGGATAAAAGGTACGCTAGGGATAACAGGTTAATGGCTGACAAGAGTCCTTATCGACTTGGCCGTTTAACACCTCGATGTCGACTTATCACATCCTAGAACTGCAAAAGGCTCTAAGGGTTTGGCTGTTCGCCAATTAAAGTGGTACATGAGTTGGGTTTAAAACGTTGTGAAACAGTTTTGATTCTATCTGTCTAAAGCGTTAGAAAATTGCGAATATAACAACTAGTACGAGAGGACCGTTGTTGAAATGTCAATAGTGGATTAGTTGTTTTTCCAAAAGCACTGCTAAGTAGCCAAACATTTTGAATTTAATATAATTGCTGAAAGCATATAAGCAAGAAGATCAATTTTAGATAAATTTTCTTTAGAATATTAACAGATGATTTCAAAAAATACGTCAATGTGTTGTGAAACATGAGCGTTGTTTTTAATATTCGGTTATGTTAATCTATTAATTTTATTGATGATTTTAAAATATATAATAAATACATAGAAAATATAGAAAATAGAAAACGAGTTTGAATGTATTTTTTAATTGATTTTGTAAATTTCTTTTTTTATGCCCCAATTGGTGTAGTTGAAGGCTGCATGCAGATTTTATGGTTTTTAGTTTATTTAACAATGTTTTTTTTTTCGTTATTTTTAATTACAATTGAAGATAGCATTTATTGTGTGTTATTTTTAATCGGTATTTTTTTAGGAGCGGCTTTTTTATTATTGATTTTAAAAGCAGAATTTTTAGCGTTTATGTTTTTGATTGTGTATGTCGGGGCAATTGCGGTTTTTTTTTTATTTATCGTCATGATGATAAATTTCAAGTTGCAAGTGAAATTAAATATGGGCGAAGTGTTGGCTGGCTTTTTTTTTTTAAGTATTTTTTTTCTTATTTCCGTATACTTGTTGCCAATTACTCGTATTGATAGTTTCATTTTTAATGAAAATTTACTAGAAAAAATTCGTTATTATTTAAGTTTTTCACGGCGATTGAACGGTTGTCGAACTCCATCTTTTCTTCTAAATATTGTTCCACTTGACCATATACGGGACTGCATGGTGAACGGAAAGGTCGTAAGATCATACCGTTTTTTTGTTTCGAATGACTATAATGCGTTACATTTGATTTTACCTAGCACACGCATTATAGCAAATTATTTTCCTAATAAATATGGCCCGTTATTGGAAGCCATTCCTTTTTCCTTTAATTTCAATAATTTACGTTTGATTGAAAATTTTAGACTTTATGAAGACTTAAGCACCGAAAGTTTTATACTTCCATACAATTTTACGAATATACGACAAATAGGTTTGTTTTTATACACGTATGATTTAATCGCATTTTTGTTGTGTGGATTTATATTGTTGATTGCTATTTTGGGATGTGTAATATTAACTGTTGAGGTTAAATTAGTTGGATATAAAAAGCAAAATTTAACAGATCAATTGTTAAAACCTTATGTCCAAACTGGTTATTATTTTTCTAATAATTAAGTTAAAAACAAGTTGAATTTAATAAAATTAATTGTTGCGTTAGTTTATAGTTTACGATAATGATATTTTGTAATAAAAGTTGAGTTTGATCCTGGCTCTGAATGAATGCTCATAGTAGGCTTAACACATGCAAGTAGAATATAGAACTAAAACAACCCGTTTTAGTTTAAAATTGCGTATTGGTGAGTACTTAGTGAATAGATAGGCAGTGAAAAAGTTTCTTAAATTGCTAGACGGTTAAGCAATTGAGAATAAAATTTTTATAAAAGTTTAGCACATGCAATTTGTATAGTGTTAACTTAAAGTATAAATTCTGCTAATTAAGAAGCATTTGAAATGTAGGTTGTATTTATGTAACATTTAATATAGCCAGTAACATTTAGCTGATTTGAGAGAATGATCAGCCACATTAGGACTGCAAAAGGCCTAGTCTAATTTAGACAGCAGTGGGGAATATTGGACAATAAGCGAAAGCTTGATCCAGCAATACTATATAGGTGAAGCGAAGATAATATTTGTAAAGCCTGTAACTTGATTCAAAAAGTTGATATATTTAAGGTAAAGTTCCGACTAACTTCGTGCCAGCAGTCGCGGTAATACGGAGGGAACAAGTGTTATTCATAGTGATTGGGTGTAAAGGATACGTAGACGGTTTTTTAAATTTTAAAATAAATTTCATAGCTTAACTGTGATTGTTTTAGAAAATTGTTATAACTAGAGTATAGTAGAAAGCAGCAGAATTTCCAGAGGAGAAGTGACAAACTGCAATTTTGGTGGAGACTTTCAAGGGCGAAAGCAGCTGTTTTGGCTATGACTGACGTTAAGGTATGGAGGTATGGGTATCAAACCAGATTAGAAACCTGGGTAGTCTATACAGTCAACGATGAGTATTATATATTAGCAATTTAGTTAATATATCAGCTAACGCGTTAAATACTCCACCTGGAGAGTAATATCGCAAGATCGAAACTCAAAGGAATTGGCGGGAATCCAAACAAGCGGTGGAGTATGTGGTTTAATGCGATAGTACACGCAGAATCTTACCAGCTCTAGCAAATGATTTATAAGAAATCTTAAAAAGATTTAGTAATAATAATTGGTAATATTTTGTTATTATATTTCATACAGGTGCTGCATGGTTGTCGTTAGCTCGTGTCGTGAGATGTGCGGTTAATTCCTAAAAACGGGCGCAACGCTTATTTTTAATTTGTTAATTTATATGTGCAGGGTAATAGCTGAATACTATAATTTATTTTAAAAAGTTTGTTTTTAATAAAAACTAAATTTGAGACCAATGTCAAATCTGTACGGCCTTTATGAGTTGGGCTACACATGTACTACAAAGGCGAGCACAAGGGGGTGCAAATATGCAAGTAAGAGTGAATCTTCGTAAAACTCGTCGTAGTTCAGATTGTTTTCTGAAACTCGAAAACATGAAGTTGGAATCGCAAGTAATCGTAAAACAGAAAGTTACGGTGAATATGTTCTTGGATTTTGTACACACCGCCCGTCACGCGATGGAAGTTTGTTATGATTCAAAATTTGCTAATTTCTAGTGATTGTTTTTGGTCATTGGGAAAAATAAATTGAGATTATGATAAATAACTAGGGTGAAGTCGTAACAAGGTAGTTGTTGGGGAACCAGCAGCTGGAAAATAAGTGTTTAAATTTTAAGGGGGCATAGCTTAATGGTGTAAAGCAATTAGTCTGTCAAATTAATGATGAGAGTTCGAGTCTCTTTGCCCCCGCGCAAAAAGGTTTAATTTAATTAAGAAATGGTGTCAATTGAATTTGTTTTATTTGTCTGTTTTATTGCTTTTTTTTTTTTTGTATGTGTATTGATTGGTAGTTCGACGAACTATAATAATATTTTAATTGTTGGTTTAGTTTTTAGTGGGGTTGTTTTGGTTTTAGTTGGATTATTCGTATATTTTTATGATAAGGTACAAGGCGGTTGTTATTTATATTTAAGGCTTAATGACAATTTGCGAGTAATTTGTATTGATGATTTATCACTCTTGTTATTATTTTTAACTAGTCTTATTTTTCCTTTGTGTTTTTTGTATAATTTGTTGTATGTAAAATTTGCTTTTAAATATTATACTTTCTTGCTAATTGTTCTTGAATTTTTAATATTTTTTTGTTTTATAGTTGACAACTTATTAATTTTTTATTTTTTGTTTGAGGCACTATTATTTCCGATGTTTTTGCTGATTGGATTATGGGGAAGTCGTGGACGTAAAATACATGCAGCATTTCAATTTTTTTTTTTCACGATTGCTAGTTCTATTTTATTGTTGATTGGAATCAGTTTAATTTATTATAAAGGAGGATCATTATATTTTGATGATTTTAAATACATGTGGTTGGATGAAAGGACACAACTAGTTGTAGGGATTTTATTTTTTTTTGGGTTTGCAGCTAAAATCCCTGTTTTTCCATTACATATTTGGTTGCCAGAAGCTCATGTTGAAGCTCCAACCGTTGGTTCAGTTATATTAGCAGCGTTATTGTTAAAATTTGGCTTTTATGGAATGGTTAGAATAATTTTTTTAGTATGTGATTCGAATGTATTATTAATTTTACGTCCTATTTTTTTGACTTTTTGTTGCATTTCATTAGTTTATTCAGCAGCGTGTGCTGTTCGACAAATTGATTTAAAGAAAATAATCGCATATTCGTCTGTTGTTCATATGAACGTTGCGTTGTTGGGATTTTTTGTTTCGTTTCAGGGTGGTCTTGTTGGGGCAACTTATTTAATGATAAGTCATGGATTAATATCGGGGGCAATGTTTTTTTGTGTTGGATTACTATATGAACGTTTTCATATTAGAAATTTCATGTATTTTGGGGGTTTGGTCCAATATATGCCGTTATTTTCAGTTTTTTTTTTCATTATTATGTTTAGTAATATGAGTTTGCCAGGAACTTGCAATTTTATTGGTGAAATTTTAGTTTTTATTTCATTATTTTGCAATGGATTTTTTGTGATGTTGTTGGGTTTAATGAGTGTTGTTTTGGTTGCTGTTTTTTGTTTGGCTGTCTTGTCACGTATTATTTTTTATCAAATAACTGGTTTGTTGTACTCGAATTTGATTGATTTAACATTTGTTGAGTGTTTGTTATTATTTGTATTAATTTTTTACATTGTATTATTTGGGTTGATGCCAAATTTGCTATTAGGTTTGCTAGATGTTGGATTTGTTTTCAGAATTTAAAAATGGTTAGTTTTATAACAAATGAGCTTTCGTGTTTTTTACTTATAATTTTGGCGTTTTTAAGTAGCGCAATTTTGTTTAACATTTTAATTGTATCGTTTAATTTTATTGATGCTAAAAAAACATTTTACAGACGACAAACTTTGTTGAATTCTAATTCTTTTTTTTTAGGCTTTGAGTTTATTTTGAAAAACAGCATTCGGTTGTCGTTATTTATTATTTTATGGTTTGAATATTTGTTGAGTAAATATTTTAGTATGTTTGGGGAGACGATATTGTTTTTGAATGGGGTTTCGTTTTGTTTGTCGAAAAGTATTTTTTATTGTCAAAGTGTTGGTTTTTGTATTATTAGTCTATTTTTAATAGCTGTTTGTATTTTACATATAAAAATTCGCGCAGAAGAAGTAGTTTTGTTTAATTTGTTATTAATTTTTATTTGTGCGTTATTTTGTTCGAATGATTTTTTGGGATTTATGTTGGCACTGGAAGGATTAAGTTTCATCTTGTATATATTTGCGTCTACAATAAATGTAATGGAAGAAAAAAGAAGTGTTAAACAGGCAGGAGCTAAGTATTTGGTTTTAGGATTATTTTCTTCTTCGCTTTTGTTGTTTGGCCTATCACTTTTGTATGCTATTACAGGTTTAATAAATTTTACTGATTACTACATTTATTTCAAGTATATTGATATAAATTTAGAGCCTTTTAAAGGTGTTTTTTTTATTTCGTTTTTGTTTATTATTTTCGGGTTTTTATTCAAATTATCGGTTGCTCCTTTTCATCTTTGGTTGGTCGATATTTATCGCGGTATTGAGGATCATATTACTTTTTTTTTTGCAATATTTACAAAGCCGATTATTATTCTAGTTTTTTTGTTTAAATTTAGTTTTTTATTTTTTGTAGGGTTTATATCGTCCGTTTTGTTTTTTGTGGGATGTTGTTCGATTATTTTTGGTACATTTGGTGCAATTGTACAGTATGATATGAAAGGGTTAATAGCTTATAGTTCTATTTCTAATATAGGTTATGTTATTGCTACGATTTCGTTGGCTAATTTACAATCGTTTAATGTTGGGTTAATTTATGTTTTAATATATTCATTATTGATTTTTGTTTTATTTTTCATCTTGTATCACTTCAGGTCATTATCGGGTGTTGGGTTTGCGCAAAATTTATATGATTATAAGAATTATTTTTTAGTTAGTTCAAGTCTGGTTTTTAATTTTTCTATTTTATTATTTTCTTTAATGGGGTTGCCACCATTAATTGGTTTTTTTATTAAATTTTATGTGCTGTTAAACTTAATTTCACAAAATTTTATTTTTTTTGCTTTGTTTTTTGTTGTTTTAAGTGTGATTGGTAGTTTTTATTATATTCGCATTATTAAAGACCTTTTTTTTTATGGAAATTTTATAGAGGTAGAAATAACTGCTTACCCAAAGTTAAGCCGTATTAATATTGTTTTGTGTTTTTTCCTTAATGGCTTGTTGATTTTTATGGTTTTTTTTTCGGATATGTTATTAACTAATTGTTGGTTATTTTAACAAAAGTTGAACTTAAAAAATTTGAATGTTAAAGTTAAAACAATCAGCGTTTTTTTTGTTGACCAAAGAGCAATTGTTCCGTAGTCGTGTATATTTGGGCCATGGTGGCAGTTTTTGGAATGTTGAGAATTGTAAGTTCGTTGTTTTGTCATATAAGGCGAGCAGTATTATTGACATAAATTTTACAGTGTTGCATTTCAAAAGAGCACTGAATTTCCTTATTGAACTTAAAAGGAGACAACGTTGGATGAAAATTTTATTTGTAAATGGTTTGCCTTTTTTTAACGCATTTGGTGATTTAAAACGAATACGTCGACTTTTTTTTAAATGCCCAGAACCGTACGTTTTACGTTGGTTGCCGGGGTTATTAACGAATTTGAATAAGGTATATCGAAGATTTTTGTTAAGTCGAAAGAAAGTAAACCAGTTACATAAGGTATATTCAAATAAAAGGGCGTGGTTACGGGCAAGCTCATTGGGCCTTCGTAAATTAGAAAATTATATTCCAAGTTTGGTTATTTTTTTAAGTATCGCACAGCATTATGCTCTTTGTCTACATGAAACAGCAATTTTGCGTATACCAACTATAGGGATTGTTGATACTGACGGGTTTTTTAATAATGTTATCTATCCAATAATAGGGAATGATGATTCGTTTTATTCTTGTTTTTTGTATTTGGAAATTTTTATAAATGCAGTTCGTTTGGGAATGAGAGGTTCTGTTATAAATGAATTTGTAGCATTAAACCAGATAAAGACAAAATTAGGCAATAAACACAAATACACGATTAGCCGGCGAAATAATCGGAAATTTTTTGTGAGAGGTTTTTTGTGGAATTTAGTTCGGAAATTTAAATTTAAAATTGCAACTAAATACTATCATATTAATAAAAAGCAGTCGATATTTTACTCTAGAGAAAATAATTCTGATAAAATGTTTTCAAAGCAATTATCGGATAGCCAAATAATGAAAATTTTTAATTCTTTTTTTTTAACTAGACGGGCAGGTTTGAGATTTTTTGTAAAATAAATTTAAATGTGTGAAGTTGTAAATTATAAAAATTCGAATATTTTTTTGTTTTATTTGATTATTGTGTTACGTGAAGGATTAATTTCATTAACAGATGAATTTGTTAACACTTCTAATGCAGTTTTTTTGACCGAAAGTCAAGACGATGAACGGTTGTTAGTGCAATTATTGAGATCTAATAGTGGGATAGTTTTAGCGCGTGGCTACGCTTGTATCAGCAATTTTGTTGATAATGAGTTTGCTGATTTTTCGGGTGAAATACAAAATAATGTTGACGTTAATTGGGATTGCGCATTGTTGTTAAAAATGCGTGAAATTGATGTTAAACGAAAATGGTTATTTGATGTTTTAAATGACGAGGAGGCTCAAAAACGAAGATTAGCTGATGAAGCTTTCGAGTTTGACTCCTATTTTGATAAAATTAAGGATACGCCTTATGTTAAAGCTTATACTGGAGGACCTAGCGATACGACAGCTGTTGGGCTACAAATACCGATTTCAGACGATTTATTGTTTAAATGGCTTGAAGATCGTTTTAATGTTTTTATGTCAACATTAAAAGACGCGGAGTTAGCAACGATGTATGGTTTAGTTACAGTTCAGAATATTAAACAAATATGTTACTCAATTTTTGTTGGTTTATCCGAGCAAATTTTGATTAAAAAATATGCTGATCGTTTTGTTTTAGAACAGTTTGGGTTGAAAAAGAAAAGAGGGCGTCCTTTTAAAGTATTTAAGAAAGCTTTTTTGAGAAGCAGCAATAATGTATTAAAGAGCAGGGGCCGCCCAAAAAAGTTCCAGTCAGCTAGTTCTAATGAAATGCAAAATTATTTAACGAGCAAGTTTGATGTTGAAGCATATAGTTTAGTAACAATGGTTATTGATTTTTTTTCGAAAAAACGCCTTTTAAAAAAACAACAAAAATAATTGAGAAAATATATTCGTCTAGCCGGTTAGGACATCATTCTTTCACAATGAAAACACCAGTTCAAATCTGGTATATGTCAAATATATTAGTTTTGTTTTAACGAATATTTAAAGAATTATAAAATTCTGTATTTTGGCTCTATTAAATGGTGAATTTTCGTTTTAATTTTACCGATAAAAGGGCTTAATAAACTTGTTTCCTTTTACACTACATCGAATAGGATAAGGTGTGGTAGAGAAAGAAAAAGACTGAACTGGTTGGAAATTAGTTATGGTACATTTAATGGTTGTTGGGTTTGGCTCTATAATTTATAACTCGGACGAAACCAATAGGGAATTATTTTCAATGA
>Ga0068855_100013006_pt1 | contig 10043 bp, 9 predicted proteins | sample KBSCornC52_FD_66592 | JGI IMG/M metagenome (GOLD analysis project Ga0068855, IMG submission 66592) | Corn rhizosphere microbial communities from Kellogg Biological Station, Michigan, USA - KBS Corn C5-2 | ecosystem: Host-associated > Plants > Roots > Rhizosphere > Soil ... | reverse complement strand
CGGTTCCCTTGCTGCGCGAGCGCGACGCTCAGCGCTTGCTGCGCGCGCGGCCTTTGGCGGGCTTCTTCGCGGAGGCGGCGCCCTCCACGCTCTTCTCGACGGTGTCGTACATCCGCTTGTTGAGCGCGGCGATGTTGCCGTAGGCGGCCTGGGCGGCCGAGATCGCGGACTTCATGTTCTCCACGATCGACTCGGAGCCCGTGGGCGCGTACTTGAACGCTTCCTCGAAGGCGGCGACGGCGGCGCGATTGAACTCCACGGCCTGCTTCTCGAGCGCCTTCTTCACTTCCGAGTTGGTCTCGGCGGCCGTCTCGTAGGCGGTGCGCGAATACGCGTACGCGCGCTTCATCACGGGCTCGAGGGCGGCGGAGTTGAGCGCGATCACCTCGTGCACGTCCTTGGCACCCGCGAGCGACTGCGCGTGGGCGGCGGCCTGCTCGACGGTCTCGCGGGCGACGCCGAGGCCGAGCTCGGCGAAGCGCTCCGCGTTCGAGAGCGAAAGCTGGGCGAGCTGGGTGAACTGCTCGATGGCGGCCTCGTTGGCCGCGGCGAAATTCTGGATCTTCAACATGGTGGTCATCCTTATCGGGGCGAGGGTGGCGGTCGTCGATTTGCTGCACTGCACAAAACCCATTTTAGGCCTTTCCGCCCAGGAGTCAAGGGGATTTGGAAGGAAAATATTGCACTGCAGCAGGCGCGCCGGCGGCGCGGTCCGGCCCGGAAAATCAAGCATTTGGCCCGCCCCGGCCCCCCGCCATGGGCGAAGCGGCCCACGCCGGGCGCGCGCTTTCTCGACGCCACGCAGGTCGCGCCGGGACCCGCGGCGCAGGCCGCGGTCCGCGAACCAGTAGAATCTGCGGTCTTCCGGCCACCTACCGCAGGAGTCCCTCCCATGGGGCAGACGATCGGCGTTCCCAAGGAGACGTTTCCGGGCGAGAAGCGCGTCGCCGCCGTGCCCGACACCGTCCAGAAGCTCGTGAAGCTGGGGTTCGGCGTGATGGTGCAGGCCGGGGCCGGCGAGGAAGCGAGCATCGCCGACGACGCCTACGCCGCGGCGGGTGCCGCGATCGTGCCCGACGCCGCGAGCGTCTGGTCGGGCGCGGACATCGTGTTCAAGGTGCGCGCGCCGAGCGAGGACGAGGTCCGCGCGATGCGCGAAGGCCAGGTCCTCGTGAGCTTCATCTGGCCCGCGCAGAACCCGGCGCTCATGCAGTCCCTCGCCGCGAAGAAGGCGACCGTGCTCGCGATGGACAGCGTGCCGCGGATCTCGCGCGCGCAGAAGCTCGATGCCCTCTCGTCGATGGCGAACATCGCCGGTTACCGCGCCGTGATCGAGGCGGCCCACCATTTCGGCCGCTTCTTCACCGGGCAGGTCACGGCGGCCGGCAAGGTGCCGCCGGCGAAGGTCTTCATCATCGGCGCGGGCGTCGCGGGGCTCGCGGCGATCGGCGCGGCGGCGGGCCTGGGCGCCATCGTGCGCGCGAACGATACGCGCCCCGAGGTCGCGGACCAGATCCAGTCCCTCGGCGGCGAGTACGTGGGCGTCGACTACCGCGAGGAAGGCAGCGGCGTCGGCGGCTACGCGAAGGTGATGAGCGAGGGCTTCCAGAAGGCGCAGCGCGAGGTCTTCGCGAAGCAGGCGAAGGAGGTCGACATCATCATCACGACCGCGCTCATTCCGGGCAAGCCCGCGCCGAAGCTCATCACGGCCGAGATGGTTCGCTCGATGAAGCCCGGCAGCGTCATCGTCGACCTCGCCGCCGAGCAGGGGGGCAACTGCGAGCTCACGGAGCCGGGCAAGGTCGTCGTGAAGCACGGCGTCACCATCATCGGCTACACCGACCTCCCGAGCCGCCTCGCCACCCAGTCCTCCACGCTCTACGCGACCAACCTCTTCCGGCTCTCGGAGGAGCTCTGCAAGGCGAAGGACGGCGTCTTCCACGTGAACATGGAGGACGAGGTCATCCGCGGCACCACCGTCGTGAAGGACGGGACGGTCACCTGGCCGCCGCCCGCGCCCAAGCTTTCCGCGGCGCCGCCCCGGCAGGCTGCGAAACCCGCGCCGGCGATCGCGCAGGAGAAGAAGGGCCACGGGCACGGCGCGGGAGGGCCCATGGCGGCGCGCACGCTCGCGACGGTGTTCGCGGCCGGTGCCGTGCTCTTCTTCCTCATCGGCGCCTACGCACCGCCCGCTTTCCTCGGCCACTTCACCGTCTTCGTGCTCGCCTGCTTCGTGGGCTACATGGTCGTGTGGAACGTGACGCCGGCGCTCCACACGCCGCTCATGAGCGTCACCAACGCGATCAGCAGCATCATCATCATCGGGGCGCTGGTGCAGATCGCGCCCCCCGCCGTCGCTTCGGTCGCGGGGGAAGGCGCGCGGCCCGAAGAGGTGATCCGCTGGATCGCGGTCGCGGGCATCGCCCTCACCGCGATCAACATGTTCGGCGGCTTCGCGGTCACGCAGCGCATGCTCTCGATGTTCCGGAAATAGGAGGCGGCCCATGTCCTCGAGCCTCGCCACCGTCTCCTACATCGCGGCGATCATCCTCTTCATCCTGAGCCTGGGCGGCCTCTCCAATCCCGAGACCTCCCGGCGCGGGAACCTCTACGGCATGATCGGCATGGCGATCGCCGTCGTGGCGACGGTGTTCGGCCCGCGCGTCACGACCGCCGGCCTCGGGTGGATCCTCGTCGCCCTGGTGGTGGGCGGCTCGATCGGCCTCTACCTCGCGCGCACCGTGCGCATGACGCAGATGCCCGAGCTGGTCGCCTTCATGCACAGCCTCGTGGGCCTCGTCGCGATGCTCGTGGGCTACGCGAGCGACATCGACCCGGCGGCCTCCGCGGGGATGTCCGGCGCCGAGGTGCGGATCCACGAGATCGAGATCTACGTGGGCGTGCTCATCGGCGCCGTGACCCTTTCGGGCTCCGTCATCGCCTTCGGGAAGCTCTCCGGGCGCATCACCGGCAAGCCCGTGCTCCTCCCCGGGCGGCATTGGCTGAACCTCGCCGGGCTCCTCGTCGTCATCGGGTTCGGCTGGGCGTTCGTGCAGGCCCATTCCATCCACGAGGGGCTCCTTCCCATCGCCGTGATGAGCGTGGTGGCGCTCCTCTTCGGCGTGCACATGGTGATGGCGATCGGCGGGGCCGACATGCCGGTCGTGGTCTCGATGCTGAACAGCTACTCGGGGTGGGCGGCCGCGGCGACCGGCTTCATGCTCTCGAACGACCTCCTCATCGTCACCGGGGCGCTCGTCGGCTCGAGCGGCGCGATCCTCTCCTACATCATGTGCCGCGCGATGAACCGCAAGTTCCTCGCGGTGATCGCGGGCGGGTTCGGCGGCGAGACCAGGGCGCCCGCCGCGGGCGGCAGCGCCCAGCCCGCGGGCGAGGTGCACCCGATCAGCGCGCAGGAGACCGCGGAGCTCCTCAAGGAGGCGAAGAGCGTCGTCATCGTGCCGGGCTACGGCATGGCGGTCGCGCAGGCGCAGCACACGGTCTACGAGATCACGAAGAAGCTGCGCGAGATGGGCAAGACCGTGCGCTTCGCGATCCATCCGGTCGCCGGGCGCATGCCGGGCCACATGAACGTGCTCCTCGCCGAGGCGAAGGTGCCCTACGACATCGTGATGGAGATGGACGAGATCAACGAGGACTTCCCCGGGACGGACGTCGCCATGGTGATCGGCGCGAACGACATCGTGAACCCGAGCGCGCAGGAGGATCCCTCGAGCCCGATCGCCGGCATGCCGGTGCTGGAGGTCTGGAAGGCGAAGACCTCCATCGTGATGAAGCGCAGCATGGCCTCCGGCTACGCGGGCGTCGACAATCCGCTCTTCTACAAGGAGAACAACCGGATGCTCTTCGGCGACGCGAAGAAGATGCTGGACGAGGTGCTCGCATCATTGAAGTGATGCCGCGGGCAAGCCTCGCCGCTCGAAACTTGCCGCGGCGAATGACGGTCAACCTTCCGGGATCTTGAAATGCTTTCGCTCGCGGATTTTCCGATCACGCGGAAGTGGCCGCCGCGCCATCCGGACCGCATCCAGCTCTATTCGCTTCCGACGCCCAACGGCGTGAAGGCCTCGATCGCGCTCGAGGAGATGGAGCTCGCCTACGAGCCGCACCTCGTGAGCTTCGAGAAGAACGACCAGGTGTCGCCGGAGTTCCTCTCGCTCAATCCGAACAACAAGATTCCCGCGATCATCGATCCGAACGGCCCGGATGGCGAGCCGATCGCGCTCTTCGAGTCGGGCGCGATCCTGGTGTATCTCGCCGACAAGTCGGGCCGGCTCCTTCCGGGCGGCGCGCGGCGCTACGAGACGCTGCAGTGGCTCATGTTCCAGATGGGCGGCATCGGGCCGATGTTCGGGCAGGTGGGCTTCTTCCACAAGTTCGCGGGCAAGGACTACGAGGACAAGCGGCCGCGCGATCGCTACGTCGCGGAAGCGCGGCGCCTTCTCTCGGTGCTCGAAGGCCGCCTGGAAGGCCGCCCGTGGATCCTGGGCGACGAGTACACCATCGCCGACATCGCGACCTTCCCCTGGGTGCGGAACCTCGTGGGCTTCTACGGCGCCGCGGACCTGGTCGGCTTCGACCGCTATCCGAACGTCGCGCGCGTGCTCGATGCCTTCGTGCAACGCCCGGCCGTGCAGCGCGGCCTTACGATTCCGCGGAAAATGGTTTGAATCGATGCCGTTGGCAAGCCTCGCCGCTCGAGCTGTTCGCGGCGAATGACCCTCGACCTTCCGGGATCTTTAAAGACTTAATGGCCGCGCCGACTGGAAGCCGATGAGCGGCACGCCCATCCCCTTGCCCAGGGCGAGCACCTTGAAGAGCTCGCCCATCTCCGCGGGGCTGATGAGCCGGTGCACCGCGCTCGTCGCCTTGAGGCGCGAGAGCGTCATCGTGGGATCGGTCTCCTGCACGAGGAGCGCGAGGCCCGAGGAGATGAGGAAATAGGCCTGCGTCGTGAAGCCCTCGACCTCGGCGCCCGCGGCCTCCCCCGCGCGCGCCATGGCGGTGAAATCCACGTGGGCCGTGATGTCCTGCAGCCCCGGCATGAAGAACGGGTCGCCGTGGAAGCGATGGCGGTAGTGGCAGCGCAGCGTCCCCATGGAGCGCTGCGGATGGTAGAACTCGCGCTCCGGGAACCCGTAGTCGATGAAGAGGGCGACGCCCGCCTCCAACGCGCCGGCGAGCGTGCGCACGAGGCCTTCGGCCGCGAGGCCGACCTCGGAGAGATAGTCGTAATCGCCCGGCGGGAAGACCGCGGAGGCGCGCCGCTTGAGGTCCCCCTCGCCGAGGGGCTGGTCCTCCCACGCGAAGCCCGCCTCCGTGAGGATCACGCCGCGCTCGAAGAAGTCGTTGTCGTGGCGGTGGACGAGCGCGAAGGGCACGACGTCGAGCACCTCGTTCGCGAGCATGAACCCGCGGAAGCGCATCGGGAGGCCGTCGATCCAGGTGAAGCGCCCGAAGTCGGCGGCGTGCCGCTCGGCGAGGAGCGCGTGCTGGCGCGCGCGAAGCTCCGGGCTCACCTCGAGGAGGAAGTAGTTGCGCGGGGGCGCGCCCTGCGCCTTGAGGTCCTCGAAGAGATCGGCGGCGAGCGCGCCCGAGCCGGGACCCAGCTCGAGGATGTCGCCGCCCGTCGCCTCGAGCACCTGGCGCGCCTGGCGCGCGATGCAGCGCGCGAACATCGGGGAGATCTCGGGAGAGGTCACGAAGTCGCCGTCGGCGCCGAACTTGCGCGAGCCCGCGGCGTAATAGCCGAGCCCGGGCGCGTAGAGGGCGAGCTCCATGTAGCGCGAGAACGGGATCCAGCCTCCCGCGTCGAGGATCTCGCTCGCGATGTACTCGCCGACGAGACGCGAGTGCGCGGCCGCTTCCGTGGTGGGCGGCGGCAGCACCGGGTCGGCGGAGAGCGTCATCGAAGACCCTTCGGCTACACTTCGTTATCGTTTTTCCGTCGTGATCGACTATAGCATGCAGGATCGGGCCGTCCTCGTCACCGGCGCCGCGCGCCGCATCGGCGCGGCGATCGCGCGGCGGCTGCACGCCTGCGGCGCGCGCGTGGTGCTGCATTGCCACCGCTCCCGCGCCGAGGCCGATGCCCTCGCCGCCGAGCTCAACGGCGCGCGGCGCGCTTCGTGCGCGGTCGTGCAGGGCGACCTCCTCGACGTCGCCTCCCTCGCCCGCGTGGTGGCGGAGGCGGTCGAGGCCTTCGGGCGCCTCGACGGTCTCGTGAACAACGCGTCGTCCTTCTATGCCACGCCCTTCGGCTCGATCGGCGTGCGCGAGTGGGACGACCTCGTGGGAACGAACCTGCGCGCGCCGCTCTTCCTCGCGCAGGCCGCGGCCGGCGCCCTGCGCGCCTCGCGCGGCGCCATCGTGAACGTGGTCGACATCCATGCCGAGCGGCCGCTGCGCGATTTCGCCGTGTATTCCGTCGCGAAGGCGGGGCTCGCGGGCCTCACGCGGGCGCTCGCGATGGAGCTCGCGCCCGAGGTGCGCGTGAACGGCGTGTCGCCCGGCGCCATCCTGTGGCCCGACGAGGGACGTCATTTCGAGCCGGCGGAGAAGGCGCGCATCACGGCGCAGACGCCGCTCGCGAGGACCGGAAATCCGGAGGACATCGCCGGCGCGGTAAAATACCTCCTCTTCGACGCGCCTTTCGTCACGGGCCAGGTCCTGGCGGTGGACGGGGGGCGCGGACTGCATCTTTGACTCCCACGCATGCCGACAGAACCTGGGTCAGACCCTGAACCGAGCAGACCCGTCAACCAGGGGCTGACCCGGCGAGCCGAATTCGAGTCGGCGAAGCTCGCGAAGCGCGTGCGCCGCCTCACGGGCCAGGCGATCGGCGATTACGGGATGATCGAGGCGGGCGACAAGGTGATGGTGTGCCTCTCGGGAGGCAAGGACAGCCACGCGCTCCTCGACATCCTGCTCCGGTTGCGCGAGAAATCGCCGCAGCCCTTCGAGGTGGTCGCGGTGAACCTCGACCAGCGCCACCCCGGCTTTCCCGAGCACGTGCTTCCCGAATACCTCCGCGCGCTCGGCGTCCCCTTCCGCATCGAGGTGCAGGACACGTACAGCGTCGTGAAGCGCGTGATCCCCGAAGGCAAGACCATGTGCGGCCTGTGCTCGCGCCTGCGCCGCGGCGTTCTCTACCGCGTGGCGACGGAGCTCGGCGCGACGAAGATCGCGCTCGGGCACCACCGCGACGACATCCTCGAGACCTTCTTCCTCAACCTCTTCCACGGCGGCATGCTGAAGGCGATGGCGCCCAAGCTCGCCTCCGACGACGGCCGCCACGTGGTGATCCGCCCCCTCGCCTACGTCGAGGAGCGCGACCTCGAGGCCTACGCGGAGCTGCGCCGCTTCCCGATCATCCCTTGCGACCTCTGCGGCTCCCAGGATGAGCTGCAGAGGAAGCAGGTGAAGGCGATGCTGCGGGAGTGGGAGCGGCGCCATCCCGGCCGCGTCCAATCCATCTTCGGCGCGCTCACCAACGTCGCGCCCTCGCATCTCCTCGACCGCTCGCTCTTCGACTTCGCGAACATCGAGGTCCCCGGCGAGCCCGCGGCCAATCCCATCCATTTCTCGCTCCGCCCGCCCGGCCACGCCGGCCCGCGCCGACGGGCGCGCGCTCCCCAGGACACGCCATGAACATCAAGCAGTTCGCCGCCACGAAGAAGATCACGTCGTTCCACCCGCCCCAGAGGACGCTCATGGGGCCCGGGCCCACGGAGATCCACCCGCGCGTGCTCACCACCATGAGCCAGCCCGCGATCGGATACCTCGACCCGGTGTTCGTCGAGATGATGGAGGAGCTGAAGGCGCTGCTCCGCTACGTGTACCAGACCGACAACCCGCTCACCTTCCCCGTCTCCGGACCCGGCTCCGTCGGCATGGAGTACTGCTTCGTGAACATGGTCGCGCCCGGCGACAAGGTGATCGTTTGCCGCAACGGCGTCTTCGGCGGGCGCATGATCGAGAACGTCGAGCGCTGCGGCGGCGTCGCCGTGGTCGTCGACGACGAGTGGGGCAAGCCCATCGATCCCCAGAAGGTCGAGGACGCGTTCCGCAACAACCGCGACGCGTCGGTGCTCGCCTTCGTGCACGCGGAGACCTCGACCGGCGCGCAGTCGGACGCGAAGGCGCTCACGCAGATCGCGCACAAGCACGGGGCGCTCGTGATCGCCGACGCCGTGACCTCCCTCGGCGGCACGCCCGTGCTCGTCGACGAATGGAAGATCGACGCGATCTATTCGGCGAGCCAGAAGTGCCTGTCGTGCACGCCGGGCCTCTCGCCGGTGTCCTTCTCCGAGCGCGTGGTCGAGCACGTGAAGAAGCGCAAGGACAAGATCCACAGCTGGTTCATGGACATGAACCTGCTCCTCGGCTACTGGGGAGCGACCACCCGCACGTACCACCATACCGCGCCCACGAACGCGCTCTTCGCGCTGCACGAGGCGCTCCTCCTCATCAAGGAGGAAGGTCTCGAGCAATGCTGGGCGCGCCACCGCCGCCACCACATCGCGCTCAAGGCGGGGCTGGAGGCCATGGGCCTCAAGTTCCTGGTCGAGGAGAAGGCGCAGCTCCCGCAGATGAACGCGGTGATGTGCCCGTCGGGGGTGAACGAGGAAGCGGTGCGCAAGTCGCTGCTCAACGAGTTCAACGTCGAGATCGGCGCGGGCCTCGGCCCCCTCAAGGGCAAGGTCTGGCGCATCGGCCTCATGGGCTACTCGTGCCGGGCGGACAACGTGATGCTCTGCCTCTCGGCGCTCGGCTCGATCCTCATGGACATGGGGCTCCCGATCAAGGTGGGCGAGGCCGAAGCCGCGGCGCACCAGGCGTATTCGACGATCCACGCCGCCGCCGCGCAGCACGCGCGCAAGAAGATCGCGGCGGCCTGAGCGGCGCGCGGCGCGCGGCTACTGCGCGCCGACCATCTTCCGGAAGCGCGCCTCGACGAGCTGCGGACGCGAGACGCTCTTCTCGACCTCCGGAACGAACGTCTCCAGCTCCGCCAGCCGGTCGGCGGGCGCGGGGTGCGTGTCGAGCACGGAAAGGCCGGAGCCGTCGCTCTTCGTCTGCGCGAGCATCTCGAGCACGCCGACGAGCCCGTAGGGATCGTAGCCGCTGCGCGCGGCGATCACGACGCCGAGCTTGTCGGCCTCGTACTCCATGGAGCGGTCGAGCGGGCGCAGGAAGACGCCGTTCTTCAGGAGCTCCACGCCGGCGTTCGCACCCCATTGCTTGAGGCCGACGGGATCTCCCCCGCCGCGGCGTGCGATCGCATCGCTCGCGAGCCCCTTGCCGAGCTCCGCGAACGCCTGGGAGTTCTTGTCGCTCTGGATCGCCTTCAGCTGGTGCTTCTTCACCACGTGCGCGATCTCGTGCGCGAGGGCCCCCGCGAGCTCCGACTCGTTCCCCAGGCGCTTCACGAGCCCGTAGGTGATGAGCACCGTGCCGCCCGGCATCGCGAACGCGTTGACGGTCTCCGTGTCCACGACGCCGAAGGTCCAGGGCAGGTCCGGCCGGTCGGAGTGCATCGCGAGCCACTTGCCGACGCGGTTCACGTAGCGCTGGAGCTCCGGGTCCTTGCGCAGGGGCGCCGCGCCGAGGAATCCGGAGGCGAGGCCCTCGCCGAGCGCGACCTCCTCCTCGGTGGTGAACTCGCGGTTCGCCTCGTGGAGCTGCTTGCCGGTGTCGATCGCCTTGTTGAGGATGGAGCCGAAGTCGATCGCCTGCGCGTTGCAAATGCCGAAGGCGAAGGCGCAGGCGGCGGCGAGCTGGAGGGATTTCATCGCGAGGCTCATTTTCCGGACTCCCCCGGGGCTTCGACGCGCGTCTCGGCGAGCTTCGCCTCGCGGGCGAAGCGCTCGGCGGACGGGCGGTCGGCCCGGAACGACTGCATGCGCTGGAGCTGCTCGGGGTCGGGGTTCGCGTTCTTCACGTCCTCCGTGGAGAGCCCGCGGATGCCGGTGGTCGCGAGCCGCGCCTCGCGCGACTGCGGCCCGCCGAATCCGAGGGCC